>PVML01018466.1_pt1 | contig 105968 bp, 129 predicted proteins | sample 1853371 | NCBI WGS metagenome assembly PVML01 (sample SAMN08533508, study PRJNA380276) | Human gut metagenome, whole genome shotgun sequencing project. | isolation source: participant 1, chromium library | host: Homo sapiens | collected 2017 | reverse complement strand
CCTATGACTTTTATTCGAGCACCTTATATCGAAAGTGTACAAGATGGTGTTGATATTCTTTCTAAAGTGAATGACAATATTATTGCTGTTCAATATAAAAAACAATTAGCACTTGCATTTCATCCTGAACTTGATGAAGATGATTCAATTCATCAGTATTTTATAAATATGATCAAAAAGTCTACGATGTAAGCTTTTTTCTTATATAATAAAAAAGAGGTGAATAAAATGGATCATCATCTAGAAATTGTTAAAACAAATATTAAATATCCTATTGTTTTTTATAATCATCAATTTAATAAAAATCGACCAGTAAGTTCCCACTATCATCAAGATATTGAAGTTGTATATGTCGTTTCAGGAAAAGTAGAAGCATATATTGATGGAAAGAAAGAAATATTTCATCAAGGGGAAATGTTTATTATTAACTCACATAGTGTTCATCAATTCAATTTTCCTGAATTTACACATTTATATACATATTTGTTGTCAGTTGATGTCTTTAAAGAATTTCAAATTCAATCTTATTTCTTTAAATTAAAAGCTCCATCAAACAAAGAATGGCTTAAACCTTGGTTAGAAATGAAATATATTCACCATCTTTTACCAATAGAACAACATATTTTAATGTATCAACTTTATCAAAAACTCATACAGGATTGTTTATTAGATAAAAAACAAGAAGAAAACACAAAAGAAATTTATAAAATAATAGAAGAAATAGAAAAAAGATATAACCAAGATTTAACACTTGAAATTATAGCTAAACAATTTCACTTTCATCCTAATTCTTTATCACGATTATTTAAAAGACAAACAACGATTTCCTTTTATCAATATTTACAAAAAATAAGATTAAAACATGCTTATTATGATTTAATACATACTAACATGAAAATCATTGATATTGCTTTAAATCATGGATTTAAAAACGTAAAATCATTTGAAAATGTTTTTAAAAAAGAATATCATACAACACCAACAAAATATCGAAAAGTTAATAATTGACTATAAATTGTTAAAAAAGGCAATGAATTTCCTTTGTAAAAAGAGAATAATAAAAGCAGGAGGAATCAATATGGAATGGTGGAAAAAGAGTGTTGTTTATCAAATTTATGTAAAAAGCTTTCAAGATAGTAATAATGATGGTGTGGGAGATCTACAAGGTATTATTTCAAGACTTGATTATTTAAAAACATTAGGTGTTGATGTATTATGGTTAACCCCTATTTTTAAATCTCCAAATGATGATAATGGCTATGATATTTCTGATTATAGAAGTATTCAAAGTGAATTTGGAACAATGAGTGATTTTGAGGAATTATTAGATAAAGCACATCAAAAAGAGATCAAAATTATTCTTGATTTAGTTTTTAATCATACAAGTGATGAACATTTTTGGTTTCAAGAAAGTCAAAAATCTAAAAATAATCCTTATCGAGATTATTATATTTGGAAAGAAGGAAATGAGGGAGATGTTCCAAATAATTGGACAAGCTGCTTTCAAGGCTCAGCTTGGGAACTTGATGAAAAGACAAATGAGTATTATTTGCATTTATTTTCTAAAAAACAACCTGATTTAAATTGGCAAAATCCTAAGGTAAGACAAGAATGTATTGATATTATGAATTACTGGGTAGATAAAGGTGTTGATGGTTTTCGTTTAGATGTCATTAATCTTATTAGTAAGGATGAAAGTCAATACTATGTAGACAGTACTATTAAAGGTCATCAAGTATGTGCAAATGGACCACATATTCATGAATATATTCAAGAAATGAATCAAAAAGTATTTTCTAGAAAAGAACTTTTAACAGTAGGAGAAACCCCTGCTGTAACAATCGAGGATGCTAAAAAATATGCTCCTTTAGATAATAGAGAATTAAGCATGGTCTTTCAGTTTGAACTAATGAATGTTGATGGTGCAGAAGTTAATAAATGGACAGATCAAAGATTTTCTTTAAAAGATTTAAAACAAATTATGTCGAGATGGCAAGTAGGAATGTATCAACAGGCTTGGAATTCTTTGTTCTGGAATAATCATGATCAACCACGATGTGTTTCAAGATTTGGTGATACTTCTTCTCCTTTGTGTCATGAAAAATCAGCAAAAATGTTGGCGATATGTTTACATATGATGCAAGGGACACCTTATATTTATCAAGGGGAAGAATTGGGGATGACAAATGTACCTTTTAATTCACTTGATGATTATCGAGATATTGAAACATTCAATAGCTACAAACAACTTGTAGAAATAGAAAAATCGGTAAGTCATGAAGATATGTTACGCTATATGAGAAAATCAAGTAGAGATAACGCTAGAACACCAATGCAATGGAACAAAGAAAAAAATGCAGGGTTTAGTGAACATATTCCTTGGATTATGATGAATCCAAATTATCAAACAATCAATGCTGAAGCAGAAATGAAAGATACAAATTCTATTTTTCATACTTATCAAAAATTAATTCAATTAAGAAAAGAATATGAAATCATTACTTTAGGTAAATATGAGTTAATAATGAAAAATGATGAAAATATTTATGCCTATAAACGTCTTTATCAAGATGAAGAACTTTATGTTTATTGTAATTTTACGGATAAGGAAGTAAGCTATGATGCATCTATTTTAAATAATGAAAAAGTATTGATTCAAAACTATAATCAACATCAAAAAGGAACTCTTAAACCTTATGAAAGTATTGTTTTCTATCAAAAAAGCAGAGCCTAAGCTCTGCTTTTACATTAAATATGATATTCCATAGGATAAGTTAAATAATCTAAACGATCTAATTCATCAACTGTAACTACACCAGCAGGTGCAACTAAAACAGTTGGAATACGATTGACAATTGTTGCACATGTATGTTCAACCGTTGCAGGTTTTACAACATGAAACTCTGTATCTGGTTCACCTGTAATTTTCCAATCACACATATCACCATCATCTTCACCATAGACTTTACCAATACATTGTGTTTCAATAACAGGACCTTGGAAAGTTTCTGTTGTTACAACAGCAGCCATTCCAATACAGTTTCCTTTTGGAATTGTTTCACCTAAAGTTGATGAATATAAGTCTGTTTCATGGAAATAAGGAACACATTTTTGAGTTTGTGACTTAATTGTCCATCCCATACGTGCAGCTAAAGCTTCATTTGAATTCCATACATAAGAAGGTTCTAATACTTCTGGATGAGCAATACTTGCTTCAAATTTTTCAGGTGTTAAACCAACTCCATGAGCTTTGGCAAGAGCTAATCCATAATCTTCAACATTATAACTTACAGCGCCTTCAATCTTTTTAATAGAATGACAACCACCTGCGACTAAGCCAACCATATTAACCCAAAAAATATCTTCCATACCACTACCGACAAAAGTACAACCATTTTCTTTTGCAATCACATCTAATTGATTTGTGCGAACTGGATCAGTTGTCCAACTATAAGTTGCTTCTTCACATGTTGAAATAACGCTAATACCTCTAGATAAACATTTTACATAATGATCAAAACAATCACTGACTAAACTAAATAAAGTGACAACAGCAATATCAGGATCTGTTTCATCTAAAACTTGATCTGCTTGATCACTAATACAAACACCAGTCTTAATACCAAGACCTGCAAAATCACCAATATCCATTCCAATAATAGCTGGATTTGTATCAATGGCACCAACAATCATTGCACCATTTTCATAAAGATAACGAATAATATATTTTGCCATCTTTCCACAACCATATTGTACAACTTTAATCTTTTCCATAATTCATGCCTCCTATTTCTTTACTTATATCATAGAGTCTTATCCAACATGAGAGTCAACTATTTTTTTAAAAGAAACAGGAACTTGTAATCTTAAAAACATAGAACGTTCATGGTGATCAAAAATACTGAGTTCACTTAAGACTTCACAAATATAATCCCCACATATTGTAAGATGATTCATCTTACAATAATCAAGAAGACGTTTGGCATAATTGATTTCTTGATGAAAATCATCAAGATAAATACAAGCATACATTCCATTTTCAATCACTTGTATTTCTTTTTCAGGAAAATGATCATCCACAAAAACAAAAATACGATCTGAAATAAACTCTTGTTTTAAAAATCGTTCTTTATTAAGAAAAGTTCCCGCATTACAATAATAAATTTGGGGATAATGATGTGCAATCAAATCATTTTTTAATTGGGTTAAAAGATATTCATAAACATTTAAATCATGTTCATAGAAATTAATATTAGTATGCATGACATAGATCCTTCTTCGATCAATATATTCTAAAGTAATTGTCCCGCTTGGGGGTGATTTACGATATCTTTCCAAACTATAAATCGTTCTTGAAATAGCATCTTTAGTTCTTTGTAAATCATTGATTTGTATAGAAAGTTGTTGCTTTTTTTTAATTAAAATTGCTTCAATTAAATTAATATCTTCTTTATCGAGAAGTTCCTTAATTTCTTTAAGATTCATTTGCAGTTCTTTCATATATTGAATCAAATCCAAACGTGCATTTTGTTTAATATCATAATAGCGATAATTTGTCTCAGGATTAACATAAACAGGCTTCAATAAATCAAGTTCATCATACAACCTTAATGTTGTTACCGTGATATGATTCATTTTGGCCATTTCACCAATACTTAAATAATCATTATTCATAGTATTCACCTCAAATTCATTATATCAAACTCTCATGTTACATAAGAGTTATTTTAATAATTTAGGTAAAAATAGACAAATAATCTTATATTTATAAGAGATTTCCTTTTTTACAAAAGATTATGTACAATAGAGATAGTTTTAATCTTAAGAAAATCTTTAGAAATATAAAAAGAAAATATTTATAAATCATCTCTATACTTTAAGGCAAGAGGTGAGGAAGATGGAAAGAATAAACAAAATCATTTTAATAAGCTGTGTATATGCAGGTTATATATGTATTAGTTTTGCATTGTTTTCAATGCTTAGATAAGGAGTTAAAAAGGGAATGGAAAAATATCATGTATTAGTTGTCGAAGATGACAATGAAATTGCCAATGCAATTAAAATTTATTTACAAAACCAAGGATACGATGTGTATGTTGGAAATGATGGCCTTGAAGGTTTAGAAATTGTGGAAAAAGAAACAATTCATCTTGCCATTGTTGATATTATGATGCCACGTATGGATGGTTTAACAATGGTCGCAAAGTTAAGGGAAAAATATGATTTTCCAGTGATTTTTCTTTCAGCAAAATCAGAAGATATTGATAAAATCATGGGACTTAATTTAGGTGGTGATGATTATGTTACCAAACCATTTGTACCGATGGAATTGATGGCACGTGTTCGTTCCCATCTAAGACGTTATGGACGTTATTTAGATGCGACAGCACCCAAAGAAAGTGATTCTATTTATCTTTGTGGTGGTCTTGAACTGAATGTAGATACTAAAACTGTTTCAGTTGATGGCAAAAAGGTAAAAGTAACACCAATCGAATTTAAAATCTTAGAATTATTAATGAAAAATGCGGGAAAGGTTTTTTCTGCCGATGATATTTATGAACGTGTTTGGAATGAAGAAGCCATTAATAGTGAAACAGTGATGGTTCATGTTCGTAATCTAAGAGAAAAAATAGAAATTAATCCTAAAAAACCACAATATTTAAAAGTTGTTTGGGGTGTTGGATATAAAATTGATAAACAATAGGAGGAAACATGAAAAATAAAAACAGATTACTTAAAATACTTTTATTTTCTGTATTGATTATTGCTTCATTAGTCACTTATTTAAGTTATGGTGTAAAAGAAAAAATGACTTCGACTAAACTTGATTTTGATAATAATCGAAGTAGAATTACCGAAATACTTACAAGTAAAAGTATTTTATTAGATATGAAAATTCAAAGAAGAAAAGGAAATTATGATTTACTTCATTACTATGTTGAAGGTGATGTTGACCAACTTAAGGTTTATGATGACTATCCTTTAAAAGATGCTTTTAATGATTATATTTATAATTTAGAAGATGAAAATAATCATGAAACAAAAGGAATCAAATATTATGTTTATGATAAAACAGATGAAAAAATCTTTTTCACAAATTCTAAAAAGAATTTAAAAAAAGCATTTGAAACTCAAGATAAAAAAGTATTAAATGACTATCAATGGTATGCAACCATTGATTATGATGAAAATGGAAATGTTTCTCTTGAGGGAAATCAAACCAGCGATTGGGAAGGATCCTTCTACAATACTTCCTTTGATCAACTTTTTAAAAATAATTATTTAGATGAAGGTAATAGTGATATTATTAATCAAATAACCATCAATAATCCAACAAACATTAAAGTATTGATTGCGATACCTAAAAAATTACCAACAAATTGTTATTTAGAAGAATTATGTTCTAAACAAGGATCCATTTCTGATGTTTTAGTAACCTATGTCTTTATTATTGTTGCAGCTCTTGTCATTTTTATGTTATTTGTGCCAGTCAGAAAACTGATTGAAATTGAACCTTTTAAAACAGTTGTTAAAGTTAAATTATTCTTTATGTTCTTTATTTATATTATTTTAATTGAAATGTGGCTTGCTGGCATGACAGAAGTATTAAGGGCCTCTTGGCAAGGAACTTTTGCTTGGATGCTAAGAGAAAGAGGAATGGCTGGTGCCGGTGTTGCGATTGAACCGATTATCAATGTAGGTGGTTGGTTTGTTTTCTATGCCATGATTATGTATTTTATCTTTTATATCAAATCTATTCTTGTTTTTGGTAAAGACTTTATTAAAGAACATACGCTTGTTTGTAGTGCTTATCACTATTTTAAAGATGAAATTAAAAGCTTAACACAATTTGATTTAAAGAATCAAAAAGGAAATATCATTCTTAAAATAGGTTTAATCAGTGGTATTTGTATTGAAGGAATTCTATTATTTGTTTATTTTTTTATGGGAATTATAGGAAATCTTTATTATATTAGTCCACGTATTTATCTTATTTTTACATGTTTTATTTCTTTGATTTGTGCCATCATTACTATGTTGATTTCTAAAAAGCTACTTTCAAAAGTAAGCAATGATTATCAAGTTCTTTTACAATCAGCCAATCATTTAGCTCAAGGTGAATTTAATGATAAAATCAATCAAGATCTTGGTTTATTTAATTCCTTAAAAGATGAACTTAATTGTATCAATGATGGTTTTAAAGATGCGGTAAGTAAAGAAGTCGCATCACAAAAGATGAAAACAGAATTAATTAGTAATGTTTCTCATGATTTAAAAACACCTTTAACATCTATTATTTCTTATATTGATTTATTAAAAAATGAAGATTTATCAAAAGAACAACAAGATGAATATATTGATATTTTAGATCGTAATACTAAAAGATTAAAAACACTTATTGAAGATCTATTTGAAGTATCTAAAGTCAATAGTGGTAATATTCAATTAAATCCTATAGATTTAGATATTCATGCCTTATTACAACAAGTTCTCTTTGAATATCAAGAACAATTTGAACATCATCATTTAAATCTAAAAAATGATTATGAAAATAAAAAAATCATTTGTCATTTAGACAGTGAAAAAACTTATCGTGTTTTAGAAAATTTATGTCAAAATATCTGTAAATACGCTTTAGAACATACACGAGTTTATTTACAAATCATTGAAACGAATCAACAAGTCATTGTCGTTTTCAAAAATATTTCAGCTCATGAAATATCTAATCCAGGTGATTTAACAGAAAGATTTGTACAAGGAGATGCTTCACGTAAAAGTGAAGGATCTGGTTTAGGACTTGCCATCTGTAAAAGCTTTGTGGAGGTTCAAGGTGGAACTTTTGAAGTGAATGTAGATGGTGATCTCTTTAAGACAACAATTATCTTTCCTAAGAAAATAGAAAATGATTAAAAAGATTATACCCTGGATCTTACTCTTTCTCCTTCTTCTTATAATCAATACAGAAATGATTTTTATGATTTATGAAACTATCTCATTTTTGAGATAGTTTTTCATATTTTGAAAAAAATATGATTTAAAAATGACGTAAAATCAAGGGGTTTGGGCGATTAAATGTTACTAAATGTACACAATTAGTAACAAATTAGTAACAAAAAATTAAGCTTTTATTTTATTAATTTCTACGAATAATTTGTTAATAACTGTATCAGTATAAGTATCAAAAGTAATATCTTTCATTTTGTGTCCTAGCACTCTTTTTCTACTAAAAACATCAACATTATTCAATTGACAAAGAGTAGTGAAAGTAACTCTTGTATCATGTATAGTATGTTTCATATTTAAGTTTGTTAAGTATTCTAAAAAGCAAATATTATTGAAGCTTACATAGCTGCGGTCTATCAGTCTTTTATTTTCACATAATAGTAATTCTATTACATAATCTTTTATGGAATCATGTATTGGAACAATTCTATTTTTACCTGCTTGCGTTTTTGATCCTGTATAGAAATACGAAACTTTTCTTTCGATTCCATCATCGTTACAAATTTCATCTATATGTATATCATTTCTATCGATATTGAGTAATTCGTTTGCACGTAAACCGCTATAAATATAAATAAGCACAATCTTAGCCATATCAGTGTTTTCTTCTCTTAAACATTGAATTTCATCATATGAGAAAGCATAATGTTTTTTGCTATCTTCGTCTTTTCCACAACTGATATATTCAGTATAATCATCATCACGATTGATATATTTATGAATAACTGCATATTTGAAAATTTTTGTACAAAGTACCTTCATGTGTATTTTTGTACCTTGGCCACATTTATCATTGTCAAAGATGAATTGCAAATCTTGTAAAGAAATATTAGTGATCTTTCTATTATATACTTGTTCAAAATGTTTGATCCATGACCTATAGCCATAAAGAGCGGATTTAGATAATGAGCTAAGTTCTTCTTTGTCTAAAATGTCAAAGATTTCTTTGAATGTTGGAACTTTACTATCATGTCTTTCTTTAACTTTGTTAAATATATCAGGAGATAATTCTTTTGCTTCTTTATCGTTTATTTGTTTATTAACAGTTAAATGATAAAGTGATAGGGCATTTAAAGCTTCAAGTTCAGTTTCAAAAGTGCCAATAGGTACTTGTTTCTTCTTACCTGTAACAAGATCATATTCTTCACTTGTAATTTTGGCGCAGTAGGGCTTTCTACGTTTTCCTGATAGTTTTACTACAGTACCACTATTATTTGGTCTACGCTTATATGTGACTTTTCTAGCCATAATAAAAACACGTCCTTTCAATTATATTTGCCTTGAACGTGCTCTATATGGTAAAATTGAGTACGTAAAAGGACTTTAGCGAGTTTCTTTTTATTTAAGGTATTGGTAGTACCTTATTTTTACTCTCCTGTTGGTAGCAGGGGAGTTTTTTATTTTTCTAATGATTTATTCATCATCTTCAATAATCTTATTTTCAATTGGTAATGAATTTATAAATACTTCGATATTATTAGAATTTTCAACATTTTTAACTAGTAAATTAACGTGGAGTGTATTATCATAATGAATTTCTTCAAACATGTCGTATGATTCTAATCTAAAATCTAAAGAGAGTTCACCGCCTATTTGTTCGTATACATTATAATAAACATATAAATTGATTGTAATTGATTTCTTCCTTCCTATAACAGAAGACCAATTTTCATCAAATTGATGAATTGTTTTACCGGAAATTTCTTTGAATTTGACACCGTTAGCATCATCATAAAAGGGACGAGTTGCTAATTTTATGTAACACTCTCCATTACCTAAATTATCAATTACAATAGGAAAACGTTTTATATTTGATGAATCTTTATTGCTGTTTCCTATTTTAAATTTATATAATCCATCACACTTTTCTTTATCAAAATCTATTTTGTGTACTATTGGAAAATTATATTCATTTTTTTCATCTAATGATACTGTTAAAAAAGGCATATACTGAATTGCTAAATCTTTTCTCCTTTGTTCTTCTTGTTTTTTAATGGTCCACCAAACACCAAATAAAGTAGTACCACCACCTATGATAGAGCCAAAGAATCCAATCCATGTTTCTTGATTATCAGGAGTAATAAAGCCAATTGGAGAAGGCGTTGTGACCAATAGATTAATGAAAGGCGGAACAAATGCAAAGAAACAAATAGCTGCTATAATCATTAGATAATTATGTTTTATAAAATCTTTTATCTTTTTCATTGAAAGCTCCTTTGCTGGTTAATTATTTAAATTATCAGAATATAAATTTAATCGTTTAATAAATTTGGTTACATATTCTTTTAAAATAGGAAATGTATTTTTTATAGACGTTAATTCAAGAGATAATTTTTTAAATTCTTCTATTTCTTGTATGTCGTTGTTTATATAAAGAGTTTTTGTTTCGAATTCATTAACATAATCTTTTATATAGCTTTTTATTAAAAATAATACTTGATCGGGTGAAGTTGACAAACCAATCTCTCCATTAGTTGCTTTATCAAACTTTTCAAGTTGTTTGCAAAGTTCATAAATTTTCATTTGGCATTCAACTGTTTTATATAATGATTTTTCATTACTGATTAGATTATTATAATAATCGATTTTGTTTAAAATATCTTTGGCATCTGCCACTGTCAATTGCTCATTTGATATGTTTTTTTTATTTATATTATAGGAAGACGTTCTTGTTCTTCTCTTTTTACACATTTTTTTTAAAGTATTTCTATCCCAAAGCTCAACGCCTATGGACTCGGCAAGTTCAATAGCTTGCTTAGTGAAATAAGAATTTGTAAAAACTACAGGCACATCACATGAATAATGTCTGCAACCAGAAAAAGCTTCTTGTATAGCAGATACACCAACATTACCAGAATAATTTTTACATTGAATAGCATATTTTTTATGTCTGTTTTTTGCTAGAATATCTACTCCAAAATCACCACTACCTTTAGTAACTTTTACATCATAAAAGCCATTGTTTGTTAAAATATTTTTACTAGCTTGTTCAAATTGCAAACCAGACATATTATCTAATTGTTCAAGATAGTAGTTTTTAGGAAACAGTTCTTTGAATATATCTATTAAAAATTTAAGAAATTTAAATGAATACTTTAAGGGATAAAACATCATTTTTAAAGGTAAAGTCAAAATAAAATAAATCATAGTATTATTTTATTTGATTTCCTATTTTTTAAAAAAGATAATATATTTAAATTGCTTCTAAATGACATTTTTATTCCCTCCTTTGATAGTTATTTTTTATAATCTTTCAATTCCTTTTGAACATCAAGAATATATTTACTTCTAATTAAATGAATAATCATTTTAAAAAGCCTATCATACCACTTGATATAGTCAGCATTAGAATCAAATTTAATATTTCCATCATTATTATGCCTTATGTAGAATTTGTTTAGCATGTAGAATATATCGTCAGTTAATGATTTATTAATAGAGTTAAATTCTTTTCTTTTCGGTTCTAAATAATCACCTAATTTTTTCAAAATAATTCTTTTTTCATTTATATCATTTTCAATTCTAAAATCATTGTATTCTAGCAATGCTAATCTTAAATCATTTTCATTTTCGATAATTGATAATATGCTATCAGTATCAGCATCATGTTTTATGAATGTGTAGTGATCGTTGATTTTTTCTATAGAATAATTTGAAAAATCCATTATAATCTTGATGTTTGTGGTAATTAAATTAAATTCATCTTCATTGTCAATGAATAGATTATAAAGATCTGCATTGAAATCTATATCATAAATATCGTCATCACAGTAGGATGATATCCACATTATAAAATCAAAAATAAATTGTAAATAATAAAAATATTCTGTATTGTTCATTTCTTCGACTTTTGTATGTAACTCTAATAAATCAAAGAAATCAGAAGCGTTTGTTGCAGTATATCTATGAGGCCATAATTTAAAGCAACTATTAACCATACGCCAAAATGTACTGTTATTAGAGTATCCATCAAGACTTCTAAATTGTGGTTTATTTAGATATTTTTCCATTCGTAAACATTCTTTTTTTATATCTGTTCTTTTTTCTAATTCAAAAATACTTTTTACCAATGTTTAATCCTCCCAATCAAAATCTTTTATAACTTTCTTTAATCTACCTAAACATCTAAAGTTATCTTTTAATGGATCAATGATAATTGGTTCAAATTCAATATTCATTGGTTGTAACATTACTATTCCATTAAGTTCTTTGTATTTTTTGCATGTAGCAACATTATCTTCATCACAAAAACATCCAATAACTCCATCATCAACTTTATCTGTTCTTTCAAAAATAAGAAGATCTCCGTCATTTATACCAGCATCCTTCATGCTTTCACCTTTAGCATATTGTGCAAAATATTCAGCACGGGGATTCAATCCTTTGCTGGGTACTGGAATCATATCAATTATATTTTCATCAACAAATCCACCGTTGCCACAACAAATAGAATCGTATAGTGGTACACTAGTGTATTCAATATTAACTGTTTTATATATAGCATCATCTTGATTACCCTTTATTAAATAATCTGTAGAAACACCAAAATAATCAGCAAGTTGTTGAACGATTCCCATTTTTGGTTCAGTTCTATTTATTTCCCAAGATGAAACAGTTTTATCACTTACACCAACGATTTCTCCAAGTTGTTTTTGGTCCATTCCTTTTTTTTCACGTAATTGTTTAACTATCGTACCAAATTGTGTTTTCATTTATGACACCTCTTTTCGCTACTATTATAATGCAAAATGTAGAATAAATAAAGCAAATCACAAAAAATATTCTACAAATTGCATATTTTTATTGACAATCTACAAAATGTAGGATAGAATGAAATGCGTAAAGAGGAGGTGACAGTATGAGTACACGAATGAAACTTGATGAAATCAGAAGAGCTAGAGGTTATTCTCAAGAATATATGGCCAACAAATTAGGGTGTCATAGAAATACGTATGCAAAAATGGAAGAAAAGCCTCAAAATATCACAATGGAAGAAGCTGATAAATTAGCAACAATTTTAAATGTATCTGTAAATGATATTATTTTTTTAGAATCTAATCTACAAAACGTAGAATAATTTAAAACAAAATTACTGATCATCCAGGAATCAATCTCTAATAAAGCCTATTTTATTAGATTCCTAAAATTAATTGATCATAGAAACACTAACTTAAAACAAATTTCTTTTTTAATACAATACGTGAAACTTTCATTTTGTAATAGAGGTTGGTTCCTTGATGGTCAGTAGTAGAAAGGAGAAAAAGAAATGGAACAAAAAGACCAAATGGCTATTATCAAATTCAAAATTAAAAATGAAAGAAAGCATTTAAAAGAACTTATTGAGCTTAAGGAAAAAGCTAGAAAGGAATTTGAAGAATGTCTAGCAGAAAACTATTCTTCAAAATTAACTGTATATAAATCAGCAATCTTAAATGTTTCAAGACAATATTTAAGATTAAGCACAATTATAGAAGTTGCCTGTGCATTAGATTTAATTTCAAGTATTGAGTTTGCAAAGTTATCAAGCGAAATAAGTGGATTGGTTTTCTAAGAAAGGAGGGGAATAGCATGGCGTACCAACTACAACTAGTACTATTGGATAGTAAGAAACTTTCATTGGAGATAGCAAAAAGTAACTGCTCAGTTGCAGCTTTTTCAAAGAAATGTGGAGTACACCGTCAAACTATTGCTGAAATCATCAATAGAGGGGTTAGCTGCAGATTCTTAACAGCTTATAAAATTGCAAAAGGTTTAAATTTAGAAGTTGAAGATCTTTTATTAAAGGAGGGATAATCCATGGATGAAAACAACATTTCAGTTGAAGAAGTTATGAAGATTACTCATAAGAGTAGAGAATTCATCATCAATGCAATTCAACAAGGATGCTTTCCAGGAAGTGTTGCAATAGCTAACAAAAGAAGAAACGTACACATTCCAAGAAAAGCATTTGAGGACTACATGAATAAGTTCAGCAGAAGTCCTAGTGAGCAATTGATCATTGCATTGCTTAATTCTTTAAATGAAAAAAGTGCCCTTGAAAAAAGGACACACAACATAGCACATAAATTATAAACAAATTCGGGAGGAATTGCAAATATGAGATTGACTAAAAAAGCTCAGGTCACATTGTTTGGACTTTGTGTCTTCGGTTTGGTTCTTAGTGGTACTGGTTATGCTCAAGCAAAATCAACACAAGCAGCTTATGAAGAACAAAGCAAACAAATAGAATTATACAAGCAAGAGTTGAAAGAAACTCAAAACCAACTCAATGAATATGTTCAGTACAAAGCCATGTACGAATGTATCCAGGTAGAAAGAAATCAACTACAAGAACAAGTTGATGAACTTTCTAAATGAAAAGCACTTGGCCAGTTTACCATAACGTACTATTGGCCAGGAGAAGACATCTACGGAAGTTTAACTTCTACAGGTGCAATTGCACAAGAAGGTAAAACCATTGCGGTAGATCCTTCAATCATTCCTTATGGTTCTACAGTTTTGATAGATGGAAAAGAATATTTAGCTCAAGACTGCGGAGGAGCTATCAAAGGAAACAAAATTGATATCTTTAGTGAATATCCAAAACAAGAAAGATATCAGGTGGAAATATACATCAAAAGGGGAAAATGAAAATGGATAAGTTATTAGAAAAAATTATTCAAGCTGCTAAAGATGCGGGTGCAAAAGATATAGATATTACCAAAATCTGTTTAGATGATTTGATAAAGAAAATTGATGAAATAGATAAATTACCAGCAGTTAATTTAGAATCAAGAATTTATTTTGAAAATGATAATTTGGTTGTTGATGGCATTGTAGCAGCAAATAAATTCGGGTTTGGATTTTTAAAGGATTCATTTGGTATTTCAAAAAAAGAAGTAATGGATATATATAATCCAGCGGTTCTTGAATTTACAAAATGTACACATCAATTGCAAGAGTTAATTAAAAGCAAGATTCACGAAATGGAAGGGGAAAGTAAAGATGTCGGTGAAGATTAATGCATTAGAGTTAGAAAACGTTAAACGAATCAAAGCAGTTAAGATTGATCCAAAACAAAATGGATTGACTATTGTTGGTGGTGATAACAATCAAGGTAAGACTTCGGTACTTGATAGTATCGCATGGGCTTTAGGTGGAGACAAAAATAAGCCTAGCAACGCTGCAAGAGAAGGCTCAACTATTCCACCAGTATTAAAAGTTACATTAAGCAATGGAATTATCGTTGAAAGAAAGGGAAAGAATAGTTCTTTAAAAGTTACTGATCCTAGCGGTAAGAAAGCAGGACAAAACTTGTTGAATTCTTTTATTGAACAGCTTGCGTTGGATTTACCAAAATTCATGAACAAGACAAACAAGGAAAAGGCGGAAGTCCTTTTAAATATTATTGGAGTTGGAGAACAATTAGCTGTTTATCAAAAACAAGAAAATGAACTTTATCAGGAAAGATTGACAGTAGGTCGCATTGCTGATCAAAAAGCTAAGTTTGCTAAGGAACAACCGTTCTTTGAAGATGCACCTAAGGATTTGGTAAGTCCTCAAGATTTAATCAATCAGCAACAGGCTATTCTTGCTCAAAATGGTGAGAACCAAAGAAAAAGAGAAAAGGTCACTCAATATGAGTATCAGGTCAAAACCTTAACGGATGAAGTAGCACGCTATGAACAAATGCTAAATCAAAAGAAAGAAGAATTGAACAAGGCTACATATGATTTAAGCGTGGCCAAAACAGATGCTTTAGATTTATTGGATCAATCAACTGATGAACTAGAAAAGAACCTAGCTGAAATTGAAGAAACAAACCGCAAGGTTAGAGCAAATCTTGATAAGGAAAAAGCTGAAGAAGAAGCAAAAGGCTATAAGTCACAATATGACAACCTTACAAATCAAATTGAAGATGTACGTAAACAAAAATATGACTTATTGAACAATGCGGATTTACCATTGCCTGAATTAAGTATTGAAGATAATGAATTGACTTACAAAGGAAAGAAATGGGACAGCATGAGCGGAAGTGACCAATTAAGAGTTTCTACTGCTATCGTTCGTAAATTAAATCCTGATTGCGGTTTTGTCTTATTAGACAAGCTAGAACAAATGGATCTAAGAACTCTAACAGAGTTCAATACATGGCTTGAACAAGAAGGACTGCAAGCTATTGCAACAAGAGTATCTACTGGTGATGAATGTTCAGTAATCATTGAAGATGGCTATGTAAAAGAAAATGTCTCTTCTCAATCCGCTCAACCAGTAAATACTCAACCAACATGGAAAGCAGGTGAATTCTAATGGATTTTGAAATTACTGAAGGAGTAATAAACGGAGCACAAAAAGTTGTTTTCTATGGTCCTGAAGGAATTGGTAAAACAACTTTTGCAATGAAATTTCCAGATCCTTTATTTATTGATACTGAAGGATCTACTAAAAAATATGATGTAAGAAGATTACCAAAGCCAACGAGCTGGCAAATGCTGATTGCGGAAGTTCAATCGGTCATTCAAAAAAGAAACTGTAAAACACTAGTTATCGATACTGCCGACTGGGCTGAAAGATTATGTACGGAAGCCATCTGTGCCAATCATGGTAAAAAAGGTATTGAAGACTTTGGATATGGAAATGGCTATACCTATGTTGCTGAAGAATGGGGAAGATTTCTTAATCTTCTTCAGGATGTAGTAGATGTGGCCAACATAAATGTTCTTTTAACAGCACATTCAACTATTCGTAAATTTGAACAGCCTAATGAAATGGGTGCTTACGATCGTTATGAATTAAAGCTTGGAAAGAAAACAACAGCACAAACTGCACCTCTTACAAAAGAGTGGGCAGACATGGTCTTATTTGCAAACTACAAAACATTCAGCGTGGCTGTAGATGATAAAGGTAAAAAACATAAGGCACAAGGTGGTCAACGTGTCATGTATACATCACATCACCCTTGCTGGGACGCAAAGAATAGGGATGGATTACCTGAAGAACTGCCACTTGATTTTGGAGCAATCGCTCATTTATTTGCTCACCAATTAAATGAGAATGTTGCACCTGCACCAGTAGTAAACACTACACCTGTTATGAATACTGTTCCTCCAGTTTCTCGAGAAGAACCAAAAGTTGAGGAAATCAAAGTAGATAAGGAATTACAAACAGGTGGAATTCAAGAAGCAGCACCTACTGTAAATGCAGCTTCAGTACAACAAACTGTACAAAGTATGATTCCAAAACCATTGAGGGATTTAATGGATCAAAATCTTGTAACTGAAGAAGAAGTTAGAAAAGCGGTCAGCTTCAAAGGATATTATCCTGAAGACACACCAATTGATAATTATGATCCAAACTTTATCAATGGAGTATTAATAGGTGCTTGGCCACAAGTATTAAAAATTATTAACGAAAATATCAGAGCGTTTTAGGAGGATGATTAAATGGATGCATATAACAACGGGATGAATAACGGAATGATGGAAGGTCATGAATTAGGATGGGATGATACCATCCAAGAAGAAAGTGAGTTCATTATCTTACCTGCAGGTGATTATGACTTTACTGTAAAAAGTTATGAAAGAGGAAGATTCAACGGCTCTGAAAAGATGTCGGCCTGTAATCAAGCAATCGTAAGTATTGCTATCAACTATAACGGTAAAGAAGTCATCATTAAACATAGATTATTACTTCATACAAAAGTTGAAAGAATCTTAAGTGAATTCTTTAGAGGGATTGGACAAAAGAAAAAAGATGAACCATTAAAGATGAACTGGACAATGGTTCCTGGTTCAACAGGACGCTGTAAGATTGGTACAAGAACTTACAATGGCAATGAATACAATGAAATCAAAAAATTCTATCCAAAAGATGAAATGCCAGTTACACCACAAGCAACACCTAACTATAATCCAGGACAATTCTAATGCAGTTAAGATCTTATCAACAAGAGGCACATGATTCTATATTTGAAGAATGGAACAAGGGAGTTCAAAAGACTCTCCTTGTTTTGCCTACTGGTTGTGGAAAAACAATCGTCTTTGCTGAGGTTGCCAAAGACTGCGTAAAAATTGGGGATAGAGTTCTTATTATGGCACATAGAGGGGAACTGCTTGAACAGGCAAGTGACAAGATTGCTAAGTCAACAGGACTTAAATGTGCTATGGAAAAAGCAAAAGAAACATGTATTGGAAGCTGGTTCAGGATTGTTGTTGGTTCAGTACAGACACTACAAAGAACCAAGAGATTAGAACAGTTTCCAAAAGATTATTTTGACACGATCATTATTGATGAAGCACATCATTGTTTAAGTGATGGTTATCAAAGAGTATTGGAATATTTTGACAGCGCTAAAGTATTAGGTGTAACGGCTACACCTGATAGAGGAGATATGAGAAATCTAGGAAGCTTCTTTGAAAGTCTAGCTTATCAGTACACACTTCCAAAAGCTATCAAAGAAGGGTATCTAACACCTATAAAGGCACTTACGTTACCGCTAAAGATGGATTTGTCCGGGGTCGGAGTTCAGTCTGGTGACTTCAAGGTAAGTGATATAGGAACTGCGTTGGATCCTTATCTTGAACAGATAGCAAAGGAAATGAAAAAGTATTGTAAAGATAGAAAGACAGTTGTTTTTCTTCCTTTAGTCAAAACTTCTCAAAAGTTCAGAGATATTTTAAATTCTAATGGATTTAAGGCTACAGAAGTCAATGGAGACAGTAAGGATCGTGCGGAAATATTAAAAGATTTTGAAAATGACAAATACAACGTCTTATGTAATTCAATGCTGTTAACTGAAGGATGGGATTGCCCTAGTGTTGACTGCATTATCGTTTTGCGACCAACGAAAGTGAGAAGTTTATACTCACAAATGGTCGGTCGTGGTACTCGTCTATGTGAAGGCAAGGACCACCTGTTACTACTTGATTTTTTATGGCATACGGAACGCCATGAATTATGTCATCCAGCCAACTTGATTTGTGAAAACGATGAAGTGGCCAAACAGATGACAAAGAATTTAGAAGATAAAGCAAGTGCATCACTTCCTGAAGATGTACTTGAAGCAATAGATATAGAAGATGCTGAAAAAGAAGCTCAAAGTGATGTCATTGCTCAAAGAGAAGAATCACTTGCAAAACAGCTTGCTGAAATGCGTAAAAGAAAGAGAAAACTTGTTGATCCATTACAGTTTGAAATGAGCATCATGGACCAAGACTTACAAAGTTATACACCATCATTTGGATGGGAAATGGCACCAGCAAGTGAAAAACAAATAAAGGCATTGGAAAAATATGGAATCTATCCTGACAGTGTCGACAATGCTGGAAAAGCAACTTTGCTGTTAGACAGATTGCATAAAAGACAAGAAGAAGGATTGGCTACACCTAAACAAATTAGGCTGTTAGAAAACAAAGGATTCAAACAAGTTGGAACATGGTCTTTTGAATCGGCTAGAAAATTAATTAATAGAATAGCTGCTTCAGGGTGGAGAGTTCCTAATGGAATAGATCCTGCAACATATAAAGAAGGAGATTAAAAGTGGAGTATACAACTGATTTATTAGAAATACTGAATAATATTGATCCTTCTCTTCTTGATTATCAGGAATGGTGCTGTGTTGGAATGGCACTTAAATTTGAAGGATATACCGCTAGTGACTGGGATTCATGGAGTCAGCGTGATTCCAAAAGATACCATAAAAACGAATGTTACAGAAAATGGGATTCTTTTACTGGTTCTGGTGTAACGGGTGGAACCATAGTTCAGTATGCTAGAAATCAGGGATGGGTTCCACCAATGATAAACCAAGAAAGTGGCCATGAACTTGATTGGGATGATGTTATTGAAAAAGACGAACAGGTCATTATCGATAAGAACTGGATAGAAGGCAGAGAAGTAAGAGAGCCTACTAATTGGAATCCAGTCAATGAACTTATTACTTATTTGGAAATCCTGTTTGACTCTACTGAAAATGTTGGTTATGTTACAAAGACATGGCTTAAAGATGAAAAGCATTTACCTACTCAGGGATGTTGGGACAGGACTGCAGGAAAGCTCATACAACAGTTAAATAAGTGTGATGGCGATATTGGGGCTGTTTTAGGCGATTACAACAAAGAAGCGGGTGCATGGATACGATTTAACCCATTAGACGGAAAAGGCTGTAAGAACTCAAATGTAACGGATTTTAAGTATGCTCTTGTAGAAAGTGACTCAATGCCAATAGCTGAACAGAATACAGTATTGAGAGAATTGGAATTGCCGATAGCATGTTTGGTTCATTCAGGAGGTAAAAGCCTTCATGCAATCGTAAGAATTGAAGCAAATGATATGAGAGAATATCGTAAGCGTGTTGATTATCTTTACAACATCTGTAAAAAGAATGGTCTTGATGTAGATACACAAAACCGTAATCCTTCACGTCTATCAAGAATGCCAGGAGTTATTAGAAATGGCCATAAGCAGTTTCTTGTTGATACCAATATTGGTAAAGAGTCATGGGATGAATGGTACGAATGGATTGAAAGCATCAATGATGATTTGCCTGAACCTGAATCTTTAGTTGAATTTTGGAATAATCTTCCACAGTTAGCTCCACCTCTTATTGAAGGAATATTGAGGCAAGGTCATAAGATGCTGGTTGCTGGACCATCTAAAGCAGGTAAATCATTTACACTTATAGAATTATGTATTGCCATTGCTGAAGGAAAGAAGTGGTTGAACTGGCAATGTGCACAAGGAAAAACATTATATGTCAATTTGGAGTTGGATAGACCATCATGCTTGCACAGGTTCAAAGATGTTTATAATGCACTCGGTATTAAACCAAATAACCTTTCTAATATCGATATTTGGAATTTAAGGGGTAAATCTATTCCTATGGATAAACTCGCTCCTAAATTGATTAGAAGGGCATCTAAGAAAGACTACATAGCTGTAGTTATAGATCCAATCTATAAAGTTATTACTGGTGATGAAAACAGTGCGGACCAGATGGCCAACTTCTGTAACCAGTTTGACAAGATCTGTAATGAATTAGGTACATCCGTTATTTACTGCCACCCCCATTCAAAAGGTTCACAAGGTGGGAAAAGAAGTATGGACCGTGCCAGTGGTTCAGGAGTATTTGCACGTGATCCTGATGCATTGCTTGACTTGATTGAACTGGATCTAAATGAAGCACATTACAAACAGTTAAGAAACATGAGTGCTTGTAAATGCTGTGTTGACTATCTAAGAGCAAACAGACCTGAATTGTTAAATGAACTTTCACAAGATGATGTTCTTTCTCAAAGTATCATGATTGATTTCTGCAAAAGCAAACTTGGCCATGATTACTATAAAGAACTGGATACGCTTGTAAATGAAGCAAGGGACAAAGCTACATCAATTACTGCATGGAGAATTGAAGGAACGTTGAGAGAGTTCTCTAAGTTTCCACCAGTAAATCTTTATTTTGAATATCCAGTACATGTCGTTGATCAAGACGGAGTTCTTCAAGATATTGATCCTGATGATGTCAAACCTCAATGGCAAAAGGCAAAAGAAAAGAGACAGGAACAGGCTGAAAAAAATAAAAACAAGAAAGTAAATCAGTTTGAAATTGAGTTCTCAAACATTGAAATAGAAGGTAGAGAGGTACCTGCAGAAGAGCTTGCAAATAAGTTAAATACAACTCCTAAAACGTTACTTGCATGGCTTGGAAAAAGTAAAAAGCGCAATGAAGATTTAGCTGAAAATTTTGAAGCTTATTATGGTGGAGATGGTAAAAGATGCATTAAAAGAAAGGATAAATAGGGGTGCGCTCGACCATGGTGCGTCGCAGGTTCCGCGCAGGGGTGCGCTCGACCTATATATATAAATATATATAAATATTTTGGCGCACCCCCTCTAACGCGGAGGTAAGTGTCGTGCGACAGCTTACGCACGACGACCACTCACCCCGCACGCTAGAGGGCACCAAACCTAGAGCACCCTAGTAAAAAAATGGAGAAAAATAAAAAAAGAAAAATTGAATTTTTTATGCCTATGATTCCACCTACAACAACTGCTCAACAGCATAAGGTAAACATGGGTACTAAAAAGTTTTATGATCCACCAGAACTTAAAACGGCAAAGGAAAAACTCAAAGCTCATTTGATACCGCATATTCCTGATAAGCCTTTTGATGGGCCTTTAAGATTAATCGTAAGGTGGTGCTTTCCTGTAGTTGGTAAACATCATGATGGAGAGTACAAATATACCAAGCCTGATACTGATGATTTAAACAAGGCATTGAAAGACATCATGGAGAGATTAGGGTTCTATGTAAATGATTCCAGAGTGGCCAGTGAGCTGATTGAAAAGTTCTGGGCGGAAATACCAGGTATATATATTCGATTGGAGGAAATTCAAAATGATAGTGAATGATATTAATGAATATGTTTCATTAAACGTTTTACAAAATTATTGTTCAATGCATGGTGGTAATTGTGAAGAATGCAAATTAAGAGATTTATGCGATTGTATGGCTTCTTCACCTGAAAGCTGGTCTTTGGTATTTGAAGGTGAAAAAGATGAAAACGAAGAAAATAATGAAATAAAAGAAAAAATAGAAGGAATTCTTTTGAAGTATGGTAGAAGAGAGTTTAAGTATGATGAAAATAATGTTTGTATGTTTTATAAACATGAGGAACAAGAGGTTGCTATAGCAAATGAAAGTATTTATCAAAACCAAGGAACTATTTATTTCGATAACTATGATCTTTGCAAACAAGCCATTGAAGAAGCAGGAGAAGACAACATCAAGAAATATATCTTTGGAGTTGATTCCAAATGAGAAAAGAAGATATCGCAAAACCAGTAGATTGTAAGAAATGTCCAACCTGTAAATACTACAACCAAAACAAGAAACGTTGTTCATTGAGAATGTGTAAAGATCAACCGAGCTTGTTTGATTATATTGGGAATAGGTTTTAATTATGACAGTCAAAAGATTGGTTGATGAGAAAAAAGGAGAATACTGGAAAGAATACAAAAATGGATATTTCTTTTCAAACTTTGGAAGAGCAAAGCATGTTTATAAAAATGGCAGCGAATATTTGTTGTGTCCATACGTGCACAAAACTTCAGGAAAAACAGTTTTAAAAATACATGGCCAAGCTCATACGGTTTCAAAAATCATTTATGAATTATTTGTTGGACCTATTCCTGATGGATATAACATTATCCATAAAAACAAGATTAGAAGTGACAATAGTTTAGCAAATCTTCGATTGGCTACCCGAAGAGAAACAGGACTTCACTATGGAAACAGGAACCGAAAGGTGATTATCTATGATACGATAAATGACTGTTATTACAAATCAACAAGAGAAGCAGCAAAGAAGTTATTCATTTCTAGACAGACAGTAAGTGATTACTGTAACAGAAAAAGAAAGAATCCCATGTTTGACTTATCGTGGGAAAGATTGTGATTAATGTTTGATTTGTTTATGCGCTACTGCAGGATGACAAATTGCAAAGCAACAATGCATTTAACTCCTGCACAATGCAAAGATAATGATTTAACAGTATCAGAGTGTACGTTCATATATGATCGCTTTGATACTTTAAAAGCTGAATATCAAAAGGTGTATCTTATATCCAAAAAGTTAGGAAAAAGTATACCTTTTGAATATGAGGCGGTTTTAAGAAAACTTTATGATTAAGAAAGGTTAAGGAATTATGACAGCAAAAGAAATGTTTGAAGAAATTGGATTACAAGAATTAAAGTTTAATTCCGAAGAAATGATGTATGATGATGAAGAAAATGACTTATTAAATACATATGTTTCGTTTAATAAATCACGATCTTTTAGAGATGATAGACAAAAACCAAGAAATGAAATTGAAATATTTTTCTTTCCTGATGAATGTATTGATTTTGATAAATTTATTACTGCAGTAAAAAAGAAAGCCGAGGAAATGGGGTGGTTAGAATGACGTTAGAGGAAGCGATTGAACATTGTAAAGAAAAATCAAAAGGTGATTGTGAGTGCGCTAAAGAGCATGAACAGTTAGCACAGTGGCTCATTGACTATAAAAAAATAAAAGAAAGAGTAGCACCGATGCAACCTGATTTTAACCATGATGAAGATACATATGAATGTCCTTGTTGTGGTAAAACATATGAAACGTATTATGATGGTTATCTAAAAAAATTTTGTTGCGAATGCGGTCAAACGCTAGATTGGAGAGTTGAAGAATAATGAATGCAGATGCAAAAACTCTAATATCTAGTATTTTGATTGTATTAAACACTTATCAATTTATTCGTATGTGTATTCTATATTTTAAAAATAAGAAAAAAGATATTGATAGATTTGAAAAAATACGCAATCGTATGTCATTCAGCGATTATGCAGAAAGAATATTGATCGTAGATGTAGTTTTATATCTGTTGAATAAATTTTATTGAAAGTTTAGGTGGCTATGATGAAATCAATTATCATATATGTATTAGCATACATAGTTGGATCTATATTGAGTGGGGCTATTATTTTTTCTATAGCTATAGTTGTAGAAGAGATTAAAGAAAAAATTTCAAAAGCTAAAAATAAAGTGCCAAAAGATAAAGGGCAAATTAAAGGAGAGTTGATGAAGATGACTAAATTTGAATTGGATCTATTAAAAGTAGTGTCTAATAATGGTGATGGTGATGAATGCTTTGAAGACGTTGATGTATTAATTGACATGCGAATGAAAGGCTACTACAAAGGGATTGATGATGGTATAACAGTTGATGAATTGATTTGGAGGTATGAAAACGTTGACTAAAACAAGATGCATGAGTTTATTGGATGATATCGCTGGATATGCTCATAGAGCTAACATTGGTCCTAATGGTATTAATGAAATAAATGAAGATTACAATGAGTTAAAAAAGTTGATTGAGGAGCACTTCACTCCTCAACCCCTTAAGTTTGAAGATTTGAAAGAAGATATGTTTGTAATTGATGTTGCATTTAGAACAATTATTCAGATAAAGGGCACAGACAAAAGTACAACTAGGATTGATTTTATAGATCATGATATGGAAGAAGCAATTACATATTTTCAAAATGGCAGGTTTTATCCAATTACTATTCCAAAGGTAATGGAAGAATGATTGCTTTTATGGCTATCTTCGTTTGGATATTGCTTTTTATCATAGCGTTGTTAGCAATAGTAATCAGTGAATATAAGAGCGAAAGAATGGATTTTGCTTTATATATTAAAACTCTAAAAGAAAGAAATAATATTTTACAAAAAGAAAACCACGAGTTGTGGAATGAAATATACAAGAGGAGAAATTAAATGAAAAAAGATTATAAGATTATTTTAATTGTAGTTAGGATTGTAATTGGATGTATTGTTTTTGGAACATCATTGTTTATGGGAAAATACAATACTGTTGTTTCATTAGAAGAACAAGTTAATGAAAGTTATTCAAATATTGAAATTCAAGAAAAAAGACGTGCTGATTTAATTCCGAATTATGTAGACAGTATCAAAGATTACAAGAACTTTGAGCAAGAAACACTGACACAAGTAATTGAAGCACGCTCACAAGCTGAAAGTGGAAATGTAGAACAAGCTCAAAAAACACTATCCGTTGTAGTTGAACAATATCCAGAATTGAAAGCTTCTGAATTATATAAGAACTTACAAATTGAATTATCAACAACTGAAAACATGATTAAAGATTATAGAGAAGATTATAACAAGCAAGTTAAATCTTATATCAAGAAAACACGTTCATTCCCTACAAATATCGTATTGAATTTAATGGGATATGAAACTAAAGATTTCAAATATCTTAAATATGACACTTCAGCGGACGCTCCTACAAATTTATTTAAATAATGTATGTAGGTGGAATAGAGATAACCTTTAGAGAAGCTCTGGTATCTATCATAATATTTCTAGTAATGGGAGCTATTGGAATTTCGATAGATACTAGAATTACTGATCATTTCATTGAAAACAACAGTAAATATCAAAAGGCTGTCAAAATAAGAGACAAAGATACACTTGATTATTTGATTTCAACGAAAGCGGGTAATTCTCTTGTTGAAGGAAAAGTAAAAGCAAGTGGAACAGTATCTTTTAAAGAAATAAACGGTGAGTATTCATATATAGAAAAAATCAAAGAAGTTTATACAATGCATACAAGAACTGTATGTGAAACGGTTGGTAGTGGTGAAAATCAACATGAAGTTTGCCATTTAGAAACATATTGGACGTGGGACTATGCAGGAAGTGAACCAAAATATGCTAAAGAAATCAGTATTTATGATCATAAATTAGATACACGTTATGCTTTGAAAGAAATAGGTTCTTCAAGACTTAATTTATCTAAAAATATCAATGATCAATACAAACAAAAGAGAGATGGTAACTGTATTTATGAAAGTGGATATGTTAGATATTACTATAAATACATACCTAGATTATTCAAAGGTGTTATCTATACTAATTTTGCAAAGAAGGATAAATCATTCAAAAATTATTCTCTTGAAAGAGCAACAATAAAAGAGTTGGTTGAAGAAGAAAAAGAAAGTATTAATTTTGGCGGTATAGCTTTTAAAATATTTTGGGTTGCGTTAATTGTGTTCATGATATATGAATACGTAGCGCAAGATAATGATTATTTAGATGATTAAAATTTAAAAGGAGGACAATACTAGATGATAACAATACACACATTATCAATCATGCGTAACGAAATTCGCGTATATAAGAGTTTAATCAAGGAACGTGACAAATTAATCAAAGATTATCAAACACCTCTTAAAAAGCTTGAAAACGACCTTTTAGAGGTTGAAGAAAAGCTGAAACTTATCAAGTCTCCTGGAAAGGGTGATGGCTTAGGTGGATTTGTTCAAGATAGCGCTGATAAGTACAACTACTTGATTGATAAAAAAGATGAATTGAGAAAGTCAATCGTTGATTACGTTCAATTAAATGAAAAAGAATATTTAGAAGATTTAGAACATTGGAATGTGCGTATTGCTAGTGTTGAATATTACCTCAACAAAATGGATGCACTCGATAGAAAATTCATAGAAGACTTCTATTATAATCTTACAAAGACTCAATGTATGGATAGATACAATATTAATAATGTAAATAGTTTGTATCGAAAAGCTGATAAAATTCTTAAAAATTTACTAAAAAAATTACTCTAGGTATAAGATTTACATTTGATTTGGTGCTATTATGTTATTGTAAGGTTTCGGCAAAAGAGAGACGTTACTTTTCCCTATGATGAACTATTTTGAAAAGCTCTTGTTTCAGGGGCTTTTTAGTTTGGAATCCTTTTTAAAGTACTTTAAGTGAAATTAAAAAAATTAGTTTAGTAAAATAGAATACATTCAATTTGAAATCTAGTAGCAATATGCATAGAATTTATATTTATAAAAAAAGTATTATTTTTATTTTAATATGATATAATACAAGTGTATAAGTTTACTTATATAAAAGGAGGATATTTTATGAAAGATAGAAAAACATATATTGCTATTTCGTCTTTTATAAATGGTATGGGTTCATTGCTTGATGTGAGTCCTTTACAATTAAATAGGGTTATAAAGAAAATAAGCTTAGAAAGTGATGTGGAAGCAGTAAGTGAAGATTGGAAAAATATTGGAAAGGATTTAAGCGATAGTTTGAGAAATTATGGGGACAGCATTAAAGGAAAATCAATCAGAAGTTTTAGATAGTGAAACTGAAACTGAAATTGATAATGAAAAACAAGAAATAGCAGATATTAGAGAAGTTAATGATATTTTAGATAAATCAGATTTATCTAAAACTCAAAAAATAAAAGTATTACAGCTTGTTGCAAGAAAAGAAGAATATTCAGGACCTATCCCACATCCTAGTCATTTAGGTAATTATGAGAAAATTTTACCTGGATCAGCGGATAGAATTTTAAAAATGGCTGAGAGACAGTCGATGCATAGGCAAGATAATCAAACTAAGATAGTTGATTTTGAAATTAAGTTTAGAGGAAGAGGACAAATTTTTGGTTTCATCTTGGCATTCGCTGGGATAATTGGTGGTTTTGTATTAGTACTGAGCGACAAAGATGTGATTGGATTAAGCGTATTAATAGGTAGTCTTGCGACTTTGATTTTAGCTTTTCTTTATGGTAAGGCTGTTAACAATAATAAAAATAGTGATGAGAATGATTAAAATAAACCGCAATTTATGCGGTTTTTATTTTACAAAAAATACGGAGGTGGTGATATGGCTTGAAAGAGAAATACGAGTTAGCATACCAGGATTATTTGGATGGGATGAAATACAAAGATATAGCTGCTAAATATGGTGTGTCAGTTAGTGCTGTCAAGTCATGGAAAAGTCGCTACTGGAAGGATAAAAAGTTGCAACCAAAAAAACCAAAGGTTGCAACCAAAAAGGTCGCTAAAAAGATAGCAAAGAAAATAGTTGAAAATGATGAGCTGGACGATCAGCAACAAAAGTTTTGTGTTTACTTTGTTAAATATCATAATGCAACTAAGGCATATCAACTAGCTTATGGTGCCAAATACACAAGTGCTATGGTTATGGCTTGTAATTTAAGAAAGGATCCAAAAATTCAAGAAGAAATAAAACGATTAAAAGAGATTATGTATCAGGATATTCTTCTTGATCCACAGGATATTGTTCAAAGATACATTGATATTGCTTTTTTAGATGAATGTGAAATGGATGGAAAAGCTGTTAAAATGGCTGATTCATTAAAGGCTCTTGAATGGCTGTCTAAACATATGAACATGGCCAATGAAGAACAAAAAGCTAAAATCAATCTTCTTAAAGCTCAAGTAGCTCAAATGAATGTTACAAATAATGAAGAAACAAATAAGGTTGTGATTGTAAATGACTTGCCAAAAAACGGTAAAACTGAGTGACATATTAATTCCTAAATATTATGATACATTCAATGATATTAGTTATCTTCATAAGATATTTACAAGTGGCCGTGCTGGTACTAAATCATCACGTGGGGCTATTAGAGCGGTATACAAGATTGTAAGTGATTCTTCTTGCTCTGTTGTGATTATGCGTAAGTTCCACAATAAATTAAAGAAAACGGTGTTTAAAGAAACACTTAGGGCTATAACTCGTTTAGGACTAGATAAGAAAGATTTCAAGATTACGGTATCTCCAATGGAGATTAAGTATAAGCCCAATGGAAACACTATTTATTTTACTGGGAACGATTCAATCGACGACACTAAAGGAATGATAGATGAAGAAAAACCTATCAAACTCGTTGAAGTAGATGAATTGACTGAGTTTTTCGACAAGGGAGACGGTGAAGATGAACTTGTAAATATCATGGCCACATTTGTTCGTGGTAATGATGATGAGTTCTGTATGGAGTATTATTTCAACCCACCAAAGAACGATAAATCTCCAGTTATGCAATGGGTCCATAAAATGGAGCAAAGACCTGATTGTATCAGGGTACATAACGATTATAGGGATGTACCTATTGAATGGTTGGGTAAAAAGCTTATTCAAGAAGCTGAAAATATGAAAGCTGCAGATGAAAAAATGTATGAGTGGCTTTGGTTAGGTTTATGTACTGGTCTTGATGAACTTGTTTATTATATGTTCAATGAAGATGTTCATGTAAAAGAACCGACAAAAGAAGATATCAAAAATATTCGTTTTATTGTTTGTGGTGTGGATTATGGTCAGATGAATGCCACGACCTATCAATTCTTTGGTATGGATTTCAAAAATAAATGTATTCGTGGAATTGATGAGTTTTATCATTCAGGACGAGAAAGCGGAAAACAAAAATCTCCAAGTGAATATGCTTTAGAATTCAAGAAAAAGAAAGAAGAAATTGAAGCATATACAAAGAAAAAAGTCTTATATGTTTATATTGATCCATCAGCAAAAGGACTTGCTGAAGAAATCAAAAGAACTTGCCCTGGTATAAATATTATTGATGCAAATAACACGGTCAAATTAGGTATCACAAGAGTACAGAAGTTAATGGCTCTAGGACACCTATTTTTTTCGCCTAAGCAACGACATTTGATAGAAGAAGAGTATTTATACAGTTATGACAAAGACCTTTTAGACAAAGGAAAAGAAGAAGTAATAAAAGACCATGACCACTGTATGGATGCTAAAAGATATGCAGTCATGGGATTATGGAAATATATTAAGCAACTTCTACCGTTGCTGGAAAAGGAGGAATAGGATGGTTAATGAAAATGCTACATTAGTAACGAATATCAAAGGCTATTTGAAACAGTTGGGATATGATGTCATTGACAGTGAATATTATAACCACATTAATGAATGGTATAACTGGTATCGCAATAAAGTTGACAGTTTTAGAAAGTACAATATCTATAACGGTTATCAATTTGTAGAAAAAGAAAGATTTACTTTAGGAATGCCGAAACAAGTTTCAGAAGACTGGGCATCATTGCTTTACAATGACAATACTTCAATAACTGTTGACGATGAACAACAAACTGATTTAGATATAGCATTATTTGATAATAAGTTTTCTCAAAAGTTTGCAAAGCTGATGGAATTAACCTTTGCGTTAGGTACTGGTGCTACTGTTGTTTATAAAAAAGATGGTGATGTAAAAATCGATTACATCAATGCTTTGATGATTTTTCCTATTCATGTAGAAAATGATGAAATTATTTCATGTGCATTTGCTAGTGTTGTCAACGATTATTACTATGTCAATATTCATATAAAAGAAGATGATCATTATAAAATTATCAACAAATACATCAAAAAAAGCGGAAATAGTTTTGTTGAAGTTGAAGGTGGTCAAGCTGAAGAAGAAACTACAGAAACGGTTAAAATGTTTCAAATCTATAAGCCTAACATTACAAATAACATAGATATCTTCAGTCCATTTGGAATCAGTTGTTTTGGAAATGCTATTTGTGAAAATAAGGATGTAGATATTTGTTATGATTCATTTAAAGATGAATTTGATTTAGGAAGAAAAAGATTAATGTTGCCAACTGAAGCGTTGACCTATAGAACTGTGGTAGGTGAAGATGGAAAAGACATGGAGGTTCCTATTTTTGATAGAGGACAAACAGAGTTTTATGCATTGCCAATCAATGATGATGGTAGTAACAATGGAATAACTGAAATCAATCCTACTTTAAGAGTAACAGAACATATAGATGCTTTACAAACAAAGCTTAATCTGCTTTCTAGTGCATGTGGATTAGGTCCTGATAGATATTCATTCAAGGATGGAAAAGTTTATACAAATGAAACACAGGTCATTTCAACTAATTCAAAATTGTATAAGAATATCAAAAATCATGAAAAGCTTCTAACTTCCTCATTAAGTGAATTAGTACAGGCAGTTTTATATGCAGTTACTGATCATGAATATGAAGGAGATATTTCTATTGATTATGATGACAGTATTGTTGAAGATACTGCCGAAATCAAAAGGCAAGCTCTTTTAGAATTAAATGCAGGATTGATTGACAATATCCAATATTACATTGATGTCTATAAAATGACTGAAGAACAGGCTATTGAGTTTGATAAAAAAATCAAAGAACGTTCTCCAGTTGAAGAAGAACCACCTGAAGAGGAATAATTAAATGTTAGATGATAAACAGTTTGAAGATTTAATTAGACCTATTTCTAACATTTATAGTGATATTGAATATGAACTTTTAATGGAGATTGCCTCAAGATTTAAGAATTATGACAGTTTGTCGGGAAGTCTTGAGTGGTACACTAAAAAGCTTGATGAATTAGGTGGCTTGAATCAAGAAGCAGTTAGAATTATAGCTAAATACTCAAATAAAACTGAAAAAGAAGTTAAACGAGTTTTAGAAAAGGCTGGTTATGATGCTATACCATTACAAGAATACAAAAGAATATATGATGTAGAAGGAATTTCAATAGATCCTTCAACTATTACAATTACAAGAGTTCTTGAAAATTCATTTGTTGAATCTAAAGAACTTTTTAAATTGATTAATACAAAGGCGGTTGAAGGAACAAAGAAAGCCTATATGGATATTCTCAATCAAGCTTATTTAGAGGTAAGTGGTGGTTATTATGACTACAATACTTCTATTCAAAAGGCTTGTAAGAAGATGGCCAATAAAGGTATTTCATGTGCCACTTATCAAAGAAGCAACGGTAAGACGGTTCAAATGTCTATTGAATCAGTTGTTAGAAGGGACACACTTACATCTATCAATCAAACAGCAAACAAAGCAAATGATAAATTTATTGAAGAATTAAAAGCTAAACATGTTTATGTTACTGAACATGCAGGAGCAAGGAATAAAGGTGTTGGTTGGCAAAATCATGAAAGCTGGCAAGGAAAAGTTTATTTGATTGAAGGCAGTGATGATAAGTATAAAAACTTTGTAGCAACTACTGGTTATGGAAAAGTTGATGGTTTAGCAGGTGTCAATTGTCGTCATAGTCATTATGCATTCTTTCCTGGATTTAGCGTTATACCTGAAAGTCCATCATATAACCCCAAACTTTATGATCTAACTCAAAAACAAAGATATTTCGAAAGAGGTATTCGTAAATGGAAAAAGCAGTTAGCAATCTATGAAGGTCTTGAAGATGATGTAAATATTGCTGTTTGCAAAAAGAAAGTAAAAGAATGGCAAAATAATTTGCAAAAATTCATTGATGAACACGAAGAACTAAAACGTGATTATTCAAGAGAGAGGGTGTATTGATGGGATGGATAACAAAAGATGGTCATAGAGTATTTATAGAGGACTTACATAGTGCTTTATCAGAACATTATGATGATGGTAAAATGCCTACTGTTTATTTAGAAAAGAAAGAGTATGCGACTGTCATTAGTGAAATTAATACTTATTACAAAAAGGAGTACGATAATAAAAAAGTACTCCGCAAAGCAATAGGAGATTATGTTTACACCTTTGAAAATCACGGATATAATAATTATAGAATTGTTGATAAAGTGAAAATAGATGAGGATGATGAATGATGAAGGAAAATAGAAAAAAAATGAATTCTCTGTTAAAGCAAATATGTGATGTTCCATCTTATGAAAATGATTTTATTGTAGGTGTGAATGCTGACCTTAAAACAGATAACCAAGTTAATGAGATGTTGGAATGGTTAGAAAAACATACTAACAGTAATCTAAATACTGATGAAGTTACTGTAAAATCAATGGAAATAAGACATGGTAAAAAGTTGAATGTAAATGGTGTTACTGCAAGAAATTAATAAAAAGTAAGAGTATTGTAATAAATATGATGAGCAAGTTTAAATGACTTGCTTTTCTTTTGCTCAATTTTAAAGAAAGGAGAATGACAATGTTAAATGCGTTATTAATTATTTTTGTTATAGCAAAAATATTAGGCTTTATAACTTGGTCGTGGTGGATTGTATTAAGTCCATTATTGATTCAAGTATCAATTGGTTTATTAAGTTTAGTATTTTATGGTGTAGCTAATTTTAGAATTATGAGCCTTTTTAAGAAGCTTAAAAAGGAACTTTAAGGAGAGGAGGTATCTTATGGCAGAAGGGTTAAGACCACATCATCACCAAGAATTTGAATATCGTATTGAACAATATTTTGATAACAAGAGAAGTTGTTTAGTTAAGAAAATTCAATATATGTGTATGATTTGTGGAAGAATAAGATATGAAAAGTACGATTGTTATGTACCACCACCAAAATCAAAAAACAAATCATTAGAACGAAATAAGAAGAAATATGGCAATCTAAAGTGATTGTTTTTTATTTTGCCACGAGCAAGGCGTTAAAAGGCGTTCGCCCAAGTGAGAGCAATTCACGTTAATAAAGCGTAGGAGGATATGAAATGAAAAGACAAGATTTAGAAAAAATTGAAGGTTTAACAAAGGAACAAATTGATTCAATCATGAACCTTCATCAAACAGATGTTACTAGCTGGCAAACAAAGATTACAGGTTTACAAAATGATAAAACCAATTTAGAAACGCAATTAAATCAATATAAAGACGTCAATGTTGATGATTTGCAAACAAAAATTACAAATCTAGAAAAAGAAAAGCAAACACTAGAAACTGAAAAAGCTGATTTAGTTACAAAACATACCGATGAAATCAATGGTATGAAACTAAATGGTGCATTGGATAAAGCAATTTATGGATCTCATACAGTTGATAGTATTGCTTTAAAAGCTCATTTAAATATGAAAGAAATCAAATTGGATGAAAATGGTGCTTTAACTGGATTTGATGAACAATTAGAAACAATAAAAAAAGATCATGGTTATTTATTTAAAAACCAAACAACAGGTGGTGCTCACGGAGGAATTAAAGAAACAACTGGAACTTTATCTTTAAGTGAAGCATTAAATGAAAATTACAATAAATAAGGAGGATTAACTAATGATTACATTAGAACAAGCAAAAGTCGGTATGGCCGATAAAGTAGACCAAGCGGTCATTGATGAATTTAGAAGAGGCTCATTATTATTAGATAGATTAATTTTTGATAATGCGGTTTCTCCAGGAACAGCAGGATCTACATTAACTTATGGATATGTTAAATTATTGAAACCAGCTACTGCTAAATTTCGTAAATTAAATGAAGAATACACAGCAAATGAAGCAACTAGAGAAAAAGCCTCAGCGGATTTAAAAATCTTTGGTGGGGAATTTGCATTGGATAGAGTCATCATCAATACTTCAGGAGCTGTTGATGAATTAGATTTCCAAATGCAAGAAAAAATCAAAGCTGCTATTAACTTATTCCATTACACAGTTATCAATGGTAATTCAACAACAAATGAAGATGAATTTGACGGTTTAGCAAAATTATTAAAAGGATCTACTACTGAATTTGATGATACTTATTCAAAAACTGTAGATAAAGATGTTGTTGCAGGTAAAAAGTACTTTACAAGAACAGGTGAAGGCACAAAAGAATCACCATATGTATATGAAAAAGTTGATGAACCAAACAAAACTAATATTGCAACATATTATGAAGTATCTTATGTTGATTTATCTACTTCAAAAGCAATGGATGATAACTATAATGAATTCTTAGATATGATGAATGATTTCATTGCAACAATGCAAGGGAAACCTCATATGTTCTTAGTTAACTCTAAAATGGCAACTAAGATGAAAGGTGTTGCTCGTAGAGCTGGTTACTTCTCACGTCAAGAAGATGCATTTGGTCGTTCTGTTGATATGTGGGATGGAATTCCAATCGTTGATTTAGAAGAATATTTTGACGGTGAAACAACTAAAACATGTGTTCCTATTGATGAAGATGGATATACTTCTATCTATGCTGTACAAATTGCAAAAGATGGGTTCCATGGTGTATCACCAACTGGAAACAATGTCATTTCAACTGCTTTACCTGATTTAAAACAACCAGGAGTTATCAAAAAAGGTGATGTTGAAATGGTCAGTGCTGTAGTATTAAAAAATACATTAAAAGCTGGTGTATTTAAAAACATCAAAGTTCAATAAGCGTAGGAGTGATCTAAATGTATGCTGATTACGAGTTTTATAGTGCAAAATATTTAGGAGAACTCGTAAGTGAAGATGATTATCCTAAATATGAAATGAAAGCAAGAGATGAGATTGATTATTACACAAGGATGCGTATTTCATTTTTAAAAGATGAAAACAAAATCGAACGTGTAAAGATGTGTGAATGTAAGCTTATTGACTTGCTTTTTAATTATGATCAAGAACTTGCCAAGATAAAAGAATATGAAGATAAGACGGTAGAAGGAGTTGTTTCCAGCGAAACTGTTGGAAAACACTCTATCTCTTATCAAAAAGCATCTTTAAGAAGTAAAGCGGATGTTGAAAAAGAACGCTCCAAAAAGATTAAAGAGCTTATTCATAAAAATTTGTTCATGACAGGGCTTTTATATAGTGGGTTATCGTATGTTTAATGCTAATATTACAATTTTCAATAAGGTATATGATCCAAAGACGAGAAGTGATAAATACGTAAGAAAAGTATTGAAGGGTGTTCATGTTGAAAAAACACACACTATTCAAAAGGATGATTCAAAAGTTATTGTTAATGACTCGTTATTTGTTTCTATACCTTTTTCAGATGAATATACAAGTCCTAAAAAATTTCAAGAGACAAAAGAAGGTTATACTATACAAAATAGAGATGTTATCGTTGTTGATATTGTAGAAAAAGATATTGAATCTTTAAAGGACCTAAAAGATATGGATGATATCTATACAGTTAATTCAGTTGAAGTTATTGATTATTCAAAAGGTTTAAATCACATTGAGGTGTATGCATCATGATTACTACTTATAAAGTTGATTTTAAGAGCGTTGATGAGATTTTAAAGGAAAGAGGATTGTTACCTGGAGGCACTATTCAAAAGTACCTCACAAATGAAATTATTAGGATTAGTGACCCTTATGTTCCTTTTGACAACGGACCTTTAAAAAATCAAATAGCAGTAGCAATGGATGGTACTTATTACGATTATATTTCTCCATATGCTTGTTATCATTGGTATGGGAAATTAATGGTTGACCCCGTAACTAAAAAAGGAGCCTTTTTCAATCCTAATTATGGTTTTTGGTCAAGACCAGGAGTCCCTAAAGAATTAACCAATAAAGATATGAATTATCGTGGAGCACCAATGAGAGGTCCTAAATGGACAATGAGAGCATGGGCAGATAATCAAAATCAAGTAATTTCAAATCTAGAAAGGAAATTAAACAAATGACAATTATTGAAAGTGTAAGAAATTATATTTTAAAGTGTCCTTATTTAGAGGATCTTCAAAAAGTAAATGTCAACTTTCTTCCTGAAAATACAGATAACTGTTCAATAGAAGAAGTCCCTAATCAAAATGGTTCGTTAACCAAAAAGTTTCTTGATGGATCGAGCGAAAGAGAATTCAATTTTGTTTTGGCATGTGTTTTTGATTATAGTGAAGATTCACAAACAAACATTGATAGTAGTGAGTTTTTTGAAAACTTTCAGGAGTGGATAGAAGATAATGATCTAAATGAAATCTATCCTCAATTGAAAGATGGATTAGAACCACTGTCTATTGCTGTTACAACATCGGGCTATTTATATTATGTGCCTGAAAAAATGGATAGAGCAATCTATCAAATACAACTCAAATTATTATATGCAAAGGAGAATTAAAATGGCTGAAACAACAGTAAAAAGAGTAAAAAGAAGTCAGTTTGCTACTTTCTTGAATACTACACCAAGTGGTGATTCACCAACTTGGGCAAGAATGGGTAAAGGTATCACAAGTGCTTCAGTTTCTTACAATCCAACTGTCAATGATGAACAATTCATTGATGAAGATAGTGGAAATAAAGAAGTAGATTCTTATGCACCAACAATGAGTGGTGAACAAACTGCTTATAAAGGTGATGCAGTATTTGATTTTGTTGATGGTTTAAGACAAAGCCGTGCAACGGGAGAAGATGCTAAAACTCAAATGTTAATGGTTTATATCTATGATAAAGAAGAAACTGGAAAATATAAAGCTGAACTTCAAGATGTAGCTATCTCAATCAATGAGTTTGGTGGGGATGCTGGTAGTGCAAATACCATTTCCTATGATGTTGGATTCTGTGGGGAATCACAAAAAGGAACAGCAACTATTGCTGATAAAGTAGTTACTTTTACAAAAAAGTAGAAAACCCTTCAACACAAAGTTTAGATGCTGAAGGGCAAGATACAACTAAATCTAAGAAAGTCATGAAATAGGGGCTTTCTTTTTTTTATTTCAGGAGGAAATTTATGAATAAAATTAGAGTTCAAAATAAACACCAATATATTATTGAAGTAAATGATGATGGAGATACTATTTCTTTCAATGTTGATGATCCTACACTTCCACTTAAATTTGATAATGCAATGATGCGCTTAGATGCTGTTCAACAAAATTTGAAAGCTGAAGAACAAATTATTAAGAAAAAAGAAGATAAGGAAACAAAAGGCATTCTTTCTCAAAATACTAGAAAATTATTAGAAGCCGAAGTTAAAGCCTGTAAAGATTTAAGGGGTGTTTTTGATGAATTTTTAGGAGAAGGTGCATGTAAAAAGATTTTTGGTGATGCAAATTATTTAGGTATGTTCCAAGACTTAATGGAACAGTTGGAGCCTTATTTTGCAATTATGAAATTGGATGCTGAACATTACAAAAAAGCTGTAGAAGAGAAATACAAAGATGATGAAGATGAAGATGTTTTATCATGATGAAATATCCTAAATATGCAAAAGTCAACGGTAAAAAATATCCAATAAATACTAGTTTTAGGGTTGCTTTAAAATGCTTTGAAATCATTAATGATTCATCTATTAGCGATTTAGAAAGAACCTATGCAATTGTCTATAAATTGTTTGGTTTTATTCCTGAAGATAAAGATATGAAAGATTTTGTAAGGATTGCTGAACAATATCTTGGTTGTGGTAAATCTCAAGAAGAACATCAGTCAAGAAAGAAAGACATGGATTTCAAACAGGACTGGCCATGTTTGATTGCTAGTTTTATGAGTGATTACAAAATTAATCTTAATGATGAAGAAATGCACTGGTATCAGTTTATTGATCTAATTCAAGGCTTAACTGAAGACAGTGTTATGAGCAAAGTAAGAGAATTAAGAAATTATGATTTGAGTGAGGTTAAAGACCAAAAGACTCGAAAAAAAATAATTAAGCTTCAACAAAATGTTGCCTTAAAAGAAGAATTGACTCCTGAAGAACAAGAAGCGTTGGATGAATTTGAATTTTTATTTAAATAGTCCAACTGAAGGAGGTGAAACCAATGGCGGATGGAAAAATTCGTATTGATACACGTATTGACAATTCTCATGCTGAAAAAGATCTAAAAGATTTAGAGAAAGTTGTTGATGCGTGTTCTAGGCACATGAAAGATGCTTTTGAAAGCATTGATAGTGTCAAGGGTTGTGAAAAGGCAATTCAAAGACAAGTCAACGCTTATCAAAAAGCAAAAGAAAAAGCCTCTGAATATGAAAAACAAATTGAACAAGTAAATGCTCAATTGAAAGAAAAAGAAAGTACTGCTCTAAAAAATGCAAATATAGGTTTTTCCAATGATACACCTGAAAAAATGCAAAACAGGGCAGATAGCTTATTATCAAATGATAAAGATTACAATAAGCTTATTGAACAGTCCGCAAAACTAGAAGAATCCTGGTATGCACAGAATGAAAAAATGAATCAGGCCAACTCAAATGTTGAAGCATTAGAGTCTAGAATGGACCGTTTAAAAAATAAAGTGGACTCAGCGACTAAAAGTACCTCTAGAATGTCTAGAGTTTTTTCAGGTTTAAAAGGTATTGGATCTAAAATAAAAGATGTTTTTACTGCAGGTTTTGGTAAAGCAGGAAGTGTTGCAGGTAATTTCTTTAAAGGTATAGGAAAATCTACAACAAACAGTATTAAAAACATAAAACGTATGGGACTTGCTATTTTAGGTATTCGAGCCGCCTATAGTTTGGTTAGGAAAGCAGCGGACCAGTATTTAGAGTCCAATCAAAGTGCATCTAACCAAATAAGTGCGATTTGGAATACGTTAGGTGCAATGATAGGTCCTATAGTTGATATGGTTATCAGTGGTGTAGTAACTGCTTTAAGTTACATCAATGCTTTAATAAAGGCACTTACAGGAATTGATTTTGTGGCCAAGGCTAATGCAAGTGCTTTAAAGAAACAAACAAAAGCCACAAAAGGAGTTGCAAAAGCAACAAAAGAAGCAAATGCTCAGCTTGCTGATTTTGATGAAATGAGTAAGTTGGAAGATAAATCGAAAGATAGTTCAGGAAGTGGTACAGGACTGTTCACACCAACATCTGTAGATACTTCTTGGATTGATGGTTTAAAAGATGCTTTTAACAAAGGAGCTTATGAGTTAGGAAAATATCTTGGTGAGTCTTTAAACGATGCTTTAAGACAAATAGATTGGGATAAAATCAAATCCACCGCTCAAGATATCGGTAGAAACATTGCATTATTTTTAAATGGTGCTATTGATGGAATCGATTGGAAACTTTTAGGAAGTACAATCGGTGAGGGATTGAATACTGTTTTAAATTTTGCTTATGGTTTTGTCAGCACATTCAATTTTAGAGGTTTTGGCGAGGCATTAGGGACAGCATTTGATTCATGCTTTAAAATAATAGATTGGAATATGTTGGCCGAAACAATCAGTAAAGGATTTATCGGCATTTTTAATTCTATCAGTGGATTTTTAAGTGCGGTTGATTGGCAAAATATAGGAAAGACACTTGTTGATTTCATATTGTCAATAGACTGGGTTGGAATGATTTCAGCATTAGCTGAAGCTGCAGCTCTTTTATTAAAAGGTTTTGTTGATCTAGTTGTTGGTGGATTAACGGAACTTATTGCTCAACTCCCTAATATTACATCAAGTATTTTTGAATGGATTTCCAGTATAGATTGGAATTCATTAGGAAAATCATTGGGAGAATATGTTTCACAAATAGTTGGCCAACTAATTGATGTGATTTTAAATACCGATTGGGTTTCAGTTGTTGTAAATATTGCAGGTATTATTGGTTCGGCAACATTAGGAATCATTGACTTTGTTGTTGGCTTTATCCAAGCAGTTTTAGATTCAATTTGGAATGCAATTACTAAATCATTCAATTATAATGATTTCTTAAAATGGATTGAAGGTGTTGTCAAATCTATCCAGGATGGTATCGCTGATATCAACACATGGATCAATAATAAATTCATGGAAGCAAGGCAAGCAATTTATGATGTCTTTGGTAAAATTGGAGATTGGTTCAAAGAAAGATACAACGATATTTGTAATGCTTTTGATAGTGCAGGTACTTGGTTTAAAGATAAATTTGATAGTGCTGTAAAAGGTGTCAAAGATGCATTCTCAAGCATTGGAAAATGGTTTACTGATAGAAGAAACGATATCAATAATGCGTTCAGCTCGATTGGTTCATGGTTCTCTGAAAAATTTACGGGTGCATGGAATGCTATCAAAGGTATTTTCTCATCAGATGCAGTAACAAGATTCTTTGCTGGGGCTTGGAACAATATCAAGGGAGCATTTGGAAGTGTAAGTGATTGGTTTAGAGGAACATTTGCTGATGCATGGCAAGCCGTAAAGAATGTATTTAGTAGTGGTGGTGCTATTTTTAATGGTATCAAAGATGGGATTCTAAATGGCTTAAAAGCGGTAATCAATGCGCTTATCAAAGGTATTAACCGTGTTATTAAAATTCCATTTGATGGCATCAACAATGCTTTAAAAACAATCAAGTCAACTAATATCTTAGGATTTAAGCCTTTCAGTTGGATTGGCACAATAACAGTTCCATCAATTCCTAAGCTTGCAAAAGGTGGTATTGTTAACAATCCTACAATGTTCCAGGCAGGTGAAGCAGGAAAAGAAGCAGTATTGCCATTACAAAACAACACACAATGGATGCAAGATCTAGCCGACTTTATCAACTCTCAACGTGATGATGACGGTGAAAAAGAAATCAATCTTTATATTGATGGAGAACGTTTCTTTAGATGGTTTATTAAAAAATATAAGCAATGGCAACTTCAAACTAATGGATAGGAGGTGCTGAAATGAAAGTAACATACAGTGGAGATTTATTGAGAATTGACGGACAAAAAGTACCTAAAATCATTAATTATGATGTTGAATACGATAAGCTATGGGGGAGTGATAGCGGAAGAAATCTTGCAGGAGATATGAAAGCTACACTGGTTGGAATATTTCCTAAAATATGTTTGAAAATAGGAGCCACGACAGAAGATGACATGTCGTGGTTTTTATCTAAAGCAAATAAAGCTTTTATAACTGTTGAATGGTATGACGCTGAAATCAAAGGAACTAGAACAGCACAGTGCTATTCAAATAATTTAAAAGCCAGTTTGAAAAGTAAAAAAAGAATGGCGTACAGTTCATTTGAATGGAATCTTATTCCACTTAAGAAAAGGTAGGTGATTGAATGCTAGAACATAATGAATTGTTTAGAGAATATTTAAACACCTATGGAAGACAGTTAAATGTTGTTGTTGAAGATCATGCAGGAAAGACTTATTCAAATAATGAAGTTGTTTCGGTTACCAAGACGTTTAAAACTGATTTGTGTAAATCAACAATGCAGCAACTTAATATTGAAATAGAAGGTGATGTTTCACTTGACGAAACTGTAAATGTGAAGCTTGGTGTATCCTTACAAGGTACGGATATTGAACAAATAAATTTTGGTGATTTTATTATTACGGATAGGGAATTTGTTGTTGATACTGAATCAACCAAATTTACAGCTTATGACAACATGTATAAAGCTCATGTGGATTATGATCCAAACGCCTTTGCATTTCCTTGTACTGTATATGAATTTGTTAGAAATATTTGCGATTTGTTAGAAATTCCATTTGAACAGGAAGAATTTAACAATTCAGATAAGGTTATTGAAAGCAATGTCTTTTTAAACAGTGCTTTGACTTATAGAGATGTATTTGATATGTTGGCACAAGTAACTGGTTTAAATGTATTGATCAGTAAAAATAAGCTTGTGTTTAGAGAATATAAAAATACAGGAATTACTATTGATGAAGTAGTTTTAAAAACATTGACTTTAAAAGAACAATATGGGCCGATAAATTCACTTGTATTTTCACGCTCAGCTGAATCAGATAACATTTATAGAAATGATGAAAGCAGTGTTGTTGAAAATGGTTTATGTGATATCAAATTCAGTGATAATTTAATTCTAGATGCGTTAAATAGAAATGATTATATAGATAACACCTTTAATGCTTTAAACGGCTTAAAATACAAAATATACGATTTAGAGGGATTTGGATGTTGTGTATTTGAACCAGGAGATCTATTTAATCTTAAAGATTTAAAAGGTGATGTTTATCAAACGATTGCTTTTAATAGTACAATCACTATTAATTCTGGAATCACCGAGAAGATGTATTTGGATTTGCCAACTGTTTCTCAAACTGATTATGCTTCAGCTACGAAAGATGAAAGAAAAGATTTAAATACAAGACTTCAGGTAAATAAAGAGCTTGGAGAAATCAAATCTTATGTAGAAGAAACAACACAATCTATTTACAAATTTGAAACAGGTAGTGGAAATATCTTTGATAACTGCAGATATACATTAGAAAAGAATGCTAATGAATTACAAAGAAAAGTCTATTCCAATATTCTTTTAGGAATAAACAAAGCAGAACTAAAAGGTAAAGATATATGTATTTCGTGCTATATAAAAGTTGAAAATGCAATTGTCGGCCAACTTTCTAATAGAATAGGTGTTGAATTTGATGTGGGGTATGCTGATGAAACCAAGAAAACATATTCAGTTTATTGGTATCTTGGCCAATTCGACTTACAGTATTTACTTCAAACATCAACCGCTGATCATGAAGAAAGAATTTGGGCACATTTTAAATTAGATGATAAAGAAATTTCATCAGTATCTAATCTTAAAATGATTATTGATCTAAATGCTGAAAGGGCAGTTGTCGCAAATCCAAAGGTAGAATTTGGAACGAGACCTACAGGTTTTGATTTTGATTTAGGATATGTACGTGACAACATCACAACGATTGAAGAAAATTACACTCAAATCAATCAGACAGTTAATGATTTAAGTTTAAAAGCAGTTAGTCAAGAAAAAGAGATAACAACTATTAAAGGTAATGTGTCAGAAGTTACCACAAGAATCCAAAGTGCTGAAATCAAGTTGCAGCCAACAAATATCTTGCTTGCTGTTAATGAACAGATTGGTGCAAATGGCCAACTCTATACTACTAAGTTTGTATTAGATAAAAGTGGTGTTCATATTTCAGGTGGGGGGTTAGATATTGTAAATAATAGTGGTACAAAGGTATTTTATGCTGATGCAAATGGAAATCTCATCATTAACAATTTAAAAGCTGTTAATGGAAGCTTCAGCGGAAGTATTACAGCTTCGGTAATTACAGGTTCAACTTTTTCAATTACATCTAGTGATGGCTGCACGTTATCTATTGATTCTAATGGTTTAGTACTGAATGCTAAAGCTACATCAAACATTTTTGGATATCAAGGAGGTATCTTAACTATAGGAACTAAAAAATCAATCTTAGATAGTATGTTTTCTCCTATTACTTATCAAGAAGGTAATTCGAGTGGAAAATTGTGGACAATACCACTTGCTAACAATGTTTCTAAAATAGAATTTGGAACAGTAATGGATCATAGAATTTATTTCACAACCTTATTTGGAAGATTTTATGTTGAATGTCAATCAGGATAAAAAGGAAAGGAACTATTATTATGAAACTAACAATTAAACACACATCTCAATATACAGGAACGATTATGATTGATAATGAGATTGTAGAAACACTTTCACAGTCGTTTGATGAGGACGGGCATATGAATGGTGGAACTGCTTTGTACATCCAAAATAAAGATAAGTATTATGCTAATCTTCAAGAATGTCGTGCTAAAGAAGATGAATTCAAAGCGGAAATGAGAAAAATTGAAGATCAATCGGTTATTTCAAAAGATACAGTTGAGGACTCAACAAATACTACGGAGGATGTAGAAAAAAATGAAAGTGAAGAATAAAGATTTAGGAGCTATTAATTCGGCTCTTTTTAGTTTAGGTAATCATCAAGGCGATATTTCTAAAAGATGGGCTATTGCTAAACTGGCAAGAAAATTCAATGATGCAAATGAGCTTCTATCTAATCAAATCAACAAATTGGTTGAAGAACAAGGAAAAGAGGACGAGAACGGTCAAAAGAGTTTATCTCCATTCAATAAAGATTACTTAAAACTAATGGATTTAGACATTGATATTGAATGTTCTTATTTCACAATCGAACAATTAGAAGAATATTCTCCAACTGTTCAAGAGCTTGTTGCTTTAGAACCAATTATTAAAGAAGGTGATGATTAAATGGCAATTGGAAGAATTACTTATGAGGATAAAATAGATTATCAAAAGCAAGGGCAAGATGATAGATACAAAGTAACTGCAAAAGATATGAATGAAATCAAAAAGACATTCAATAATAGTGCAGAAGCAATTGAAAGGAATGTTGAAGAAACCGAGCGGTTACAAGTAAAACTTGATGATGCAATCAACAGAACAGGACATTACAAAATCGAAGATGGAAAAATCTATTTTGAGCAAATCAATGGTTCTTTCGGTGAAGGTATCGAATTACCTGCGCAAAGTTCAGTATTTATCAACGGGATTGTGCAAGGAACTATCAATTTAGATGCTTGTTTGTTTGTTTTAGAAGAAAACGGTGGAGAAACAATCTGCGGAGACTATGAAGCGTATATTGATTATCTAGATAAACATCAAAGTACGAACGAAGAAAGTGAGGACGAAATATTATGATCAATCTAAATAGCACCCACGTCCGCAAAAATCTTGCGGGGGGGGTACGAAAAAGTACCACTTACAATCTTCAAAAGATTGGAGGACAAATGTAGTCCTTCAATTGAGAAGGGTGGTGTCAAACTAGATAGTTGGCAATGATCTATTACAATAACTATCTAGCGGTTATGAAAAAATATCATTTCTTAAATCTAAAAGGAGTAACAGCTCATAATTTATTAATTAATGGGGATTTCCAAGTAAATCAACGAGGTCAAAGTAGTTATACATGTGATGGAACGAAAAGAGTTTATGGTGTAGATATGTGGTCGTTTTCAAAGTCGAATACATTTATGAAGGTTACAGAAAACGGAATTGAAACAAATGCTCCTATAAGTCAAATGTTTAATAAATTAAAATCAGGTGTGAAATATACTGTTGTATGTAGTATTGATAATGTTATTCATACAAAATCAATTACTGGTGGAACTTATGATACTGATACAAGTCAAACAATTATGTATCTAACTTTTAATAATGTTGAACGTATATTAATTACACCAAATGGTACTCAAACAATTAATTATGTTGATTTGTTTGAGGGTGAAGTCGTATATAAACATCAAAAAGAAGATTATTCAATTGCATTATTAAGATGTCAAAGATGGTTATACAAAGGAACATTTTGCGGAGTTATGTATGGCTCTGTTGGTGGAACCAAGTATTACTATCAAGGAGTTACAAATTTTCCAATAGAAATGGTTGATGTACCAGCAATTACATTTACATCCATCGAAGTACCTAATGTTGGTTTTTTAAGCGCTGATAAAGTAAATTTACGAGTAACTAATAAATATATCGGCAAAATAAGTATAGCGGATCTAGGTGTTTCGTTAGCATCTTCTAATGATTACATTAGATATCCGTTAATAGTTGATTTCATAGCCAGTTGTGAACTGTTATAATTAATAAATTAAATGACACCATATACATTTAAACAATGCATATGAAATATTATCATTTTTTAAATAAAAATTTTAAAGATGTTTTAGGACTGCATCAGTTTGCTCCACTTACAACGAATGCTCTGCAAATAAATAAAGATACTGGGGAAACAAACGGTAAAATTGAAGCTATTAGAACACCTGATGTTTCTACAATAGACAATTTTTTTGTAAAAAGCGGGGTTGTTGTAGCTTTAAAAAGACAATATGTCATATCACAAGGTCACGCAATTGTTGATATAGACATGGTTTATCCGTTCCCATACACAAAGTGGAGAAATGTTTTTAATCAAACTTGGAGCGGTTGGAAACTAATTAGCGGAGAAGTTGATATGAATAGCAGTTTATTAGATAAAAGCAAAATTATATAAAGAAGGGATGAAAGAAAATGGATCTAAGTTTTATTACTAGTTATTTTGTTCCAGTCGTTATGGCTGGATGTCTTGCAACAGGATATGTTGTAAAAAAATGGATTAAGGATGTAGATAACAAATACATTCCAACGATCGTATTTATTGAAGGTGCAATTTTAAACTGCATCGTTATGAATAATGTTACTGTAGAAAGTATCGTGGGTGGTGCTATTTGTGGTTTAGCATCAACAGGACTTCATCAAGCTTTTACACGTTTGATTGAAAATAAAGAAAATTAGAGGTGTGTGTATGCAAGAAATTTTGATGCAAACATATACTATTGCTTTACCTATTATATTAGGTTATATCGTATGGTTATTACAAAATCAAAAGAAATCACGTGATGCAAATTCACGTGGGACTATGCTTCTTTTAAGAGTACAATTAATTGAATATCATTCCAAATATACCAAAAGAGGAAATATCCCAAGCTATGCATATGAGAATTTTAATGAGATGTATAATGCTTATCATGATTTAGGCGGTAATGGAATGGTAACTCACATGAAAGAAGAAATAGATCAGTTACATTTTAATAAGAATGAAGAGAGCGAATAGCTCTCTTTTATATTACAAGGAGGATAAAATAAATGGGTTCAGATGAATTTTTAGATTTATGTAAAAAAACAGTTAGAGAATACACAGAAGAACATCTTGATAAAACGGATGGCAAAGTTGATTTTGATGTCTATGCTGTTTGGAGTTGCAAAGCATTGCAAAATAGTAAAGCTTTAGCATCAACATCTCTTCCAGATGGAATGTACTACGAATGTACGTACAACGGAGATAAGAAAGAACTTTATTTAGATGCTTATAAGAAAATTGAAAATAAATGTATTAAATTAGGAGGAGAATAAAAATGTCATATGAATTAAAACAAAATTTAGCAAATCGTGCGAATTATGGAGCACAAAGAGATTTATCAAAAATCAAATATTTAATTATTCATTATACAAGCAATGATGGAGATAGTGACGAAGCAAATGGAAAATACTTTGCTAACAACGTAGTTAAAGCATCCAGTCATTATTTTGTAGATGATAATTCAGTAACTCAATCAGTTCCAGATGATTATGTTGCTTATGCTGTTGGCGGTAAGTGTCAATCAAATCATCATCCAATGTATAAAGTAATCACAAATACAAACTCAATTTCAATTGAAATGTGCGACAATCATAAGGATGGCACAGTTCATATTTGTGATGAAACATTAGCAAATACCTATGCATTAGCAAGAGCACTTATGAGTAAATACAATATTACTATTGATCGTGTTTATCGACACTTTGATGTTAATGGTAAATTATGTCCTAATACTAATGGATTGTTAGAAGATGCACTTTGGCAAAACTTCAAAAACAATATCGTTAATTCAACAGTTGGAAATCTAGGGACTTCAACAGCAACTACTGTTCCTACTCCTGCAGTCAATCCAAATAAAGATTCAATTGTTTCAAGAGGACAACAACATTCTATTAATTTTACAGGTCATACAATTTCAACTGATGGTATTTGCGGAACAAAAACATTGGCAAACATTGCTCGTTGTTTCCAACATGCGATTAATTTAGATTACAAAGAATCATTAGCTGTAGATGGTGCTTTTGGTACTAAATCAAAAGAAGCGTTAGGAAAACATTATGTTAAAAATGGAGAAAAACAATATTTAGTTACTGCTGTTGAAATTGCATTGATGTGTAGAGGATATGATCCAAACGGAGTTGAGTGCCCTGGTAAATTTGGAGATGGACTTGAAAAAGCTGTAAAACAATTCCAAGAAGACAGAGGTTTAACCGTTGATGGTATTGCAGGAAGAAATACAATTTTAAAATTAATTGGATGTTAACTGAAAATAGTGTATAATGCATTTGTATATGTATTATAACTAATTTATTTTAGTAAATAATTCGACGTTACAACAATTGAATATTACGCAAAAAAGCCTATCCATTCCATAGATTTGGATAGGCGATTTTTTTGCTATACTTTTATATATAATAAGTATAGAAAATCTTATTTTTTCAATAAATTTCATTAAAAAATTGTACTTAATTAGTAACAAATTAGTAACAAAAAATTAAGCTTTTATTTTATTAATTTCTACGAATAATTTGTTAATAACTGTATCAGTATAAGTATCAAAAGTAATATCTTTCATTTTGTGTCCTAGCACTCTTTTTCTACTAAAAACATCAACATTATTCAATTGACAAAGAGTAGTGAAAGTAACTCTTGTATCATGTATAGTATGTTTCATATTTAAGTTTGTTAAGTATTCTAAAAAGCAAATATTATTGAAGCTTACATAGCTGCGGTCTATCAGTCTTTTATTTTCACATAATAGTAATTCTATTACATAATCTTTTATGGAATCATGTATTGGAACAATTCTATTTTTACCTGCTTGCGTTTTTGATCCTGTATAGAAATACGAAACTTTTCTTTCGATTCCATCATCGTTACAAATTTCATCTATATGTATATCATTTCTATCGATATTGAGTAATTCGTTTGCACGTAAACCGCTATAAATATAAATAAGCACAATCTTAGCCATATCAGTGTTTTCTTCGATGTTATGATGCTTTATCTATTTATATGGCAGATGTGATGTCACCATCTTATCCAGTATGCCGTATTATGACAGATGTTGTTTGTGTTTTAATTGGGTTTATTACAGGTGGACCATTAGGAATTGCAACAATTATTTTAATGTTTGGTACAGGTCCCTTAATTAGTACATGGAATAAATTGGTATCAAAACCAATTGTTGAAAAATTTGCCTAAAATATTCCTCGGTAATTGTAGAGTTATCGAGGATATTTTTGTATAATGGACACGTTATGAAAGAAATAAAAAGAGGAATGAAAAATGGAATACCAATTGCTTTAGGCTATTTATCTGTGTCTTTTTCTTTTGGTGCGATTGCTGTATCAATGGGATTTAGTGTCATGCAGTCTGTTTTGATTTCATTGTTTAATTTAACTTCAGCAGGGCAATTTGCTTCACTAGGAATTATTGCAGGTCAAGGAACTTTTTTAGAAATGGCAATCGTGGAATTGACTGTGAATATTCGTTATGCGTTTATGTCACTTTCACTTTCTCAAAAAGTAGATGAAAAGTTTAAAGGAATTTATAAATGGCTCTTAAGCTTTTTTATTACCGATGAAATCTTTGCCTTATCGATGCTTGAAGAAAATGTGAGTCGGACTTACTTCTTTGGGCTTGCTTCAATTTCTACGGCAGGATGGATGCTTGGAACAACCTTAGGGGCAATGCTTGGCTCTATTGTACCTACGGTCATTAGTAATGCTTTATCAATTGCTTTATACGCAATGTTTATCGCAATTATTATTCCAGGAATGAAAAAAGATAAAAATATAATTAAAGTAGTAGCTCTTGCAATTATTATCCGTTCAGGTTTTTACTACTTACCCATCATCAATCAATTATCAAGTGGTTTTGCGATGACGATTTCAGCTCTTACAAGTGCTTTTATAGGCGCTGTGTTATTTAATAAGGGGGAAGCACATGGATAAACAGTTTTATATTTATTTAGCGATCATGTCGCTTATTACTTATGCTATTCGTGCGATACCACTTGTCTTTATTAATAAAAAAATTACGAACCCAACCATTCAATCCTTTTTGGATTATATTCCTTATACGGTCCTTGCAGCGATGACCTTCCCAGATATTTTTTATTCAACAGGTCATTTGATTTCTGGAATCGTTGCAACAATCATTATTATTTATGCATCTTATAAAGAATTAAGTCTCATTCAAGTCGCTTGTATTGGATGCTTTGTTGTAGTAATGATTGAACTTATTTTATAGTATTTGACGCCTTTTAAAGCGTCTTTTTTTCTATGTCAAATAATTTTGACATAGAAAAAAGTCCTATGTAAAAGATATTTGATAGACTCTATCAATAGATTATGAAAAAATGAAAATGAAAGGAGAAAGAAAATATGGAAATAGGTAAAAAACTAAAGGAGGCACGTTTAAATAGGGATTTGACTCAAGAAGTCATTGCTGAAAAACTAAATGTTTCTCGTCAAACAATATCCAATTGGGAAAATGAAAAATCTTATCCTGATATTATAAGTGTCATTGAGTTAAGCAACCTTTATTCCATAAGTCTTGATGATTTATTGAAAGGGGACGATGCAATGATGGAACACTTACAAGAAAGCACAAACGTTGTTAAAAGTAATCAAAAACTATTGAGAGCGATTATCTTAAATATTATTGTGGTAATCTTATTGGTTACACTAGGAATGTTTTTACCAAGTAAAAGTTATTATTTAGTGATGATCTTTTGTCTTGCTATTGTGAGTTCATCATTGTTGCTTTATCAAATGATTAAACGTATTTAAGGAGGAACGGATCATGGAAGTAAAAAGTATTTTAGCGATTATATGTGCGGCTATTGCACTTGTTGGGGGAATTGAAACAGTTTATCAAATTTATCGATTAACGGTGATTGATGCCACAATTCGTGGTTTAAAACATCCTAAACTATGGGGATTACTCGCAAGTAATGGAAATAATTCAAGTGGTTTATTACTTTATTTGATAGGAAGAAGAAACTATCCTATAAATTCTATTGATTTCAATCAAAAAACAAAAATGATTCAAAGAAAAAAAGCAGCAGGAATCTCTTTATGTTTTATGGTTGTAGGAATCCTTGGGTTGATTTTAAGTATAAGTTTATAATTTTTAGCACTCAACACTCGATAGTGCTAAAGCCAAGAGCTATAATATATTTAGAAATTAGGAAAGGTATTAATAAAGAACCTAGTTTCAAGAGTTAACACCGCTTGAAGTAACGATGCTAATGACTAAGCATTTATATTGAAAGGGGAAATGACTTATGATGATGCCTAGCTTATTTACAGAAAACTTATTTGATGATTTCTTTAATGATTTCGATGAAGATTTCTTTGGAAAGAAAAATCCATTGTATGGAAAACATGCAAGAAATATGATGAAGACAGATGTCAGGGAAACTGATACGACTTATGAAGTAGATGTTGACTTACCAGGCTTCAAGAAAGAAGATATCAATGTCAACTATGAAAATGGATATTTGACAATATCAACAAGTAAAGGCTTGGATAAAGATGAAAAAGACAAAGATGGACGTTATATCCGACAAGAAAGATACGTTGGAAATATGACACGAAGTTTCTATTTAGGAGATATTCCAAAAGAAGATATCAAAGCTAAATATGAAGGTGGAGTACTTCGTTTATCAGTTCCTAAATCTGATATGAAACAAATTGAAAACACAAGTACAATTATGATTGAATAAAAGATGTAAGGGTGAAATCTTCAAAAGATTTCATCTTTTTTTTGTTTATAGGATATACTAAAGAAAATAAATTTTAAGAGGTGACGAAAATGTTATCGTCAAAAAGAGTCGTCCTTCTCTTAGTGGGAAGTTTCTTTTTGCCAGGAAAAGCAAAAGAAACAATTGAAGAAATAGAAGATCAAGAACTTGCACAAATTGCTTGGGCTGAGTATTATTTCTTTTCTGCAAAAGCCAAGAATGTTTAGAAATCGTAGAAAAATACTTAAATCATGAAGATGTTATATTACGCTTATCGGCAGACATGCTCTATACATTTTCTAATTTAACTTTAGGAGATGCCTTTGCTGCACAATATGCCAGAGAAGACGTTTATCGATGTTTCGAAAAAATAATGAAAGAAAATACCCCTATAGAAGAAAAAGCTTCTTGTGTATTTGCTTATTATGTTATTAATATTTTTATACATATTCTCCCTCAAGAAGAAATACCACCTTTAGAACAATATATTTCCTATTTAACACTTGAGGTTGAATCAGGGGATAGTATTGATAATATTAAACAAAAAATTCAAGATAAAAAAGGTTTTCCCCCTGATCAACAATATCTCTATTTTAATGATCAACTTCTAGAAGACGGAAGAACATTAGCTGATTATAATATTCAAAAAGAAAGTAAACTGTGTTTATTATTAAGGATGGTAAAAGAACCAATTTCTAACTTAAAAGAAGGTCAATATGAAGAAAATAAAACAATAGGGGCAACAATCTATTATACGAAGGATGGAAGCATGCCAAGTAAAACAACTGGTATAAAATACACAGAGCCAATAAATCTTACAGGAGTAAGGCAAAAATACATCTATTACAATTAAAGCTATAGCTACTAAAGAAGGAATGCAAAAGAGTCAAGTAAGTACATTTGTTTATACAATAAGTATTCCTGCTGCTGATTATAGTCGAGTTAATGAAGCTATTTCTAGGGTAAATTCTATAGATAAAGAATTATATGAAAATTATAATAAAGTAGAAAAAGCGCTTTATCAAATTGATTGGAACAAAAGTAAACAAGAACAAGCAATAGTAGATAGCTATGCAGATACTATTAATAAAGCGATTGAAGGACTTGTAAAGAAAAATAAACATTATAAAGTTACTGAAGGCGAAACTTTTGTTAAAGAAAGTGGAAAAGATATTTCAATAAGAATAGATCATGAATATACAGAAAATGTAAAAGTAGATGATCAAGAAGTTGATAAAGTACATTATAAAGTAACAAAAGGTTCTATGATCATTACTTTTGGTGATATGTATTTAAATATACTTGCTGTAGGAACACATCATGTAAAAGTAACATTTGAAGATGGTATAGCTACAACAACTTTACTCATCAAAGAACAAACAAAAGATGATAATAATAGGAAAGATTCAACATCAAATAATCAAGAAACAGTAAAACCAACTATAAATGAAGAAACAAAGACAACGGTAAAAGCTGAAAATAAAGAAGAAGTTAAAAAAGTAAAAACAGGTGGTGATGAAAATATTATAGGTGTTGTTTTATTATTGATAGGAAGTTTAGTTGTTTTAACTTATATTAAAAAAAAGAGAATTGAATGAAATAAATGATGGCAACTCGAATGAGTTGCTTTTTATATAAATATTTGACATTTATAAAGTTATCTATTAAAATAGTTCAAAAATGAACTATCTAAAAATGAAGGGAGTGATAATATGAATATTGATTTTGCTAGAAAATTAGAACTTGCTTATCATCAACAATGTAAAGATCTTTGTAATGAATTTCATTTAAAGCAAACAGGGTTTGATATTTTGATGTTTTTGGGAAATAACCCACAATATAAATATGCTAAAGATATTGTGGAAATAAGAAAAATCAAAGCAAACCTTGTTTCAATTCATGTGGATCAGTTAGTTGATCAAGGATATTTATCTAGGATAGATGTTCCAGGAGATCGAAGAAAAGTTGAATTAGTTTTGAATAAAAAAGCGAATGATGTTATAAAAAAAGGAAAAGCGTTTCAAAACCATTTCTTTTCTTCACTTTTTTCAGATATTGATGAAAAGCATCAAAAGATATTTAAAGAAACATTAGAACTTATGAAAAAAAATATAGATTGTTTATTGGAGGAAAAATAAATTGGAAACAAATATTTTATTTATTATTCTTGTAACCTTTTTTGCTGGAATGGGAGCAGGTCTAGGAACAGGTTTTGCAGGAATGTCAGCGGCTGCTGTTATTAGCCCAATGCTCATTGCTTTTTTGAAAATGGATCCTTATATGGCCGTAGGTATTGCTTTGTCATCAGATGTCCTTGCCAGTGCGGTTTCAGCTTATACTTATGGAAAAAATAAAAATTTAGATATTAGAAACGGTTTATTGATGATGGTAAGTGTACTTATTTTTACGGTAGTAGGTAGTTATGCGGCAAGTCTTTTACCATCTTCAACAATGGGAAGTTTTTCAGTTTTTATGACTTTTATTTTAGGAGTTAAATTTATTGTTAGACCAGTAATGACAACGAAAGAAGCAATGAATAATGTTTCTTCTAAAAAAAGAGCAATCCAATCTATAATTTGTGGAACTTGTATAGGTTTTATTTGTGGTTTTGTTGGAGCAGGTGGAGGCATGATGATGCTTCTTATCTTAACAACAGTCATGGGATATGAACTTAAAACAGCAGTAGGTACGAGTGTTTTTATTATGACCTTTACAGCCCTTACTGGAGCTATTTCACATTTTATGATTGGCGGGTTTCCTAATTTGACAGTATGGATTTTATGTATTCTCTTTACTCTTATTTGGGCAAGAATTGCTGCTTTATTTGCGAATAAAGCAACTCCTAAAACCTTAAATAGAGCAACAGGAATTGTTCTTGTTGTTCTAGGAATTGTTATCTTTTTATTTTCATAAACTAAAATTGAGGAATGAATCCTCAATTTTTTATTTATTGATTAGCCATTTCTATGATACCTTTAATACCGCTTTTAACCATATTTTTAACGGCTGTATTTGTATAGAAGGCCATGTGTTGAGTCATGATGACATTAGGAAATTGATGGAGATAAGCCATATTTTTATTAGAAAGAATATCACTTCGATGATCAATATGCGTAATGCCTTCTTCTCCTTCAATAACATCGAGTCCTAAAGCTCCAATTTTTTTACTTTCAATAGCCTCAATAATATCTTCCGTATCAATAAGTTCACCACGGGAACAATTGATCAAAATTACATTATCTTTCATTTTTTGAATAGTTTCTTTATTAATTAGATGATACGTACTTTCAAATAAAGGAAGATGCAAACTCATGGCATCACTTTCTTTTAATAAAGTATCTTTATCTACATAAGTTGCATATTTTTTAACATCTTCATTTTCATGAAGATCATAAGCTAAAATACAACAACCAAATCCAGAAAGAAGTTGAACAAACGTACGTCCAATATTTCCAGTTCCCATAACACCAACGGTTAAATCATGAAGTTCTTTTCCTTGTAAACCACTTAAAGAATAATCATTGACTTGTCCTCGCCATAAAGCTTGTTTATAGTTTCTCATACACATTAATAAAAGCATTAAAGCAAATTCGGCAACTCCATTAGGTGGATATTTCGCATTACATACTTGAATTCCAATTTCTCTAGCGTGTTCTAAATCAATATGATTCAAACCAATTGTACGAGAAGAAACATAGCGAATACCAAGATCATACCATTTATCTAATAGTTTTGCATTAATGTCTCCTTGACCTAAAATAGTTACACCAATACATCCATCTACATTATCTGCATTTTCTAAAGTGGGTACTTGGTGATTTAAAACAACAGAAACACCATATTTCTTTTCATATTCTTTAAAATAATCCATTTCATCTTGTCTTACTTCATAAGCATAAATTTTCATATGAATCCTCCATTTTCAATTTCACAATATAAAGACCGTCTTGGAATGTATCAACATAAATAAAACCACGATCATCAACTAAACAATCTTCGGTAATTGCGACTTTAGAACCTGGTAATAAAGTGCCATCTTCATTATTAAAAAGATCAACTTCTGGATCAGGAGGCATAAAGTAGGCAATTTCTTTTGGAATAAAAGGATCCGTCGTATCAAAGACTCTAAGTCCAGCTCCAAAATAACAATTATAAATTAAACCTTTATAAGGTTCATAACAATCTTTTCCAAAAGCATCAAATAAATTATGAGGTCCAAAAGGAACACGAACACCATCAACAATATTAAAGTTCTTTCCATGAGTATATCCAACAGGTACTTCTGGATATGGGAAAATAGAAATAAGTGATGGATTTGTCGGATCTGTAGTTTCGACAATTCCAATCGTATTCATTGGCTGTGTTACAAGCTTTTTAAAGAGACCGTCTTTATTTTCGTTAGAAAAATAACGAGGTCTTTCTCCTTCAGTAGAAACAACCGCATAAGGTAAATCACCTAAAGGCATGTAAGTATGAATAGACATCCCAGCAGCGCCTCCTCCAAAAGGTGGATTCATTGGTAAATAACCGATTAATTGTGGATTTGTGGGATCGCTGACATCGATTTGACAAGCGCCAAAGTTTGCAACCGCAGCATAACAAATATGATCTTTAACAGTAACAGCATGAACTGTTGCCATTTCTAAGAACTCTTTTGAACCAAAGGCAACATGACCACCACCAGGTTTATTAGCACGGTATTGATTATCTGCCCACCATGAACCTACTTCTACTGGATGGGTTGGATCTTGAATATCTATGATTCTTAAAATAAAAGTTAAAAAACCTGGCTTATTTCCTACACAATAAACATAACGGCCACCATTATAGAAGAAACGATGAACGCCTGCCATTCCTTTACATTCAAACTTACCTAAAAGTTTTGGATTCATAGGATCTGTTTCAATATCCCAAATCATCATACCACCCCAAAAAGGAAGGGTATTTCCTTTAGGAGTTCCATGTAAAACATCCATCGTTCCACCATGAGCTGTAATTAAATAACCATCCCCTGATTGTATCTTTGGTAGACTTTGACCATCTTTGATGCCTTCTTTGACCCAAGGGCCTTCTACCCATTTAGAAGGAGTAGGATGATAAGGATCGGTTACATCAATAATATTAAAACCATTATGTCTAAAACAAGCAACATAAAGATAATAACGATCTTCTTTGCTTTTATGAAGAGTCATTTGAAAACCAGATTTTCCATTTAATCCTTCATAAGCTACAAATTCCATATTTTTCATCAACATTTCTTTTCTTTGTGACATTGTTTGTCCTCCTTATTTATCTACCTTTATTTTAAAACAAGATTTAAAAAAGTAAATTAACATTAAATTAATGGCATTAAAGAAATTCTAATGCTAGAATAAAAAAGAGGTGAAATCATGAATAGTCAAGAACTCAAATGTTTTGTTGTGGCGGCAGATCGTTTAAACTTTACAAGAGCTGCCAAAGAACTTTATGTTACACCACCAACAGTAACACATCATATTCAACATTTAGAAGAGGAACTTGGTGTTAAACTCTTTATTAGAGATAGTAAATCAGTACAGCTAACAACAGCGGGTGAAATCTTTTATCATGATGCTCATGATATCTTATTACGTATGGAAGCTATTCCTAATCGTTTAAATGCCGTAAAAAGCAATGAACAAACTCTTTTAAAAATAGGTTGTACTATGTCACAAGAAACAAAATACCTTACCCAAGCATTACGTTTATTTCATAGAGAAAATTCAAGGGTTAGTCCACGTATTTATTTAGATGACTATTTTCAATTAGTGAATCGACTTGTTGAAAATCAACTTGATTTTATTTTAGGAACTAAAATAATGATGCAAGATCGACCAGAGTGTACTTTTAGAAAGCTTTCAACAAGTACAACAAAAGCCATTATTCCTAAGAGTATCTTTCAAACGTCTAAAGAAATGATTTCATTTAATGAAATCCAAGATTGTCCTTTTATTACATTAAGACAAAAAAGTATTCCTAAATTAAAGGAAGATGATCTTGAACATCTTCTTTCAGTGAAAGCAAGGGAAAAAAATGTGATTAGACAAGATGACATCGAAGCTGTACTTGCCTTAACATTAAGTGGTTATGGAATTGGTATTTTACCGGATTATGCTTTTTCAATTCAAGATTTAGATGAGAGTGTGAAGGTTGTTTCTCTTCAAGAAAGCTTAGAAATAGATTATGGAATTATTTATCTTAAAAAAGATAGAAATAAACTGCTTAAAGAATTCATAGAATGTTTTAATAAATAGAGACAAAAAGAGTATAAATAAAAGTATACTTCATATACTAATAATGGTTGATTTCTATATTTAATAGTAATTGACTTATACATTAAAAAATGTATAATTTATTTGTAGATAGAAATATCGATAACGAGAGAGGTCCTGCTATAGTGGACGATTTAAAACGAGAGAGGTCCTGCTATAGTGGACGATTTAAAACGAAGAATTCTAGTTTATGAGTTCTTCGTTTTTCTTCATAGAGAGAAAATATGAAAATACATTTAAAAGATAATAAAATTGCTTTATATGATATAGAAAGCGATTATAGGCAGTATTTATTTCAGTATGATTTTAGAGTGAATTTAAAATTGGGTAGAAGATTTGTAGGAATTATTGTTGGAATAGAAGATTATACATATTTCATACCATTAACTTCAAAGCCTTTAAGAAAAAATGGAAAAAGAAGAAATCCAAGAACAACAGTAGAAATTTACAACGAAAGTCACGAAATCATTGCTGCATTGCTTATTAATAACATGATACCTGTTCCTCAAGGTGTATATAAAAGAATAGATATTAATAATGATAAGTATAAAGATTATTTAAATAATGAGTATATATATTTAAAGAAACAATCTACTCGTGAAGAAATAGAAAGAAAAATTAATAACGTTGTCAATGCTGTTTTTGTAAAGAAAGATGAATTTTTGACGAGTTTTTGTTGTGATTATTTAAAATTACAAGCATTGTGTGATCAATGGAAATATAAATAAACAACTAAAATAGATATTGTACATTTTAGTTATTTCATTTATTATATTAGTGCTATGTGTTTGGAGGTCTTATATGAAGATAACATTATTGTCAAAACCAGGTTTTTCAGGAAATATGTTGGTTCGTAAAATAGAAGAAGTAGCTAAAAGTCAATTAATGGATATTGAAGTGTTTTTAAATGAGCATTTACAAGAGGCCGATGTGGTTTTACTTACGCCACAAAGAAGTGAAGATTTAAAGGAAATTAAAAAGGTAGTTAAAGTGCCGATAGGCGTAATTTCTTTAAAAGATTATGGCTTATTAGATGGAAGTAGTATTATAAAATATGCAAAACAGTTGATTCAAAAATAGAGTCAACTGTTTTTTATGACATTTGTCATATTTACATAGATGACAAAAATCATTAAAATTAAATAAAGGGAGAATAGGAGGGAAACACATGTCTTTTTATAAAAATAAAGCTTTAAAAATAACATGTATTGTAAGCCTTATTATGATTTGTTTTGTTTATCACCATTATTTAAACACTGATACTAAACAAATTAAATTTGGAGCAACTTATATGACAATGAATAATACCTTCTATAAAGCTGTAAATAATGAAATAGAAAATGTTGTTAATAATCATGGGGATGTTTTATATACTAGAGATCCAGCTTTGGATCCTAAAAAACAAAATGAACAAATCAAAGACCTTGTTTCTTTAGGAATCGATGTTTTAATTATTAATCCTGTTGAATCTTCGAGTATTAATAAAACATTAAAAGAAGTCAAAAAAGCAGGAATTAAAATTATTGTAGTCGATGCTCCTATTAGTGATGATCAAATTGCAGATTGTACAGTTGTTTCAGATAATTATGATGCAGGAGTACAGTGTGCTAAAGATATGATGCAACGCTTTGATCATGCAAGTATTGCTTTACTTGAACATTCTAAAGCCTTATCAGCGGTTGATCGTATCAACGGCTTTAAAGATACAGTTGCTTTAAATGAGAATTATCAAATAGTAGGAAGTGAAGATTGTTTAGGACAAACGGAACTTGCTTTACCTGCTTTAAATAAAATTATTCAACAAGGAATTGATTTTGATGTTGTCTTTTGTTTGAATGATCCAACGGCTTTAGGAGCACTGGCTTCTATAAAAGAAAATGATTTAGAGCATGATGTTTTTATTTATGGAGTTGATGGTTCACCAAATATTAAGAAATTGTTGGCAGAAACGAAAGCAATTGTGGGAACATCTTCACAATCCCCCACTTCTTTAGGAAAAGAAACAATCAAGGTGGCTTATAAGATGTTACATCATAAAAAGTATAAACGCTCAATTATTGTTCCAACAAAATTAATTACCAAAGAAAATATAGAAGAATATGATATAACGGGGTGGCAATAATGAATCATCTTACAAAAGAATATGTTACAAAGTTAAAAGATTCATTATTGTTTATTAATGCGGTTGTTATTATCTATAATGCTTCTTTATTTTTACTTTCTACCAAATATATTTCAGTGCATTATTATGCACGAGATTTCTTAAATAAAGTATCTTATATTACTAGAACACCACAAAATATCTTTTTTGAATCAATTTTTCTTTTTATCATTCTTGTTTTATTAATGAAATTAAGAGAAAAAGATAATTTAAAAATGGCGAATGGCCTTGTTTATATTGAAATTATTCTTTCATTTTTATTAATTATTCGTTTAAATGGTTCCTATAATGGAATTTTACTCTTTGTTTTTGCTGATTTACTTTATAATATGAGAAATATTAAACATATGGCCTTACTTTTATTAATGGCCTTTGGTTTATTATTGATTTCAGATTTTAATATTTTATCAAATATTATACATATGCCAAGTATTGAATCTTATTTATCATTTTATCCAAATTCGAGTCGTACATTTATGTTATTTGCTAAAAATATTTTAGCTTCATTAAATGTTGTTGTTTTTATTCTTTATCTTATTTGCCAAGTTTTAGTTCAACAAGAAGAAACAAAGAAAATCAGTAAAGAACTTCAACTTGCTTCTAAAGTCAATGATGAATTAAAAACATATTCTGCTTTATCTGAAAAAATGGCAGAAGATAAAGAAAGAAAAAGAATTTCAAGGGAGATACATGATACTTTAGGGCATGCCTTAACAGGTATTTCGGCGGGAATTGATGCTTGTATTGCTTTGATTGATATTGATCCACAAAAGTCAAAAGAACAACTTTTGGTAATTAGTAATGTTGTTCGTGAAAGTATTAAAGATGTTCGACGTTCTTTATACAAGTTAAGACCGGGAGCACTTGATCAAAGAACTTTAAAAGATGGTTTGATTAAAATGATTGAAGAATTTCAAAGTGTTTCTCATTTAAATGTTGATTTGTATTATGAATGGGAAAATGTTGATTTTGAAAATACGAAAGAAGATATTATTTTTAGAATTATTCAAGAAACGATGACAAACGCTTTAAGACATGGACATGCTTCTCATATTGAAATTCATCTTTTTGACGAAGAGGAAAAATATATGATTATTATGCAAGATAATGGAAGTGGCTGTAAGGAAATTCATTATGGATATGGCTTGAAACAAATGCATGAACGTGTTGCCATATTAAATGGAACGATACATTTTTATAGTGAAGAAGGATTTAGAACAGTTGTAGAAATACCAAAAATAGGAGGAAAAAAAGATGGTTAAAGTGATGATTGCAGATGATCAAGAACTTATTAGACAGTCTTTACAAATTGTTTTATCAACACATGAAGATTTGAAAGTCGTAGATGCTGTTGAAAATGGTTTTGCAGTTCTTGAGAGTATAAAAAAAGAAAGGCCGGATGTTATTTTAATGGATATTCGTATGCCAGAAATGGACGGTGTTTATTGTACAAAGGCGGTCAAAGAAAAATATCCAGATATTAAAATCATTATCCTTACCACTTTTGATGATGATGAATTTGTCTTTAGTGCTTTAAAATATGGAGCAAGCGGTTATTTATTAAAAGGCGTCAGCATGGATGAACTTTATCATGCCATTTGTACAGTTTATAATGGTGGAGCGATGATTAATCCTGATATTGCGACAAAAGTATTTAAACTTTTTTCCAAGATGTCTATGAGTAATTATGCTATCCAAGTCGATGATTCTTTATCAAAAGATTTAACACAGGCTGAATTGAAAGTCATTCAACAAGTTGGTTTTGGTTTGTCTAATAAAGAAATTGCTCAAAAACTTTATTTATCAGAAGGAACTGTGCGTAATTATGTTAGCATTGTTTTGTCAAAATTAGAATTACGTGATCGTACGCAACTTGCCATCTGGGCTGTTCAAACAGGGGTCACAATGCAAGAATTTGGTGACGATAATGACTAGAATAAAAAAGGGTATTCTTACGTTAGTAAGTCTTTCTTTAGTTCTTATTTATTGTTTGATCAATGATCCAAGTCGTGATATTACTCTTACTTTAGGACTTTATGCTGGAAGTAGTTGGGATGTGCCTAATGGGGAAAGTTATCAAGTTATTGATCAAGCGATCAAGAAATTTGAAAAGAAATACCCCAATGTTCATGTTGAGTATAAAAGTGGAATTATAAAAGATGATTATTCTTCATGGCTTGCTAATGAAATTACCAAAGGAACAACACCTGATGTGTTTATGGTACTTCCTGATGATTTTAATACGTTATCTTCTATTGGTATTTTAAAGAATTTAGATCGACTTATTAAAGAAGAACGAATAGATACTTCTCTTTTTTATCAAAGTGCTTTATTTGCTGGAAATAATGGAAGTCAATATGCACTTCCTTATGAAATCAATCCAACAATTATGTGTATCAATCATGATTTACTTACCAAAGAAGGTATTGCTATTCCTTCAAGTAATTGGACTATTGATGATTTTTATAATATTAGTAATCAAGTTACAAAGGATACAAATAATGATGGTGTCATCGATCAATATGGCTATTATGGCTTTGATTGGCAAGATGTTCTTGATTGTTATGGGTTACAAGTTTTTAAAGAAGATAATTGTCATCTTGATAAAAAAGAAGTCAAAGAAGCGTTTTTATATTTGACAAAGCTTAAAGCTTTATCAAATGGCTATCAAGTTTCATCAGAAGATTTTGATCAAGGGAAAGTTGCTTTTTGTCCTTTGACCTTTGCTCAATACCGTACCTACCAACCTTATCCTTATCGTATTAGTAAATATACATCTTTTAAATGGAGTTGTATTTCAATGCCGGGAACAAAATCAAATACGATTACAACACATTTAGACACTTCATTAATAGGAATGTCTTCACAAACAAAGCATCAAGAAATAGCGTGGGAATTTTTAAAAATGTTGACGATGGATGAAGATATTCAACAATCTCTACTTGATAATTCGAAGGGAGCCTCTCCTTTAAAGAAGGTCATGTTATCAAAGAGAACAAAGGAAATCTTAGCACAGGATGCAGTTTCTTATGCTTCTTTAGATTCAGATGTTTTAAATAAGATTTTAGAAAACACGTTAGTAGAACCAAAGTTTAAAGAATATGAAAATATTCTAGAAAAAGCAGATTATTTGATTAATCAAAGTATTGATCAAGGAACAATTGATAATGATCTTAATAAGATACAAAAGAAATTAGAAAATGAATTGAAATAGATAGCTTGTGGCTATCTTTTTTATTTATGACAAATGTCATAGTAGGAATGATATTTGTCAATTTTTTTATGATTTTTGTCACTTAAAAGTCGTGATTGAAGACACATTGCAAGTGCTTTCATATTTGGTATTCTATAGGTGCAAGGAGGGAAGGACATGAAATATTTAGTATTAGTAAGTCATGGTGAATTTGCAGCTGGTTTAAAAACATCATTAATGATGTTGGCAGGACAAAGGGATGATGTGATTGCTTCAGGTTTACCTGATGGAAAGACAGCAGATGAATTTGCGGAAATCTTTAAAGAAAGTGTTAAGGACATTCATGAAGATGATGAAATTGTTTTATTAGCGGATATTGTAGGAGGATCACCACTTACAACTGCTTTAAATGTTTTAGCTGAAAAAGGTTTAATGGAAAAGACAACAACAATTGGTGGGATGAATTTACCATTAGCCCTTACTTCAGTATTAATGAAAGATACTTTACAAGGAGATTCCTTTGTACAAGCTGTCTTAAGTGAAGCAACAACTGCTTTACAAGAATTTAAAGTCGTAGAAGACGACGAAGATGATATTTAAGGAGGAAGAAAAATGTCAGTTTCATTTATTAGAATTGATGATCGTATGATTCACGGTCAAACATGTACACGTTGGGCAAGAGAATACCCATGCGATGGTTTAGTGGCTGTAAACGATAAAGCAGCAAATAATTCAGTATTAAAAGCAGCTTACAAATCAGCCAGTGGAAAGAAAACATTTGTATGGACAATGGAAGCTTGGCAAAAGAAAAGTCAAAAGGTTTTAGATAGTCAAGATCAATATTTCTTAATTACTAAAAATCCTATTGATATGAAAAAAATTCTTGTTGATCAAGGATTTGATTGTGGTATTAAAACAGTTATTGTTGGACCTTGTAATGATCGTGAAGGGGCAACAAAACTAGGAAACAATCAATCGATTACACAAGAAGAAGCAGAAGCTTTTGAAGCTTTAGCTAAAGCAGGTTATACAATCAAATTTGCTTTATTACCAGATGTTTCAATTGGAACATGGGATGATTTTAAAGATAAATTTGGTTTTTAACAAATATATAAATAAAGGGGAAGAAAAATTATGACAATTAGTTGGTTACAAGCGGCATTACTTGGTTTATTTGCTTGTTTATCAAGTATGCCAGGATTAGGTGGTACTTCCTTTGGTAACTACACATTAGGTCGTCCTTTAATTGGGGGACTTGTTTGTGGGATTATCTTAGGAGATATCAAAACAGGTATTTTAGTAGGGGCAGCAATGCAAGTTGTCTACATTGCATTAGTTACTCCAGGTGGAACCGTTTCAGCAGACGTTCGTGCTGTAAGTTACATTGGGATTCCACTTGCAATGGTAGCGTTAAATAGTTATGGTTTATCAGCTGCCACAAAAGAAGGAGCAGCTCTTGCAACTTCATTTGGAACAATGGTTGGTACTTTAGGTACAGTATTATTCTATGGAACAGCAACAATCAACTTAGCATGGCAACATGTTGGATGGAAAGCTGTTGAAAAAGGGGATTATCATAAATTATATCTTGTAGATATGGTATTACCTTGGATTTCACATATTTTATGTTCATTTATTCCAGCCTTAATTATGTGTAAATTAGGAGCAGATGTTGTTGAACTTATTAAAACAACATTACCTATGGATGGATTAGCTATGAAAACTTTATTTACAGTTGGATCATTATTACCATGTGTCGGAATTGCAATCTTATTAAAACAAATTGTTACAAAAGCAGTAGATTTCATTCCATTTTTCTTTGGATTTACTCTTGCTGCTTCAATGGGAATCAATTTAGTTGCAGCAACAGTGATTGCTGGTATGTTTGCTTTAATTAACTACAAATTAAAAATGTTACAAAATCAAAGAGTAGCTGCACCTGCAGGAGACTTTGATGATGAAGATGAGGAGGATATTTAAGATGGAAAAGAAACTATCTAAAAAAACATTAACTAAATCCTTCCACAATTGGTATTATGGAAACTTAACATGCTTCTCTCAAGAACATATGCAAACTTTTGGTTATCTATGCTCTATGTTACCAGTAGTAGAAGAACTTTATGATAAAAAAGAAGATCAAGCAAGATCAATGAAAACATACACTGCTTTCTTTAATACAGAACCTCAACTTGGTACTGTTATTGTTGGGATGACAGCTGGGTTAGAAGAAGCACGTGCCAACGGAACAGAAGATGTTGATGATGAAACAATCAACGGTTTAAGAGCTGGTTTAATGGGACCAATCGCCGGTATTGGGGATTCCCTAGTTGTAGGAACAGTTATTCCTATTTTACTTGGTATTGCTTTAGGTATGTCTACAGGAGGTTCACCTCTTGGAGCTATCATGTACATCATTGTATGGAACTTATTTGCTTACTTTGGAATGAAATTCTTATATTTCAAAGGATATGAATTAGGTGGAAAAGCGGTTGATTTCTTAGTTGGTCCTCAAGGGGAAGCTTTAAGAGAATCAGTAACAATGTTAGGTGGTATTGTTATCGGTGCTGTATCAGCAACATGGATTTCCGTAACAACTTCATTTACGATGACAGCAGCTGGAGCTAAAAAACCTTTCTTAGATTTACAAAAAACATTAGATGGTGTTTATCCAGGATTATTAACAGCTGTCTTTGTTGTTGGATGTTGGTATTTATTATCTAAAAAGAAAATGTCACCAATTAAAGTAATGTTATTATTAGTTGTTGTTGCCTTTATTGGTGTATTTGTTGGATTCTTCAATCCAGGATTATCTTATTAAAAGGAGAAAAAAAATGAATAGTCAAGAAAAACAAGGATATATAGATGAAATTAACTATCAAAAGAAAATGATTCATAATCTTATAAAATGGTTACGCAATTTGTTCTTCCTTTCCTCTCTGGGAGTCTTATTGATGTATTATTTTTCAAATATCCTATTTATAAAAATCTTTGCAATCATATTAATAATAATATCTATATTAGCGATTATCCTTGTTGGAAAGGCTATTTACAGTGGTAAGAAAAACATAAATAAAATTGTTGATCAGTTTTCCTTTAAATATAAAAACTCTCTATAACTCATACAAAAAACCGCTTAGGCGGTTTTTATGTTATACTTTATCTGGTGATATTATGATAACAAATAAAATAAATACATTATTAAATAATAGTCAACAAAATGATTTAGATTACACTATATGTAAATATATTAAATTAAACTTAAAAGCAGTATCTTCAATGGCTATTGAAGAACTTGCAAAACAAACCTATGTTTCTAAAGCAAAAATCTCTAAATTTATAAAAAAATTGGTTATGATAACTATATTGCCTTTAAAGATGATTGCTTATTAGAATTAGAAATTAGAAATCAAGTAAATAATAGCCAACATCAGCTTACAAAAAAACAATTACATAATTCATTTGAATGGATAGAAAATAATCTATTAGAAATTAACCAAAATCAAATAGATGATTTTATCAAAGCAATAGAAAAAGCTAAACATGTTTATCTTTACGGAGTTGCTTATTCTCATTTGCTTTGTAAGTATCTTCAATATGAAGGTGATCTTTTTCAAAAAGATATGTTGGTTTTAGATGAAAATGAATCAACAATTGAACTAAAAGAAGATGACTTATTACTTGTTATAGGAATTGAAGAGGATGCTTTAAGTAAACAATCTTCACGTTATTTAAGAAAGCTTTTAAGAAGTCAAGGGCGTAAACTTTTGATTTCAACACAGATGATTGATCAAAGGATGTTAAACTATTTTCATGAAACATTACTTTTACCTATTGATCATTTAGAAATGAAAGAGAGAAGAATCATGTTTCATTGTTTGATAGATATGATGATGTCTCGTTACCATGAATGTGCTTAGGCACATTTTTTTTGTCCTGTCAAGAAAGTTTATGAAATATAAAAAGAAAAGAAATTTATTTATGAGTAAATTAATGAATAGGAGGGGACTATGGAAGAAAAATTAACAATGAAACAATTATTCGCTATTTTAGCCGCAGGTTTGTTTTCTTTTTGTGGTGTTTTGATTGAAACAGCAACGAATATTACATTTCCAACATTGATGAATGAATTTCAGGTTTCTACATCTTTAGTTCAATGGATGACTACAGGAAATTTATTAATGATGGGAATTCTAATTCCTATTTCATCTTATTTAAAAAGAAGATTTCAAACAAAAAAATTATTTCTAGTAGCGGGATTTTTATTTTCAATAGGATTGATTGTTGATATCTTTGCACAACAGTTTACTTTATTGCTTATAGGAAGACTTATACAAGGAGCAGGTGTAGGGGTTGCTTTACCAATGATGTATAACATTATTTTAGAGGAATCAGCTCAAAGATTTCTAGGATTAATGATGGGATGTGGTTCTTTTGTAACAGCGGTTGCACCAGCGATAGGTCCTACCTTTGGAGGAATAATGACACAATATTTTACTTGGCGTTATATTTTTATTTGCGTTTTACCAGTTATTGTTCTAGCAAGTTTTATAGGTTATTTTTGTATGAGTGAACAAATAATTAATAAACATGAAAAATTTGATCTTTTAAGTTTTATAGCGGTAGCGTTCGCTTTTGTTGCTTTGATTATGGGATTTTCTAATTTGAATCAAGTTGTTGATCATTTAGTGTTTGTTTTATGTTGCTTTATCATTGGAATAAGCAGTTTATATTATTTTACTAAAAGACAATTACATATTAAAAATCCATTAATTCACTTAGATATCTTTAATCATAAAAGTTTTACGTTTCATACTTTAGCTATTATGTTTCTACAAATGACAACATTAGGATATGGTTTATTATTACCAACATTTGTACAAATTGTTTTAAAACAACCCGCTACAGATGCAGGGGTCGTTTTACTTCCAGGAGCCATTGTTGGTGCTGTATTTGCACCTGTAGGTGGTTTGATTTTAGATCGTTTTGGAGCTAAAAAACCTATTATTTTAGGTGTATGTTGTAGTTTTATTGCCACATTTTGTTTCTTATTCTTTTTTGAAAATCTTACTTATCAATTATGTATGATGCTTTATTTTATCTATAGTTTAGGAATTGGGTTGATTGTAGGTAATACGATGACATGTGCGATGTCTTATTTACCTATAAATTTACAAGCAGATGGAAATGCAGTATTACAAACATTAATGCAACTTTCAGGGGGAATAGGAACATCCATTACAGCTGCTATTTTAGCGTTTGTACAACAAGGAATAAATTTATATGATGGGACAAATAGAGGTGCATTGTTTGTTTTGATTTTTTTAATGTTTAATATTAATATTGTTATTTTAAGTCAATATTTTGCTTTTAAAGGAGGAAGAAAAAATGAATTTTAAAGATAAAGTGGTTGTAATTACCGGAGGAACAAGTGGTATTGGAAAGCAAACAGCTATTGAGTTTTCAAGAAAAGGAGCCCATGTTGTTGCTTTTACTGTAGATAAAGAGGAAGTGTGTAAGCAAGCAATAAAAGAAATAGGAAATGAAGCTTTTTATATTCACTGTGATGTTTCTAAAGAAGAAGATGTAAAAAAAGCTATTGAAGAAGTTGTTTTAAAATATGGGCGTCTTGATTGTGCTTTTAATAATGCGGGTATTGGACCAGATGGTGTACGTATGCCTTATGAATCCTTAACAGAAATTTCTGAAAAAACATGGGATTTAGTAGTTGATGTGGATATGAAAGGTGTTTTTCTTTGTTTAAAATATGAATTGTTACAAATGCAAAAACAAGGTTTTGGTACAATTGTTAATACGGCTTCTATTGGTGGATATAAAATGGCACCTGGATTTGCTGCTTATGGTCCAGCTAAAGCAGCAGTTATTGCTTTAACAGAAATGGCAGCTTTAGAAAATGCGGCATTTGGTATTCGTGTCAATGCCATTTGTCCAGGTCCAACCATGGGAACAGAACTTACCAAAAATTCACTTTCAACTAATCCTCATGAAGAAGCAATGTTGAAAGAACATGTGATTCCTATGAAAAAACTAGCGACGACTCAAGAAGTCGTGAACGCTGTCTTATGGTTAAGTAGTGACCAAGCAAGTCATACAACAGGACAAAAAATATTTATAGATGGTGGAATGCATATTGCTTAAAAGGGAGAAAAGATGATTAAACATGTATCGGTATTTACTTTAAAAGATAAAAGTGAAATTAAACATTTTGTTGAAATGTTAGAAGAAGTTGGTAAAAATTGTCCTTTGATTATTAAAAGTGAAGTAGGGGTAAATATAGGTGAACAACCACCTGTGGGACCTCATTTCGGTGATGTGATTCAAATTGTTGAGTTTTCTAATCTGATAGACTTACAAAAATATCCCCAATCAAAGGAACATCAAAAATTATTAATGGATGGTACAGAAATGGAAACTGTTACCGCAATAGATTATATAATTTAAGCATTCATTCAGATATTAAAGAGCATTCATTCAAAATAGTGCTCTTTTTTTCATTTTATATTCATTTCTATGATTAAACAGTCAAAATACAATTGACTTTATGATTAAACGGTCATATAATGAACGCGTAAGAGGTGATCAGTATGGATAATCAACGCCATCGAATTATTTTAAATGAATTAGATAAAAAAGGAAATGTGACTGTAGCTTCTCTTGTTGAACTTACAGGAGCGAGTGAATCAAGTATACGAAGAGATTTAGTAGAACTTGATCATCAAGGATTCTTAAAAAGAGTTCATGGAGGTGCAACCCTTATTCCTAAGGTAACACAAACGATTGAAGATCCATTAGGGAAAAGACAATTATTAAATGCTGATGAAAAGAAAAAAATTGCAAAGTATGCAGCAGGAATGATTGAAGCCAATGATGTGGTTTATTTAGATGCAGGTTCATCAACTTTAGAGTTGATTGAATATTTAGATCAAAAAGAAGCACACTATATTACCAATGGTTTAATGCAAGCTCAACAATTGACCATTAAAGGATTTCATGTAGTATGTCTTGGTGGAGAAGTGAGAAATATTACAGGGGCATGTGTGGGTGCTAATACGATGAAGTCATTAAGTCGTTATCATTTTTCTAAAGGTTTCTTTGGAACAAATGGCATTGATTTAATGAATGGTTTTACGACACCAGATAGTGAAGAAGCTGCTATTAAGGAATTGGCTATGGAACGTTGTCAAATGAGTTATGTTTTATCGGATCATAGTAAATTTAATAAGGTATATCATGTGACCTTTGGTCAAATAAATGATGCGGTGATTATTACAGATCATTGTGAAAAAGAAATTAAAGAACAAGCGACAGTTGTGGAGGTTAGAGATTAATGATTTATACAATTACTTTTAATCCATCTTTGGATTATATTATGCATGTTGATTGTTTTGAAGAAGGGGAAACAAACCGTTCAAAGCAAGAAGAAATTTATCCTGGAGGAAAAGGATTCAATGTTTCAACAATTTTAAGTCGTTTGAATCTTGAAACAACAGCTTTAGGGTTTGTTGCAGGATTTACAGGTGAAGAAATTGTTAAAGAATTAAAAGAAAGAGGATTTGACTGCGATTTATGTCAGTTAGAAAATGGTCTTTCAAGAATTAATGTGAAGATGAAAGGGGCTAAAGAAACTGAAATTAATGGAAGTGGTCCAGATATTCCTCAAGAAAAACTAGATGAATTATTTGATAAATTAAATCAATTACAAGAAAATGATATTTTAGTTCTTGCTGGAAGTATTCCATCATCATTACCTAATGATATTTATGAACAAATTATGAAAAAACTCGATCAACAAGGAATTAAAATTATTGTAGATGCAACTAATGATTTATTAAAGAAAGTATTACCTTATCATCCTTTCTTAATTAAACCAAATCATCGTGAATTAGAAGAATTATTCAATGTTAAAATTGAAAATAAAGAAGATCTAATTCACTATGCTCGAAAACTTCAAGAACAAGGAGCAATCAATGTGCTTGTTTCCCTTGGAAAAGATGGTGCTATTTTAGTCAGTGAAGACACACATGTTTATTATTGTGCTGGTGCTAAAGGAAAATTATTAAATAGTGTTGGTAGTGGAGATAGTATGGTTGCTGGATTCATTGCTGGATATTTAAAAGATAAAAAATATGATGAAGCTTTAAAACTTGGAAGTGCTTGTGGTGGCGCTACTGCTTTTAGCGAAGATTTAGCGGAAGCTTCAATGATTCAAGAAGTCTATAAACAATTAAAAGTGGAAGAACTATAAATGAAAATCTTAGATTTATAAAAAGATGTTTCGATTGATGTTAACGCTACATGTTTAGATAAAGATGAAGCTATTAATACATTAGTTTCATTAATGGCAAAACAAGGTAATTTAAATGATCAAGATGTTTATAAACAAGGAATTTATGCACGTGAAGAATTAAGTACAACAGGAATTGGAGAAGGAATTGCGATTCCTCATGCTCGAAGTGAAACTGTAAACGCTCCAGGACTTGCGGCCATGGTTGTTAAAGATGGTGTTGATTATCAATCATTAGATAATCAACCAGCAAAACTGTTCTTTATGATTGCGGTCCCTAAAACAGGTGGAAACGAACACTTACAAATTCTAGCAATGTTATCTTAAATGTTAATGGATACAGACTTTAAAGATTCTTTAATTAATGCACAAAGTGTAGAAGAATTTATGGATTTGATCAATCAAAAAGAAGCTGCACAAAAAGCTAAAGAAGAAGAAAAAGAAGAAGCGCAAAAAGAATTTACAGGAACTTATCGTTTGCTTGCAGTAACTGCTTGTCCAACAGGTATTGCGCATACTTATATGGCGGCTGAAGCTTTAGAAGAAAAAGTGAAACAAATGGGAATTACAATCATAGTCGAAACTGATGGTAGTGGTGGAACTAAAAATGCTCCAACTGCTAAAGAAATTGAAGAATGTGAAGCGATTATTGTAGCTGCTGATAAAAATGTTGAAATGGCTCGTTTTGATGGAAAACCTGTCATTCAAGTCAAAGTGGCAGATGGGATCAATAAAGCAGAAGAGTTAATTAATGAAGCTTTAAGTGGAAATGCACCAATTTATCATGCAGATCATGTTTCTACAACTGTAGAAAATGATGAAAGTGTTGGTCGTCAAATCTATAAACATTTAATGAATGGTGTCAGTCATATGTTACCATTTGTTATTGGTGGAGGTATTTTAATTGCTTTAGCTTTCTTATTTGATGATTATACAATTGATCCAAGTAACTTTGGTAAAAATACACCATTAGCTGCTTTCTTTAAAACAACAGGAGATACAGCCTTTGGATTTATGTTACCAATCCTTGCAGGATATATTTCAATGTCAATTTCAGATCGTCCAGGTCTAGCTGTTGGATTTGTTGGTGGAGCCTTAGCAAGCAAAGAAAATTCAGGATTTTTAGGAGCTTTAGTAGCTGGTTTTGCTGCTGGGTATTTAATGAAGGGGTTACGTAAATTATTTGATTATTTACCAGATGCTTTTGAAGGATTAAAACCAGTTCTTTTATATCCATTCTTTGGATTATTGTTAATGGCATTACTAATGACATTTATTATCAATCCACCTGTTGCTGCTATCAATACAGCTCTTACAAATGCTTTAAATTCAATGGGTGGTTCAAGTAAAGTTATTTTAGGAATGTTACTTGGTGGTATGATGGCTGTTGATATGGGTGGTCCAATCAATAAAGCAGCTTATGTTTTCGGAACTGCATCGATTGCTTCAGGAAACTATGATATCATGGCAGCTGTTATGATTGGTGGGATGGTTCCACCTCTAGCTATTGCGCTTGCAACATTCTTCTTTAAAAATCGTTTTACTAAAAAAGAACAACAAACAACACTTACAAATGTTATTATGGGATTATCATTTATTACTGAAGGAGCAATTCCATTTGCAGCATCTGATCCATTACATATCTTACCTGCATGTGTCGCTGGTTCAGCAGTTGCTGGTGCTTTATCAATGTTCTTTAACTGTACATTAATGGCTCCTCATGGTGGTATCTTTGTAATCGGTGTTATCTCTAATCCTCTTGGATACTTATTTGCCTTAGCTGTTGGTTCAGTTGTTGGAATGTTTGGTTTAGCTTTATTGAAGAAACCTTTAAAATAATAATGAATTCTAGGTGAAAACCTAGAATTTTTTTTGTTAAAAGGGGAATCCTATTTTTGAAAGGAACATATATAATGAATAATGATACAATTTTATTACTTAAAGAATGTGATTCAGGATTAAAAATGGCAATTTCTTCTTTAGATGAGGTACTCGATGTGATAAAAAATCAAAAATTCAAAGAAATCTGTATTACTTCAAAAAATAAACATCAAACTTTAAAAAATGAAGTAGATCATTTATTAAAAGAACATCATCTTCAAGAAAAAGAACCTTCATTACTCGCAAAAAGCATGTCATGGTTAAAAATGAATTTTAAAATACAAATGAATGAAGATGATCAAACAATTGCTTCACTTCTTTTTGAAGGATGTTCTATGGGAATAGAAACACTTTATAAATATTTGCATCAATATGAAAATGCTTCATCAAAAATAAAAGAAGTGACAGAAAAACTTATTGAAATTGAAAAAGAACTATCGCAAAATATACAAAATTATTTATAAATAACTACGAAACAAACTCGTTTCGTAATTTTTTTCTTAATAAACCATATGACACATCTTTTTAAATAAGATTTGAATTTATAAAATTTAAACCATAATTTTATAAGTAAAATTATGGCTTTTACATGTACAAAACTTTACACCTAATCACCAACTGTTTCAGATGGTCAATTAAGAATGTTAATAAAATGTAAGAAAAAAGTCGAAAAGTGTTGAAATCATCGGGGGGGGTACTAAAATTAGAATGATGGATAATGTATAAGGTGGGATAATTATGAATTTTCAGGAAAAAATAGAAATATATAAAGATATTATTGTTTCTTTAGATTATTGTATAAATGATTATTTATATATTTTAGATGTTGAAAATGATGAATATTTTATTTCACCTCATGCTGCAGTAAGATTTAAAATGGATAATGCTTATTTTAAAAATCCTGTTAAAGAATTTAAAAAATTTATTTATTATAAAGATTATGATTTAGTTATAGAGGATCTAAATAAGATTTTATCTGGAGAAAAGACCTATCACAATATGCAGTATAGATGGCTAAATGATGAAAGTTTACCTGTTTGGATCAATTGTCGAGGACAGGTAATTATTGAAAATCATCAAGTAAAATATTTAATTGGGTGTATTAATGAGATTGGTAAAAAACAGTATGCTGATAATGTAAGTGGATTGTTAGGAGAAGAAAGTTTTAAAAATTTTATTTATCCAATTGATGATGATTTTGAAAAGGGTTTTGTTTTAAGACTAGGAATTGATAATTTTAAGAATATTAATGAAAATTATGGATTAAAGTTTGGAGATGAGATTCTTAAACGAACAGGAAAGTATATTAAAGATCTTTTAAATGAGTATCAAAAACTTTATCATATTGTTTCTGATGAATTTATTATATTTGATTCAAATGGGACAGTTGATGATGCAATTTATCTTTATAAAAAGATTCAAGAAAGAACCCTTGATTTTATTGAGTCTACAAACTATGAAATTTATTATACTTTTTCAGCAGGAATCCTAGATTTTTATAGTCATCCAACAGCTAGTTATATTGAAATTATGAAATGGACAGAATTCTCTTTAAATAATGCAAAAGAAAGTGGCAAAAATACATATGATATTTTTGATAACTGTGATTATCAAAAATTTCAAAGAGAATCAGCGATTATTAGATATTTACACCAATCTATTGATCATGATTACGAAGGATTTGATGTGTATTTTCAACCTATAGTCGATGTAAATAAAAAAGAAGTAACACATTTAGAAACATTACTACGTTTTAAATGCGATGAATTTGGAAGAATATCACCAATGGAGTTTATCCCATTACTTGAAAAAAGTGGTCTTATTATTCCTGTAGGTAAATGGGTTTTAGAAAAAGCAATTCAAGCATGTTTATCATTAAAAAAATATCAATCTCAATTAAAAGTAAATGTTAATATTTCATATGTGCAAGTTTTAAAATCAGCTATTTTAAATGATATTTTAAGTATAATGAAAAAATATAATGTTGATCGAAATAGATTAGTTATTGAACTTACAGAAAGTGGCTTTATAGAATCAGATCGCTCTTTTGTTAATTTTTGTAATCAATTAAAAGAAAATAGTATTCTTTTAGCTTTAGATGACTTTGGTACAGGGTATTCTAACTTTCATTATTTATATAATTTAAAACCAGATTGTATTAAAGTAGATCGTGGACTTATGAAGAATGCTTTAAGTAATGATTATGAAAATTTATTATTAAAGCATATGATCGACATGGCTCATAGTGTTGGGGTCAATATGTGTATTGAAGGAATTGAAACGGAAGAAGCACTTCATAAAGTATTAGAAATGGGAAGCGACTTTATTCAAGGGTTTTATTATAGTAAGCCACTGCCTTTTAATGAGATAACAGACTATTTGAAAAATTTTAAGAAGATCATCTAGGATGATCTTTTTTTATGGGCTATAATAAAAGAAGAAAAATTAAAGGAGAAGTTTATGGAACGATTAGTTGAAATATGTTGTGGAAGTTATGAAGACGCTTTAAATGCTTATTATGGAAGGGCAAAGCGTATTGAGTTAAATAGTGCTCTTCATTTAGGTGGTTTAACGCCTTCAATAGCTTCTTTGAAATTAACAAAAAAGAATACAAATTTAAAAATTATTACAATGATAAGACCAAGAGGTGCAGGATTTTGTTATAACGATATTGAATTTGAAGTTATGAAAGAAGATGCACGTTGTATGCTTGAAAATAAGGCAGATGGGATTGCTTTTGGATGTTTAAATCAAGATGGTTCAATTAATGAAAAACAAACAAAAGAAATGATCGATATTATTAAAGAGTATCAAGGAGAGGTTGTTTTTCATCGAGCATTTGATTGTGTAGCTGATCCCTATGCTTCAATTGAATTATTGATTCATTTAGGTGTGGATCGTATTCTTACTAGTGGTTTAAAACCAAAGGCAATGGATGGAAAAGAATTAATTAAAGATTTACAAAACAAATATGGTAATCAAATTGAAATATTGGCTGGAAGTGGTATAAATGCAAGTAATGCTAGAAAGATGATGGAGGATACAGGAATCTATCAAGTACATAGTTCATGTAAAGATTGGATCAATGATCCAACAACTAAAACGCATGAAGTTTCATATGCCTATGCACCTTCGCCTCATGAAAATGATTATGATGTTGTTTCAAAAGAACTTGTTGAAAAAATTGTAGAAAGTATAAAAGAGGTTTGTTATGAAAGTTAAAGATTATAGTTATGAAACATTTCCACGATATACATCCAATATAGATGGTGCTTTAGAACTTAAAGGAAATAAAGAAAATCTAAGATGCCGGATGAAAGATGTAGAATATCAAAAAGGTTGTATGATTCGTTTTTTATTTCCAAATACGATTTTAGATGAAGAAAGAAAATATCCATTAGTGATTCATGTACAAGGTTCTGGATGGTATAAACAAGATATGAATGATCATATTTTTGATTTTATGCCGATTGTCAAAGCAGGTTATGTGTATGCAATTATTGAATACCATGGTGCTCCTGAATATAAATATCCAACGCAAGTAGATGATGTTATAAAAGCGATTGAATATTTAAAAGAAAACTATCAAAATTATCCTATTGATTTTAAACATGTATTTTTAAGTGGAGATTCTTCAGGAGGACATATTGCCTTACTTGTAGCTTTACAAGAAAGGTATAATTTTAAAGGAATCATTGATTTATATGGAGCTACAAATTTTATGACTTTTAATGATTGGTATAGTAAATATGATTGGAAAGAAGAAAGAAATGTAATTGACTTTCTAGGATCTTTAGACAATCAACTTTTAATAGAAGTATCACCTATAACTTATCTTAAAGAAAATATGAATTTACCACCTTTCCTTATTTTGCATGGGGATAAAGATCATGTTGTTCCTATTACTCAAAGTATTGAACTCTATGAAAAATTAAAAGAGTATCATTATGATGTAACTTTTGGAAGAGTTCATGATGCAGATCATGGAAGAAGTATTTTTTATAATGAAGATGTTTATCAAACAATTGTTAACTTTTTAAATAAAAATAAGTGATCAATGTATGTAAAAGTGAGGAGATTTACTTGGAATTACATATTAGAGAATTTGAATATCAAAATATAATCAAACAACAATTTTATAAACAATTAGTTGTTTTATCTTTATATGTCTTATTATTAGTTTTTGCTTTAGAAAGTATTTTATATGGTTTTGATTATGTATGGATTATTCTTTTTGTGACTTCTATGGCAATTATTAATTTAAATTTTAGAAGAAAGAAAAAGATATTAGGTTATGATCTTGTTTATATTGATGAAAATAATCGTTTCTTTTATAACAATCTATTCATTGAAATGAAAGATCTAGAAAATTATGTTCTTTCAAAAGAAACCATAACTTTGAATTTTATAGATTATTCTATTGTGATAGAAAAAGATGAAAATCTTTATGATTATTTAAATCAATTTGTGAAGAATAAAAAACCAATTAATGGAAAAAAACAGAGATTATTTGTTAGCTGTTTTGCACTTCTTTTTGTATTTTTCTCATTAAGTTTAGGTAATCTTGTATTAGGGAGTATTTATAGTTATATAAATCATGTTGAAATGATTTCACTTTCAACGATTCTTGTACCTATTATTCAAATAACAAGTATTATACTAGGAGTCGCTCTTATCTTTTTTGTAGCGAAGAGGTTTAAAAAAGGGATAGGTCTTTATGTGAGTTTATTATTGATTGTACTTTATATTGCCTTACCTTTTATTATGGGTAATGATATTCATCGTTTAGATAATGACATGGCTTATACACGACAAAATCAAAAGCTTACACTTTATAGTCAGTATAAAAAAGGTTATGGAAAATTTGAAAGACAAATAACGAATGTTTCAAATAAGGCAGAAGTGGGAAATTATCAAAGTGTGCTCTATATTTTAGAAAATCAAAAAATAGAAGTAATTTCTTTAGAAAATGAAGCTAAAAATGATAAATTCGTTTCTAAAATTAAAAATCAAACTTATTTAGAAACGTATATTTCAACACACTATACTTTAATTATTGGAGATGATAAAGCTTATTTTGAAAAAAATAGTTCACCTAAAATAGTGAAATTGCATAGAATCAATAATCATATGCTTTATTTTAAATATAAAAAGGATTATTACTTTATTTATATTTTAGAAAAACAAAAAGATATCAGAGTCTATGAGCTTTCTAATGATCGAGATTTAAAATTTTACTTTGCTCCAGACCCTTTTGAAATGTCTAACTCTCAAACAAGTAATGAGGATACAAATGAAAGTGAGTCACAAAATCAAACAGAGGAAGCAAATCAAGAAACAACAGCACAAGAAAGTGATACGACTGATTTAGAAAATGATCCAGAAAGAGTTTATTTTGAAAAAGTGTATGACCTTTTAATAGCACAAAATAAATTAGACAACCCTTGTTTTGATTATCAATATGACGCTAAAGGTTATCCTTATGCAGTTGTAAGTACAAATGATGAATATACATTATCTCTTGTATTTAATAAATATAAAAATAATGATGAAGATTATGAAATTGTTTTAGAAAAGTATATAAAAAAAAGTAGCACACAAAATCTTGTTGATTTTTATTTAGTGAATACAAAAACTTTGGAAGTTACAGATCAACAACGAGATTATTGGTAGGGTCAAGAATTATCTTGATCCTTTTTATTTATGTTTTATTAATGTATATACAAAGTATCTTAACACTATCTTAATACCTCCCATTTTATAATAGAAATAATGAGGGGAGTATTATGGTGGATTTTATATTAGTGATTATTTTGATAATTGTTTTGTTTATGGTATATAAACAAATGAGTTGTTTTGATGAGCTTATAGAAAGTATAGAATATCCAACAATTCTTATCATTTATGATGATCAATATCAAATAGCAAAAAAATATGAAAATGATACAATCAAATGTATACCAAAACAAGAAATATATCACTTTGAACAAAGTTATCAATATGTCATTTTATGCTGTGAAGATGATTATTATAACTTATTAATGAATTATCGCATTCATAGAGATATGTTAGATGTCCAAGTTTATTCTTTAATTGGAAAACAAAAGTATGAAGAATTATATCAAGAAAATATTGAATTATTACAAACAATAGAAGACATAGAAAGGTTAATAAAACATTTATATGATCAAAAGAAGAACAAATGTTGAAATCATTGCATTAGGATTTGCAATTGTTATTTTAGTTGGAACGTTTTTACTTTTGTTACCTGTTTCTAGTGATCATACGGATTTTTTAGATGCGCTTTTTACAGCGACAAGTGCCACTTGTGTAACAGGTTTAGTTGTTTATGATACAGCAACACATTGGACATTGTTTGGACAAATCGTGATTTTACTTTTAATTCAAATTGGTGGTTTAGGTTTTATTACGATTGGGGTTTTTCTAGCCACTTATCTTAAGAAAAAAATTAGTTTAAGACAGAGAGGTTTGATTGAAGAAAGTGTCAATTCTTTAAAATTAGCAGGTGGGGTCAAACTTGTTAAACATATTATAAAAGGAACTTTTTTATTTGAAGGAATTGGCGCAATTATTTTAAGTCTTGTTTTTATAGAAGATTTTGGTTTATTAAAAGGTATTTATTTAGGAATCTTTCATGCGATTTCTGCTTTTTGTAATGCAGGATTTGACTTACTTGGAACAATAGAACCTTATGGTTCATTAACTCCTTATGCTTCTAATATAATTATTAATATAACAATTATGGCATTGATTATTATAGGAGGTCTAGGATTTATTGTTTGGCAAGATATTTATGAAAAAGGGTTTAAGTTTAAAAAATATCTTTTACAAACAAAAATTGTTTTAATAATGACAATTATTTTAATTGTTGGCGGAGCCGTATTATTTTATTTATTTGAATGTCAAAATTCACTTTCTTCCTTGTCTCAAGAAGAAATGATTTTAGCTTCATTTTTTCAATCTGTGACTTGTCGTACAGCTGGTTTTAATACAGTTGATGTTTCTCATTTAAAACCTTCAACAAGTTTATTAATGATGTTTTTAATGTTTGTTGGTGGTAGTCCTGGGTCAACAGCTGGAGGTATTAAGACCACGACTTTTGCAGTTTTGACTATTTTTGTATACGCTACAATGACCAATAAAAGTGAAGCCAATGCTTTTAATCGTCGTTTTGATAGTAAAACGATAAAAAAAGCATGTTCCGTTTTTTTAATAAATCTTATATTTATTTTTATAAGTGCAATTGCACTTTTTGACATGCAACCTCAACTTCCAATGCAAGATGTTTTTTTTGAAATCTTTTCAGCACTTGGAACAGTAGGAATTTCAACAGGGATTACAAGACAACTGACAATGCTTTCTAAAATTGTGATTGTTTTATTAATGTATTGTGGTCGAGTAGGAAGTTTAACTTTAGCTTTAAGTCTTTCAAGAAAAAAGAAAATTTCAAATTGTAAAAATCCAGTAGAAAAAATAGCTATTGGGTAGGAGGAGTTATGAAAACAGTATTAATTATAGGAATGGGACGTTTTGGTCACCATCTAGCAAGTAATATGATTTCACTTGGAAATGAAGTGATGATCGTAGATAAAGATGAATCTCGTTTAGAAGATCTAACAAAATTGATTTCGAATATCAAAATAGGGGACTGTACAAATGAAGATGTTTTGCAAAGTTTTGGTGTCGCTAATTTTGATATTTGTTTTGTTTGTATTGGAACAAATTTTCAAAGTAGTTTGGAAATTACAAGTTTACTCAAAGAATTAGGAGCCAAGTATGTTATTTCTCAAGCAACAAGAGATATACACGCTAAATTTTTATTAAAAAATGGGGCAGATGAGGTTATTTATCCTAATCGTGACAGTGCTGAAAAATTAGCAGTGCGTGTAAGTAATGATAATTTGTATGATTATGTTGAATTGGATAATGAATATTCTATTTATGAAATTCCTGCATTACGTCAATGGTTAGGAAAAACAATTAAACAAATTAATATTCGAGCAGCTTTTCATATTTATATCATAGGAATCAAAAAAGATAATAAAACAGATTTTTTACCTTCGGTAGATTATGTTTTTAATGTAGAAGATCATCTTTTAGTTATAGGAAAGAAAAAAGATGTTGATATGATTCTAAAATGTATGTCATGATGATCTTGGTGATTTGATGAAAGAAAAATTAAGGTATTTAGTTTATTTTGGTATTATTATTTCGATTGAATTATTTTGTTCACTTACTTTAAATTCAATGGGCATTAGGAAAGAAAATATTTTAATGGTATTTATTGTAGGAGTTTTATTAATTTCTACATTTACTAAAGGATATTTTTATGGTTTATTAGCATCTATTGTTAGTGTATTATGTTTTAACTTTTTATATATTGACCCTAACTATGATTTTCATATTAGTGATCCTAATGATTTTATGCTTATTCTTTTCTTTTTGATGACTTCAGTTATTGCTTGTAGTTTAACGGATCGTTTTCAAAAACAAATTATTATTTCTAAAAAGAATGAAGGTATTTCTAAACAATTATATAGCTTATCAGAAAGATTATTGAACGTTTCAGGAATCGAATATATTTTATTAAAAGGAAATCAATATATTGAAGAAAGTATTCAAATAAAAACAAATATTTCCTTGGAAATAAAAGAAGAAAGTAAAAATGTAATTCCTATTATAGGAATGAATCGAGTTTTAGGAAGTATTGAAATATTAAGTCATCAAGGACTCAATGAAGATCAAATGATTATCATTAAAGCAGCTGCTAACCAATTAGGAAATGCTTTAGAAAGAGAACTTACTTATTTAGAACAAGAAAAAATAAAGGTAGCGATGGAAAGAGAACATATGCTTAACAGTATGTTAAGAAGTATCTCACATGATTTAAGAACACCACTTACAGGAATCGTTGGAGCAAGTCAACTCATGATGAATCAAGATCATCTTACAAATGAGGATGTTTATTCACTTGCAAAAGACATACATGATCAAGCACATTGGCTTACTCAAATCGTTGAAAATATTTTAAACATGTCTAAAATAGAAAGTGGAAATTTAGTCTTACATAAAAATTTAGAAGTTGTAGATGATTTGATTTATGAAGCAATACAACATTTACCTGAATTAGAAAAAAGAAATGTGGTTGTAGATGTACCTCAAGATTTATTATTTATTAATGTAGATGGTAAATTAATGGTTCAAGTATTTATTAATATTTTAAATAATGCAATCAAGTATACAAAAGAAAAAGATCAAATTACGATTCATGTAAAGAAATTAGAAGATGAAGTACAATTTATGATTAAAGATACAGGATCTGGAATTTCTAAAAATATTTTAGATCATATTTTTGAAGAATTTGTAACAGATACCAATGTTTCTAATGATAGTCAAAAAGGAATTGGTTTAGGATTAGCTATTTGTAAAGCAATTATTCAAGCTCATGGTGGAAAAATTTGGGCTAAGGATGAAAAAGATGGAGCATGTTTTATTTTTACTATTCCTAGTGATAAGGAGTTGAATGTATAATGAATGATTTAATTATGATTGTAGAAGATGATCCATATATTTCTCATTTTCTGCAAATGTCTTTTGAACAAGAAGGATATCGTATATTAATGACAACAAAGGGTCATGAAGCATTAAGTCTTTTTTATAGTCATCAACCTGATATCGTTATTTTAGATTTAGGTTTACCAGATATTGATGGTCTTGAAGTAATTCAAGAAATTAGGAAAATTTCTTCAAAACCTATTATTGTTGTTTCTGCACGATTAGAAGAACAAGAAAAAATCAAAGCACTTGATTTAGGAGCAAATGATTATGTTGTAAAACCATTTTATATGGGAGAGCTTTTAGCTAGAATTAGAGTAGCTAAAAGATTATCTAAAAAAGAAGATGAAGAAATAAAGAAATATCAAAAGGATTATTTAGAGGTTGATTTTATTTCTAGAAAGGTATTAATAGATCAAGAAGAAATTCACTTAACACCGATTGAATTTAATCTTTTAAAGCTTTTAATTGAACATCGTGGTAAAGTATTAACACATAATTACATTCAAAAAGAAATCTGGGGTTATCAAGATCATTCTAATCAAAATGCATTAAGAGTATTTATGGCTACTCTTCGACGAAAAATAGAAAAAGATACGAATCATCCTCGTTTTATTGTAACTGAAGTAGGTGTAGGATATACTTTTAAAGATTAACAAGGGAAACCTTGTTTTTTTATTTCCTAACAATTAGGAAACACAATTAATGTTGTGTAAAAAAAATTACTGTTATAATGATAATAAATGGAGGAAAAAAGATATGTTAAATGATCGACAAATGCATGTAATTGATCTATTGAATGATAAAAAATGGATTACTGGAAAAGAGATGGCGCATATTCTAAATGTTACAGATCGTACGATACGTAATGATATAGAGAATATTAATCAATTTTACGATTGTTTGTTAATTAGTGCTGATAAAAGGAAAGGTTATCATATTGATCAAACACTTTTATCAAAACAAGATATTGAACCCAAGGAAATTATTCCACAAACATCACATGAAAGATGTGTTTGGTTAATACAGGAATTATTGTTTAAAGAAAGTGAAATTAACTTAATTCAATTGCAAGATCGAGTTTTTATTAGTGGATATTCGATAGATAATGATTTAAAGAAAATTAGAAGAATGATTAGTAGTTATTCAAGTTTAAAAATTGTTCGTAATAAAAATACAATTTATCTAGTAGGAGATGAAGCAGATAAAAGAAAACTTTACAAAGATTTGCTGACAGAAGAAACTAAAGGGAATTTTATGAATTTAAATTCTATTGCTGATTTATGGGAAAATTTTGATTTATTAGAAGTTAAAGATATATTAGAAGAAGTTTGTGAAATGAATGATTACTATATTAGAGATGTGAGTTTTCCTATGATTATGATACATGCAGGTGTTTCAATAGAAAGAATTATTAATCATAACTATATTGAAGATAAAACTTATAATGAAAAACTGAAGGATAGTTTAGAATATAAGGTGGCGAAAGATTTTTTTTCAAAAGTTTCGCAAGTGATACATATACCCGTTATTGAAGATGAAGTGGTTTTATTTTCGTATCTTTTATTGGGGAAAAGTGGAAAATTCTATAATAGAAATAGAAAAGAAAGTGAAAATTTGAAATATATTTTTTATACAATTATAGATAAAATAAAGGAATATTTTGGTATAGATCTTTCAAATGATTATGATTTAAAACTTGGATTAATTACACATTTACAGTCTTTATTGGAAAGACAAGTGAACAATGTTAAAGTTACAAACCTTTATTTAAAGGAAATTAAAAGAAAATACCCTTTGGTTTTTGAAATGGCAGTACATTCTGGTGAGGTTATTACTGAATGCACAGGATACACTATTAACGAAAACGAGCTGGCATTTCTTGCTTTGCATTTGGGAGCAGCTTATGAAAGAAGCCAAAGTATGTATCGTCATCGGGGAATAGTCATCATTCCTCACAATCAAATGTTATCTATTCCTTGTGTAGAAAAATTAAAAAATAGATTTGGGGAGAGAATGGAAATTCTTGAGATATTTCATTTTTTTGAAGAATTGCAGGTTGAACAATGTCAACCAGATTTCATTTTAACAACAGTTCCCTTAAAACATCAACTTGACATACCAACTCTTCAAATAACTTTATTTGTAAATAACGAAGATGAAAGTAAAGTATTTCAGCTTCTTAATGAATTAGATAATAAGCTTTATCACAATGATGTGGTGAAGATGTTAAAAAAACTTATTAAAGAAAATTTATTTCATGTTCATCAAACATTTCATGATACAACAGAAATTTTAAATTATTTATGTGATGAATTGATAGATAATGATTTAGCTACAAAAGCATACAAAGAAGATGTTTTTAAAAGAGAAGCAGTCTCAGCAACCTCATTTATGTATGGTTTTGCTGTTCCACATTCTATAGAAGTATCTACCAAAAAATCATGTATTTCTGTATTGATTTTAGATAGAAGTGTGAAATGGGGAGAATTTGATGTGAAATTTATTATTTTATTGGGAATTAGAGAAACAGATAATCATTTATTAAAAATATTTTTTGATTGGTTATCAAGTATTGTCGCTAATTCAAAGAAATTTGAACAATTATTAGAAGTAAATAATTATGAAGAATTTATGAAAGAAATTATCGCTTAGGAGCTAATGAAGATGACAAAAAGAAATATATATATAAATGCACCTTTAACAAGAAGAGTGCTTAGTTATTTTATTGATTGGTATTTAGGAGCACTTTGTGCTGCTTTTCCAATTGCTGTGGTTTCACAAAAATTGTATGGAACAATGTTAAAACAAAATTTATTAAAAATTCAACAACCTTATGGATTTATTGCGGGGATTATAGGAGTAATTTTTGCTTTGTTTTACTACATTTATATTCCTTTCTTTGTTTATAAAGGACAGACTGTAGGAAAACGAATTTGTAAAGTTAAAATTATTCAAAATAATAATCAAGAAGTAACGTTAAAATCATTGGTTTTAAGACAAGGTTTAGGAATGATTGTAATTGAAGGTATTTTTGTGAGTGCAAGTGCATTGTGGCATCAACTTGTTTCTTTATGCATACACGTAAATATTGTTTCAATGATGATGTATGTTGGGTTTGTTGTGGGAGGAATAAGTACGTTGATGATTATTTTTACCAAGGAACATCGTGCAATACATGACTATATAGGAAATACAAAGGTTGTAAGTGTTTGATTTCCTATTGCTAGGAAACATCTCTATCAGCCTAAAGATAAAGAAATATTTATAATAATAGATGTAAAGATATTGGAGGAACAAAAATGGACAATTTAGAGTTAGTTAGTTTTCAAATTATTTCTGCGGTAGGTGTAGCAAAATCATCTTATATTGAAGCAATGAAAATTGCTGAAAAAGGTGATTTTGATTTAGCTAAAGCAAAAATAAAAGAGGGAGATCAGGAATTTGTAAAAGGACATGAAGCACATGCAGGTTTGATACAAAAAGAAGCAAATGGTGAAAAAGTTGTACCAAATATTTTATTGATGCATGCAGAAGATCAACTTATGTCTGCTGAAACAATTAAAATGATGGCCCTTGAAATTATAAAATTGAACCAACGTCTTTATTCGTTAGAAAAATAAGAAGGGAGAAGGAGAATGAAAAAAATTTATTTATTTTGTAGTGCAGGAATGTCAACAAGTATGTTAGCGAGTAATATGCAAAGTGTCGCTAATGCACACAATTTGCCTATTAAAGTGGCAGCTTTTTCACACAATAAACTTGAAGAAATTATAGAAAAAGATACCCCTGATTGTATTTTACTAGGTCCACAAGTGAAATATATGTATGAAGAAACAGTTGAACAATTTGGAAATACAGGTATTCCTATTGCGGTCATTGATCAAGCGGATTACGGTATGATGAATGGTGAAAAGGTGTTAAAATCAGCAATTAAACTGATTAAATCAAATAAAAAATAGAAAGAGGACAAGTCTTATGATGAAAAAACTTGAAAAAATACTAATGCCTCTAGCGGAGGCGATTGGGAGAAATAAGTACCTCATGTCAATTCGTGATGGTTTTCTTGTTTCAACTCCATTATTAATTGGAGGTTCTATCTTCTTATTGATAGCGAACTTTCCAATTCAAGGTTGGATTAATTTTTTAGAAACAACTGTGGTTAATTCTTCAACAGGACAGACATTAGCATCTTTTATTTCAAAACCAGCAGGGGCTACTTTTGATATTATGGCAATCTTTGCTGTAATTGGTATAGCGTATTCCTTTGCTGGAAAAATGAATACAAATAAGATATTTGGTGCAGCCGTTGCCGTTGTTTCATGGTTTTTAATTATGCCATATTCAGTTAGCGGTAGTGTTGATGTGGCAGGTAAAGCAGTTGATGTAAGTTTAAGTGGTATTCCTTTAGGTTGGGTAGGATCAAAGGGTATTTTTGTCGGAATTATGTGTGCCTTTTTATCAGTCCATATTTATACATATGTGGAACGTAAAGGTTGGACAATTAAAATGCCAGCAGGTGTTCCACCTACAGTTGAAGAATCATTTGCTGCATTAATTCCAGCGGCGATGGTAATGATCGTATTCTTTACAATTAACTTATTATTTGGTTTTTTAGGTACAAATGTATTCCAAATTATTTTTGAATTTTTACAAACACCATTATTAAATTTAGGAGATACATTAGGAGCAATGGTTGTTGCTTATATTTTCTTACATTTATTTTGGTTCTTTGGAGTAAATGGTGGTTCGGTTGTTGGTGCCGTATTCAATCCAATTTTACAAACATTATCAGCAGGAAATATTGCTGGTGAACATCATATTATTTGCCAACAATTCCAAGATTTATTTGCTACTTTTGGTGGAGCAGGATCTACTTTATCATTAGTTATTGCGATGCTTTTATTCTGTAAATCAAAACGTATTACAAATTTAGGTAAACTCTCTTTTGTTCCTGGTATTTTTGGAATTAATGAACCAATTGTTTTTGGATTACCAATTGTATTGAATCCAACATTATTAATACCTTTTGTATTAGTTCCAACAGTGAATATTGTTATTTCATATTTTGCAATGGCTATGAATTTAGTACCAATTTGTTCTGGAATTAATATTCCTTGGACAACACCAATTGTTATTTCTGGTTTCCTTGCAACAAATTGGGCAGGAGCTCTTTTACAAGTGTTGTTATTAATTTTAGGAATCTTTATCTATATGCCATTTATTAAAATAATGGATAAACAATATCTTGAAGAAGAAAATAATATGCAAAATGAAGAAGAAGAGGATGATATTTCATTAGATGATCTTTCATTTGATGATTTGTAGGAGATGAAAATTTATGAAAATAATCATGATTTATGACCAAATTCAATCAGGTGCTGGTATTAAAGACGATCATGATATTCCTTTAGGAGCAAAAAAGGAAGCTGTTGGTCCGGCAGTTATGATGGAACCATTTTTAAAGAAAGTAGATGGAAAAGTCGTGGCATGTCTTTATTGTGGAGACGGGACGTATCTAAAAAATCCTGACGAAGTAAGTCGAAAATTATGCGCAATGGTGAATAAATTAAAACCTGATGTTGTAATGTGTGGTCCTTGTTTTAATTATTTGAATTATGGAAAAATGGCAGCGAGAATTGCTTACGATATTAATCAAAATACATCTTCTAAAGCAATTGCGGCCATGTCAGATGATAATCAAGAAACGATTAACGAATATAAAGATAAATTATGTATTATTAAAACACCTAAAAAGGGTGGTATAGGTTTAAATGAGTCTTTAGAGGGAATGTGTGTTCTTGCAAAGGCTCTTTACCAAGAAAAAGAAATTGAAGAAATTAAAGAAAAATTTTGTTTTTAGGATGCTGTTTAGCATCCTTTCTACTAGGAGGAAAGAAAATGTGGGGAATAATAGCAACATGGCGTATGGCTGTTGAAGGAATTAGTGAAGCAAGCCATATTTTACAAGAAAAAGGAGATGCAGGAGATGCAATAGAAACAGCAATAAAAGCAGTTGAAGATTTTCCTTATTATAAATCAGTTGGTTATGGAGGACTTCCTAATGAAGAAATGGAAGTAGAGTTAGATGCAGCTTATATGGATGGAAATACATTAAGTATTGGAGCAGTTGCGGCTATTAAAGATTTTGCAAATCCGGTATCAATTGCTAGACGCTTATCTAAAGAAAAAGTAAATAATATTTTAGTTGGAGAAGGAGCTGAAAAATTTGCTCATAAAGAAGGCTTTGAACGTAAAAATATGCTTACAGACCGCGCTAAAATTCATTATAGAAATAGAGTGAAAGAAGTCCGTGAACAAGAAATAAAACCTTATGCAGGACATGATACAGTTGGTATGGTATGTCTTGACCAACAAGGGAAAATGACATCAGCAACTTCAACAAGTGGTTTATTTATGAAGAAAAAAGGACGTGTTGGAGATTCACCAATAGCGGGTTCAGGATTTTATGTTGATTCAAGTGTAGGTGGAGCTTCCGCAACTGGATTGGGAGAAGATCTAATGAAAGGATGTATTTCTTATGAAATCGTTCGCTTAATGGCAGAAGGTATGCACCCTCAAGCAGCTTGTGAAAAAGCAGTTAATCAACTTGATCATCGTTTAAAAGAAAGAAGAGGTCATGCAGGGGATCTATCGTTAATTGCAATGAATAATAAAGGAGAATGGGGAGTTGCAACTAATATTGAAGGATTTTCATTTGCGGTGGCAACAGAAAATCAAGAACCAATTGTTTATCTTACAAAAAATAAAGATGGAAAATGTATTCATGAAGTTGCAAGTCAAGAATGGCTTGATCATTATATGAAAACAAGGATGGCACCTTTAGAGGAAAAATAGTATGGAAGAAGAAATTATAAAAAAAATAGATATGCTTTCTTTAAGAATGATTGAGGATATTAAAACGATTGTAAAAATGCCAAGTGTTGAAGGAACTTTTCAACAAGGGGCACCTTTTGGTAAAGATATTGCTTTAACACTTGACAAGGTTTTAGAAATTGCTCAATCTTTAGGGTTTGAAACAAAAAATTTAGATCATTATATAGGATATGCACAATATGGTAAAGGTGAAGATTATATTGGCATTATTGGACATTTAGATGTTGTACCTACAGGTTTAGGTTGGAAACATCCCCCATTTAGTGCGTATGAAGAAGATGGATATATTTATTCACGAGGAATATTAGATAATAAGGGTCCAATTATGACATGCTTGTATGCATTATATGCGATTAAAGAACTAAATATTAAACTTCATAAGCCTGTAAGAATTATTTTTGGCTGTGATGAAGAAACTGGATTTAAAGATTTAGAGTATTATTTAAAACATGAAAAGCCGCCAGTCATGGGGTGGACACCGGACTGTAAGTATCCTGTGGTTTATGCAGAAAGAGGAAGAGCTGTTATTGAAATAAGTGCTAAAGAAAAACAAGTTGATGAATTTTTTTTGTTTATTAATAACTATTTTTTAAATGCTAATACGAATGCAGAAAAACTCGGTTTAGATTTTAAAGATGAAGAATTTGGTATAAATGAAATGCGTAATTTTGTATTGAAACATGAAAAAAGTAAACTTGTTTTTTCGGTCACATTTTCTTATCCTGCAAATATGATGCTAGAAACAATTGTTGAAACAATTAGAGAAAAAGCAAAAAACATGGAAGTAACATGTGTTCAACATTATTTTCCTGTAAAATTTGAAAAAGATTGCCCAATGGTTTCTTTGTTGTCTAAGGCTTATGAAAAAATAACGCATTTAGATGGAACACCTGTTACCACTACGGGAGGAACTTACGCTAAATTAATGCCTCATATTGTTCCTTTTGGTCCAAGTTTTCCGGGTCAAAAAGGTATTGGACATCAACCAAATGAATGGATGAAAATTGAGGATTTGAATACAAATGCAAAAATATATGCATTAGGAATTTATTATTTAGGAATGTTATAGGAGAGAGTATGGAAAGAATAATCGAAATATGTTGTGGAAGTTATGAAGATGCTTTAAATGCTTATCATGGTGGAGCAAAACGCATTGAACTTAATAATGCTTTACATTTAGGCGGTTTAACACCATCTCTAGCAACTTTAAAACTTACAAAAAAGAATACAAACTTAAAAATAATTACGATGGTAAGACCAAGAGGAGCAGGATTTTGTTATAACGAGATTGAATTTGAAGTGATGAAAGAAGATGCAAAGTCTTTATTAGAAAATGGAGCCGATGGAATAGCTTTTGGTTGTTTAAATAAAGATGGTTCTATTTGTATTAAACAAACAAAAGAAATGATAGAAATCATAAAAAGTTATCAAGGAGAAGTTGTTTTTCATCGTGCATTTGATTGTGTTGAAGATCCCTATACTTCGATAGAATTATTAATTGAATTAGGAGTGGATCGTATTCTTACAAGTGGGTTAAAACCTAAAGTAATGGATGGAAAAGATCTAATTAAAAATTTACAAGAAAAATATGGAAGTCAAATTGAAATTCTTGCAGGAAGTGGCATGAATGCAAGTAACGCCAAAGAAATGATGAAGTATACAGGAATTTATCAAGTTCATAGTTCTTGTAAAGACTGGATCAATGATGCAACAACACACAGACATGAGGTCTCTTATGCTTATGCCCCTGTTCCTCATGAAAATGATTATGATGTTGTCTCTAAGGAATTAGTTGAAAAAATTGTGAAAAGTATATGATAAAAAAACTAAATAAAAATAAAAAAGCAAGAACATTGGTAACGTTTCTTTGTGTTTTGATTTCTGCGTTAAGTCAAGCGTATGTCATTCAAGTCTTTATTCAACCTGCAAATTTATTATCAAGTGGATTTACAGGGGTAGCTATTCTTATTGAGAAAATTACTTCTACTTATTTTGGCTTTTCGTTTTCAACATCATTAGGCATGATTGTTTTAAATGTACCGGTTGCTATTTTATGCTATAAAAATATTAGCCCTAGATTTACACTTTTTTCATTACTACAAGTATTTTTAGCGAGTTTGTTTTTAAAAGTGTGTCAATTTCAACCTTTATTTAATGATATTTTATTAAATATTACTTTTGGAGGTGTTTCCTATGGATTAATGGCAGTTCTTGTGCTTAGAGGAAACGCTTCCACTGGAGGAACAGATTTTATTGCTCTCTATATTTCTAATAAAAAGGGTAAATCTATATGGGAATATGTTTTTGTTTTTAATACTTTAATTCTTATGATATTTGGATCAATGTTTGGTTGGATCCATGCAGGATATTCTATTTTATTTCAATTTATTTCAACAAAAACAATCGATTCTTTTTACCATCGTTATGAACGTGTAACATTACAAATAACAACAAAAAAATCAAAAGAAATTGTAGAGGCCTATATCCAATATTATCGTCATGGTATTTCTTGTGTTGAGGCTATTGGAGGATATTCAAAACAGCCAATGAATTTATTACATACAGTGGTTTCAAGTTATGAAGTCCAAGATATTATAGACTTAATGAAAGATGTGGATCCTGATTTAATAGTTAATGTTATAAAAACTGAAAATTTTTATGGCGGTTTTTATCAACAACCAATAGAATAAAAACTTATTTTTTATATATCCAAAATAGAAAAAATATTTTTACTACTGCTAATAATAAGTCTGTTATCTTTCTATTGTTTCTTAAAAGATTATTCGTTATATTATAATAGTAAAAAGAATGAGGAATAATTATGAGTGAACAAATACATAAAAGAAGAAAAAGATATAAAGGGACACACCCTAGAAATTTTGAAGATAAATATAAAGAATTAAATCCAGAAAAATATCCAGAAACGATTGAAAAAGTTATTTCTAAAGGAAGTACACCAGCAGGAATGCATATTTCTATTATGGTTGATGAGATTCTAGATTTTTTAGATATTCAACCCGGACAAGTTGGTTTAGATTGTACATTAGGTTATGGTGGTCATACTTCTAAAATGTTAGAAAAATTAGAAGGTCAAGGTCACGTTTATGGATTAGATATTGATTCAATTGAAATTGAAAAAACAACACAAAGATTAAGAAATAAAGGATTTGATGAAAATATTTTTACATCGGTCTTAACGAATTTTAGAAATATCGATGAAGTAAGTGAAAAATATGGAAAGTTTGATTTTGTATTGGCTGATTTAGGTGTTTCATCCATGCAAATAGATAATCCTGAAAGAGGATTTTCTTATAAAAAAGAAGGACCATTAGATTTAAGATTAAATCCCAAAGCTGGAAGACCAGCTTCTGAAATCTTAAAAGAACTCTCTAAAGAAGAACTTGAAAATATTTTAGTAGAAAATTCAGATGAACCTTATGCAGATATTCTAGCTAGAAATATTTATTCATTTATTCGTTCAGGAATGGAAGTAGAAACAACAGGTCAACTTTATAAAATTATTGATAAGACATTAAATTTTATTGAAGATAAAAATAGAAAAGATATTGTTAATAAAACAGCAGCTCGAGTTTTTCAAGCTTTAAGAATAGAAGTCAATCAAGAATTTGAAGTTTTATATGAATTTGTTGAAAAACTACCTCATATTTTAAAACCAGGAGGAAGAGTAGCTATTTTAACTTTCCATTCAGGTGAAGATCGTATTGTTAAAAAGACTTTTAAAGAAATGAAAAATAGTGGTGTTTATGAAGATGTATGTCGAAATGTAATACGACCTACTAAAGAAGAATGTCATCGAAATTCAAGAGCTAAATCAACAAAAATGCGTTGGGCAATTAAAGCTAAATAATAAAAGGAATAATGATTTTTGGTCATTATTCCTTTTTAATAAGCTCAAATATTTCTTGATAGAGAGGAAGGAGTTTTTTGTCTTTGTGCATGACAATATGATACGTTCTTTGTATTTGAAAATCATTATTTTTTAAATAAGTTATTTCTTTTGATTCTTTAACTAAAGAATAAGGAAGTATCGAAAAACCATCATTTTGTTTAACAAGTTCAATTAAAGCATGAGGATTTGTACATTCAATAGTTGGCACAATATCTAAATCATGACTTATAAAATAACTATGAACAAGTTCATAAATAGAACTTCCTTTTTCACGTGAATAATAATCATAATGTTCTAGTTCTTTTAAATCTTTTACTTTTAATAAAGGATGTTTTGGATGAACAATAATAACAAGTTCATCTTGATAGAAGGCCATTTTTTTTAATTGATGAAGCGGTGTTGTTTCAATTAAAGCAAAATCAAGTTCATTTTTTAAAAGTAAATTTTCTATATATTCAAGATTATTAACGATAATATGAAAATGAATAGTTGGATAAATCATTTTTAATTTTTTTAATAATGGAGGTAAAAAAACTTGTGCCATAGTGACACTACAACCAAAAGAAATATTTTCTACACGATCTTCATACATTTCATTTTCCATATTTTCAAGAGATGAAAGAATCTGTAATGAATGATTATATAAAAGATGAGCTTTTTTTGTAGGATAAATTTGACGGTTCATACGATCAAATAAGGGTGTTTGATATTTTTCTTCTAATTCTTTAATAGCTAATGAAACAGAAGGTTGGCTAATGTGTAATTCTTTGGATGCTTTAGTAATACTTTGATTTTGATAAACACTCATAAAGATTTCTAGATGTCTAAATGTCATAACGTCTCCTTATATAGGTAAATACCTATGTATAATATAATTATATAATATTTTACAGATGAATCAATGTGTATTAAGATGAAATAGGTGATAGAAATGAAGGAAAAAAGAAAATTATTAATGGAATTGTTTACCTCTACACTTTATTTATCAGCATTTACTTTTGGTGGAGGTTATGTGATTGTTTCTTTATTAAAAGAAAGATTTGTGGATCAACTGCATTATATTGATGAAAAAGAAATGTTGGATTTAGTAGCGATTGCACAAAGTGCTCCAGGGGCAATAGCTGTTAATGGAGCGATTGTTTTAGGATATAAAATGGCAGGAATTTTAGGGATTATTGTTTGTGTGATAGGGACAATTATTCCTCCTATTGTGATTATTAGTGTGATAGCTTATTTTTATAAAATGTTTATTACGAATAAAATCATAAGTGCGATGTTACTTGGAATGCGTGCAGGAATTGGAGCAATTATTGTAAGTGTGGTTTATGATATGGCTTTAAGTGTCATGGATGAACATAAAGAAAGAAATATTTTAATTATGATAGGTGCTTTTGTTTTAAATTACTTTTTAAATGTAAACATTATGTACATTATTATAGGATGTATTTTACTTGCATTTGTTGAGCTATTTATAAGGAGGGAAAGAGCATGATTTATTTACAATTATTTTTGGCATTTTTCCAAATAGGACTCTTTAGCTTTGGGGGTGGTTATGCTGCATTACCTCTTATTAGTCAACAAGTAATCTCCACCTATCATTGGATCAGTCAGAATACATTTACGGATCTTATTACGATTTCCCAAATGACACCAGGACCCATTGCGGTCAATTCTTCAACATTTGTTGGACAATATGTGGCTCATTTACCTGGTGCTCTTATTGCCACTTTTGGTTGTATTTTACCTTCATGTATCCTTGTTTCATTACTTGCTTATTTTTATGTAAAATATAAAGATATGAAAGTAATGAAAACAATTCTTTCTTATTTAAGACCAGCGGTTGTTTCGATGATTGCGATTAGTGGAATCAGTATTTTGATTTCTTCCTTTTTTAAAGATTCATTAATTGGTATTTCTTATATAAGATACCATGCAATTATTGTTTTTATCCTTTGTTTAATATTACTTAGAAAATATAAAATGAATCCAATTTTAGTTATGGTTCTTGCAGGAATCAGTGAGGTTGTTATTCAAATGATATAGGAGGAAAGAGAATGTATATTTATTATCCAAGTTGTAATTTTGCTACAATGCATCTTCAAACAGCAAAAAAAGTAAGAGATTATTTTGAAAAACAAATGCCGATTGCAAAATGTTGTAAAATTGATAAAAGAGAATTTGAAAAAGGTGATATTGGTTTATATGTATGTCAAGCTTGTAGAAAGCAAATAGAGAATCAAGTAAAGACTATGTCTGTTTGGGAATATTTTGATCAATTAGATAATTTTGATTTTCCTGATTATCATGGACAAAAAATGTATTTACAGGATTGTTTTCGTGATAGAAATCATCCTGAAGTACATCAAGCTGTTAGAAGTCTTTTAAAGAAAATGAATATCGAAGTTATTGAAATGAAAAATAATAAAGACAATTCTATTTTTTGTGGAACACTCCATTATGAATCAAAAGCGTTAGATGATACACATTTATCACATTATCCTAAAGATGTACAAGAGAAATACATGCAAGAATATGTTCAACAATTTGATAATAAGAAAATTATTTGTGTTTGTAATCGCTGTTTAAAAGGAATTCTTTTAGGAAAAGGAAAAGGTATTCATTTATTAGAATTGTTATTTAATAAAAAATAAGATGTATTTAGGAATATTTTATAATAGATAGCTCAAGGAACAGTCCTTGAGTTTTTGTTTGTAAAAAATGAAAGCGTTTAAGTTTATAAATTGACATTTTTAAAGCTCTTATATAAAAGAATGATACAGGAAGTATCAATAAAAAAAGGAGGGAAATAAAATGAGAAAAGGACACCGTAAAAGTTTTATATTAGGAATTATAATAAGTATTTTCTTTAGTATGACATGTATGTCGATACCAGTATTTGCGAAAGATGCCCCAAATGGTATTTGGACAGATTATGCAGCAACTGATTTTGCAGGAGGAAGTGGAACAGCTGAAGACCCATGGCAAATTGAAACAGCAGAACAGCTTACTAAATTGGCGGTAGATGTTAACTCTGGTATAGTCGATAAAACTCATGCCAAAGAATATTTTGTATTGACAGCAAATCTTGATTTAAGTTCACATCGTTGGATTCCGATTGGTTATGGAGATTCTAATGATAGTTTTCATGCATTTAGTAGCTACTTTAATGGTAATAATAAAACAATTACAGGTCTTTATGTAGATGAAACTCAAGAAGGAGTAAGTGCTGGCTTATTTGGAAATTTTAGTGGATATGAGCTAAAGAATATTATCATATCTGATGCTTATGTAAAAGCATCATGTAAAGATAGAAATGCAGCAGGAGTTCTAATTGGAAATGCTTCACAAGGATATGGGATGTCTATTTCTGTGAGTGATTGTAAAGTTTCAGGAACAGTAGAAAATACCAAAGCATTGAGTGGGGGATTAGTAGGGTATAACAGTTATGGAACTTATAAAGACTGCGTGGTAGATGTTGAAGTCATTGGCGGAGGTAAAAGTGGTGGCTTCATAGGTGAAGATTTTAATGGGATTTATCAAAACTGTATCGTTAAAGGTAATGTGAGAGGTTCATGGTCTGTAGGAGGATTTGCAGGGGTTTTATTCTTTGAAAGCGGTGTGGATAAATGTGCTTCTTATGGTAAAGTAACAGCAAGTGATTGGAATGTGGGTGGCTTTGCTGGATATGTTGAGTCAGATGTTAAAATAAAAAATAGTGTGGCTTTTGGTGATGTAGAAAGTATAGTTACTGATTTTGAACCAAAAGTTGGTGGTTTTGCAGGTACAAATGATGGCAGTACTATTACTAAAAGTCACTCATCTGGAAAAATTACTAGTTCTTCAAAAACATATAGCCCAGGAGGCTTTGTAGGAAATCCAAATAGTAATGGGATTTTTATAGATAATTCTTTCGATGTAGAAAAAAATCCAAATTTAAAAGCAATGGGAGGATCTGATAGTACAGATTTAACAGGTGTTCAAACTAGTACAACAAAGGATGTTTTATCGAATATTTGCGAGGATTATTATGGTGAGCATGATTGGAACGATACCATGTCAGTAGATAAAGAAGCTACTTGTACAGAATCTGGTGAAAAATCTTTTCATTGTAGAAGGTGTGATGTTACAAGCGGAACACAAATAATTGATCCAAAAGGACATCATCTTCAATTAGTAGAAGAAAAACCAGCTACTTGTACAGAAGATGGATTTGAAGAATACTGGAAATGTGAAGATTGTGGATTAATGTATTCAGATAGTAATATGATAAATTCTATAAGTGAACCTATTGTTATTAAAGCTACAGGACATAAATTTGGTAATTGGCAAATTGTGCGAGAAGCTACTGAAAAACAAGAAGGTGAACAAAAGAGAGTCTGTGAAGTTTGTAAGTATGAAGAAACAGAAAAAATTTCCAAAGTTGTACCATCTCCAGGACAAGAAGAATATAAAATTTTAGATGGTGCTGATAGTTCATGGACACAAGATGCTCATAAAGGCCTTGTAATTAGAGGTAATGGGGAATTTTCAAAATTCAAATTTGTAAAAGTAGATGGTATTATTGTTGATACAAAGAATTATACTGTTAGCGAAGGTTCAACTGTTGTAACATTAAAAGAAGATTATCTTAATACACTAGCAGCAGGAAAACATACATTTGAAATTGTATGGACAGATGGCTTGGCAAGTACAACATTTACTGTTGTTAAAGATAATAATAACTTAGTACAAGTAACAGGTAATAAGAATGAAAGTATAACTGTAAAACAAGACAATAAGAATAGCATAATTACAAAAACAGGAGATACTACTAATTATGTTTTATATAGTATACTTCTTATGATATCTTTTGTTGGATTAGTTGTTATAGTTAAAAAAATTGAAATGATTTAAGCAAAAAATAGAAATAGAACCATATAATAAAAATAGGCTTATTCAAATAGCCTATTTTTATATTGTATTTTGATGAACATAATTTGTAATCTCACCAAGATTGATTTCTTTGAGTTTTTGTTTATATTGATTTTCAGCAGCATCTAAATGATTGATAATGATATCTTCTGTATGTTGAACATTTAATGCTGGATCAAAGACTTTATCAACTAAATGTGTAGTTTCAATAAATTTTTCTTTTCCTTCAATTGCTTCAAAAATATCTAAAAAAGAAATATCATTCATTTTTTTGTTTAAAATAAAACCACCTAACTTACTTGCTTTAGAGGTAATAAGACCAGCTACTACAAGTTGTCTTGTTACTTTTTTTAAATATGAATCAGAAACATCTAACATTTTACTTAATTCATGACTTTTAAGTGGTCCTTCACTTGTTCCTATAAGCAATAAAATACAAATTGCTTGTTCAAAACTTTTTCTTATTCTCATATGTAATCCCTTCCCTTATATTATTATACCTAATTTTTGTGTTTTTGTGTTGACATTTATGATGAAAAAATTATAATTCTCTATAGACATTATATATCTATAGATGTAAAATGTCTATAGAAGATAGAAAGAAGGATATTTATGATTAAGCAAGAGTGGAAAAACATTTTAAAAAATCATTGGATTCAAATCGTTTTAGTTGCTCTTATTCTTATTCCTAGTATTTACACAGTTGTCTTCCTTGGATCTATGTGGGATCCATATGGAAACAGTGGAGATCTTCCTGTCGCTGTCGTGAATAAAGATAAGGCAGTTGAATACAACGATAAGAAATTAGACGTTGGTGATCAATTAGTCAAAAAATTAAAAGACAACGATTCATTAGATTTCCATTTTGTAAATTCAAAAGAAGCAAATAAGGGACTAAAAAATGGTGACTATTATATGGTCATTACGATTCCAAGCAATTTCTCCAAAAATGCAACAACTTTGTTGGATAAAAATCCTAAAAAGATGGTTTTAAATTATACAACAAATCCAGGTACAAACTATGTTGCATCAAAAATGGATGATTCAGCAATCGCAAAAATTAAAGCTGAAGTTTCAGCTTCAGTAACAAAAACATATGCTGAAACAATCTTTACTTCAATTGGAACAATGTCAGATGGATTTGCTGAAGCCAGCGATGGTACTCAACAATTATCTGATGGTATGACTCAATTAGAAGATGGTAACAAAACAATTAGTGATAACTTAAAAGTATTAGCAAGTAGTTCTTTAACATTTAAAGATGGTACAAATACTTTAACTAAAGGTTTAAAAGATTACACAAATGGTGTTGTTACAGTAAATAATGGTATTTACCAATTAAAAACAGGTGTTGGTACTTTAGGTAGTGCTACTCCTACATTAGCTAGTGGTGTAAGTGATTTAAATACTGGCGCTCAAGCATTAAATAAAGGTGTTAGTGATTATACAGCAGGTGTAAGTCAAGCATTAGCTGGTGCAAATCAATTGGTTGAAAATAACACAGAATTAAATGCAGGTGTTAAAGCATTAGGTGAAGGTGCTGAAAAATTAGTTGCAGGAAATCAACAAGTAGTTGATGGGGTGAAAAAATTACAAGAAAATCTTGAAACTTCCAAAAAAACTATGGCAGCAAGTCAAGATTCATTGACTCAATTATCTGATGGAAAAACATCATTAGATAATTATGCTACATTAATTAAAACATTAAATGCAAGTGGTGATGCTCAAAAACAAGGAATTGCTAGTAAATTATTAACTAGTGGAATGTCAAGAGCAGAAATCGTTGCTTATGGTTTAACAAATTATTTCCCTGTAGATAAATATAAAGACGGTGTAGCTTCATATATGGATTCGGTTGCTACTTATACAACAGGTGCATCTACAGCAATTAATACATTATCTAGTTCAACTAAATCAAGTTTAAATGATTTAGATGCAGCTCTTAATGGTGGAACTTTAACAGATGGTACAAAAGTTCCTACAGGATTAGTAAGTGGAACTCAAACAGTCCAAGCTGGATTAAATGAAGTGAATGCAAAAGTTAATGGTGGTAAATATGTAACTGTTGACAATGATGGAAATATTAAACAAGTAACTGTTGATTCTAAAGATGCTTTAGTTGCAGGTGTTCAAGCTTATACAGCTGGTGTGGATAGTTTACAAAAAGGTTTAACACAAATTGCTGATAACAATACAGCTTTAACAAGTGGTGCTACTGCTTTAGCTGATGGTACTTCAAAATTAAACAGTAATGTTCCTGAATTAACTAAAGGAATTACAGCTTTAACAAGTGGTGTTGATCAATTGGCTACCGGTACTTCAACATTAGTAAGTAATAATGCTACATTAATGAATGGTGCTAATCAATTATCTGATGGTGCTGGTCAAATTAGTGATGGTGCTAGTAAGTTGGCTGCTGGTTCTGATACTTTAGGTGATGGAATTAAGAGTGCAGCTGATGGTGTAACTACTTTAAATGGTGCATTAAAATCTGGTGCAGAAGAAAGTAAGATTGATTCAACAGATAAAACTACTGATATGGTAGCTACTCCTGTTGAAACAAGTCATAAAGAAATTTCTAAAGTTGAAAATAACGGTCATGCAATGGCTCCTTATATGATGTCAGTTGGTTTATATGTAACATGCTTAGCATTTGCTTTAATGTATCCAATTAGACATGGTATTAAAAAAGCTGAAAATGCATGGAAATATTGGGCAAGTAAAGCAACTGTTATGTATACAGTTTCTACATTAGCAGCTATCGTAATGGTTACTGCTTTAAGATTAATTAATGGATTTGAACCTGTTAATTTAGGTTTAACATACTTACTTGCAATTCTCGTATCGGCGGCATTTATGTCACTCGTTATGTTGTTAAGTTTAACAACTGGATTTATTGGTGACTTCTTATTACTTGTATTCATGATTGTTAACTTAGGTGGTTCTGCTGGTACATATCCATTAGATACAGGTCCAGCTATCTACAAAGCTATTCATAAATTTGTACCATATACTTATAGTGTAGATGGATTTAGAAAAACAATTAGTATGACAGCTCCTTCAATTTCAGTTGAAATTGCAGTGTTTGCAGGAATCTTAATAGTATGTTCATTATTAACAGTTGTTTACTTCAAATATAAAAACAAAGAAGATAAACATACAATTCCTCAAATGTTTGAAGAAGTAAATTCAACAAAAGCTGAATAGTATAAAGGAATCCTAGAAATAGGGTTCTTTTTTATGTGTAGTTCAAACTAAAAGCGAAAATATCTTTTGTGAACATTTTAACAAAATGGTAAAATAAAGGTAGGAGGATGAATCTATGGAAATTAAAAATGTTGTTGTTATTGGTGGAGGCGTTTTAGGAAGTCAAATTGCTTATCAAGCAGCTTATTGTGGTTTTGATGTAACGATTTGGCTTAGAAGTGAAGGAAGTATAGGAAGATGTCAGCCTAAATTAGATCATTTAAAAGAGATTTATCATGATACGATTACTTTAATGGATAGCGATAAAGGAAAGACACCTCAAAATTGGGCCATGGGTATTAGTGATTATGAAGATTTTGATAAAGAACAATGTTTAGAAAAAGCTAATAAGGCCTATGAAAATATTAAATTAGAATTAGATTTACAAAAAGCAGTCAGTGATGCCGATTTAATTATTGAATCAATGGCTGAAAATGTAGAACAAAAAATAGATATTTATAAAAAAATGGCGGATTTATTACCTGAAAAGACAGTTATCGTTACGAATTCATCTACATTATTACCATCGAAGTTCGCTAAATATACAAAACGTCCAGAAAAATATTTATCATTACATTTTGCAAATAGTATTTGGAAAAATAATATGACAGAAGTCATGGCACAAAAACAAACGAATCAAAAATATTTTGATTTGATTATGGATTTTGCTAAAGAAATAAGAATGATTCCATTACCTGTAAGAAAAGAAAAATCAGGTTATTTATTAAATTCAATGCTTGTTCCTTTATTATTTTCAGGAATGGATCTCTATGTTAATGGTATAAGTGATCCTGAAAGTATTGATAAAGCTTGGACACTTGGTACAGGTGCTCCTAAAGGACCTTTCCAAATATTAGATACAGTAGGACTTACAACTGCATATAATATTGTTTCTATGTATTTGAAGGTTCCATCATTTTTAGCTCCTTATAATTTTAAAGGTATGGCTAAGATGTTAAAAAAATATATTGATGAAGGAAAATTAGGAATGTCTTCTGGAGAAGGTTTCTATAAATATTAGAAGAATTGTTTTTTTATTTATTATAACTATAAAGAGGGATGGAGATGGAAAAATGGTCAAAAAGGTACTATATGTCGCAATTGATAAACTAACAAAAGAGGTTTATAAATTTAAACAATGGAGCGAATGTCAAAAACTTGTAAGCGAAGGAAAATATGTTTATAAGGGGTTTTCGCAAGAAGAGTTAAAAGATGTAGAGAGCTATATTGCATCTTTTAAACAAACAATGGATGAATCACAACTTAATTTAAATGAAAAAGATGTACCATATGCTTATGTAGATGGAAGTTGTTTAACAAATGGAGATACATGTTATGCTTATAGCTTTGGTGTAACAATTGTTGAAAATAATCAAGAAATTTATACAAACTGTCAAAAATTTGATGATGAATTTGTAGAATATAATCAAGTTATGGGAGAATTAAAAGCAGCGTTAGATGCAGTTTCTTATTGCGTTCAACAAGGATACAAGAAAATGTATGTAATTCATGATTATGAAGGTGTTGCTTTCTATGCAACAGGAGCGTGGGCTAATGAAGATGAAAGACTTGAAAATCTTTATGTAAAACAAATGAAAGAATATGAAAAACAAATTGAAATTACTTTTGTGAAAGTAAAATCACATGTCGCAAATAAAACGAAAATCAATCGATATAATGATCGAGCAGATGAACTTGCTAACTTAGCGCTTGGTAGATAATTGGAAAGAAATTTCCAATTTTTTTACAAAAAAGAAGAAAAAAGCAAAAAAAAGAGCGAATAAATAAGTAGGAGGACTACTTATGGAAACGGTAATACAAAATACAATAACCAATCATAAAATCATGTTAGATCAACATTGCAAAGCAATCGTAGGAAATCAGGAAATGCTAGCAAGAATGATTCATGAATTTGTAAGAGAAGTAAGATATTTAAGTGTTAAAGAAATTATGAAAATCATCAAGGATGAACAGCGTTTTAGGTGGCTCAATAATGAAAATATGATACCAAACTATGGAACAGTAAAGTTTGATATGCTATGTTGTGTTGATCTTCCTCAATTAAATGGAGCCAATAAACGAATCTATTTAAATGTTGAAATACAAAATAATATTCATCCAGGTTATTCACTTGTAACAAGAGGAATAGCGTATGTACTAAGGATATTAACAACATAATGGGGAAGGGAATATGATGATAAAAACTATGATGTAATGAAGAAAGTCTATTCATTGTGGATCATGCCACAAGCAACAAAAAGAAAAGATGGAGATGTAGATGTTTACAAAGTAAAAAAGAAAGGAAGAATGGAAAAGAAGAAAACAAAGAAAATTATGACGAGGAAGAACTTGTTATGATATACTTGAACCAGAAACATGATACTATAAAAAAGTATCCCAAACATGATGAAGTACTCATGCCATTAGTAACCTTTTTAAATAATAGAATAGACTATCAAGGGAAGAAAGAGATTATTAAAATATATTTTTAAAGAGTAATTAAAAAGATTGCTCTTTTTTCATATTATGAAATGAATAAATCTCTTATTTTGTAAGTGTTATAATACCAATAGATAAAAACGGAGGTAGAGAAAATGAGTTTTCCAAAAGGTTTTTTATGGGGTGGAGCTATTGCTGCCAACCAATATGAAGGGGCTTGGTTAGAGGATGGTAAACAACCAAACGTTACAGATGTATTAGTAGGTATTATGTCAAAAGATCCTGGTATTAAATGGGATGAAACAAAGAAAAAATATAAAATGGAATTAAATCCCGATAAAGTTTATTTAAGTCATAAAGCTGTTGATGGTTATCATCGTTACCGTGAAGATTTAAAACTTATGAAAGGCATGGGATTCAACAGTTTTAGAACTTCAATTGCTTGGGGAAGAATTTTCCCAAATGGAGATGAACTAGAACCAAATGAAGCAGGACTTGCCTATTATGATGATATGTTTGCTTGTATGAATGAATTAGGAATGGAACCAGTGATTACTTTATCACACTATGAAACACCACTTCATTTAATTACTGAATATGGCGGATGGTCAAATCCTAAAATGATTGATTTTTGGTTACGTTATGTAAAAACTGTTTTTACACGTTATAAAGGAAAAGTTAAATTTTGGCTTACATTTAATGAAGTCAATGCTTTATTTAGAATGCCACTTGTTGCTGGTGGGGTTCTTACAATCAAAGATCCTAAAGATCCTAGTGATCCAATTGGTTCAACAACAAAACAAGATCAATGGGATGCTTATCATAATATCTTAGTCGCAAATGCGAAAACAGTTCAATTAGGGCATGAAATTAGTGAAGATTACCAAATTGGATGTATGATGACAGCTTCATCAGTAGCTACTTATCCATATAACTGTGACCCATTAAATGTTGTTGGAACATTAGATGCTCAACGTATGAATATTTTCTTTATGGCAGATCCATTCTGCTTAGGTA
>PVML01017310.1_pt1 | contig 106799 bp, 98 predicted proteins | sample 1853371 | NCBI WGS metagenome assembly PVML01 (sample SAMN08533508, study PRJNA380276) | Human gut metagenome, whole genome shotgun sequencing project. | isolation source: participant 1, chromium library | host: Homo sapiens | collected 2017 | reverse complement strand
GACAAGAACGATGGACTTACTATTTTCTTACATATTTATATAGAAATTCACTAGAATCAAAAAACTCCTGCAATAGCACACCTTCTATCGCAGGAGTCATTTTCCCTTGTACATTTCTATTGTTTCATATATGCTTCCAATTTTTCAAGAAAAATCGTTGCATCCGTCAACTGTTTTTCAGCATCTTTTTTGCTGGCAATAAAGAAATCATCATAATCTGATTTTTCTCTCAAAAAAGCACTGTTTTTAATAATAATAGATAAATTTCTTTCCAAAATCCCCTCTTTTAGATATTCTTTGTTAAAAAATGCTATTACACCAGAATGCTTTGATGAATCAAATCCTTTTAATATATTTGCTGCACGAATCGCATGGAAAATAGCATAATAGGAACGATTTAAAGATGTCTTAAACTGGCCAATTTCCAAATTATCTTTTGCGGCATCCAGCATTTCTCTCGCTCGTTCCATACGATATCCAGCAAGTTCCCTTAAGCTGCCTTCCAAAGAACAACCCCCTCATTTTGAACATTCTGATAAAACGGAAGTACCTTTCCCCATTTTTTCATATTTCTTTCCTGAATATCTATAATTGAAAACACACGATCATATTGAAGATCCATATCCGCAGACCACTGAATAAAAGTCTCCCTTGTTTTATCATCGATCTCTTTCTTCAAAATAATCGCTACATCAATATCACTTTCCGCCGTATTATCCTTCCTTGCAACAGATCCATATAATATGATTGCTTCAATATTATCCTTAAAAATATTAAGTAATCCGCTAATCAATGCGTCTCTCATTGCATTTGTGAACATACATATCACCTCTTTTATTATATCAATGATCGTCCTAATACCTTTTTATTATACTCTCTATATCTTCATTCTACAATCCCTGGAAAGTCATTTTTAATGAGTTTGTTTCCAAAAAAATCCACAAAAAATTAACTACTAAACAAAAAATATAGGTTCATGCCAATCATCATCATCGCAATTCCAATAAACACCGAATAAATAATCTTGCAGTAGTTTTCTTATTTTTGCATGCCACACCTCCACAACTTACTCATTGAATACTTCCTTTGTGAAACGTCTCCACCGCTTCTTTCACTCCAACAAGATCCGTGCCCCTCCATAATCCAGCACAACCAGACGTCTCTTATCTTTTAATATCACCTCATCGACAGCCGGATCTTCATGAACCAGATATCGATACCAGGACACTTCTAGTCCACCAGGAAGTTCAACCAGTTCCAGGAAAGTTTATTATAGATAAGATCATTATTTTCTGACAAGAACGATGGACTTACTATTTTCTTACAGATTTATCAGATCTCATTCCTTTCTTCTCTCTTCTGATAAAGAGGAAAACACACAAACCAGCAAAAATAACTGTCGCAGCAATCAGCACCGGCCATACCGGAATTGCAAAGACGCTTACGCTTATCATTTTCAGTCCCTGATAAAGCGTATATACACCGAAGATCGAAAAGATGACAAACGCAAGTGTATTCAATAATCCATCCGGTGTCTTACTCTTTAAGAAATACCCCACTAACATTCCAAGAATATCCGCTGCAAAAAGTCCCAAAGAACATCCGATCCAAACAACCAATGCGGCTCCCATACCTTCATTGGCACCAAATGTGATGGCTGTAAGCTGTGTCTTATCTCCAAGCTCCGCTACAAAAAAGGTACAGAACACTGCCAATGGAGCAAACTGGATTTTTGTTTTACTGCCCTCTTCTTCATCCTCGTCATCATCACCAGTGATCGTTGCTGCAGCAAAATAAAGAAATGCCAGCGCTGCAACGGTCTTGATGAGCCATTCAGGAATAAATTCACTGACAAGTCCACCTGCTAAAACCGCCAGTCCATTCAGTACAAGAATTGCTGCGGCAGTTCCTAATATAATGTCCCGTAATTTGTATTTCGACGTAAGGGCGATTAACATAAGCTGGGTCTTATCTCCCATCTCTGCAATAAATTCCGTAAAAAAGACCTTTAAAAATAGTAACATTTCCACATTTCCTTCCTCTCCGTATCAGTATCGTCAGCCCGGTCATCGGTTATCATAGGTAATTTCAGCAAAATTTCCTGATAAACAACAAAGACCCATGTATATCAACTGCCAGCAATGCGTCCACGCATTAACTGTCCATCGATATACATGAGTCTCATTATTTAAGATTTGCCAGATTATATACTTTCCTATAATCAGAATGTTGACAAACCACACGTTCGTGCTAACTACTCCCCCATGGGATATTGAATTTACCTGATAAATATTATCAAATGCATTCTGAATTGTCAACCAGATTTGATCATTTTTTATCTACAAACACGGATAGCTTGATTTCCGACTCATCCTTCGTATAGACGATACCACTGATATACCTGCCATCATCTGTTACTCCGCCAGGAATCGTGTCATAGCAGGTCTCACCCCGATACTGATACTGTTTGACCAGCTGGATACGCTTCACATCTTTCGTCTGCAGTTTTTCTACCGGGAAATACACATATACCTTTCGTGCGTTCGTCTCAACTGTATATGCATCAGCCACCTGTTCTGCGTCAAGGAATCCATTTCCATTCCAGTTTTCCTGTGGATCCAGAATCGTTTTCTCAAGCTTCACCTGATCCTCTGGCTTTTCTGTGATCAAAATGATATCATCCTGGATCTTCTTCTCACAGTTCATAGAATAATCTTCGCCTGCACTTACCACACGATATCCATTTATCTGATAGAGCTGATCTTCGATACCATTTTCTATCGGCCACCCAGTCAGATTATAATACGGTTGTGAAACCGCCTGATAAGCCTCCTGGCTTTCATAGTCTGCAAACAAGATCGTTTGAACCCCGGTCATCCTGCTTATTTCTGATACCGGAATTTGTTCCACTGGCTGATTGATATAAGATGCAACAGCTCTCGCAGATCCACCCTGCAAAATTTCCGTCAGATTCCCACCGTTATAAAAATCATGGACCATCCCGTTCTTTTCAGCGTTTACCGTTTGAAACTCGCCATAGCAGATAAATACACTTTTTGCTGAAAGTCCTGTAATTTTCTCCAGTTCCCGTGTAAATGTCCCCACAATCTCCTGGTATTGATAGTTGTCGATTCCGTCTGCATTCCTGCTTTCTCCTGAAATGAAAACAGAGAAGTCTTCTCCCTGAGCGCTCATCCTCACAAACACATTTCCAGTGGGAGAAGGGGAAAAGTCTGGCACCGGACCAGAATTATATTTCTCGCAAGTCACTTCCCTGATTTTCACATCCACTCCATACTTTTCTTTGATATAATCTTTCGCATTTTCACGACCCTGGGCTTCATAACGCTTCATATCCGCCTTCTCTTCTTTCGTATAGCCGCAGCCCGCCAGGGTAATCACAAGAAAAGCAAGGGATATATAACCAATGGTTTTCCTTTTCTTCATATGTTTTTCTCCCGATCTCTGATATCATTGTTTCCAATGCAACTGATTATACCAGTATTATACCACACAAAACTCCGGGATCCTATGGAAGAATTATTTACATCAAACCTGTTTTTTTCAAAAACACCCAGTCCGAGTTTGCTCATTGTCAATCAGATTCTGTTTCCATTTCGGTCAAATGTCTTCTTTAATGCATGTTCTGTTGGAATAATAGATGCAATTAGGACAATACACTGAACGATCACCAAAATCATAGCAACGGTCCCGATCTGATCTTCCGTACTATGGTAAAACGGAATATGAATCAAAACCGATGGAACAAACATCCATAATCCCAGCTTCCACCAAAGGCGTCCGCAGTAATCATGGGCAAATTTCCATGTGTCCATATTTTTCATGGAACGATGCGTCCGGTATCCGAACAAACCATTGATCGAATTGGGACAATGTTTCCACATCGCTCTTCCACCAATCAGCATTGTGACCGGGATTAATAAATCACAGAACAGCATCACCCACCAAAACCACATAACACGCACCTCCATAATTTACCAGATTTCACATTCCTCAATCATGCATTCGTGAACCTTTGTCTTTTTATCATAATTTACGCCGACCAATAACACATTTCCCCGGTATTCTTCCAGACTTCTGCAATATTCCTTGTTCTTGATCTGCGCAATCGCTCCACTCACATCTTTATCCCACTTCAATTCCACTACAATTGCCGGTTTTTCCGGAAATTTTTTCCTTGGTAAAAATACGCGATCCGCAAATCCTTTCCCACTTGGCAATTCCCTGTAAATCATATAAAAATTTCTCGCCGAATACAAAGCCAGTGAAATCGTATAGCTCAATGCATTTTCATCATTATATTGAATATGCGATGTTTCAAAATGTGCCTGACTGATTGCTTCCGCTACCTGCTTCGGCCTTTTCTGCCAGATTGCCTCCAATGTATCTGCTGAATTTTTTAATGATTTTGATACTTCGCCCCAATTTGATGCAGAAACACTATTCACATACTCCGCTCTCACTTCTTCATTGGGAATCTTCACGGTCTTACTGTCATAATCGTAAGAGGCATACCCCAAATGGATCAAAAGTGTCAGAACATCGTCTTCGGAATGAAAGGTCGCCATATCATTAGAAAAATTTCCTATGTTCACAGGAACTGCATTTCCTGCGATCATACTTAGAACATCATCTTTTAAGCCTTCAAAATTCATATCAATATAAATTCTCAGTGCCTCAAACGTTTCTGTCTGATTCCAGTAATTTCCTATTTTTTTAAACCGCATACAGCTTACTACAGAACGCGGACTGTAAATCGATATTCCATTTTCAAAGGAATAGCCGTCATACCAGCTTTTGACCTCTGCCATATCCATCTGATACTGTCCACACAGCTTTTTGACTTCATTCTCTGTAAAGCCCACGTACTGCGCCAGCGGACCCGGATCAATCATGGAAAATTCATCAAACATATTTAAAGCAGAATGCGTTCCATACTTCTTAATTGGCAGAATTCCCGTCATATAAGCCAGATGGATATATGCCTTGTCCTTTAACAAATCTCTCAGAAAATCAAGATACTTTTCCTGCGCCTCTTTGTCTTCCTTGTACTCCCGAAAAATACAATCCCATTCATCAAGAATCACAATGAATGCCTGCTTTTTCTGGGAATATACATCCTGCATACATTCGATCACATCGGTGTCATCAAAATAGTCCACATCCGGATACTCTTTTTTCAAATCACGGATAAGCAGTTTATTGAAACGCTCAATCAGTTCATAAATGCTTCGGCTTCTGCTTAAAATCTCCTGCATATTAACAGAAATCGTATTATACTTATTCAGGTATTTCTTGAAACCACTATCTTTTGCAATCTCAAACTGTGAAAAGATCTGCTCCGCGTCACATCCCTGGCTATAATACGCCGTGAGCATATTGGCAGCTGTCGATTTTCCAAAGCGTCGTGGACGGCTGATACAAATATATTTCTGCATCGTATGCAAAACGGAATTGGTATACGTTAACAATCCGGTCTTATCCACATAAATATCCGAATTCACAGCTTCTTCGAATTTACTGCTGTCTGGATTCAAATAGATACCCATATACACGACCTCCTGCTTTTATTTCACTGAAATTTCCTCAAAATCAATTTTAATGTTCCACCACATCAGGGCACCTAATTCCATATGGCGCTTTCTCCGGTAAATACTTCTCCCCATCTGCTTGCCCATGCTTCTACAAAACAGGCAGTATATGGCAAATTCTTTTCTCTGCGGATTCTTTCAAAATACGGGTGCCGCGCCCATACAATAGAAATAATACCAAGCAACATATAAAGTGGACCAAGCACGATGGATTGTATGCAATGACCATATTCATGTACCCGGATCTTTTGGGAATCCTCATCTTCTTCACCAGGCGTGAATATAAACAGCCCAAGGCTTAGTCCACTGCTCATATTCCATCTTGTATCTACACATCCGCGATATCTCATATGCGGATATTTTCTCAATTTTATAAAAATAACTGCTCCTAAAAATGTTTGAATGATTCCCCATGTACACTGCAGTATCGTGAACAAAATCCTTTTTAATTTCATTTTTTTCTCCCAGAACAACCAATTACGCCATATTGTAATAGCCTGCATAGATTCCGTCTTTCTCAAGCAGCATATCATGGGTTCCACGCTCTGCAATTCCATTTTCCGTGAGAACGATGATCTCATCAGCATGTTTGATCGTAGACAGACGGTGGGCAATGGTGATGGTCGTCCGGTCTTTGGACAGTTCTTCCAGGCTGCGCTGGATCCAGCGTTCGCTTTCATTATCCAGGGCGCTGGTGGCCTCATCAAGGATCAGGATCGGCGGATTCTTTAAGAATACCCGTGCTATGGAAATCCGCTGCTTCTGTCCACCAGAAAGTCTGGCTCCGCGTTCTCCTACAAAAGTATCATACTGTTCTGGAAGTTCCATGATAAAATCATGGATATTGGCCTGTTTTGCTGCCGCAATGATCTCCTCCTCGGAAGCATCCGGTTTTCCGTAGGCGATATTTTCGCGAATGGAACCGGAAAACAGATAAACATCCTGCTGCACAACACCAATCTGGCTTCGAAGACTTTTCAGCGTGAGGGAACGGACGTCATGGCCATCCACAGTAATCTTGCCGCTGGTCACATCATAAAAACGGGGAAGCAGCGAGCAGATGGTTGTCTTTCCACCACCGGACGGGCCAACCAGCGCAACTGATTTACCGGCCGGAATGTCAATGGATACATGGGAAAGCACTTCTGTCTCATCGTCGCTATAATGAAAAGAAACGTTTTCATAGCAGACATGGCCTTTTACATTGGTCAGTTCCACTGCATCCGGGTTATCCTGAATTTCTGGAACCGTTTCCATCACATCAAGGAAACGGCGGAAACCAGAAAGACCCTTCTGCATCATTTCCATCAATTCCACCAAAATCTGGATCGGACTGATGAAAATTCCGATATACAGGGCATACATAGCAAGATCGGAAGCCGACATCTCTTGATTGGCGATCAGATAACCGCCATAAACCAATGTAACCAGATACATCATGCCCTGGAAGAACAGATTAGAACTCATAAATTCTCCCATGCAGCGATAGTTATCCCTTTTGGAAACCAGAAACGCTTCATTGCTCTTTTGAAATTTCTTTTTCTCGATTTCCTCATTCGTAAAGGATTGTACCACCCGAATTCCTGACAAGGTATCCTGCAAACTGGCATTGACGTCACCGATCTTCCTTCTGTTCTCCATAAATGTCTTCTGCATCTTTTGGTTCTGACAGAAAGATACCGCAAACATCAGGATCACCAACAGAATCAATGGCAGCGCCAGTTTCTTATTAATGAAGAACAGGAAAATAAACGCACCAACAATTTTGATCAATGAAATAAATAAGTTCTCCGGTCCGTGATGCGCGAACTCAGAGATATCAAACAGGTCGCTGACCAGTTTACTCATCATTTGTCCAGAATTATTCTGACTGTAATAAGAAAATGACAGTTCCTCATAATGATCAAAAAGCTGCTGCCGCATATCCCGTTCCATATTAGCGCCCATCACATGCCCCTGATAGCTGACATAATATTTGCACAGGCTCTGGATCACATACATAAAGAACAGCCCCATTCCAATCCACGGAAGCACTTGCAGGATCGCATTCTTATCCTGGACAAAAAGTGTCTTTGCTGCAGTCCGCAGGATCTGTGGATAAGCCAGATCCACAAGACTTATGATGACCGCACAAAACAGATCCATAAAAAAGACCGCTTTGTACGGACCATAGTAGCGGATAAATTTTTTCAGTGTATTCATAAGTAAGTTTTCCTCTCTATTTTTTATCATTCACATGTTCTGTAGATCAGTATAACACAAAATTCCTTTCATTTCGCATAGAAATTTAAAATAGTCTGCATTACTACCTTTATCTTTTACTCCTTAACTCCAAAAATCCCCTCAAACCATGGCATCCGCCGCCACAATTTGAAGGGATTTTGTATCATTTTATCTCATCCTTACATCACAAAGCCAGCCACAATATACATTACAAAGCTGATCACAGCAATGGTAAACACATATGGGAACTGGGTCTTGATGTGGTCGATGATGTCACATCCGGTGGTAGAACAGGTCATGATGGTGGTATCGGAAATCGGGGAAGCATGATCACCGAAAATACTGCCGCCAAACATTGCGCCAGCTACCAGAGGAATGTTATTGCCCATAGAGTATGCCATTGGCAGAGCAATCACAGCCATAATAGCCATGGTTCCCATGGAAGTTCCAGTTGCAAAAGAAATCAGCACTGCAATCAGGAAGGTCAGTGCCGGAAGTAATGCCGGGCTTAAAAACTGCTGGAAGATACTGGACAGGTATGTACCAGTATCCAGAGCCTTTACTACATTACCCATGGTGAAACCAAATAACAGAACGAACGTGATCGGCAGCATGCCGCTCATGCCCTTGAAGATCTCATCAATCACCTGAGTCGGAGTAAATACTTTCTCAACAACGCAGAGAACAGAAGCTACTAACAATGCAACTACAACCGCCCAGATCAGGGCTTTCATACCAGAACCGTTCATCAGATTGCCGTTGCCGGTAATGATCAGTGCTGCAAACATAACAGCGATCAAGGTTCCCACTGGAAGGAGCAGGTTGATGGCTCTAGGCTTCTGACCGGATACTGCGGAGGAGGTATCGGAGTTTTCCTTAGCATGATTCGGATCATCCAGTTCACCAGTTGAAGCCGCACGTTTCTCAGCCTTTAACATCGGACCGAAATCCTTCTGGGTTACTGCCAGCACAAATACCAGCAAAATAGCTAAAATACAGTAGAAATTCATAAACAGGGACTGGAACAGAACAGATACAGACTGATCCTCCGGCACACCGCCTGTTACCAGATAACCTGCCATAGCTGCCAGCCAGCCACTGAATGGGAACAATACGCACCAGGGTGTGGAAGTGGTATGTACGATAAATGCCGCTTTCTCATGAGGCACTTTTAAAGCATCGTTCACAGGTCTGGATACAGAACCCGTTACCATACAGCTTAAGGTTCCGGAAGTAAATACCACCAAACCTAACAGCCAGGTAAAGAGATTGGCACCTCTTTTTGATTTAATGAGACCTTTTCTCTTAACCACTACATTTACAAAACCTTCAATACCACCAGACTTCTCTGCCAGATGAATCACCGCTGCTGTGATCAGAACAGAACCGATGATCAGGGTGTTGCTCTCAGTCATGGTATCCAGAATGCTGTAAATACCGGCGTTCAGACCTGTAAATACCGCAAAATGATTCAGCACCAGATTACCGGTTAAAATACCGATGAGCAATGAGATAAATACATTTTTTGTGATCAACGCCAGCGCAATGGTAAGTACCGGCGGAACCAAAGACCAAAATCCAAATTCCATACTTCCTATCCCCTTTCTTTTTCCCTTATTGCTTCAACTTCTTTTACGGATCGCCGTTCCTAAATCACCTTTCACGATCCGGCAGTCCTTTGCGGCGATCTCACCACCGATCAGCACATAATCAATGCCGGATGGCGGAAGCATCGGATCATCAAAGGTTGCGCCATCCCTGATCTTTTCTGGATCAAAGATCACCACATCGGCATCCGCTCCCACATTCAGACGGCCTTTCTCCGCAAGTCCTAAGCGCTTCGCCGGAATAGAAGTCATTTTTGCAATTCCATCATAAAGAGAAATACTGCCATCCCGTACAAAATCAGCGAAAAATTTAGGGAAAGAACCAGCCGCTCTTGGATGGCCCTGACCATTATCAATCAGTCCATCGCTTCCCAGCATCACTCCCGGATCAGAAAATGCCATGCGGATATCCTTCTGATCCATCACGTAGCAGACGGTTAAACACTCCGGAAAATCTCTGCGCATCTCTGCAAAGGTCTCTGGCGTACACCGCTGGCCTTTGTATTTGCCTTCCATCAGCTGGCAGGCATCATAATCACAATGATAACGCTCCAGCCACCCATCATCGTAGGTAGTTGCCCCGATCCTGGTCGAGAACGCAAAATACGGATAACAGTCACAGGTGATGTCCATGCCATTCATCCGGTAGCCATCCACCTGTTTTAACAGCTGCTCCATTTGTCCAAATCCAGCCATACTGCCGATATGGGAAATCTCTACTGGAATATCAAATATCTTTCCAGCTTCTGCAACTTCAGCAACTGCGCCAAATACCCGCTCTTCATCATCACGGACATGGGCGGAGATTAACCGGTGCTCCTTCTGGCAGCAGGAAGCAGTGTCCAGGAATTCCTCTCTTCCAGTTCCCGGAACATACCGCAGACCATAGGAAATACCCACACAGCCTGCTTCCAATGCCTCTTCCAGTCCCTTTTTCATCATCTTTCGCTGTTCTTCCGTTACCGGGCTGTATTTATCCAGGGCACCCGCTGCCTCGCGGTAATACTGATGTCCTGCAAACATCATCACATTGACCGGTGCGCCATCCCGCTCCAGCAGATCTAAATATTTTACCGGGTCATATACATTGATTCCGCAGTTTCCACCTACAGCAGTTGTCACACCCATCCGCAGCATGGCATCAAAGATACAGAACTGGATCTTATCGTCCTTTACCGGATCCTCATGCATATGGATGTCAATAAATCCAGGCGCAACTACCTTTCCAGCCGCGTCAATCACCCGGTCTGCCTCCGGCTCCTCTTCTGTCACAGCCACAATTTTTCCATCCTCCAAAAGCAGATTCAGATGGGTCTGCACCAGATTGGCCGGATCGACCACCAGACCATTTTTGATCAGTGTTTTCATCCTCTTCACCCTCTCGCTTTCCTATTCGATCGCATCCGCAGTCTCATAAACCTATAGATTCTGTCTTATTCAAGAATGCCTCGGCATTCTTGCTGCGAGATGCGCGTCATGCAAAGCATGACATATTTCTTTTGCGCATCTCTGCAATCCTGCCGGAGGCTATATCAGATGGGGGATTGACTCCCACCACTGATACTAATTTGCTCCTCGCCACCTGAAGAGGTGGGAGTCATCTCACATCTGATATAAATCTCCCAGGATCTCCTGCTCCGCAAATAATGCCGTAGCGCCTCCAGTGTGCCAGAATACCACATTGCTTCCCTGCGGTACCTTTCCACTGCGTACATAGTCGATCAGGCCGGCCAGAGCCTTTCCTGTGTATACAGGATCCACAAACAATCCTTCTGTGCGGGCAAGAAGCCTGATCGCCTCACTTGCCGCTTCGTTTGGCTGTTCATAGCCTGGAGCAAAATACCCAGTATCAATACACAGATCCTCTCTTGTCACCCGCAGGGGACTGTCAATCTTTTTTAGCACCTCATTTGCCAGATCCTCTACTTTTTTCACATAGGCTTCATTTTTAAAACTTACCGTTACAGATACGATCTTTGCCGGATTCTCTACCAGCTTTCTTCCTGCTGCCAGACCAGCCATGGTTCCGCCGGTACCAGTCGCATGAAAAATATAATCTGCTCTGATTCCAGTCTCCTCTAACTGTCTCTGGAATTCCACAAAACCATGGGCAAATCCAACCGAACCAGTCACACTGGCACCACCCATGGGAATGTCATAACAGGGATGACCAGAAGCATTTAACTCTGCCGCCCGTTCTGCACCCATCTGAAAGGATCTGGCCTCCGCCTCATCCTCGGTCTCACCAGGCTTGATGTCCACAATATGCAGCTCCACACCCAGGATCTTATCCAGCAGCAGATTCGCCCGGACATCCTTCTCATCTGGCTCTACCACTGCTGTCAGATACAGGATCGGCTTGATCCCACATCTCCGGCAGGCCGCTGCTGTCTCCATGGCGTGATTAGACTGTGTGGCACCATAAGTAATGGCATACTCACATCCGAATGCCTTTGCCTCACCTAACAGGTATTCCAGTTTCCGGATCTTATTGCCTCCGAACAGATTCATACCGGTAAAATCATCCCTTTTGATGTACAGATTCACGCCAAGCTTCTCAGAAAGCCGATCCAGCTTATAAAATGGCGTTGGAAAAAATCCAAGCCGCACATGCGGAAGCGGTTGAAATAATTTTTCCGCATCTTCCAATGTCTGGGACATATTTATACTCCCCTTTCCCTGTCTTAGCTTTTATTTTTCCCCCACTATACCACTAGGATATGAATTTGTCTAACAATATTTTCATAAAGACTGAAAAAGAATGTGCCTTGGCGCATCCCGCGAAGCGTTTTTGTGTCATAGGACGAAGTTTCCTATGACATAAAAAATTTACATAGAAATCCATCCAAACGCATTGGCAACCGAGCTGATCAGAATGATCGCCGCAAAAATCGGGCACAATCTGCGGATCATCATATTGAACACCCGTTTCCGTTTAAATGGCTTTCCGCCCTGGGTCACTTCTTCTTCGATTTTCTCCACACCGATCACTCTGGATACCAGGAGACAGGTAGCGATAGCTGCAATCGGCATCATCACAGAGTTGGTCATAAAATCAAAGAAATCCAGAAACTGCATTCCGATAATCGTTACAGATGCCAGAGGTCCATATCCCAGACAGGATAAGGTTCCTAAAATCACCATAACAGCTGCTACTAACAGAGTTGATTTTTTCCGGCTCCAGCCCAATTCATCCTCAATGGTAGAAACCGAACTCTCTGTCAAGGCAATCGAGCTGGTCAATGCTGCAAATAACACCAGTATAAAGAACAACACGCCCACAAAGGTTCCCATGCCCATATTGGCAAATACCTTCGGGATCGTAATAAACATCAGCGCCGGACCTGCCTGCAAGGTATCTGGATCTCCGCCTGAAAACGCAAATACTGCCGGGATGATCATCAGACCTGCCATGATCGCAATGGCAGTATCAAAGATCTCGACATGTTCTGCAGAACCTTCGATGGAAATATCCTTCTTCATATAGGATCCAAAAGTGATCAGAATACCCATGGCGATGGATAAAGAGTAAAACATCTGTCCCATGGCTGTCACCACAGTCATCCAGGAAAAATTCTTAAGATTCGGCACCAGGAAATACTGAATTCCCCTCACAGCACCCGGTCTGGTCATGGAATAAACGGCGATCATCACGGATAAGACCACCAGAATCGGCATCATAAACTTGGACACACGCTCAATTCCATTACGGACGCCCGCATAAATGATTCCCAGTGTGATTCCTGCAAAGATCATGAAACAGATCTCTGTAGAAAAACCATCCGAAATAAATGTGGAAAAATAGCCATCAGCCGCCAATGCTGATCCGTTGCCAGTCAAATATCCGACCAGATATTTGATCACCCATCCACCGATCACCGAGTAATATGGAACGATCAAAAGCGGGATCACCGCATTGATCCAGCCTCCAAAGGACAGCCATTTGGATCTGCCAAAGCTGGCATATGCACCTACCGGACTCTTCTTGGTCATGCGTCCAATGGATGTCTCCGCCATGATCATGGTGTAACCAAAGGTCAGTGCCAGCAAAATATAGATCAGCAGGAAAATTCCCCCGCCATATTTTGCCGCCAGATACGGAAAACGCCAGATATTGCCCAGTCCCACAGACGCCCCAGCTGCAGACAGGACAAATCCCAGTTTCCCAGAAAATGTACTTCTTTTGTGATTATGATTCTTCATGTGTTCCCCCTGTTATCTTTATTCATAAAAAAAGCAAAACTATTCAATTATTATACCACATATGCTGAGATTTATCGAGGACAATTCTCCGCCTGCGGCGGGTCGCTTTAGCGACACTCTTCCACTCCGCCGCAGTGCGATCCTTAGCGGAGCGTTTTTTGTGTCATAGGACGAAGTTTCCTATGACACAAAAAAGACTGCCACTTGTAAAAAGCAGCAGCCCTTCAGCTTCTTTAAGCAAATATTCTTTCTAAATTATACACGGGACAGATACTCGCCTGTACGTGTATCGATCTTGATCTTATCGCCCTGGTTAACGAACAGAGGTACATATACAACCGCACCTGTCTCAACAGTAGCTGGCTTGGTAGCACCTGTTGCTGTATCACCCTTGAAACCTGGCTCGGTATCTGTGATCTCTAACTCTACGAATAATGGTGGCTCTACGGAGAATACTTTTCCGTTGTAAGAGCAGATCTTACACATCTCGTTCTCTTTTACGAACTTTAATGCATCACCGATCAGATCAGTGTTTAATGCAACCTGCTCGTAAGTATTAACATCCATGAAGTTGTACAGATCACCATCAGCGTACAGATACTGCATGTCTACACGATCAATTCTTGCAGCCGGGAACTTCTCAGTTGGACGGAAAGTTCTCTCAACTACACCGCCGTTGATCACGTCTTTGATCTTTGTTCTAACGAAAGCAGCACCTTTACCTGGTTTTACGTGCTGGAACTCCATAATCTGATATACGTTTCCATCAATCTCTAAGGTGATGCCGTTTCTAAAATCGCCCGCAGATATCATAAATGATATTCCTCCTAATTAAAATTCTCATTATCCATTATATTTTATACTATCCAGCATACAATTTCAACTATTTTTTGCCAAGAATCCCTATTTTTTTTCAGTCAGGTAATCCATAGCCAGTTCATAGCCCTTTAACCCAAGACCGACCACCTGTCCGGTACATACTGGAGCTGTTACGGATACGTGGCGAAACTCCTCCCGTTTGTGGACATTGGAAATATGGACTTCAATCTTTGGGATCTCCACTGACGCCAGAGCATCTCTCAGCGCATAGCTGTAGTGGGTAAATGCTCCTGGATTAATGATGATGCCCTCAACACCAGTATGATAGGCTTCCTGTATTTTATCGATCAGCCCGCCTTCATAATTACTCTGAAACACTTCCAGTTCATGGCCTTCCGCCTCTGCCTTCTTCTGCAGACGTTCTGCCAGATACGCATAATCCTGATTGCCGTAAATTCCTTTTTCCCGGATTCCCAGAAAATTTAAATTGGGACCGTTTAATACCAGTAATTTCACGATTCTCTCCTCTCTTTTTCCGCAACAATCACAATAATTCTATGATTTTCACCACAATCCTGCTTACGGTCTTATCATCCACATCCACTACCAGATCAGCTGCCTTCTGATACAAAGGTGTCCGGTACTCTAACAGGGAACGCACCCGTTCTCCTGCATCGCCGCCCTGCAGCATGGGTCTGGTATGATCACCCTTCAACCGTTCCAGGACCGTCTCTGGTTTTACCTGCAAATAAACCACAGTTCCCAGCTTCCGCAGCAATTCCCGGTTTTCATCTCTTAGCGGCAATCCACCTCCCACAGAGATCACAGTCTGGTCATTACGTTTCAAAAGATCCTCCAGCACAGAGGTCTCCATTTTCCGAAAAGCTTCCTCCCCCTGCGTCTCAAAAATCCGGCTAATGGTCATGCCAGCCTTTTCTTCAATCAACTGGTCTGTGTCCAGAAATGGAACCTTCTGTTTTTCTGCCAGTGCTTTTCCCACTGTTGTCTTACCGGCTCCCATAAAACCGGTCATGATCACATGCTTTCCCATGGTTTCTACCTGTTATTTAACCTCTCTGTCATCATTTGTCTGACGGTGTCCACCATCTTCTCTGTTACGATCACACCGGGATTCCATAATTCAAACGCGATGATTCCCTGGTAGATCAGCATATCAAGACCGCCAACTGCCTGTCCGCCTGCTTCTTCCACCAGCTCCATAAAGCGGGTTTTCGCCGGTGTGTATACAATATCCACTGCTGTCTGGATTTTCTTATAAAAGGCAGTATCCTCAATCGGAGCATGTCCCACTTTCGGATACATGCCAACACTCGTGGTCTGAAAAGCCAGATAATGTTCTTTCTCCAGCTTTCCATAATCTTCCAGCGCCATGGCTTTCATGGTTTCACGTCCAAACTGACGATTCATCTCCTCTGCCAGCGTCCGTGCCTTGTCCATGGTGCGGTTTAAGATCACCACCGATGCCGCACCATGCTTCATCAGCATATACGCCACCGCCTTTGCCGCACCTCCGGCTCCGATCATCAGACAATCTTTCCCTTCAGGATTGATCCCATGTCCCATAATGGCACGGTACAGACCATCCGCATCTGTATTATATCCCTTATAACCGCCCTCCATCCGAACCAGCGTATTGACTGCGCCGATACATCTGGCTGCATCATCAATCGCCAGCAGATGCTCCATCACCCGCTGTTTGTGGGGCACGGTCACATTAATTCCCTCAAATCCCAAAGCATAAGCACCGCGGACCGCCTCACCCACTTTATCGTCATCCACATTGCAGGGCACATAAATATAATCCAGCTTCAGTGCCTCTCCATAATAATTATGCATCATCGGCGAAAGAGAATGTCCAACCGGATTTCCGATCACACCGCAAACCATCGCTTTTCCACTGATCATCGTCTATCCCTCATTTCCGTTTCTTGTAAATATGCAGACCTACTGCACCTTTTTCTCTTTCCGAAGCTGTCTCCGGTAAAAGAACAGCACCACAGCCTCCAGGTAACGTTTCAGTACGATCTGGATCTCCTCTTTTGGATGAATTGGTTTTACCAGAAAGCTATAGAGTCCCACGCGATTCGCACCGTAAACATCGGTAAACAACTGATCCCCTACAAAAATCGTGGTCTCGCGATCCGTTCCCATCTTCTTCATGGCCGCCTCATATCCACTTTTTTTCGGTTTTCCGCCTTTATAAATATAGGGAGAATCCACCTGTGCCGCAAAAGCTGCCACCCTTGGTTCTTTATTATTAGACAGCAGACAGGTTTTCATACCCATCTGATGGAACCGGCGGAATAAGTCCAGAGCTCGTTCGTCCGCCGGTGCTCCATGGGGAACCAACGTGTTATCAATATCAAAGATCACACCGCGGATTCCCCTCTCATACATTGTTTCATATGGAATCTCATAAGCTGAGTCCAGCATTTTCTTTGGATAAAAGACCTCCAGCATTCACGTTCCGTCTCTTTCTATTTTTTTAAGAGCTTACCAAGCTCCTCCATAAAAGTATTCACATCTTTAAACTCCCGGTACACGGAAGCAAAGCGGACATATGCTACCTCATCCAGCTTTTTTAACTTATCCATGACCAGTTCCCCGATCACGGTAGTCTCCACTTCCTTATCTTCACAATTGAAGATCTCATTCTCGATCTCATCCAGCATGGCGTTGATCTGCTGCGTAGAAACCGGACGCTTATGACAGGAACGAACGATCCCAGCCTCCACCTTGGAGCGGTTATACGGTTCCCTGGTCCGGTCTTTCTTAATCACCATAAATGGCATCGTCTCCAGTTTCTCATATGTCGTAAATCGCTTGCCGCACCGTTCACACTGACGGCGTCTGCGGATCGAGCTGTTGTCATCTGCTGGTCTGGAATCGATTACCTTTGTATCGTCTTCCCCGCAATATGGGCATTTCAATGATGTTTCCTCCTAAAAAACGATTTTGTCTGTATTTACAACTGTAAAGTATGAAACAGTTATGTACATTTTACTCCAGCGGTCTGAAAATGGCAAGATTTTTATGATATCACCTATGGAATTTTGTAACTATTCAGTACCTTCATAGTTACGTGCAAAAATCCATTCCAGATCAGCTTCGCTGATGGGATTTTTGCTTTCTAGCCATGTACAGGATTCTCCACCTCTCTCTGTTTTACATGGACCAGAATAATGTCATCCCCCACCTGGCAGATATCGCAGAATGGGATCACATATTCCTTCTCCCGCCCCAAAAATCCACAGAACGCTCCCGGGCCTGGAACAATGATGGCAGTCATACATCCACTCTTCATATCAAAATCCACGTCGCCCACAAATCCAAGCCTTTTACAATCTTGTGCATTGATCACTTCTTTTTGTTTTAAATCTGAAATACGCAAAACGCACAGGACCTGCCTTTTTTGCTATATCCTATGCGTTTTCTCTCTTGTACTATTCAAGGTTAACTGAACGATACAAATCCTTATAAAACCATGCGGTCGTACAGAGAATATAACCATTTAACCACAAAAGACCAATTCCCAGAGTCAATATGGAAATAAGTCCCCAGCCTATAAAACTGATCTGCAGCATCACCAGACGGATCCGGTTTCCCTTCATCAGTCTCCTGCTTTCTCCAAGGGCCTGCCATAACGTCATTTCCGGACGGTCCACTAAGACATAAAGGAACATCCCAAAGGTCAATGCCAGATAAATTCCCACAACTGTCAGGACCAGACCATACACCAGCATAAAAAGCACAGCAAAGAGCAGGAAACCACTCTCCTTGCTCACACTCATAGCCACAACCAGAATCACGACCGGAAGTAGGCAAAGCTCCATCACCGCACTGATCAGCGCACCGATCCCACCAAAACGTATGGGATCGTTCTGAAATCCCCAGAACAGATCTCCGATCTCCGCCTTTTCTCCTGCGCACAGTTTTAAATAAACTCTGATTCCACCAACCATCAGGATATAGGTCAGACCGCTATATATAATGCTGGTAAGAAGCGAACATACAATACTGGGAACCGAACCCGTTACAACGGCTATGCTAACCTGAGATCCCAGTCCGGCTGCTCCGCTAAGGGCAATCGATCCAGCTGTAGAAAATGTTCCCACAACACTGCAAACCAGCTGCAGAATTCCGGAACATACTCCAAGAACAACAGAAGACAACAGCATTACTCCAACAACCACACCATAATTTCCTTTTAAAGAACCTCTGGCTTTCTGTTTTAATTCGGCTCTTCTGGTCATCTCCAAACACCTCCCAGCATTCCTAATGTTCCACTCATGGCTCCAACCAGCATGACAAGCACAATTACTGCGATCACACTGAAGATCATTCCTATGATTCCTGTGATCAGCCCCACCTTTGCATTAGAGCTTAAAGGTTCATCGACCCTGGACAGCCCCGCAAAGATCACTGCCAGGCCACCGGCGATCATGCCAAGTCCGCAGCAGCACGAAAGAACAATGGACAGAATTCCTGCGATCATAGAAGCCAACGCCATCTTGTTTGTTTCTTCCATAACAATTCCCTCTTTCCTATGAAATATCACTAGTATACAACAAAGGGAATCCTCTGTAAACAGAAGATTCCCTTTCGACTTGAACGATCTGATTCATTAGAATAACGGAACAACTGCTCCATCGTAAGTGCTCTCAATGAATGCTTTTACCTCATCACTGGTCAGTGCCTCGATCAGTGCCTGGATAGCCGGATCATTTTCCTCACCTGCGCGAACTGCTACTACGTTACCATAGGTTGTTGCTGCTAAGGAGTCAGAAGCCTCAACTGCCAGTGCGTCAGATACTTTGTAACCAGCCTCGATTGCATAGTTACCGTTGATAACTGCTACATCTACATCACCGATCACACGTGGAAGCTGAGCAGCCTCAACCTCATATAACTGAAGGTTCTTTGGATTCTCAACAATGTCATTCTTCGTTGCAGTTAAACCAGCATCTTCTTTTAACTTGATCAAGCCCTGTGCCTCTAACAGAAGAAGCGCTCTTGCCTCGTTGGTGGTATCATTTGGTACTGCGATGGTTGCACCGTCCTGTAACTCATCCAGAGAAGTTGTCTTACCTGCATAAACGCCAAATGGCTCATAGTGGATGGCACCTGCAGATACTAAATTAGTACCATTCTCCTTATTGAAGGACTCCAGATATGGCAGATGCTGGAAATAGTTTGCATCCAGATCGCCGGACTCCAGTGCCAGATTTGGCTGAATGTAATCTACATACTCTTTGATCTCCAGCTCATAACCTTTTTCTTTTAATACATCATTTGCTGCCTTTAAGATTTCAGCATGTGGTGCCGGGCTTGCGCCAACTACGATCTTCTGTAACTCTCCAGAAGATGCTGTTGTTTCCTCTGCAGTTGTTTCTGCTGCGCTGCTCTCAGCTGCTGTGGTCTCTGCTGCTGTGGTCTCTGCCGCTTTGTTTCCAGAGCATCCTGCAATGCTCGCTGCTGCTAAAACTGCTGCTGTAACTACTCCAAATGTCTTTTTCATAATGTTTTTTCTCCTCTCGTTTTGAAAACTATTTATTATAGAAGACAGTTATCCTGTCTTTCTAATCAAACCTCGTTTATCGGATTCTCTTATCTCCCGCCTTGGAAAATCTCATGCCGATCTCCTGAATGATCTGAACCAAAACCACCAGCAGTACGACTGCAACCCACATGAGGGCTGGCTGATAACGGTAATAACCGTAGTTGATGGCAATGGCGCCAAGGCCGCCTCCTCCGGTAAATCCAGCCATCGCAGAGTAACTCAAAATGGTAGTGACTGCCAGTGCAGCTCCTACTAATAAAGAAGGCTTACACTCTGGAAGAAGCACCTTCCAGATGATCTGCCAGGTAGAAGCACCCATGGATTTTGCTGCTTCGATCACACCGGCATCAATCTCACGGAAAGAGGACTCTACCACTCGCGCCACATAAGGTGCTGCCGCAATGGTCAATGGAATGATCATTGCCGGGGAACCGATACGGGTTCCGATGACGATCTTAGAAAGCGGAAGCACAATAAATAACAGAATCAGAAATGGAACTGAGCGGAGCAGGTTGATCACCAATCCCAAAATCTTCTGAAGCCATGGAATCGGATAAAATCCGCCCTCATCGGTCACTACCAGGATCACGCCCAGCGGAAGACCGATCACATAAGCCAGGAAAGAGGAAAGCATCGTCATATAGACAGTCTCCCAGATTCCGGTTTTTAACATTGCAATGGTTGATGCATCAAAGCTCATGACTAGTTACCTCCTCATATGCGATTTTCACGGTTTTCAGATAATGAATCACCCGGTCTGCATCGGCCTCCTCTTCTGGAAGCTGGATGATCATCTGACCCATTGCCTTGCCATTCACATCGGTAGTAGATGCATACATGATATTCACCGGAACCTTACATGCCAGAACCAGATTAGAAATTACCGGTTCTGAAGACTCTCTTCCGTCAAAGATCAGACGGATCTGTCTGGATGTTCCGAAGGAAACGTGCTTCACGGCATCTCCTAAGATCAGCTGGCGGCCGATCTGGGATTTGGGCTCGGAGAAGATCTCAGAAACAGTTCCCACCTCTGCGATATGGCTCTGGTCAATGATTGCCACCCGGTCACAGATTGCTTCAATCACTGCCATCTCGTGAGTGATCACGATCACAGTCACACCTAAATTTTTATTGATTTCTTTTAACAGTGCCAGAATCGATTTGGTTGTATTGGGATCCAGGGCACTGGTTGCCTCATCACAAAGGATTACTTTCGGATTTGTGGCTAATGCTCTTGCAATGGCAACTCTCTGCTTCTGACCACCAGATAACTGTGCCGGATACGCTTTCGCACGATCTTCCAGCCCTACGGTCTTTAACAGCTCCATCGCACGCTCTCTGGCTTCCTTCTTTGGCACACCTGCCAACTCCATTGGAAAACAGACATTTCCAATGACATTTCTCTGTGCCAGCAGGTTAAACTGCTGGAAGATCATGCCCATGGACCGTCTTGCCTTGCGAAGCTCTGCTCCGCTTATCGCTGAAAGACTCTGTCCCTCAAATAACACCTCGCCCTCTGTCGGTGCCTCCAGATAATTGATACATCGCACCAGAGTACTTTTTCCTGCGCCGCTAAGACCGATGATACCAAAAATCTCTCCCTGATTGATATCCAGGTTGATATCGTTTAATGCTCTCACCGGGCCATTGGCTGTTTTAAATTCCTTTCCCAGATTTCTGATCTGGATGATTGGCTTTTCCATATTTCCTCCTAAATTATCCACTCAGACTTTCCTGTTATGCAAAAAGCCGCAAGTCTTATAGACCTGCGGCTTTCTATATCTCATTCTTTTCTGATCCAGCAGATTGCCTTCTTCAGCAGATTCTTAAAAGCACAGTCCATACAACTCAATTCCACTTGATTTTTTGCACATGAACATACAGCACATGAAACACATGCCACACATCATACACATATTCATCATCATGGATTTTGAATTGTACATATCTGTACCTCCTGCTCTAATTTCCCATCAAATTACTAGGATTTCTTATGGCGTATTCTACTCCTGCTTTTCATGGTTGTCAAGTGTTTTTTATCAATCTGTCATTTATGAGCAAAGATCCACGATTACCTGAGCAAAGATCTTCGCACTTAACAACAGCTCATCCAGTACTGCAAATTCATCAGCACCATGCATCCGGTTATCCGTCTCCGGAAGTGCTGCACCGAAAGCAACACCATTTTTCAGGTTATGGACGTAAGTACCGCCACCCATGGACTGGCACTCGCCCTTGCGTCCGCTATATTCCTCATACACCTTCAGAAGTGTCTGCACAAAATGAGAATTACCATCTACATGATGTGGTTCTCTCATATGCTCGGTATCCATGTCGATGCCAATCTCTGCCATCTTCGCTTTGACTACCTTCAGCACATTGTCTTCATTGGAGCAGATTGGGCAGCGGCTGTCAAAGCTTCCTTCTAACTGATCAGCAGCCACATGAAGAATGCTGAATGCCAGAGTCAGTTCGCCAGAAATTTCATCCTCCATAGCAACACCAAGATTCTTGCCATTCACATCACCATGTGGAATTAAAGTAAGAAGATTTTTCAAAACCTCCATCTGCTGGCATGGAGCGAAATCCAGTCTGGTCAGATAGGTTAACAGTCCGGTCAGCGCATTGTTGCCATCATATGGATGAGCCGCATGGGAGCCAGTTCCTACTGCAGTGACCTTCACCTGACAGACACCGGCTGCAGTATCCTCGGACTCCAGATCAAAATGAACACCGATCTCTTTTTCCACCTCTGCAGCCACCTGATCCATCACTTCACGGTCCAGACCTTCCGTCACGGCATATGCCTTACCAGGGACCACATTCACTTTGATCCCGGCATCAAAAGATACCAGTCTTGGCAGTGCTTCAGAAGGTGTAAAGTTTGCAGTAAAATGGCCATCCAGTCTGCCTTTTTCCACATTTGTTACCGGGAAAGCAGCGTCCGGAGAAAAGGTCATCGGAGCTTCTTTTTCAACCTTGTAGTAGTGGTCAATATCAGAGCTTCCACATTCTTCATCCGTTCCCAGGATCAGACGTGCATTCTTCGATAACGGAATTCCCAGTTCTTTTACAGCACGGAACGCATAAAGGGCTGCAACAGCAGGGCCTTTATCATCGGCAGTCCCACGACCATATAATCTGCCATCCTTTAAAATTGGATCAAATGGCTGTGTCACCTCCCAGCCTTCTCCTGCAGGAACCACATCAAGATGTGCTAAAATATCCAGATGTCTCTCTTTGTCATTTAAATCAGCAGTTCCTACAAAATAATCATAGTTGGTCACAGAAAATCCATAGCCCTCTGCCATCGCCATCGCCGCATCTAATGCCATCGCCGGGCCTTTTCCATATGGTTTGCCCTCTTCATAAGGCATCTTCTCACTGTTGATCCGGCACAGAGTGAAAATATCCTGGATCATCTCTTCCTTGTGAGCCTCGATATAGGCTTCAATCTCTTTCTTGTACATGGCTTATTCCTTTCCATTTTCGATTATTTGTAACTGTTCAGAGCCAAGCAAAATTTCATAAAACAGGTGTAAAATGCGTAGCATTTTGGAGGTTGGCTCTGAACAGTTACGATTATTTCATTAATTCTGCCAGAGTCTGGTTCACCACTTTACCGTCTGCTTTGCCTTTTACCTTTGGCATCAGAACCTTCATGATCTTTCCTTTATCTGCGGCAGTAGGCGTCTCGATACCAAGTTCAGAAAGAACAGACTGGATCACCTCTTTGATCTGGTCAACGCTCATATCCTCTGGAGCAAACTCCTTATAAACGGCGATTCTCTGAGCTGCCTCTTCTCTGATATCAGCACGGTCAGCTGGCGCAGTATCAAATGTCTCCTGGCACTGCTTGATCTCCTTCTTAACTACCGCATTTTCCTCATCCTCTGTCAGTGGGGAACGTTTGTCGATCTCCGCGTTCTTTAAAACGCTTAAGAGCATAGATAACGCGTCCTTGCGGGCTTTATCCTTGTTCTTCATTGCCTCTACCATTGCGGCTCTTACTACATCAATTTTGCTCATGATCTGTTTCCTCCAATTCTGTTTTTTCAATTTATTCCGCCATGCCTCATCTGCTGAACCTGCGGTTCATCAGATGGACGGCTGTCGCCATATAACTGTCTGTCCATGAACCTCCTTGCGTGAGCAAGCTCCCGCCGGGCGGTTCACGAACATCCATCTGCATGGCTCTTAGTTACGACCAAACTCACTGAGTTTTAAACCAGGATTTCTCTCCTCAACCATGCCAATGCTCCAGCTGTTAACAAAGATCAGCAGTGGATTATCCTTCAGATCCTTGATCCGTTTCATGTCAGAAGTACCCTGGATCTTAGCTACATCTACCTCCTCCTTATTCTCTACCCACCGGATATACTCGTATGGCAGCTTCTCCAGCTTCACTTCAACATTGTACTCGTTTTCCAGACGGTAGGTCAGAACCTCGAACTGCAGTTCTCCAACGACGCCTACGATGATCTCCTCCATACCGGTGTTAAACTCCTGGAAAATCTGGATGGCACCTTCCTGGGCAATCTGATTCACGCCTTTGATGAACTGTTTTCTCTTCATGGTATCTACCTGGCGCACTCTGGCAAAATGCTCTGGAGCGAAGGTCGGAATACCCTCAAATTCAAACTTGGTGTTGGAAGCACACAGGGTATCTCCAATGGAGAAAATACCTGGATCAAATACACCGATGATATCTCCTGCGTATGCCTCTTCCACGATCTTACGGTCCTGGGCCATCAGCTGCTGCGGTTGGGACAGACGGATCTTCTTGCCGCCCTGGACATGGTTCACCTCCATACCCGCTTCGAATTTACCGGAAACGATACGCATAAATGCAATACGGTCTCTGTGGGCTTTATTCATATTAGCCTGGATCTTAAATACAAAAGCAGAGAAATCTTCCTTAAATGGATCGATCACATCCGTAGTGGTCTTTCTTGGCAGCGGGGAGGTCGTCATCTTTAGGAAATGCTGTAAAAAGGTCTCCACACCAAAGTTTGTTAACGCAGAACCAAAGAACACTGGAGATAAATCACCTCTGCTGACACGGTCCATATCAAACTCGTCTGCCGCACCATCTAGCAGTTCGATCTCGTCCAATAACTGCTGATGATAATCAAATCCGATCACACTTTCTACATCTGTTCCTTCTACCGGGAATGTCTGGCTTGCCACTTCCTTCTGTCCGCCCATGGCAGCCGTAAAAGTCGTGATCTCCTTGGTATTGCGGTCATATACACCTTTGAAATTCTTACCACAGCCGATCGGCCAGTTGATCGGACAGGTACGGATCCCCAGGACATTTTCAATTTCATCCATCAGTTCAAATGGATCTCTGGCTTCCCGGTCCATCTTGTTGATGAAGGTAAAGATCGGGATCTTTCTCATGACACAGACCTTAAACAGCTTGATGGTCTGTGCCTCAACACCCTTAGAACCATCGATCACCATGACCGCACTGTCTGCAGCCATCAGGGTACGATACGTATCCTCAGAGAAATCCTGATGTCCAGGAGTGTCCAGGATGTTAATGCAGTAACCGTCATAATTAAACTGCATAACGGAAGAAGTAACAGAAATACCCCTCTCCTTCTCGATCTCCATCCAGTCGGAAACTGCGTGCTTCGTTGCTTTTCGTCCCTTTACGGTACCTGCTAAATTGATGGCTCCACCATAAAGCAGGAACTTCTCAGTCAGAGTGGTCTTACCAGCATCTGGATGGGAAATAATGGCAAAGGTTCTACGTTTCTTTATCTCTTCTGCGATTGTTGACAAAATAATTCCTCCGATTGTTCTAAAAAATACATACGGCAGCCATTTTTCTATTTCTTCATAACTATTCAGTTCCTTCATATATGATAATGGCACACCGTAGATATTGTATTATTAATCCGCCTTGCAGTCAAGGTCAAAATTCGTTGCTGCACCTCACATATTGCACAAACAATCGCTAAAATTCCTCAATCCAGGTATGAACCAGTTCAATCCACTTCTGTGCTGCCGGAATCACCAGTTCCTGACGGATTCCTGACGTTTCTTCATTGGCAAGCGCAGAACCATGAAGTCCTCTCGGGAAAATATGCAGTTCAAAATTCACGCCTGCTTTCCGAAGGGCCGTTGCCAGATAAAGGCTGTTCTCCACAGGAACTGCCTGGTCCTCATACGTGTGCCAGATAAAGGTTTTCGGCATGTCTTTGTGGACATGCAGTTCCAAAGACACCTGATCCAGTTCCTCTTTTGTGGCCTGTTCTCCCACCAGACAGTCAAAAGAACCTCTGTGGGCAGCCCCGCCAGCGGTGATCACCGGATAACAAAGAATCAAACCAGATGGCCGTATCGCTTCCGGTGTTTTGCCAATAGCTCCATATACGAATTCCTGATTCCAGAACTCGCCTAAACTGCAGCAGAGATGTCCTGCTGCGGAAAATCCACAGACAAAGATCTTTTCCGGATCCACATGCCATTCTTCGGCATGCTCCCGAACCATAGAAACCGCCAGAGCCAGTTCCCGGACAGATGTTGGAAAACGGTTCGGTGCAACGCTGTAATCCAATAAAAATCCGTGGTAACCCATGGATAAAAACTGCAGGATCACCGGCTCCGCTTCCCGGTCAGATCTTCTTGCATAACCGCCACCTGCACAGACGATCACTGCCGGACGCTTTTTCTCCGGTGCTACACTGATGGCATCCAGAAGATATCCGTGCAGCACTGCCTCTCCTGTTTTCTGACCTTCCACCGCGATGTTCCATGATTCGTATTTCATGATTTTCCCTCCTGATTTTTACTTATATTCTCCATGTTGCATTTTATCCAACTGCTTTTATCTGGTTGGTTTGTTATTTTTTTCACATATCTTATTGATCAAGCTGGAAAATAGCGTCTAACAGCTTGTCCGCCACCTGCTCCTTGGACATCTTCTCTAACTGCCGCTCTCCAGCTTTGGTAATCAATGTCACGATGTTGGTATCCGTTCCAAATCCGGCACCAGCCACCTTCAGATTGTTGGCTACGATCATATCCAGGTTCTTCTTCTCCAGCTTCTTTCTGGAATTTTCTAACATATGCTCGGTCTCCATGGAAAATCCACATAAAAACTGTCCTGGTTTTTTATGACTTCCCAGATATGCTAAAATATCGTCTGTCCGCTCCACTGGAATTGACAATTCATCGCCGTCTTTCTTCTTAATCTTCTCATCAGAAACATGAGCCGGACGGTAATCAGCCACTGCCGCCGCTTTGATGATGGCATCCTGCTCTTCGCTGACCGCTGTCACTGCCTCATACATCTCCCTGGCGCTCTCAATCGGCACTACCTTCACAAATCCCGGCTTTTTGATCTCCGTCGGACCTGTGACCAGCGTCACCTCTGCCCCTCTGGCTGCCGCCACCCTGGCAATGGCGTAGCCCATTTTTCCTGTGGAATGGTTGGTCAGGAAGCGGACCGGATCCAGGGCTTCTCTTGTAGGACCCGCAGTCACCAGAATCTTCTTTCCTGTCAGATTCTTCGGATAAGCGATCTCATGGATAATATGATCCAGTAATTCTTCCGGCTCCGGCATCTTTCCTGCTCCTGTATCTCCACAAGCCAGATATCCGCAGGCTGGCTGGATCACATGCATACCGTAAGACTGACAGATCTTTAAATTATCCTGGGTAATTGGATTCTCAAACATCTGGGTATTCATGGCCGGAGAAATGTATTTTGGACATTTACACGCCAAAAATGTAGTTGTCAACATATCATCGGCCAGACCATGGGCCACTTTTGCAATGACATTCGCTGTAGCTGGCGCCAGCATAAAGATGTCTGCACGCTTTGCCAGAGCTACATGCTCCACGCTGAACTTGAAATTCCGGTCAAAGGTATCGACCAGACATTTATTGCCTGTCAGGCTTTCAAAGGTCACCGGTGTAATGAACTGTGTGGCATTCTCTGTCATGATCACTTCCACATCTGCATGCAGTTTCTTCAATGCACTTGCCAGATATGCGATCTTATAAGCAGCAATGCTGCCGCTGATTCCCAATACCACCGTTTTTCCTGTTAACATAGGTTTCCTCCATTGAGTTTTTTTTCAAAATATGTTACATTATACCATATCTCTTTAGAATACGAAAGGAGTCATTTTTTCATGATTTTAACGATAGATATGGGTAACTCTAACATCGTCATCGGTGGAATCGATGACAGTCAGACTTATTTTGTGGAACGCGTCACCACGAACAGAGGAAAAACGGATCTGGAGTACGCCGTCAACATCAAAAGCATCCTGGAGATCCACAATGTTCCGGTATCTTCTATCGAGGGCGCCATTCTTTCCTCCGTAGTACCGCCGCTCAACAACACCATTCTCTCCGCTGTAGAGAAAATCTGTGGTTTTCGCCCCATGCTTGTAGGCTCTGGCATGAAAACTGGTCTGAACATCATCATGGATAACCCCAAAACCGTTGGAAGTGATATGATCGTAGACGCAGTTGCAGCCATCCGTGATTACCCTTGTCCGATCATCATCATCGACATGGGAACCGCTACTACCATGTCCGTGATCGATCGTTCCGGTAACTATATCGGCGGTGTGATCTTGCCCGGCTTAAAGGTATCTCTGGATTCTTTAAGCGGAAAAACTGCCCAGCTTCCTTACATCAGCCTGGAAACTCCGGGCAAAGTCATCGGTAAGAACACCATCGACTGTATGCGCTCCGGTATTATGTACGGCAACGCAGCTATGTTAGATGGCCTGATCGACCGGATGGAGGAAGAGATTGGCGAAAAAGCCACCATCATCGCCACCGGCGGACTCGCCAGACTGGTCACTCCACTCTGCCATCACAGCATCGATTTTGAAGAAGATCTGTTGTTAAAGGGTCTGTTGATCCTCTACGAAAAAAACAAAAAATAAGGAGTACCTGTTGTCATGGGATATCTGTATCTTCTGTGCGTTGCACTGATGTTTAGTTTTGGAGGAACATTTGTTCGCCTCATCAAGCCCTATTACAGTTCCAGTTATATTACCTGGTTCCGCTTCCTGATGGGGGTTTTATTCCTGATTCTTTTAAAAATTATCAAACGTCAAAGATTCCCCAAAAATTTTGGGCATATTTTGAAAGAAAATGGCATCTGGATCGTGTTCGGCGCCGTTGCCAAATGGATGTCCTATCTGGCAGAGAATTATGGGCTGTCCCACGGTCCTTCCTACGGAAATATCGTTACACAACCGGCACAGACGATCTTCATCGTTTTGACCAGCGTTTTTTTATTCCGTGAAAAGCTTGGATTGAAACGAGTTTTATGTATTGTTTTATGTATGTTCGGTGTTCTGGCGATCTCCTGGAACGGCCGGCCATTAGCAGAATTTTTACAGGTGAATTTCTCTCTGACTTTGTTATTTATTCTGGCCGGTGCTTTAGCCGGCGCTCACGTGCTGGCACAAAAAATGATTGCGGATAAGATGGACATCATTGACAGCAACCTATCCATTTTTGTTGTATCCGCTCTTCTATCCTCTGCAGTCCAGCTTCCAGGTATCGTAAACGGTGATTTAGTCGGCATCCGGCCGGATTTTTTATGTATTCTGGCAATTATCGGTTTCGGAATGAATACCGGAATTGGATTCTATCTGAATGCCAAAGCAATCCCGCTGGTACCATTTTACATGGTTCCCGTGATCCAGAGCATGATGGCTGTATTCGCAATCATCTGGGGCGTGTTATTCTTCCACGAAACCATCAACATCTATATCATCGGCGGAACTGCAGCGTTCCTGCTGGGACTGATCGGACTTCAATTATTCAAAGAGCGTGCTTAACCGCACGTTCTTTTTTGTATAGCTGGAAATTCCGTTGGAATTACCTGCTATACAAAAAAGCGCTCCGCGTGATCGCACTGCGGCGGAGTTGAAGCATGTCGCTAAAGCGACCCACCGCAGGCGGAGAATCCTGCAAGCAGGATTCTATTTTTACGTCCATTTCGCGTAGTTTGCAAAATCTGGAAGTATAAAGCATTCCATTTTCGTGAATCATTTCCACTATACAACACATCAAATGTGGAGGTAGTGGATATGGCAGTTTATAAAGTTGAGATCTGCGGAGTCAATACTTCAAAGCTTCCGCTGCTGACAAATGAAGAAAAAGAAGAATTATTCAAGAAAATAAAAAACGGTGATGAAAAGGCCCGTGAAACCTATATTAAGGGGAACTTAAGGCTGGTATTAAGCGTGATCCAGCGGTTTTCCAGCAGTAATGAAAATGTGGATGATCTCTTTCAGATCGGGTGCATCGGGCTGATCAAAGCCATCGACAATTTCGACGTAAACCAAAACGTTAAGTTTTCCACCTATGCAGTTCCCATGATCATGGGAGAAGTGCGGCGTTATCTGCGGGATAACACCAGTTCCATCCGGGTCAGCCGTTCCCTCCGGGATACAGCGTACAAAGCCATCTATGCCAGGGAGGGACTGACCCGCAAAAATTCCAAGGAACCTACCATCACGGAGATTGCCAATGAGATCGGCATCAGCAAGGAAGAGATCACCTACGCCCTGGATGCAATCCAGACTCCCGTCAGTCTCTACGAACCTGTCTATACCGATGGCGGTGATCCGCTCTACGTGATGGACCAGATCAGCGATAAGAAAAATATGGAAGAAAACTGGGTAGAAGACATTTCTTTAAATGAAGCTATAAAACGTCTGCCACCCAGAGAACGCCACATCATTGATCTGCGTTTTTTTGAAGGGAAAACCCAGACAGAGGTGGCTGACGAGATCCATATCAGCCAGGCACAGGTCTCCCGCCTGGAGAAAAGTGCATTGAAGGCTATGCGGAATTATCTTAACTAATCCAATTCCCTGCTCCACATAGTCCCAGAGAATGCCAGCTGGTATTCTCCCGTTTCCTTCATTATCATCCTATGGAGATTCTTCATTGGAAGCCTCTATAGCAAAAAGCAGTCGAGGAATTTTCCCAGACTGCTTTCCCATTTAACCTTTTCCCTTAAATCAAAGACATCAAATCCACCGCTTCATCTGCCGGAACCATCTGCGCAGTTACTTTCACGCCATGCTCCGCAAGGAACTTGAAGTTCTCAATATCTTCCTCGGTCACACTGACTGCCTTTTTCAGCACACGGGTATTCTGTTTTCCGCCCATATTTCCCACATTGACTGCCTCCATATGGAACCCTTTCTCATAGATTCCACGGATCGTCTTAGGGTTCTTAGCAACGATAAAGACTCGCTCACCTTCATATTTTCCAGCACAAAGATTCGCTGCTGCCTTCTCTACAGTCAGAATAGACAATTTGCACTGGCTTGGACATGCCATTTTCAATGCCTCTTTATTAACCGGGTCTTTTACCACAGCATCATCCACGACCATGATACGGGTGGCACGAGTCACCTGGCTCCACACAGTTGCCACCTGTCCATGAATCAGGCGGTCATCAATTCTTACATTTACAATCTCCATCATAATGCTCTCATCCTTTCTTCTTTACTGTGATAAATACTGGTGATGTCCATGCCGCATCCCCATTTTTCTGCCAGATCCGCAGCCGGATATTTCCATCCGTTTTCATCTGGATATTCCTTGTCGCTTCTAACTCATAAGATTCTGACGGATAAGCTTTATTCAGACGAATCTTATAAGCATTGTGCCACCATGGATCATCACGATAATGAGTAATGTCACCCCAGGTCTCCTTTGTCAAACGCTTCACTTCATCCCAAAGGGCAAACACCTTCGTACTGTTTAACAGATCCAGCACTACTACCGGATATTCCTTTCCATCAATGGTCAAACGCATGGTACTGTCCGCATCTGCCTCGATCTCAAAAATGAAGCCTTCTGTGGTCACATTGCTTGGGCCCATCCATTTACCAGTCGCAGTGGACTGATAGGTAGTTATATGGAAATCGCAGGAATTTTCCGCAGTCTGAGTGATCTCCTGGCCATAGTTGTTCCAGCACTTCTCGATTCCAAGAATCTTTCCGTCTACTTCCAGACGGCCCTGCCACTCCTTCAGCCACTGGTCCTTATAGACACGGGTATCTGGTCCCCATCCAAGTTCCAGGCGGAACTTAAACCGGATCAGGCCTTTCTGTTCCTTTCTCTCCCAGGTACCGGAATGGACAATCATCTCTTCCAGGATATTATCTCTCACGATCTCCACCCGATCAACCGCTCCAGTTCCTTTTACCTGTAATTTTAGTTCCACTTCACCATCGGTCTCCACTTCGCCGCCCATGGGAATGCCGTTTACCGTATAGTCTACCTCAATCCGGCTCTGGGATACCCCATAAGTGCGGCGGTGCTGCATGGCCTCCCAGATGGACTCTTTCGTGCAGTCCTCTGCCAGCACGCACATACTTCCATGCTCAAAAACACCCGGAACACTGTGGTTATCGCCGGAAGCGATGATTCCCACCTTATAGCCATGTTCCAGTCCTTTTTCATAAGTAGTTTCACCGGTTCTAGGGCCCATATGGACATGGCGGTTCATCATCAGCGGACCGTCATCATTTTCACTGCAGCCATGGCTGGAATAAATCTCTGCAAATGGGGAAAATTTCTCATCGTGGGTTTCCCAGTTCTTTCCTCTGGAACCCAACTGATAAGCCACATGATGGGGAATTCCGATCACAGGCTTTCCTTTATATGCTTCTACCAGTTCCTGATAACGCATAGGATGCTCTTGCTTTTCTCCATTTTCCAGGAAAAATACATTGTGGTCGCCGTCCAGCCCCGCTCCCTGCCATTCATAACCCATAAACATAGGAAATCCTTCTTTTTCAGCCTGAAGAGCCAGCTGGCGGACCTGCTCCCAGTCCTTCTCGATCAGCTCATCTTCATAACGGTCCTCCACCGCTAACCCGGACGATGTCGGACGCATATAAAATGGATAATAGGCAATGGGCCAGAAATCCATCTCTTTTTTGATCTGCTCATACCAAAGTGGAAGCGCCTCCATCTGGTCATGATGGATATTACTATGCATATCGGTCCATAACTTCTTATATTTCATCGTTCTATCTCTCCTTCTCCCGCGCTTTTCTTCCTCCATGGGCCTTTTAAACTGCCCGCCTGCATCCGTACCGTCGCAGGCTCCTTCGGACATTTGACCATACCCCAGCGGGCCAGGCGTCCGTGATTTTTCTCCTGTAGCTGTTCCATAAAAAGCAAGCGTTTCCGTTCCTCCTCTGGGATGAAACAGCTTGCACACTCCGCTTCTTCAAGAAGTCTCTCTGCCCTGTTTTTCTTCTCTTTCTCGATGCTTTGCAACAGATTCACTTCCTCCTCCGGAAGCTCATACACACGGGTCTCTCCATCCACACTCCACAACTTCACATTTCCCCTCACTGCCAGCTCTGCCATCACATAATGACCGTCATGGCGAATCACCTGCTGGGCTCTGACCCAGCGCGGCTCCTCTTCCTGTGTCATCGCCAGCGGGGTTCCATGATGGAGCGGATATTCCAACGGATCTCCTCCCGCCGCTTCCAGGATCGTCCTGGACACATCCAAAAGGCTTACCGACTGATGATACGTTTTTCCCGCCGGGATCTGGTCGCCTGCCCAGTATAGTGGAACCCGCAATGCCTCCTCATACAATGTCTGCTTTCCAAAGATCTGTCTCCGCCCCATCTGTTCACCATGATCAGACGTATAGCAGAATAAATGCGGGCTTTCCCCCTCCATGGACCGGAACCGCTCATAAAGCTGTCCCACATAGCCATCTAAGGTCTCCACCATCCCACAGTAAGCCGCCCGGCAGTCCCGGATCAGTTCTGGATCACACCCCTGCTTCAGTTCCTGATACATTGGAAATGGCTCCATTTCCATATCCCGTTCACAGTCCTTTAAGGAAATCCGTTCCTGGTATTTCAAAAACAATGACTCCTCACACACATACGGAAAATGAGGGCCATAAAAGCCAGCAACAAGAAATAACGGTGGACGCTCTTCTCCCTGTTTTTCCCATTGTTCAAGATAACAGAGGGTCTCCCGACATACCAGTTCATCATAAACATTGACCGGCGAAATCCCGGCTCCCACCGTCTCCAAACAATGCAGCCGATTGGTTGTACCTGCGTAAGTTCCAAAATCAGTCCGTTTTTTTCCTCCGGTTCCCCAATACTGGGAGGTAATATCCCCGCACAGGCGTTCATCAAAACCGTGATGCTGGTCTTCCCCCTTAAAATGCATCCGGCCGCATAAAACCGTGTGATACCCTAAAATCCCCATTTCATGGGCAATGGTCGGCACATCCGATGGCAGAACACAGTCATTATTAAAAATATCCAGCTCTGACGGCAGTCTTCCCGTCAAAAAAGACATCCTGGATGGAACACATAAGGGCGCACTGGCATAACAATGGTCATACCGTGCCCCCTCCCTCGTCAATTTTTCCATGGCAGGGGTATCGGAGGGCTTTAACAGCCCCCCGAACACTTCCCGGACATCACAGTGCTGGTCTGACATCACCAGCAAAATATCTCGCTTTTCTCTCATTTTTCGTTATTTACATGATTCCTAAGAATACCATCACTGCTGCAAATACAACAATCGTAAGCACGATCTTGGTCGGAGACCATTTCTTCTTATCCATTAACCACCATACTGCCAATGTCAATAATAATGGAAGTACATTTGGAAGGATCTTATCAAAAATCGCTTCCTGAAGAGCCACCGTCATATCGCCATTCACATAAGATAAGATCACTTTTGCCTTAACCGTTGTGGATGCAACACCACCGATTACGATCAATCCCATCATAGTAAGTCCTGTGGTGATCCGATCTGCCAGTGTCTTATTATTAAAGAACAGATTCGCCGCGCCGATACCCATGGAATAGCCTTTGTGGAACAGCCACCACTGCAATCCGACCATGGTCGTCAGCCATACTACGCAGAACAGGATCGGTCCTAACGGATTTCCATCATTGATACATAAACTCATGGCAATACTTAACAGGATCGGACTGTATGTACCGATCAACATAGAATCACCAATTCCTGCAAATGGTCCCATCAGCGCATTCTTGGTGTTGACGATCAGTTCCTCGCTGACGTCTTCGCCTTTTGCTCTCGCCTCTTCCATAGCAATGGTAATACCTGGAATCAGGGCACCAAGCTGTGGTTCGGTGTTGTAATACTGCATATGACGCTCAAGGCTTTTTTTGTATTCTTCTGGATTATCCTTATAAATCTTCTTTAAGATTGGTTCCATCACATGACAGAAAGCCAGTCCCATCATACGTTCAAAATTCTGGGTTGCCTGGGCAAAGAAAATGTAAGACCAGGCCGCTTTGTCAATATCTTTCTTGGTCAGTAATCCATTGGTCTGCTGTTCTTTATTCTTCATAGCAATCGTCCTCCTCTACTGCTTCTGTTGCTGCAGTGCCTGCCGGCTGCGCGTTTCCCTGTGCCATAACAAACAGGATCGCTACTGCGGTTGCGAAAATTGCCAGTGCCGTTACGGACATGCTGGTAGATCCGATCACTACCCAGCCCAGTAAGAACAGAACCAGCATCCAGCGTTTGGACAGGGACTGCTTTAACAGCATTGCAAAGCCCAGTGCCGGAAGCATCTTACCTGCCACCTCAAAGAAATGAAGTACCAGCTGTGGCATATTGTTGATCAGAGTCTCTGCCACCGGAGTTCCCAGATAGCAGATCAGCATTGCAGAGCCTGCACGAAGGATAAAGCTTGGAGCTGCCGCCAGGTAAGTTGCCCGGTGGATGCCTGCGCCATCACCCTTAGCTGCGGCCTTGTCGCCCATATGCGGGAAGTATGCGTTGATGGTCATGATAAAGTTAAATAAACCAAGACCTAACATACTTAACGGAACAGAAAGAGCCACTGCCTGCTCTCCAGTACCACCTGCCGCCATAGCTAACGGGATACCAATGTAAGCCGCCCAGTTAACGTCCGCCGGCATAGCACCGCCAGGTGTGATCTGTCCGATGAATAAAGCCTGTACCATCGCTCCTGCGATGACGCCGTTGGTCACATCTCCTAAAATAATACCAACGATCAGTCCCGCTACCAGTGGACGTCCGATCATGTTCCATCCGCCCGTAACACCAAAGAACCATGGTGTACGTTTGCTGCCTAAGTAGGCAAATAACCCAATAAGTAATGCCTGAAATAGAGTCATACCTTTTCCCTCCTAAGAAAATTTATTCTTCGTAGTCATCTTCCCCATCGTCTGATGACGGTACAAATCGGAGCATGGCATTTTTACCCGCCTCCAGTACCTGCACCGCCAATGACTGAATCTCTGCGCCTGCCATGCGTGCCATATACCCCTCAAGCACTGCCGGCAGATTGGAGCCGCCGATCACCTCAATCTGACGCTCTGGATGTTCCATCTTCATACGGATGGACACATTAAACGGTGTTCCGCCAGTCAGATCCGCAAAGATCACGATGCCTTCACAGCCAGACAGCCTCTCATAAGCTGCATCCAGTTTCTGGGCCAGCGCCTCTGCCGAATCCTCCGGAAGAAAATCGACCGTCTCATAATCCTGTGGCTCTCCCGCCAGCAATTTCAGCCCACTGGTGATACCCGTTGCAAAGCTGCCATGCCCAGTTGCGATCATTCCTATCATTTTGATTCACCTCCCCTTATTGATCAATCTATCTTCTGCCAGTGCTTACATAATCATCCAGATTTTTGGAACTTGCCTGAAGGCATTCCTTCCGATTCACTTTCCACTCTGGTCTGACAGCAATTTCGCCCTGTAAAATCGGGTCATCCGTTCCAGTCTCATACCGCTCCAAGCGGTTTTCCATGTCCTTTAATATATATTTATATTCCTCCCGGTCTGCCAGATTACACCGCTCACCAGGATCATATACCAGGTCATATAACGCTTCCTCATATTTTGTCTGCCTCCGCAGATCCCGCTCCATATAGTAAACCTTGCTTCCTGACTCATCAATATTGGAGAGATTGATCTTTAAATAGTCCGGATCGTAATACCGGATGTATTTATACCGCTTTGTGCGGACACAGCGAACCGGTTCATAAGAGGTATGGAAATTGATCTCTGCGAAAACATCTTCCCGCACTTCATCCGTCCCGCCATCCAGAAGCGGCTTTAAGGAAATGCCCTCCAGATAATCCGGTTTTTCTGTTCCTAACAGTTCACAGATAGTTGGGAATACATCCACCTGGGAAACCAACTGGTCATAAACTCTTCCATTCCCGGCGCCTCCTGGCACACGGATCATCAGGTTTACTCCGATGCCGCTGTCAAAAAGCGTGCACTTGGAAAATGGATTAGCCAGGCCGTGATCTGTGGTGAAAATGATGATCGTCTGATCCCACAGTCCCTGCTGTTTTAAGCACCGGATCACCTGTCCGAAGCACTGGTCAGCGCTTCGGACACTCATCAGATATCCTGCGAAATCTTTTCTCGTCTCTGGACTGTCCGGGATCGGATATGGGGGAATGGCGTAATCCCCGTCAATGTCTTCATCCAGATGATCCGGAAACCGTCGGTGAGTAGCATACATCCCATAAGATAAGAAAAATGGTTTTCCATCCCCATCCTGTCTCCGGTCTCTGTCCCTAAGCCAGCGGCACACCTCCAGGGCATTCTCCTTATCCCAGTCCACCAGATCCTCCTGGCGGTAACCGCTGTTCTCCCTGGTCAGTTCTTCCTGATAGCCGATTTTCTTCGCGCCCTGTTCCAGATCCAGATACCATCCCGCCTCATGCTGGATTCCACAAAGCGTGGTATGATAATCATGATGGTTTAAATACTGTACCAGATGTCTGGAACAATCCAGTTCAAATCCTCTCTGGGCCAATCCCAGCATGCCGTTCTGATGAGGATAAGTTCCTGTCAGCAATGCCGCACGGCTGGGTGAACAGGTAGGTGACGCACAGTAAGCATTCCGGAAAACTGCTGCTTCCTTTGCGAAGCTCTCCATCTCTGGAGTTGGCACTTTATACCCATAAGGGCTTAGGATACGTCCAGAATCATGGGTATGAATGTACAAAATATGATACATATCCGGCCTCCTTTTCTGCTTTTTTGTTGGATTTTCCAACTTATTTCATGTCCATCCTTGTGCATTTTCTCTATATTTTCTCATTTATCTTTACTATATACCACATTTTGCATAATGTCAATACATTTAGGAATATATTTGTATTACTATTTGTATTATCATTATATTATAAGATTACCGATATAAAATACATATTGTCAGCTTCCGAATTTTATATTAAACTAAAAAGAGGAGGGATGATTATGCCAGAAAAACGAATTGCGCAGTATAAACAAATTGAAAATGATCTGCTTCAGAAGATCAATCTTGGATATTACAAAAAGGATGATCTGATCCCAACAGAGTTTGAACTGTCTAACACATACGGTGTCTCTCGCGTGACTGTCCGGAAAGCCACAGACAACCTCGTTGCCAGAGGACTGTTAAAGCGTGTGGCAGGCGTAGGAACCTTTGTCTGTCACTCTTCTGTCACCCTGAACCCCAGTACCATCCAGGGCTTTTCTGAAACCATGACAAACCAGGGGATCTCCGTCCGCACCGAAGTTCCAACCTTTACGTTAATGAGCGCCCCAGCCAATATTTCTTCTATATTAAGAATTGAAGCCGGAGAACCCATTTATTTCATCGAACGGATCCGCTATGCCGGAGATGCTGTCTTTCAGTTTGAGACAACCTATATGTCCAGCCGCCTCTACCCAGATATTTCAATTCAGGTGTTAAAGAATTCCAAATATAAGTATTTCGAACAGGAAAAGGGCTTAAAGATCGCTTATAGCAACCATACAGTCACTCCTCTTCATCCATCCAAACGGATTGCCAAACTGTTTGATATTTCCTTAGACACACCCATCCTACAGGTTGCTAATACTACCTGGTTAACCAATGGGCAGATCATGGACTACACGGTACTGACCCTGAATTCACCCATTTATCAACTAACCTACGAAAAACGGTAATTTTTGCTTTTTCACAAAATGTCATTCGTAGCATCGATCGTAAAACTGCCGCATTTGAGAACTGCCCCCATTTTTCTCCATTTTACAAGCGAAAACGGACAATGCTAAATCTTTTCGATTCAGCATTGCCCGTTTTTTATTGGGAAGTATAGTATGTCATCAAATATTATTACAGCTTTCCGTACACTTCGTCAGCAATGATTGCTTCCAGCTGATCGGTATTTCTGCTTTCTGCCATCAGGCTGATCACAGCAGCTTTGTCCCGAAAAACCATGGTGTACTGGCCGTATTTGCCGTTGGCCATGAAGCTGTTGTGGCGGCCACCCCAGAACAGGTATCCGTAACCGTAGGGGTTCTGGTTATTTTCTACCTGTTTTCTGGTACTTTCCCGGATCCACTCTTTGGAGAGAAGCTGCCTGCCGTTCCAGCAGCCGTCCTGCAGATAAAGCAGTCCCAGCTTATGGAGTTCGGAAACGGTTAAAAACAGTCCGCCTGCGCCGAAGGTATTGCCAAAAGGATCTACCTCCCACACCGTTCTGCGTATTCCCAAAGGTTTTAATAACCGCGGAGTCAAATATGCCAATAAATCGCATCCGGCTCTTCTCTGGACCAGGATTCCTGCCAGATATGGGCCTACATTATTGTATACAAAATGCGTACCCGGTTCATACACAAATGGAATGGCCAGAGACGCTTTCACCCAGTCCTGCTCTTCCATCCTCGGGCGCTGCTTGCCCATGAGGAATCCTTTTTCCTGTCCCAAGGTCATAGTCAACAAGTCTTTTACTGTGGCTTTCTGCAGATTTTCATCCGGATGCGCTGGAATATCTTCCGCAAATGCATCAATCAGGCGTTCATTCAGATCGATCAAACCTTCCTGAACAGCAAATCCAACCGCACAGGAAGTGAAGCTTTTGCTGGCGGAATAAATATTTCTCCGGCAATCCTCATCCCAGTAATGTTCATACACTGTGTCCTGTCCAACAGAAATCTTCATTCCAAGAACTCTTAATTCTTCTGCCTTCTGTTCAAATTCTTTCAGATCTGCCATGTGGCTTTCCTCCTTACGCAAATTTGTCGAAAAATCCCTCTGGAATCTCATAAGAAACCTCATAGCTGCTTCCCTTCATCGGATCGCCGTCCTTGTATTTCACCCAGCCAGGGAAAGAGGCCATAGGCATCTCGCCACCAGTCTTATCAATGATTCCGTACAGGGTTTCTGACGGATATTTCCCTTCTGTACACCAGAAATCCAGCCATTCCAGATAATCCATGCGGATTCCATTGCAGTGAGTAGCAGACGGCATACAGTAAAATTTCAGAAAACCATCCGTTTTCTTCGGTCCGTATTTCTTCACCAATTTTTGATACTGGTCGATAATCTGCCATGGGCTGATGGACATATCATTCCAGCTAGTAAACAGGATCAATTTTCCGCCATGTACTATAAACTCATCGAAATCCATACTCACATCATACTGCCTGGAAACCTCCATCAGCATCTGATAAAGCTTCTCATCCGGCTTATAATAGTCATGATCGATCAGTTTCCAATTTTTGTCTTTGGTAATAAAATATTTAAATACACCGTCGGAGCGATCTCCATGATGGACATTATATTTGGTATCTAACGGTTCTCTTGGAACCGGGTCCGGACCAAGATCCATAACACCGCCTTCTAATGCACAGTAGCCATGATACCGGTTTTCCCCGTTTGGCATTGCATAATCCAGATGGAAACCATCCTCATATACCTGAATGGTCTGCATCTGGGCATCTGTCAGATGATATTTCTCCCGGATCTTCTGTAAAAATACCTCCCGGTTCATACGCGCTGCGTAAATATTAGAAACGATTCCGTCTTTCACGCCGTCCAGCTCATCATACATCTCAATGGCGTCATTTCTGATAGCTTCTACTGTTTTTTCATCAATAAAACCATCAGAATGGGGATGATTCTTTTCATCATAGCTATCATATACCGCCTTGGAAAGCAATGCCCCCCACATACGGAGAAGAACAAAATTAGATACCGGATCTGCACAGAATATGCCGTCATAATCTTTTCCATAGGAGCAGGCACATTCTAAGGCCTCTCTTCCTCCTGCGGAACCTCCGGCAAAATACACTTTTTCCGCATCCACGCCATAGGCTGCTTTCACAACCGCATGCATCACACCATTCATTTTGATCAGATGTTGACGGATATAATTCTGAAGAGATTCTTCATTAGCCGCAAATTCAGCAGACATCGGATCTTCCGACTGATGACCGGAATCATCACCAAACACCACATATCCATGCTCGATCGGACGATAATTGGACATCAGCATCGCACCATCCAGAGAAGGAACACTGCCATTATTGGCTCCACCGCCAATTTGAACACTTCTTAAATTCCACTGACCTGGAAGCAAAATCTTCCAACCGATATAAGGCGCCGTACTGTCCACCGGATCAATCACGCCGGTAACCTCCAGATATGTGGTTCTGCCTTCTTTTGACTTTTCACAAACGTCGGTCACCCTTCCTCCTTTTGTCTGTTCCTTTAATATTTCCGGAGGAATCACCAGATCCTTTAAAACCGAACGGGCATCACCAGAAAGGGACACCCGTTTCAATAAACATTCTTTCTCTTTCATGTTGTTCACTGCCTTCTTCTCTAATTAATTTCGATAAATATTTTTCACTATCTCGATCATGCGCTGAACAGGAACAGAAATGTATCCGCCAACCCTGGTAACGATCACAAATTTCCAGGTGACCGGTCTGGAACCAATGGAAAAGATATCTATATCCAGATCTTTCGGATATTGGAAATCCGATGCAAGTGCAACTCCAAAATCCCTGGAAACGATCTCCCAGATGGTATCAATGGAAGAGAATTCGATCTGTTTCGGATCCATCGCATGGGTTTTCAACACTTTATCCGCCACATAGCGAAGTCTGGAACCTTTATTTAACATGATAAACTTTTCATTTTCCATCTGTCGGATATCAATCCATGGATATCGGAAACCATACTTGGCAACACCACGAAAATGTCTGCTTCTAGGAGCAATCAGGCAGATCTCCTCTGTGGAAATCTCCTCCACATGGAAATTACCGTCCTTCTCCAATTCTTCCGTTCCCGTCATCAGAGCCACCTGGATTTCTCCATTTCGAAGCATTTCCTCCAGTTTTGCCGCATTTTCCTGGTAGACATTCAGATCATATTCTGGATATTCTTTGCTGAAAACCGGCAAAATCTCTGGCAAGATCCGTTTTCCTCGTCCTGGTGTCGATCCAATATTCAAGGAACCTTTTTTCAACCTTTTAATATCCGCAATCTGATTTCGAAAATCCTGATCCAGTTCTACCATCTGCTTTGCATATTCCAAATACTGCTTTCCTGCGTATGTGGGAATCATTTTCTTGCCTACCCGCTCAAAAAGCTGTACTCCATACATTTCTTCGGTTCTTGTCAGAAATTTACTAAGGGCCGGCTGGGAAATAAACAGATTTTCTGCCGCTTTTGCAACCCCCTGTACTTTCGCGATCTCGATGATATATCTCTGTTCTTTTAATTCAGACATTTGCAGCCATTTCCTCCTTTATCTACCTCTTTTTATTATAGAAGAAACGGCTGCAAATAAAAAGTATTTTTATAATTGTTTAGAATGGAATTACGCCAATCAGGACAGAACCTGCAAAGCATAAAGTACAGATCAACATTGCCCATTTAAAGGTAAATTTCCAATGATCCTTGAAATCGATACCTGCAAGTCCAAGTCCGATGTACATGGCTGCAGTACCTGGGTTTACGAATACCTGCGGTACAAAGGTCATCAGATAACTCGCTGCTGCCTGAACCGGAGTAATATGATCTGCCGCAATGGACTGAAGCATTGGAACAATGGTATATGCACAGGCCTCATGGTTTAAACCGATGGCGCTTAAAGGTCCCCACAAGAAGCCCATCACGGTATTAATATGGGCAGTTGCGCTTCCCTCTAAGAAACCAGATACCACCTCAACCATGGAATCCTTCATCGGGCTGTTGTTTAATACACCGGTAAATACACCAGATGCAAATAATACACTTACCATCGTCAGAACTGTTGGCGCATAAGATTTCAGACGCTCATTCTGCATTTTAGTTCCAGGATAGTTTACGATCAATGCAATAGCTGCCACTGCCATGAAACAAAGAAAGGTTGGCAGTCCGGACGCGAACATCGCAATAATGACGATCACGATCAGAGCCACGTTAAACCAGAACAGATGTGGTCTTAATAATGCTTTTTCTTCTTCTGTCTTGTCTGCCTCGCTGAATAAATCTGCAGAATTTGCACCTGCCTCAAGACCGGCTCCTCTCTTCTTCTCCTGTCTCGCATAATATAACGCGATCAAAAAACAACAGATCAGACCAATGATCAGACCAGGAAGCTCTGCAACCATAATATCCGTTGCGGAAATGTTGAAACCGGCAGCCAGACGTCCGCAAGGACCGCCCCATGGCAGACAGTTCATAACACCTGCCGTAATAGAAACCAGACACATTAATACCAGCGGTCTCATATTCAGTCTCTTGTAGATCATTAAGAATGGGGGAATTACAATCAGAAATGTGGTAGCGCCAGATCCGTCAGAATGTCCAACGATAGTGGCTAACACAGTCAGAATACATACCGCTGTCACTGTCTTAGCTCCCAGCATCATCTTGCCTACGATCTTGTCAAACACACCGGCATCCATCATAACACCAAAGAATATGATCGCAAATGTAAACATAGCCGCATTGCTGACCTGTCCTTTTAATCCGGTTGTCACCCAGCTGGACAAATCCTCAAATGTCGGGTGCATAATTGCCGCAAAAATAATTGGAATTACAATCATTGGGATTGATGGCGTAAACTTACCAGACACTAAAACCGCCGTCAAAACCAACATCATCGCAAACCCCAGGATTGCATACATTGTTACACTCATAAAACTACCTCCACACCTTTTTCTTTTGCTGCTTTTGTCACGGGCCCGTAACTTTTATATACATTATTATACACAAAGAAAATCATAAGTAAAATGTTTCTTATTGTCCTATTTGTATAACATTATGTTATTGTTTATGGTTATTTTGTCAAAAAGAGCTTTTTTATCGACTTGAAATCCGTCATATTTTAGTTTTAATTCTTTATGTTATGATTTGCATAACTCTTATGTCTGATTTTATTGTATGAAAAAGAATCCTGCTTGCAGGATTCTCCGCCTGCGGCGGGTCGCTTTAGCGACATTCTTCCAGTCCGCCGCAGTGCGATCCTTAGCGGAGCGTTTTTATGTCATAGGACGAAGTTTCCTATGACATAAAAAATCCTGACTAAGAGATTTCTCTCTCAATCAGGATTTTTCTGATTTTATGCTATTTTACAATGCCCAGTAATTCCTCAGCGGTTTTCACTTCTTCCTCAGTCGGAGTCCGCACTCCCTCCAGTGGATATGCGATCCCCAGCTTCTCCCACTTGAACTTGCCAAGGGTATGATATGGAAGAACCTCTACACGCTTTACGGTCTTTAAGCTGTCGATAAACTCTCTGGTACGTTTCAGACCTTCCGGATCATCTGTCAGACCCGGAACCAATACGTGGCGGATCCACATGTCAGTTCCATTATCTGACAGGAATTTTGCCATCTCCAGAATATTCTGGTTGGTATATCCAGTCAGTTCTTTGTGTTTTTCCTCATCAATCTCTTTCAGATCCAGCATCACCAGATCCGTCACCTTCATCAGTTCCTTAAACTGGCTGATAAATGGCTCCTTCAGAGTGAATGGGTTGCCTGCAGTGTCCAGAGTGGTGTTCACTCCTTTGGCCTTGGCAAGACGGAAAAACTCCGTTACGAACGGCATCTGTAACAGCGGTTCTCCACCACTTACCGTGATACCGCCGTTTGGCTGGCCTTTCTTGTGCCAGTAGGATTTATACCGGTAAACATGCTTAAATAAATCTTCCGGGCTCCATTCCTGGCCGCCCTGACCGGACCAGGTCTCCGGATTGTGGCAGTATTTGCAGCGCATCGCGCAGCCCTGCAGGAATACTACGAACCGGACACCCGGACCATCTACCAGGCCGAAGGTTTCCATGGAATGGACACGTCCTATATTACAGGCTTGCATGGCAGGTTCTGGAGATTACATCCATCTGCTGCTCTCGAGTCAGGTCGATGAACTTAACAGCGTAACCGGATACACGGATTGTGAAGTTTGCATACTCCTCTTTCTCCGGATGCTCCATAGCGTCGATCAGCTTCTCTTTACCGAATACGTTTACGTTTAAGTGATGAGCGCCCTGATCAAAGTAACCGTCTAATACCTGAACCAGGTTCTCTACTCTCTCGCCCTCGCTGTGGCCTAATGCGTCTGGGTTGATGGTCTGAGTATTGGAAATACCATCCAGAGCCCACTCGTATGGCAGCTTAGCAACAGAGTTTAAGGAAGCTAACAGACCGTTCTCCTCTGCACCGTAGGATGGGTTAGCACCTGGGGACAGTGGCTCACCAGCTTTTCTTCCGTCTGGCATTGCACCAGTAGCCTTACCATAAACAACGTTGGAAGTAATGGTCAGGATGGAAGTAGTTGGCTCAGAATCACGATAAGTATGACGTTTCTTTAACTTCTCTAAGAAGGTCTTTAACAGCCATACTGCGATATCATCTGCACGGTCATCATCGTTACCGTATCTTGGGAAGTCACCCTCGGTCTCGAAGTCCATAACCAGACCAGTCTCGTCACGAACAGTTTTTACCTTAGCGTATTTGATTGCGCTTAAAGAGTCAACTACGTGGGAGAATCCAGCGATACCAGTAGCGAATGTACGTCTAACATCGGTATCGATCAGAGCCATCTCTGCTGCCTCGTAGAAGTATTTATCATGCATATACTGGATCAGGTTCAGAGTATTTACATAAATATCTGCTAACCAATCCATCATCTGATCGTATTTGCGGATTACTTCATCGTAGTCTAAGTACTCAGAAGTAATTGGCTGATACTCTGGTCCAACCTGCTCTTTGGTCTTCATGTCACGTCCGCCGTTGATCGCGTACAGTAAGCACTTAGCCAGGTTTGCACGTGCGCCGAAGAACTGCATCTCTTTACCAGTCTGAGTTGCGGATACGCAGCAGCAGATGGAGTAGTCATCGCCCCATACTGGCTTCATAACGTCATCGTTCTCGTACTGAACAGAGCTTGTGTCGATGGAGATCTTCGCTGCATAATCCTTGAAGTTCTCTGGCAGAGCAGAAGAATATAATACAGTTAAGTTTGGCTCTGGGGATGGTCCCATGTTCTCTAAGGTGTGTAAGAAACGGAAATCAGTCTTAGTTACCATAGAACGTCCGTCTACGCCGATACCACCAACTTCCAGAGTAGCCCATACAGGGTCACCGGAGAACAGCTGGTTGTAAGAAGGAATACGAGCGAATTTAACCATACGGAATTTCATTACCAGATGGTCGATCAGCTCCTGAGCCTCTTTCTCAGTTAAGGTACCGTTTTCTAAGTCTCTCTGAATGTAGATATCCAGGAAAGTAGAAATACGGCCAACGCTCATTGCAGCGCCGTTCTGAGTCTTAACAGCTGCTAAATATCCGAAGTACAGCCACTGAACAGCCTCTTTTGCGTTCTTAGCTGGCTGGGAGATATCGTATCCGTAGGAAGCAGCCATCTTCTTCATATCGTTTAATGCCTGATACTGTCTGGAAATCTCTTCTCTTAAACGGATCACATCATCAGTCATGGTTCCGTTACCGCAGTTTGCGAAGTCATGAGCTTTCTCTTTCATCAGAGCATCGATACCATACAGAGCAACACGACGGTAGTCACCTACGATACGGCCACGGCCATAAGTATCTGGAAGACCGGTAATGATCTTGTTGTGACGAACTTTCTTCATCTCTGGTGTGTAAGCATCGAATACACCCTGGTTGTGAGTTCTGCAATACTCAGTGAAGATCTTGTGCAGTTCTGGGTCTGGAGTATATCCGTAAGTCTCGCAAGCCTGCTCAGCCATCTTGATACCGCCATATGGCATGAATGCTCTCTTTAATGGTTTGTCTGTCTGCAGACCAACTACCTGCTCCAGATCTTTATCAGCCTCGCTGATGTAGCCTGGTGCATGAGAAGTGATACCGGAAACAATATGTGTATCCATATCCAGAACGCCGCCCTTTGCACGCTCCTCTTTCTGAAGACCCTGTAAGATACCCCACAGTTTGTCTGTTGCCTCTGTTGGGCCTGCAAGGAAGGATGCGTCGCCATCGTATGGCTTATAGTTCTTCTGAATGAAATCTCTTGTGTTGATTTCTTCTTTCCAGAGACGGCCCTCGAAGCCATCCCACTGATCGAAATTGTACATGGTTTTCCTCCTTTTACTTATCTAGTGTTTACATTGAGTAAGGTTGACTCTTGTCAAGTCACGGTAAAAGAATACCAGATTTTACGGAAAACGCAAGGGATTTCTTGAGAATCTTTCTCTTGTGTTAAAAAAAACACAAGAGTACAATCCGGTATCTGTTTACTTAACATAACCCATAACACCCGGCAGCCACAAAGAGATCTGCGGAACATAGGTAACCAGCATCAGCACTGCAAAGATCGCCGCGAAATACCATAACAGAGGTTTAATTACCTTCTCAATGGTAGTTCCACCCACTTTAACGCCAACAAACAGTGTCGTTCCAACCGGCGGCGTGATCGTTCCGATACACAGGTTAAAGATCATCATGATACCAAAATGGATCACGTTCATGCCTAACCGCTGACAGATCGGCAGGAAAATTGGTGTAAAGATCAAGGTTGCCGGAGTCATATCCATAAAAGTACCAACGATCAGCAGGATTATGTTGATGATGAAGAAGATCACATATTTATTATTGCTGATTCCCAGTAACGCATTGGATACCAGAGTCGGGATATCGGTAAATGCCATGACCCAGGACATGATGCTGGATACGCCGATCAGGAACACGATGATACCGGTCATCTCCGCACTTGCCAGGAAAATCTCCGGGAGATCTTTAAACTTAATGGTCTTATAGAAGAATAAGGATAAGATCAAAGTATAAACAACCGCAACTACAGAACCTTCTGTCGCAGTGAAGATGCCGCCGATGATACCGCCGATCACGATCACGATCATCAGAAGGCTTGGAAGCGCCTGCCAGATCACCATCAGTTTCTCTTTTCCTTTAAAAGAGCTTGTGCTCTTGTATCCTTTTTTCTTTGCAAAAATGTAGATCACGATCATGCAGGCCAGTCCCCAGAGAATACCAGGAATATAGCCAGCCATGAACAGAGCCGCCACGGAAGTACCTCCGCTGACCAAAGAGAAGGTGATCATCACGTTACTTGGCGGGATAAGAAGCCCGGTCGGAGCGGTTGCGATATTGGCTGCCGCAGAGAATTCTGCGTCATAGCCCTCTTCTGCCTCGATCGGTCCGATGATGGAACCCATGGCAGAAGCTGCCGCAGTACCGGAACCGGAAATCGCGCCGAATAACATATTTGCTACTGCATTGGTATGAGCCAGGGCGCCCGGAATTCGTCCGGTCACCAGTTTTGCCAGATTGATCAGACGAATGGCAATACCACCCCGATTCATGATATTTCCGGCTAAAATAAAGAATGGAATTGCCAGTAAGCTGAACACGGAGATACCAGAGAAGATTCTCTGGGCTCCGGTGACAACCGTTGCCTGAGTATTTAAGATCGGTAAAATCGCCAGGATGGAGGAAACGCCTAAAGATACCGCAATTGGCGCACCTGCTAACAGCATGACCAGAAGGACTGTAAAAATGATCAGTCCGGATAACATTGCAATATTCATACGCTTATTTCTCCTCCTGTCCGTTCTTCTGCCCCTGAATCAGATCCAGGATATTGACAAAACTGAAAAATACGATCATCAGACCGCTAAGCGGCAGTACAAAGTACACATAGCCCATAGGGATCTGTAACGATGCGGTCACCTGGGTCATGGTCAGCCTGGTGATCTCAACGCCGCCATACACCATCACGATAGCTGCAAAAGCCAGTACCAGAGCCTCTGTGGTAACTTCCAGCGCCAGTTTTGCTTTTCCAGTGAATCTCTGTGCAAAAAACTCCATACGCATATGGTCTCTCTTACCAAATACATAGGCAGAGATCAGTAACGCCATCCAGGTAAAGGAATAGGTCAGCAGTTCCTCGGACACGGTGCTTGGACGGTTAAATACATAACGGGTCACAATCTGATAGGTTCCGATCACGGTCATAAAAGCGAACAACAGTACGGATAAGTATCCGGTCAGCTTCATGAGGATCTCTTTGATTTTATGAAGTGCATTCATTACTGCTCTCCTTTCGCTTTTGCATTGACTTCCTGAACGTGGTGATAGATATCCACGATCTTCGGATTATCCTCCAACATCTGATTCTGGACATCTGCTACCTTCTCACGGAACCGGGCAACATCCACATCGATAAATTCCACGCCCATCTCTTCCGTAGCGATCTTTTTGGCCTCCTGAATGCAGACATCCCATTCTTCCTGCTCCACCCGGGAGGAGATTCTTGCTGCCTCCTTGAAGATCTCTAATTCATCCTCAGACAGGCCGTTAATAAAATTCCGGTTGGCGATCAGCATATCCGGTACGGTCTGATGCATATCGTAGCTGAAATACTTTGCTACCTCGCCGTGCTTATTGTTGGTCAGAGCCAGCTCATTGTTCTCCGCGCCATCGATGACACCCTGCTGGATGGCAGTGTAAACCTCACCGAAGCTCATTGGAGAGGCTGCTGCACCAAAGGCTTTCACCATATTTACGCTGGCCGGGCTCTGCTGCACACGGATTTTTAAGCCCTTTAAATCATCCGGTGTATGAATCGGTTTTTTTGCATAGAAATTTCTGGTTCCTGCATTGTACCAGGTCATCACACGGAGACCCGACTCGTCCGTTGCCTCATACACCTGATCCATGTAATTCTCATCATTCATAAAATCCTTATACACCTGCTCAGAATCGAACAGATACGGCATGCTGAATATCTCATAGGTCTTATCAAAGGTCTCTAAATTGGCAGTACCTGCCACAACAAAATCAATGGCGCCGGTCTGTGTTAACTCAATGGCCTTCTGTGCCGCTCCTAATAACTCATTGGGATAGATCTGAACTTCGTACTTATCGCCCAGATTTTCCTCAATATACTCTTTAAATGCTAAAAGCCCCAGATGCTCCGGGTGTTCCTCTGACTGTGCATGGGAAATTCTTACGATCCGCTTCCCACCGGTCACAGAGCCGCAGCCGGTAAGAGTCCCTGCTGCAACTGCCAGTGCCACACACACGGTAAACAGTTTCCCCTTTTTCTTCATAAAGAATCCTCCTGATTACTGTGCACCCTGGATTTCTTTTATCAGAGCCTCCTTTCCCGGAAAATATTCTTTCCACAAAGAGGCTGTTTCTTTTTTAAATGCCTGTTTTTCTTCCTGTGACAGGGAAATGATCTGACATCCGGCGTCTTCTACCGTATCCATGGCATCCTTTTCGTACTTTTGCCAAAGCTGCCTCTGATAAGCAGATGCCTCACTGGCACACTGGCGGATCACTTCCCGGTCTTTCTCATCCAACCTCCGCATGGTTTCTTTTGAAACCGCCAAAAGCTCCGGAATCCGGCTGTGTTCATCCAATGTGTAATAGTTTGCCAGCCTATAATGGTTTTCCGCCGCATAAGATGGAAGATTATTTTCCGCGCCGTCTGCCTGATCAAGATCCAGCAGCTTATAAACATCCGCATACACTGCTTTTACCGGCTCCGCGCCAAGGGCGGTCACCAGCTCTGCCATCAGTTCCGAATCCTGGACACGGATTCTCAACCCCCTTAGGTCCTCCGGTTCATGAATAGGGCTGCCTACCGTATAAAAGCTCCGCGCGCCGCCGTCAAACCAGGCCAGTCCCACAAGTCCCTGATCGGTAAAATCAGAGAGCATTCCTGTTCCGATCGGTCCGTCTAACACCTTCCACATATGTTCTCTTCCACTGTATAAATAGGGAAGCATCAGAACCTCAGCGTCAGATCCATTTTCTGCCACAGTTGCCAGGGAAACCCTGGCAAAATCAATCCCTCCATAAGAAACCTGATGGATCGCTGAAAGTTCATCGCCCAGCTTGCCTTCCGGATATACTTCTACCCGGATTCTGTCCTCTGTCCTTTCCTCCACCAGGTCTGCAAAATATCTTGCTGCCTTTGTGGAAGGATGTCCCTCCGGCTGGTTCTCCGCATAAGAAAGGATGTATTCTGTATTGGAGTTTTCTCCCGTTTCTGATGATCTGGCGCAGCCCGCCAGACATAAGCATATTAAAAAACAAATGATCCAGTTTGCTGATTTATTAACAACGTTCCTCATTGTATCAATTTTTATACAAAAAGCATACCGTAAAATTCTGCCATTACCCGAAAAATTCTGTCTTTCCATTTTTTTCATCCCCGAAATTCACTTGGGATCACACCATTGATCCGCTTAAATACCTTTGCAAAATAGTTAGAATCCGAATATCCGGTCTTCAAAGCAATCTCCTTCACGGAAAGCTCTGTATTTTTCAGCAGGCGCACTGCCTCCTTCATCCGGTAACGGGTCAGATAGGTAGTAAAGTTGCACCCAAACCCCTGCTTGAACAGACGGCAGAAATACGTATCGGAATACCGCATATAATTTGCCGCATCCTGCATGGAAATGTCATGCATATAATTCTGGCTGACGAAATCCCGGATCTCCCGCATGGTCTTGTCGCTCATGGCACCTGAATCCTCCGGAATATCATCCGTATCCAGTTCCTGGATAGGATCACTCTCTTTCTTCACGACGCCTGTTCCAGGCACTGCAGCCCCGGTTTCGCACGACTTTGGCGTACCTCCAGCCAGCCTGTCTTCCGCTTCCTGTTTTTCCGCTTCCATCTGCTTCTTCACCTGGAACACCGCTGTCTCCAGTACCGCAAATAACTCTTCCTCATCGTAAGGCTTGGTCAGATAATCCAGTGCCCTCAGCCTGATTGCCTGTCTAGTATACTGGAAATCACTGTACGCCGTCAGAAAAATGATCACGCAGTTCTCATCCATCTGCCGGATTCTGGATGCCGCCTCGATGCCATCAAGCTCCGGCATGGCAATATCCAGCACTGCAATCTGCGGATGATGCTCTTTAAACAGTTCTACTGCCTCTGATCCATTTTCCGCCTGGATAAACTCACATTCCTCTCCTAATTCTCTGGAAAGCTTCCGGTACAGGATTGAACGCTCGATCCTCTCGTCATCCGCCAGCAACAATTTGATCTGTCCCATCTATATTTCTCCCTTCGTATCCGTAAATCCAATCGTAATACAGGTACCTTTTTTCTTCTCACTTCTCACGATCACCTGACCATCCTGATACATGATCCGCACCCGCTTTATGATATTACCAAGCCCCACACCGTGACCGCTTTTTCCTTTCCATTTTCCAGAATTCAGCTGTTCTACCTGCTCCGGTTCCATACCTGCTCCGGTGTCTTCCACCGACAGCCACAGCTTTTTTCCTTCTGTCCAGCTCCTCACCCGGATAAAACCGCCGGATGCCTGACCGGAAATCCCGTGGATCACCGCATTCTCCACCAGGGGCTGTAGGATAAAGGACGGTACCATCCGGTATTCTGTATCATCCTCCACATCGATCTCATACTGTACCCGCTCTCCAAACCGCATTTTCTGGAGATACAGATAATCTTTTACCACTGCGATCTCATTGGATAAGGGCGCTGTGGATTCCGATGATTTTAGTGTATACTGAAACAGACGGCTCATAGCCAGAATCATCTTATCTGTGGTATTTGCCTCTTCCAACTGCGCCATGCAGGAAATCATATTCAACGTATTAAACAGGAAATGAGGATTTACCTGGCTTTTCAGCATCTGCAGCTGCACTTTCTCCAGCTGGATCTGCAACTCGCTGTTCTCCTGGATCGTCCGGAGAGATTCCTGGGTAGACTCCTTCATTTTGCCAAATGCCTTCAGCAGATGCCCCATCTCATCATCCTGGTCATAACCTGGAAGCTGACCTTCAAAATCATTGGCTGCCACCCGCTCCGCCTCTCTGGACAATGCCACGATAGGTTCGATCAGAGACCCGTCAATGTACTTTCCTGCATAGACTACGATCCCGGCGATCACCACAGCCGCAAATACTACCACCAGCGGAATCAGCTTAAAGCGGTTTTCTCCCTGAAGATAAGCGCGGTTTCCTTCCTTCATCACCGCCTGAGTCAGATTCCCTCCATACTGGATCAGATACCCCTGCATATCATAAATTTCATATAACGCTCTGGAAAATTCCGCTTTGCTCCGATCCATCTCCATAGCTTCGTCTCTTTTGACACAATAGACCTCATAGCTTTTCTCAATGGCCCACAAAGAACGATAGACCTCTGGCTTTGCCGGGTCTTTTTTCTTCGTTAATTTTTTAACAGTTTCTGTCGTCTCTCTGATCCTGTTCTCCAGCTCTTCCATTGCATTCCCATCGTTTCCCTCAACCCAATGGCGGAACGCATTCTCTTCTGCCTCCATCTGGGTCTGGAACCTGGCATTCCGGTCATTATCATCCATAATCTGCCTGGTCTGTCCCATAATGCCGCTGACTACCAGATACAGGCATAAAAAAACACCCAAAGAAGCCGCCACCATGGTGACGGCCATATATGCGAACTTCTGCTTCATGGAAGCTGTCTTCTTCTGTTTCACTGCCAATTCCCCTTCTTCCCCCTGCACCAACCGTACCGTCCGTTGTTTCTTTCTTGATTTCCTATTGTAAAACATTTTTCCAGGGGAATCAACCATAACAGCGGGCTCTCAGCTGATCTGTTCAAATCGGATCATTTCCTTTTTCAACCGTTTCATGATCTTTTTTTCCAGTCTGGATATGTAAGACTGGGAAATCCCCAGCATATCTGCCACTTCTTTCTGCGTCAGTTCTTCTCCGTCCTCCCTGCCGATTCCATAGCGTAGCTGGATGATCTTCTGCTCCCGCGGATTTAACCTGTCGATCGCCATATTTAACAGACTTTTCTCCGTTTCATTTTCAATGTCCCTGGAGATCACATCATCATCCGTTCCCAGAATATCTGATAACAGAAGCTCATTGCCATCCCAGTCCACATTTAACGGCTCATCAATGGACACCTCCATCTTGGTCTTGTTATTCCGTCTTAGATACATCAGGATCTCATTTTCAATACATCGGGACGCATAAGTGGCCAGTTTGATATTTTTGTCCGCCTTGAAAGTATTGATGGCTTTGATCAGACCGATCGTTCCAATAGAGATAAGATCTTCCACTCCTACGCTGGTGTTATCAAATTTCTTGGCAATGTACACCACCAGCCTCAGATTATGCTCGATCAAAGCTGCTTTTGCCTCTTTTTCCTGTTCCGTACCTAAAAGCCCGATCAGTCTCGCTTCTTCTCTGCTGTCTAAGGGCGCTGGCAGAATATCCGCTCCACCGATATAATGGATCTCGCCCTCCTTTGGAAATAACATGGTCCTAAAAGACGGAACCGCCTTAAACTGGAACCGATTCGATACTGCAACCTTAAACACCATACCATTGTCCTCCTTTTCGCCAGATCATTTTCCTGCGTTTTTTATATTCGTAACTGTTTTCACATGTTTCAGTTACTCATCCTTGTTTTACTCTTGGGACATGGTGCTTTCAGGATCTGTTTCTCCGTGAAGCAGGATCTGGTACCGGTTTTCCCTGCTGATGGGAAATGGCGCTCTGGCGATCCATGGTTTTTCCAGGACTTTTTTCCTTCCGTGTTCGAACTTCAAAAGTATTTCCTCGATCTGCATCGCTTCCATCTGCCCATATGGATTTCCAATGGTGGAAAATGGAATGATCTCCCCTGGTATCTTTTCTTCCTTATCTGCTCCATCAAAAAGCTGCTTCCAGACCTGCTCTGATACCACATGCACCGGTACCCGGTCTTTCGGCCTTACCAGCTGATTTCCGGTATCCAGATATCCAATGGCATTAACCTTTTGCTTTCCATATTTTAGAACCACCGGATAGCAGTACTTCCGTTCTTCCTTTACATCCTGATAAAACAGATAAAAAAAACGGATCAGAAGGAATACACCTGCAGTCAAAAAGAAAACGGCCCAGAAAGGAACGCCCCGGACTTCTACCTGCTGCCGGACTGCTTCCAGAATCCCACCGGCAAGAAATGCTTCCAGATACAGCATCACATACAGCTTCAGAAAGGTTCTCCAATCTCTCCGTCCAAAGCAGAGGCGGATCATACCTGCCGGAAACAGCAGCAACAGTACGATCGAGATCACCTGGATCCTCACAAAAGCTTTTGCCACCGGCACTCCCATTTTTGTACCAATATCCAAAAACAGCAGCCGTATCCACGCTTCTCCACAGGCTCCCACTGCTCCAAATGCCGCACCGGCCACAATCTGCCTCCAGCGTAGCGGTATCTGAAAAACTTTACCAAGACTCCATAAAAGTCCGGCATCCATCAGAAGATTTATCAGCAGGTAAAGGTCTATGTACCATTCGTATCTCAAACCCTTAAACAGCCCCCTGTCTCATAAACCACATTATAGGAGGTTTGCCATGCAGAATTTGTCAAACCAGGGAAGCTGATCCAAAAAAGTTTTCGACAAAAAAAGCAGCCTTGAGAATCACCTCCATATTCTCAAAACCGCCCATTCTTATCATGTTAGGTACCATATTAATTACCATATTTATTACACGGATCAACTCCGTTAAAACTTCCACCTCATGCCGCTGTGTTTGATCTCATCTCCCTCTTCATTCGAGAGCACATAATAGATATCTTCGCCCTTTAATATCGACACGGATATGATCTGTGCTCTGCCATTTTTATCAAAAGTCAGCTTAAACAGATCAAACATAGGATCTCCTACTTTGCATTTCAACAACCGGCTCATCTCTTTGTTGGCTTTCTGAACCTTCAGGACCTTATAGTATTTCTCCAGAAAAACCCCATATTCTGTTTCTAACAGCTTATAGAGTGACACATCTCCCGTCAGCTTCTCATAAATCCCAGGGAAACGTTTCACCGGAATATAGTTATTGTCGATCATAATCGGCTTGTTATCCGCATACATCACACGCTTCAGATAAACAACCTCATCATCCAAATCTATTTCCAGATCTCTTGCATAAGATGCAGTCACTTTTATGATCTGCTTATCCACAATTTCTGATGACACACTTCTTCCATTCTTTCGAATAGACTCATGAAATCCCTCAACCCCACAATCCAGTCTGGCCCTGTTCTCCTCGCCAATGACAAAGGTTCCTTTTCCCTGTCTTCTGACCAGCACTTCTTCATCACACAGCTCTTTGATTGCCCTGCGCACAGTAATTCTGCTGACATTATACAGCTTTTCTAATTCTGCCTCACTTGGCATACGATCACCGGAGGAATACTTCTTTTCATCGATTTCTTTTCTGATCGCATTTTTCAGTTGTTCGTACAACGGCGTGGACGCATTCTGATCCAGCATGACTTTTTCTCCTATCCAATTATATGATGTTGAGGTCAAAAACTTTTGACCCCCCTGATACCGGATTGCTCCGCGCGGCGGATCCTCTGGACCTACCGAATCATGACTTTCTCTTGCAGCAGCTTTCTTTCACGGAACCTGCTGATATAGGGGAAGCCAAGTTCCTGGAGCAGTTTTTCTGCCTCCTGGATGCCTTTTCCCACATCCTGTCTGCAGTGGGCGTCAGAACCGACCGTCACAATGGTCCCGCCCTCTTCCCGATACCACTTCAAAAGCGTCCTCGACGGAAATTGTTCTTTCACAGCCTGCCGAAGGCCTGATGTATTGATCTCGATTCCCTTATTTCTGTTTACCAGAATCCGGAACAGCTCCCGGACCGCCTCTTCATCCTCTTCCAGCCGTATGCTGACTCCCTGGCCCGCAGCATAACGCTTGATCAGATCCACATGACCCATACAGTCGAAATCCCCTGTTCTGGCGATCGCAAGCAAACCATCCAGATATCGTTCTTTCAAGATCCTGCAATTTGTCTTATGATAATCATATCCTTTTAGATCCAAATTATCAATTTTATGAAAGGAAGCAATGACAAAATCGAAGGGGAAGCTTTTCGTTACCTGTGCTGCTGCCTCTGGCTGAAGGTGGATCTGCCCCAATTCCGTTCCAAATCCCACATAAAGCTGGTCTTTCAATTTCTCCCGGCACTGCAGCACAGACTCCAGACACTGTGTTAAATACTCCGGCTGATATGCCTTTCTCCCAAAATCATCTGTGAACATCTCGTAATGATCGGTGATCATGATCTCTTTGATTCCTGCATCCATTGCACCTTTACAGATCTCCTCCAGAGGTTCTGAGCTATCCGGCGAGTTCTGGCAATGTACATGATAATCCATGTATAGCATATTTCTACCTCCCATTCCCCCAGTTTTTGAAATAAAATGGACTGCTGCATTGTTCACACCAGTCCATTTCCCACTCACCTTATACTTTCATTCACTTTTTTCACAATCGTCTTAGTCTAATGGATGTGGGTGACCAAATCCGCCTCTAATCGTGCAGGTAAGAGCTGAACGCTCTGCTGCGTAATCCAGAGCCACTTCCATAGGTCTGCCATCACCATAAGCAGTCAGAAATCCTGCAATAAAGCTGTCTCCTGCGCCCATGGTATCCACTGCATCCACTTTTTTGATGCCCTGATGATAAAACTTCTCTCCATCGTAGAAAATCGCACCCTTAGAGCCTCTGGTGATGCCTACGATCCTGGTTCCCAGTTCATGGACATGCTTTGCAAATCTCTCACATTCCTCCTCGCTCATATCAGAACCAGAGAAGAACGCAAAGGTCAGATACGGACAGGTTCTCTCCAGGTACTCCTCGTCTCTCTTCTCAGAAAAGTCGAACGATACGCTGCAGATCTTTGCCAGCTCTTCCAGTTCATACTCCAGATTGGAATAGCAGCTGGTATGGCAGATATCATAGTCCTTGATGATCTCTTCATCCTCTTTTACGATCTTAATAGAAAATAAATGCTGACAGCTGTCACGGAGCCCCGGCGCAAACACCCGGTCTCCATCCTTTAAATAAACTCTCGGCTGCGCGGTGTGGGCATATACCTTTCTGGAACGGTCATAGGTAACACCTTCCTCCGTCAGACACTGCTTGATGTAATCTGCACGCTCATCATCGCCAAAAACACCAATATAATTGACCTTTTCCGCACCATTTTTCTTGCAGTTTACCGCTACATTGACAGCATTGCCGCCTGGGAAATATACTCCCTCATCCATATAACAGTCGGTTACATTATCACCGATCGCAATCAGCTTCATATCACTATTTCCTCCATTTTTCGTAAATAATACTCACAGGGTTTCTTTTTTGTCCCCGTTTGATCAGCCCTTCACAGAACCAGCCGTCATGCCTCTGACGAAGTTCTTCTGCATTGCAATAAACAGGATCATGATCGGCAGGCAGGCAATCACCATACCAGCCAGAACCACGCCCCACTCCGTCATCAGACCATCACTGAAGGTCATCAGACCAACCGGAATGGTACGAAGCTTGGAGCTGTCCACAAAGATCGTTGCAAACACGAATTCATTCCATGCATAATATGCCGTCATGATAATGACTGTAGACATGATCGGTTTGGACAATGGCAGATAGATGGTCTTATAAATCTGAAACAAGGTTGCACCATCAATGATAGCTGCCTCTTCCATTTCCTTGGAAATTCCTACGAAGAAAGAGCGGATCAGCATAATGGACACCGGAAGACGGAATGCAATATACGGAAGGATCATGGCCCACAGGGTATTTTTCAGTTTCAGAGTTTTTAATAACATAAAAAGCGGAAGTAAGCATACCTGCGGAGAAAGAAGAAGTCCGCACAGGCAGAACAGAAACACAAAGTTTCCGAGTTTTCCTTTGATCTGGCACACACCAAATGCCGCAAAGGATGCAACAAACACCACGCCAATCAAGGTAGCGATGGTGACGACCAAACTGTTTACGAAGTAAAGGGAAATACCCTTATTCCATGCAGTTACATAGTTGTTCCAGAGCCATTTTTTAGGAAGTCCCCAGACATCACCATAGATTCCCTGATAGTCCTTGAAAGAAGACATAAAAATCCAGCACAAAGGATAAATAATAAGGAAGGCCAGGAGACAGAGAATAAGAAACCAGATCACCTCTCCCACTCCGATTCTTTTTCGTTTTAATTGTTTTTTAGCCATCAGCGTCCCTCCTTTTCTGTGCCATAGCTGAAGAACTGCACAGAAGATAACACAGCTGTGATCACAAAGATCAGCATTGCAATGGCGGAAGCATAGCCCATGTTATTTTTGATAAATCCGGTCTGATACATATGCAGGGACAATACCATGGTCGCCGTACCAGGACCGCCGCCAGTTAAGATATATGGTTCATTAAAGACGGTAAACGCGCCTACTACTGTCAAGATCATCGTGACAAAGAACATCTGTTTTACCTGCGGAACGGTAATGTAAAAGAACTTTTTGATCTTTCCCGCACCGTCTACTTCCGCAGCTTCATATAAATCTTTCGGAATTTTCTGGATCGCCACGATAAAAAGCATGGTGACATATCCGGTACTCTGCCACTGGGATACAGCGATCACTGCATACATGGCAGTTTTCTTGCTTCCCAGCCAGATCTTTGTCAGGTTGTCTAATCCTACTGCCTGCAAAAAGCTGTTCAACAGGCCCATCTGCGGATTATACACAAATTTAAACAACAGACACACAACGGTCATGGAAACAACCGTCGGAATAAAATAAACACTTCTAAAAAATGGTGCAGCTTTTTGAAATACCGTATCCTCCAGAACAGCCGCCAATACCAGTCCAAAACCAACCTGTACGATAATGGAGATCACTGCATAGAGGATATTGTTTTTCAGACAGGCAAGGATAATCTTGTCGGAAAAAAGCTGCTTGTAATTAGCCAGTCCCACCCATTCCCTGGTAGTTGAAGAAAGTGTAAATGACTGAAAGCTGTATATAATATTTTTAATTAAAGGAAAATATACAAATGTACCAAGGATCAGAAGCGCCGGTACTACAAAAATAAATGCTTCAAAATTTCTTTTCTTCGTCAAAATCATCCATCCCATCTTTTCGTCTGTACCAGGGACAGCTTATGGCTGCCCCTGACAAACTTCATTTTGCATGCTCTCCGCCAGCCGACGGATCGCTGATTAGTGTAAGGAAGCTGCTGCCTCTCTTACCTGCTCCATAGCGCTCTCTGGTGTCTCATCACCAGTAGCGATTGCCTGTGCCATCTGGCCATATACGGTATATACTCCCGGATCACATGCGTTGTCAAACCAAGGGGTTAATTTGCTTGCACCCTGGATAATATCCATAGCCTCTAACTGAGCCGGTAATGCATTGGTCTCGTCTACTGCGCCTGAAACGGAGGAGATATCACCACATTTTGTAGTTAAGTACTCGCCGCCCTTCTTGCTTACCAGCCATTTTAAGAATTTCTGGCATTCTTCTGGGTTCTTTGCTTTATTGCTGATCATAAAGCCTTCTGGAGCTCCTGTCAGCTCATTTGGATCACCCTTGCCATCTTCAAATGCAGGGAAATTGAAGAAGCCGTACTCGAAATCATCCGGAATGGATTTCTCTAACATCGGGATCTCTGCAAACTGCATGTACATGATTGGTGCTTCACCGGTTGCAAAATAGGTACTTCTTGCAGTCTCATGATTGATGGCTGTGCTCATCTCTCCCATGTAGGAGGTTAACTGCTGCCATTTTTCCAGAACCTCTGTGTATCCAGGATCTGTGAACTCACCAGTTGCAGCATCGTAATCCTTAGCCAGAGTCTCTGGATCGATCATTCTCTGGTTCATGGTTCCTAAGTAGTGAAGGGACTCAAAGCCGTCTGCCAGACCTGCGATGACCGGAGTCTCATAACCGGCTGCTTTTAATGCGTCCAGAGTTGCGATAAACTCATTCCATGTGGTTGGAACGGTTAAGTTGTTCTCCTCAAAAATTTTCTTATTGTAGTAGAATACTTTACCATCCTGAGACCACGGAACTGCATAGATCTGTCCGTCAAATGTGAATTTATCCACGCTTGCCTGGGCGATCTGGGAAGACCAGTCTTTATCAGCCTCATACATATCATTTAATGGAGCGACATTGCCGGAAGCGATCATCTCCTGTGCGAATGTACCGGACCAGGAAGAGAAAATATCCGGAACCTCATCAGTACCAACGATCATACGGATCTTCTCTTTGTACTGATCATTTAAAATGCAGTCCATATTGATGGTCACGTTTGGATTCTCATCCATATACTCCTGAACCAGCTCTTTGAACATGGAGTTCTTTGGATCATTTGGCCAGCGATGGAAGAAATTAATGACTACCTGTTCTCCATCTGCGGAGCCTGCATTATCTGCTGCTTTTGAATCAGCTGCTTTTGTATCTGCTGCTTTTGAATCAGCTGCTGCGGTAGTTTCTGTTCCAGCGCTGCTTCCACCACATCCTACTAAGGAAAGACCCATCAGCGCTGCCATGGATAATGCTGCTGCGTGTTTCATTTTCATAATAATATCCTCCTGTCACTCTTTGTAATAGGACGACGGAATCCAGCCTTCCTTAAATGCCAGAACCCCGTCGTCCTTTTACCGATATAATCTGGAATCGTCCATTCAGTTCCTTGATGTCCTGAAATTAATACTCCATCTTCCACATGTAACGGCGAACGCCAAGATCATGGCCTCTCTGATATGCGAACTCATCAGCCAGGGAACGAAGAACTGCGCCTGCAACCAATGGTGCAAAGTACTCTCTTACGCTTTCAGCGATACCAGTCATATCAAAGTCCTCACAATCAACTAACATGATGCTGTCAGAATACTTCTTGCAGAAGTTATATGCTCTATCATCCAGTGGTCTGGTAGAACCAAGTCCCTTGATGATGATGAATGGAACATCATAATCAGTTACCTCGAATGGGCCATGGAAATACTCACCAGAGTGAATGCAGTTAGAATGGATCCACTGCATCTCCATTAACAGGCAGATTGCGAAGGAATATGCCTCACCGTAGCAGGCACCGCTGCCCATGGTGTAGATCAGTTTCTCTCTCTTATATTTTTTGCCCCACTCTTTTAAGGTATCTGCATACTGTGCTTTTGCTTTCTCAAGAACATCGTTGATATGCTCTACAGAAGCAATACCTTCTTTAAACTTCTCATTTGGTGCAACCGCATCCAGAATCCGGAAGATCAGGGAGTATAATACTGCCTTATTTAAATCGCTGGCATCTGCCTCTTTGCCCCAATCATAGTGAATTGGATACTCAGCTGCTTTCCACAGTGGAGAATCTACTAAATTGGATAATGCGATGGTTGTTGCTCCTTTGGCTCTTGCAACCTCTGTTGCCTTTACTGTCTCTGGTGTATTGCCAGAATGAGAGCAAGTGATTACAACAGAATCCGGACCTAATGCCTTTGGCTCCTCATGTACGAACTGATTTGATGTATAAATGCCTGCCGGGATATCAATCTCCTTATCAAACATAAACTGTGCTGGCATCATAAATGCCTGAGAACCGCCACATGCTACAAAATAGAAGTGGTTGATGTTCTTCTTTGCTGCGACTGCTGCAACTGCTTTGTTGATCTGATCAATGTGCTCCTGCTTCATAATTGTTCCTCCATCCTTGTGTTGTTTTGTGTTGTTATATAACGTTATATGATGTACTGTTATCATATAACGTCTTATAACATTTGTCAACATCTTTTTCCATATTTTTTATATTACTTTAACGCAGTGAATTTGGATGGATCACACGAACATACTTCTCATAAAAACGAATCCTGCTTGCAGAATCCTCCGCCTGCGGCGGGGCGCTTTAGCGACACACTTCCACTCCGCCGCAGTGCGATCCTCGCGGAGCGTTTTTGTGTCATAGGGCGAATTTTCCTATGAGGTGAAAAAGAATGTGCCTTGGCACATTCTCGCGCCGAGCGCGGTCGCTTGCGACATATTTCTTCTTCGCGCGAGTGCGCATCCCGCGGAGCGTTTTTGTGTCATAGGGCGAATTTTCCTATGACACAAAAAATGCAGTTTCCGAAGAACCCTTAGACGTTCTCCAGAAACTGCATTTTTATAACTCTTCTATCCGTTCAAAAACAATCCTATCTTTTATTCCGTAAGAAGTCCGGGATATTAATATCAGCTGGCTTTACGGTTGGACGCGGCTGAATGACCGGAGTTGGGGTTGGAATCTGTGTCTGGGCAGTCTGAGCTGGAGCCTGGCTGCCGTAGCTGACACCAGAAGCTGCCGGACGTGCGGTCGTAGTTCCCATAGGACGGACGGTCGCAAAACGTGGCGCTGCTGTCTGTGGAGCACTCTGCTGAGGCTGTGCTGCTGCAGCTGCCTCTACTGCCCCATTTTTTAAATTAAAGGTGTTGAAATTGTTCATCGTCTGGGATACAGAACCGGCATCATCATTCAGACCGGTTGCGATCACGGTGATCGTCGCCTCATCCTGGGCATTCTCATCATACATCGCACCAAAGATGATGTTGGCATCATCACCTACTAACTCCTGAACATAGCTTGCCGCCTCATTCGCCTCGATCAAGCTGATATCACCAGAAATGTTGATGATCACATGGGAAGCGCCCTCGATGGAAGTCTCTAACAGCGGGCTGGATACCGCCTGTTTTACAGCCTCGATCGCCTTATCATCGCCTTTTGCCTTACCGATACCGATGTGAGCGATACCCTTGTCTGTCATAACAGTCTGCACATCTGCAAAGTCTAAGTTGATCAGTCCAGGTACGTTGATCAGGTCTGTGATACCCTGGACAGACTGCTGAAGAACCTCATCTGCCTTCTTTAATGCCTCTGGCATAGTAGTTCTGCGGTCTACGATCTCTAATAATTTATCATTTGGGATCACGATCAGAGTATCTACGCTCTCCTTCAGACGCTCAATGCCCTGTAATGCGTTGGCCATACGTGCCTTTGCCTCGAAACGGAAAGGTTTAGTCACGATACCAACTGTCAGAATTCCCATATCTTTTGCGATCTTAGCAACAACCGGAGCTGCTCCAGTACCAGTACCGCCACCCATGCCACAGGTAACAAACACCATGTCTGCGCCCTTCAGTGCCTGTGCCAGTTCCTCGGAACTTTCTTCTGCTGCTTTCTCACCAATCTCCGGTCTTGCGCCGGCGCCTAAGCCCTTGGTCAGCTTCTCACCGATCTGCATAGCAGTTGGAGCTTTGCAATCCTTTAATGCCTGATGGTCCGTGTTGATACCGATCAGTTCTACGCCTGCGATATTCTCATCTACCATGCGGTTTACAGCATTATTACCAGCGCCGCCTACACCTACAACAATAATTCTGGCAGCGTTTTCATTCTCGTTTATCTTAATCTCTAACAAAGAAAATTCCTCCTTTTAACTATCCAACACCTTCAAGATGTATTTTTCACATTCTTCTTATTTTTCTACCTTAAAAACCAGCCTACCTAATACTATATTTTATTTTTTGCAAAATATCAACCACTTTTTTATAAAGTTATTGTTTTATCACGTTTTAAGGTTTCCGTTTCATGGTATACATGGACGGCGGATTCACCGGGTCATAGGTATCCAGATAAAGAATCCCCTTCTTTCCCTCTAATTCCGGCATCATGTCCGACAGCTCTGAAATTTTCCCGCTGATATCTTTACTGTCCCCCAGGGCAACTTCCAGATCTTTCATATATAAAGTTGCTTCCCCTTTGGAATTATACTGGATCTTGTCCACCTTCAGGTTATAGGTCTCCAGCACCTGGGTCACATTCAAAATGCTCTCAAATACGCTCTTTTCTTCCACTGGGAGCGGATGATGAAGCACAATATGTCCGAATTTCAGTCCGGTAATGCAGGGAATACCATCCAGCTTCTGGTTCGTGCTCTCCACCACGATTCCGTCCTTATCAAAATACATGAAGCTGCTCATATAGGACACATAACCCACCACGGTCTTCTCATGAATGATGACCTGCACATGGAAAGGGTTCTGGAACACCAGCTTGTAATCCTCCACAAATGGAATCTGCTGATGATCCTTCACATGATCCTGCAGATAACAGTAAGTGCTGTTCCAGTCCATATTTTTCTGGAAGATCATATCCACGATCTCTTTTTCCGTATAGTGGGTGTTTCCGGTCACGGTCACCTGGCGGATATTCACTGAGCAGATCCCTGCTGCCAAAACAATGATCACCGCCAGAACCACCAGCCATTTTCTTGATCTTTTTTCAGATGAACGTCCAATCATAGATTTCTTGTACACTCTCCTGTTTTTGTATAAGGTCTTTGTATAAGATCTTTGTATCGCACCCGAGCTCCCAGTGCCTGTAAATCTCCACAGATATCTTCATACCCGCGAAAAATGTGATGGCTGTTCTGGATCTTCGTTACGCCTTCTGCTGCCAGTCCTGCGATCACCAGGGCAGCACCGCCCCGCAGATCTGCCGCCTGCACGGTTTCTCCACGAAGAGGATACATTCCGTGTATCCTGGCCCGGTCTTTCTGGATCTCAATTCTGGCTCCCAGCTTCCGAAGTTCCTCTGCCGTACCAAATCTTTCTTCAAAAACGGTTTCCCGAATCTCTCCATTCCCATTCCCTGCAGCCATCAGTGCCATCAGCGGCGACTGGAGATCCGTAGGAAATCCGGGATAAGGAGAAGTCTTTACCCAGATTCCATCCGGCCGGTCATTGATCTGTACTTTTATAAAAGAGGCGCCCGGCAAATTCTCCCATTCCAGCTTTGCCCCCATCTGTCTGGCTGTCTGGAAAACCCGGTTCAGTTCTGCCGGACAGATTCCTCTCAATACTGCTTCTCCACCTGCTGCCATCACTGCGTACAGATAAGTACCCGCCACGATCCGGTCACCCGGGATATCATAAACGGTATCCTTAAGCTCATTTACCCCTTTGATCCTTAATGTATCCGATTCAATTCCGCTGATTTTTGCTCCCATGTGATTTAACAGCCTGCACAAATTCCCAATCTCCGGCTCCCTGGCAGCGCCCTGGATCAGGGTGGCTCCATCTGCCAGAACCGCAGCTAAAACTGCCTGTTCCGTGGCTCCCACACTTGGATAGGAAAATAGGATCTCACTGCCCTTCAGTCCTTCTGTTCTGGCATACAGTTCTCCATCTGTCTCCCGGATCTGTGTTCCCATCTCCTTTAGGGCATATAAATGGAGGTCGATGGGGCGTTTCCCGATGGTACATCCACCTGGGTAACCCGCCTGTGCTTCCCTGCATCTTCCAAGCAGCACCCCCATCAGGATCACCGATGAACGCATGGCCGTCAAAAACTCCCTGGGAATCTGCGTCTGGCTGATTTCAGAAGCATCTATGGTCAGCGTATGTCCATCCAGGCTGCATTTACAGCCTATAGACTTTAATATCCCCATCATACAGAAAACATCCTGTATCCTGGGGACATTGTTCAAAACCGTCATTCCTTTATGAAGAACGGCAGCTGCCATCATGGGAAGCGCCGCATTTTTGGAACCCTGGATCCCGATCTCTCCACGTAACCTGTGTAATCCCTCCACCAGTATCTCTGACAATCTGTTCCCTCCCGATGCGCGTTATACCATATTGTATGCACGCATGGAAAGTCCTGATTCTTATTTCTCCAATTTTATCTGGTTCGAGACACTTAGCACCATGCCCATCTCCGCTTCCAGAAAGACGATCGATGTGCCTCCGTAACTGATAAATGGAAGGGTAATACCTGTATTGGGAATGGTATTGGTAACCACGGCAATGTTTAAGATGACCTGGATCGCGATATGGGCCATCACCCCAACCACCAGAAGACATCCAAACAGATCCGGTGCATTACTGGCAATCACCATAAACCGGTAGATCATAAACATAAACACCAGGATCAGGGAAACTGCTCCAAATAGTCCAAGCTCTTCACATATGATCGAGAAAATCATATCATTCTGGGCCTCCGGCACAAAGCCCAGCTTCTGGATACTCTCGCCCAGACCCTTGCCGAACAGACCGCCGGAGCCGATGGCATACAGACCCTGAAGCACCTGATAACCACCATCGCTGGCAAACGCTTCCGGATTCTTCCATACATTGATACGGTTTAACTGATATGGTTTCAACAAATGGATCGCCCGCAAGCCGTTACCGATCTGCGGCGCAAAAGCGATCACCAGACCGCCAGCAGCCATGACCAGAAAATACCACAACTTCTTCCGGCTTGCCACAAACAGCATGACAAAACCAATTCCGGCGATGATAATACCGGAGCTTAAGTTATTTGCCGCTACAATGGCAGCTAACGGGAGCACCACCATGGCAATTCGGGCAATACCCGCAGGCCGGTCCACATCTCTTCCCAATTTCACCAAAAGTGCAGCAACAGAAACAATGATCGTGATCTTAACCAGCTCCGTCGGCTGAAAGCTAAGGGGAGCAACTCCAAGCCATCGTCTCTTACCATTGACCCGACGTCCCACGAAAGATACCGCGATCATCATAAACCAGGACACTGCAATCGCCAGTTTATAGAATTTCGCATACCAGCGATAATCCAGCCGTGAAATAAGGATCATAAAAGCAAAACCACCTAATGCGATCACTCCCTGGCGGGTCATGAAATACGCCGCATTTCCATTATAATCAAGCTGTGCCTTATAAGAACTGGCACTATAGATCATAAGAAGGCCAAACATGATCAGAAATGCGATCGTAAACAAAAGGCTGTAATCATAAAACCGCTGAGATCTCTTTTTCTTCATCCTGTTCGACGGCCTCCTTTCTATGTTTGATATCCTCACAAAACCTCATGTCAAAGGTTCATAACAGGAACAGCTCCTACAGACTCCGGACACACTCTTTGAAGATCCGTCCGCGTTCCTCATAATTCTTAAACATGCCCCAGCTTGCGCACGCAGGGGAAAGAAGTACATTGTCCCCCATATTGGCATAAGATGCACAGACACGGACAGCTTCTGACATATCCTCCGCATACATGATATCATAGAAGCCATGAGCTTTTGCACACTCTGCGATCTTATCCCTGGTCTGACCGATCAACACCAGATATTTTACCTTACCGTCAAATGCCTCAATCCACTCATCGTAAGTGGACTGTTTATCATAACCGCCTGCGATCAGCAGAGTCGGACCTGGCATGGCGCGGATCGCCTGGATCGCTGCGTCTGGATTAGTTCCCTTGGAATCGTTATAATATTTCACACCGGAGCGCTCCAGTACAAACTCGATCCGGTGTTCTACTGCCTTGAACTCTTTCGCCACCTTCACGATCGTCTCCATCGGAACACCCATCGCACGGCTGATGGCAATGGCAGCCATCACATTCTCATAGTTATGTCTGCCTAACAGATTCAGTTCCCTGACATCCAGAACGGCCTCCGCCTTTTTATTTTTTGCGTAGTAAATCATATCCCCATCCAGATAATAGCCATCGTCCAGTTTCTGACGGCTGCTGAAGAAGATCACCTTCGGTTTTAGCTCTTCGCTCTGGCCAAACTCCCTAAGAACCTTATCATCATAATTCAGGACACAGGTATCCTCCTCCGTCTGGTTGCTGGTAATGCTCTCTTTCACTGCAATATAGCACTCCATCGTGTGATGACGATTCAGATGATCCGGTGTGATGTTCAGGATCGCACTGACATCTGGGCGGAAATCCATAATGGTCTCCAGCTGGAAGCTGGAAACTTCTGCTACCGTTACAGAATCATCCTCTGTTTCCATCGCCACCTGGGTATAAGGGATACCAATGTTGCCAACCACGAAAACACTTTCATAGTATGCTTTCATGATCTCCCCGGTCAGCGCTGTCGTTGTCGTCTTGCCATTGGTTCCGGTGATGGCTGCCAGTCTGCCCTTCGCGCACTGATATGCCAGCTGGATCTCACTCCAGATCGGGATCTTGGCTTCATCCAGCACAGCCACAAATGGCGCCTCCAGCGGAATTCCAGGACTGATCACACACATCTCCACGCCTAACAGATCTGTGCGCTTTAATTCACCCAGTACAATCGTGATCCTGGCATCCTCATCAAATTCATGCTTTAACTCTTCCGCATCAAGCTCCGTATTGCTGTCATATAATACGACCTCTCCGCCCATATCCAGCAGGAGCTTTGCAGCGGAAATACCGCTTAATCCAGTTCCTGCCACTAATACTTTCTGACTCTGACTCATGACGTCTTCCTCCTATAATCCTAAGTACGCGATCAGACAAAGGATCGCTGTAATGATGGAAAATACCGCTACCACACGGGTTTCTGACCAGCCGCACAATTCAAAATGATGATGGATCGGAGCCATTTTGAAAATACGTTTTCCACCAGTCTTTTTAAAATAGGTAACCTGAATGATTACTGATAATACCTCTACCAGATAGATCAGTCCAATGATCGGGATAAATAATGGGAGCTGCATCACCAGGGCGCTGGCTGCCACAAAACCACCCAATGCCAGAGATCCGGTATCTCCCATAAATACCTTCGCCGGGTACACATTAAACAATAAAAATCCCAAAAGGCTTCCCACAACCGCTCCTGTCATCGGGCTTAAACCGCTGTTCTCTCCAAGAGCCACTATCGTTAAAAATGTGGCAACGAGAATGGTCACGCTGGTACACAGACCATCCAGACCATCTGTAAAGTTTACGCCATTATCCGTTCCCAGCAGGACCACAAATACAAACGGAATGTACAGGTATCCCAGATCCAGCATCAGGCCCTGATCAAAGCCGCCGGTAAATGGAATCAGGATCCTGGTCCCCACATCACCGGAATTCATCAGATAATACGTGAATACTGCTGTGATCACGATCTGTCCTGCTAACTTCTGCTTTGGATTTAAGCCCTCGGAACGCTTCATGACGATCTTGATATAATCGTCCAGAAAACCGATGATACCAAAGCCCACAGTCACAAACAGAACAGGAATGATCTTTGGATAATCTTTTAGGTAAAACAAGGATGTTACAATGATGCTTCCCAGAATGATCAGTCCACCCATGGTCGGGGTTCCCTGTTTCTTCAAATGAGCCTGCGGTCCTTCCTGACGTACCTGCTGGCCAAATTTCAGTTTGTGAAGCATCGGAATTACTACCGGGCATAATGCCGCGCTGATAACAAAGGCGATGATGATCGCCAAGATGGTTTCATTAATCATTTTGCACCTCAAATTCTTATGTATAAAATAAGCCTGCGTTTTCACAAGCAAAAATAGTATACGTCTTTTTAGAAGAATAATCAATCCTCTTATCTTTTACTTTTCCCAAATCAGCAAAATCTATTTTCTTTCTCAAGCAATATCTCTTTAAGAAGCTGCTTTGGCAGGAATTTCCAGATATGGTAAAATATTCTGGAAAATATCCGCAATTACCGGAGCCGCGATGGTCCCTCCATAATAAATCCCCACCGGTTCATCAATCGTGATCAGTGCCATCACCTGGGGATCATCTGCAGGCGCGAAGCCTAAGAAACTGGAAATATATTTTTTCAGGCTTCTCGGAAGTTTCTCCGAGGTGGCCGTTTTCCCACCGATCCGGTAACCTGGCAGCGATGCCCTTTTTCCGCTTCCTTCCGCCACCACCTGTTCCAGAATATAGCGCATCGTCTCACTGGTCTCCCTGGAAACGATCCCTTCCTTTTGCGGATAAGTAAATGTATGTACCTGTTCTCCGTCCTGGCTGACCGCCCGGATGCCGAAATGAGGGGTCACCCGAGTTCCTCCGTTCACGATGGATGCCGCCGTAGTGATCAACTGCAATGGGGTGATCTGAAACGACTGGCCAAAGGACACGGTTGCCAGTTCCACCGGCCCCATATTTTCTTTTTTATGCATGATGGTAGACGCCTCACCCGGCAGATCCACCCCCGTTTTGCCTTTCAAGCCAAACTGGATGAAATAATGATAATACTGCTCTACCCCAAGTCTCTGTCCCACATCGATAAATACCGGGTTGCAGGAATTCATCGCTCCCTGTAAAAAAGTCTCACTTCCATGGCCACCCACTTTATGACACCGGATCTTCCGGTCCTCTACGATCCGGAATCCCGGGCAGGAAAAGGTATCCTCCAGTTTCACCACACCTGCCTCCAGCCCGGCTGCAGCCGTTATGATCTTAAACGTAGAACCAGGCTCATAAGTATCATTGATCGCCGGATTACGCCACATCTGATTCAGCAGCTCCTGCTTCGATCCCATTTTCCCACTCTCGTCTTCGATCTCCATATTGAAAGTAAATGGATCATTCAGATTAAATTCCGGCACATTGACCATGGCAAGCAGTTCTCCATTTTGTGGATCCATAATGATCACCGATACCTGCTTTGCCCCTTTTTCCTCCTTGACCTTCAAAGCCATCTGCTGGGCGTACATCTGGATATTGTAATCCAGACTGATCGTCAGATCATGACCGGGAACTGGTTCCTCCCGATCCTCAAAGGCATTTTCAAGTTCGACTCCTGCCGCATCCGTCATGGTCAGGATCTTACCATTTCTGCCTTTCAGCCAATTCTCATATTTCACCTCCAGACCGATGATCCCCTGATTGTCACCTCCCGTAAAGCCAAGTACCTTCGATGCCAGGGAATCATAAGGATAATACCGTTTATAATCTTCATCCACTTTTACACCCGCCAGATGCTGTTGCCGGATCTGATCTCCTGTCTCCTTATCCACATTGGTCCTGATAATCTCGCGAGAACTGTATTTTTCTACTTTTTTTCTTATCTCTTCCTGCGGCATGGCCAAAAGCTCTGATAAAACCGTTGTTACCTGCTCTGTGTCTTCCACCTGATTATGGATCACCGAAATGGTGCAGACCGTCCGGTTATCCGCCAGCACCACACCATTGCGATCCATGATCCGTCCTCTGGCCGCCTTGATGGTTCGTTCTCTCTGGTGCAGATCTTCTGCTTTCTGGCTATAATAACTGCTGCGAAATACCATAAGAAAAATAAGCCGTCCTGTCAGCCCTGACATTACCATACATAAGGTCAGGCATAGGATGGCTATTCTTCGTCTGTGATGTGTCTGATTTCGGTTCATGCCTAATCCCAGATTCACTTTTCTCTCTAATTCATATGTAATGACTCATGGAATTTATGCACAAGCCAGGTCTTTATGCTGTCTTTCCTGATTTTGTGCGGAATCCTCTATGGTGCCGCAGCCGTAGTCTCTTCCGCGCCGGATGCTGTCTGTGCAGTCAGATCACCTGACGTTTCTGGAATGGCCTCTATGGTTTCTCTTGTATTTTCAGCAGTTGTCCCAGCCTGTGTACTTCCAGCTCCATAAGAGTTTTCCGGACTTCCAGGCAATTCAGCCGGAATGTCCAGACTGTCACCGCCTTCGCCTTCATCCTGCGGAACCACCTCTTCTGTATCATATGGCTTCTTAACAGTCTCACTCTCCTGCACAGTCTCCCCATCCTGTTCCTGACCTTCGGTATTTTCTGTGATTCCCTCTTCCTGTGGAAGCTGGCTCTTAATACTCTGATCTTCTTCTGGAAGATCTGTCGTCGGAAATACATTCAAATATGGGAGAATATCCCCCATAATCTGGGAAAATACGCTGCTGGCATAGCTGCTGTGGGCCTGATCCTCCACATGGGGCTCATCAATTACCACATAGACCAGTGCCTGTGGGTCGTCTGCCGGAGCAAACCCGCAGAAAGAAACCAGATAATTTCCCTGTTTACGCGGGATCTTTTCTGCCGTACCGGTCTTTCCGCCGACCTCATATCCTGCAACCTGGGCAGCTTTACCTGTTCCCTCTGCTACGGTACGCACCAGGGCCCGGCGGATAAAATCACTGGTGGATGCCGAAACCGTCTCACGGACCAGCAAACGGTCATTTTTCTTCACAACAGAACCCGATTCATTTAAAATCTGTTTTACAATATGAGGCTCATAATAATAGCCGCCATTGATCGTAGAAGCAAATGCTGCTGCCATCTGGACCATAGTACAGTTATAGTTCTGTCCAAAAGAATTCGTTGCCAGATCCATCGGACCCATATTATCTGCTTGATATACCAGCGTACTGGCATCCGCCTCACCCGGCAGATCAATTCCCGTTTTTGATCCCAGGTTGAACAAATCCTGATATTTCTTAAACGTTTCCTTCTTCTCCATAGCCGCCATCTGCATCATGGCGTCATTACAGGAAACCATCAGTGTTTCGTCCAATGCCATATCTCCGTGACCGCCTTTCCGGAAAGCCGTACACTTGACATTATATCCGGCAATGGTCTGATATCCATCACAGAAGAAGTGAGTGTTTGGAGTGACCAGATTCTCCTCCAGCGCTGCTGACACAGTAAATACCTTCGATGGGGATCCTGGCTCAAACGTATCGCTGACACAGAAGTTTCGCCACATCTGATTCCAGGCATTGGCCTTCTCTTCGTCACTCATGGCATCCTGCTCTTCCTGGGTATACATAGAAGAAAGATCCCGGGGATTATTTAAATCATAGGTTTTATCTGTTGCCATAGACAGAATCTCACCATTAGACGGATCCATGACGACCACGCCGATCTGTTTGCTTCCCACTTCTGTCTTCCACTGCTCGATCCGTTTTTCTACCATTTTCTGGATATTTACATCAATCGTAGACATAATGGTATTGCCATTTTCCGCTTCTTTCACGACAGTTTCAATATTAGAATCGTCATTTAAATAGCCATACTCTCTTCCATTGGTTCCGATCAGGGAATCATTGTAATACTGTTCCATTCCGCCGCTTCCGGTGGTACCGTCACTGCTGGCAAATCCGATCAGATTGCAGGCCAGATTGTTATAAGGATACACTCTCTTATACTCCGGCTCAAACCACACACCTTTGACCCTCTCGTCTTTTCCGGCTTTATAATTTGCGGTGTTGATCTCACTTTTTTTGTTTTCAAATTCTATTTTCTGTTCATAAGGGATCTGCTTATCATAACGGATATAGCTGGACTCAGGGTTTCGGGTGATCACCTGCTTCAGATCCGCAGCATCATATCCAAAATACTCCGATAACGCATCGACCGTAGTCTGCAGATAGCGCTCATCCCCATCCTTGACCCCCATCTGGGCCGGATCCAGAATCACATAAAACACCTGCTCACTGGTAGCCAGATAGGTGCCGTTCCGGTCTACGATATCTCCTCTCCGATAAGGGATCGTCCGGCTGTCATAGGTGGAACGCTGAGAAAGAACGATTTTGGTATATTCATCATTCTTACTGTCAATAATCAAATACAAACGTATTCCCAGTAGAAACAAAGCCAGCATGATCACAAGGACTGTGATTGCCAGCTTCTCCTGTACAAATCTTGGAATGATGTTCCTATTTTTCAGTTTCTTCGGTTTTTCTGTCCGATTTCTAGTGTTTCGGGATGTCTTCATACTGTCTTACATACTCGCTTTCTGTCCGGTTATACATAAGCACCTGGTCTTTATTGGCGTAAACCATCCCCAACTCCTCCGTCGCTACTTTGTATACATGATCCAGATCCACATAAGTATTGATCTTCGTTTCCAGCGCGTTATTCTGCGTTTTTAATGTAGTCAGTTCCTGTTCCAGATTCTTAATAGAATCCATACGGGCTGTCATATCCGACTGGACGTGAATGTAGCTGACACAGATATACAGCATACAGCAGGCTGCAGCCATAAACATCACCAGATAAGGAAGATTCATCCGGAGCGCCTTCTCCTGGTTTCTCCGGATGGTATAGCTTTTTCTTGGGTCACGCCTTCTGACCGGCTGCTCTGGAATCCGCTCCGGTTCCAATTTGCGCACAGTATTCCCTTCAATATATCCCATCTGCTGTATCCGTTTATTCGAAACAGGTCTACCAGCCATAGTTACTCCCTTCTAACACCGCTCAAATACTCTCAGTTTGGAGCTCTTTGATCGTTTGTTCTCTTCGATTTCTTCTTCTGTCGGCACGATCGGTTTTCTAGTAATTACCTTTCCTTTGCTCTTGCGTCCGCACACGCACACCGGGAAATCCGGTGGACAGATACACGGATTTTCATTCTCCCGGAAACGGTTCTTCACGATCCGGTCCTCCAGAGAATGGAAGGTGATAATGCTCAATCTTCCGCCAGGGTTTAACAGATCGATCATGGTATCGATCGAGTCATTTAAGACATCCAGTTCATGATTCAGTTCGATCCGGATCGCCTGGAATGTCCGCTTGGACGGATGTCCGCCTACGGCTCTCATCTTCATAGGGATCGCTGCCTTGATGATCTCGGTCAATTCTCCTGCCGTTTCAATCCGTTTCTCCTGTCTTGCCTTTACGATGTGCTTTGCGATATTTTTCGCAAATTTATCTTCTCCATAATCGCGGATGATCCGGTACAGATCCATCTCATCGTATTCATTAACGATATCTGCCGCCGTCATGGGATTTCGTTGATCCATACGCATGTCCAGAGGCGCATCGTCTTCATTATAAGTAAATCCCCGGTCTGCCGTATCTAACTGATAGGAGGAAACCCCCAGATCCAGATAAATACCGTCCACCTTCTCGATCCCCAGCTCCTGCAGAACACTCTTGATCTGCTCATAGTTGCTTCTGACGATCGTGACTTTATCGCCAAATTCCGCCAGCCGCTCTCCTGCTGCTGTGATCGCATCCTGATCCTGATCGATCCCGATCAGACGTCCATGCTCTCCCAGACGCCTGCACACCTCGCTGGCATGTCCGCCACCGCCTAATGTGCCATCTACATAGATGCCGTCCGGTTTGATATTCAGGCTGTCGATGGTTTCTTCTAACAGTACAGACTTGTGTTTAAATATCATATTCCCAGACCTTCCATATCACAAATTTCTTCAATATTCTCATCGTCGTTAGCCGCAGCCCACTTTTCAGAGCTCCAGACCTCAATCCGGTTTCCTGCTCCGGCTAAAACTACGTCTTTTTCCAGACCCGCAAATTCTCTCAAAACCGCCGGGATCAGAATCCGTCCCTGCTTGTCTACTTCGCAGACAGTGGCACCTGCTAAGAAGAAACGGGTTAATTTTCTGGCATTGGCATTGGTAACAGGCAGTGAAGTCAGCTTCTTCTCCAGGATCTCCCAGTCGGCATTACCGTACACGAAAAGACAGCCATCCAGACCCTTCGTAATTACGAATTCATCTCCCAGCTGTTCCCTGTACTTCGCCGGAACGATCAGACGTCCCTTAGCGTCAACCGTATGATAATACTGACTCATGAACATACAACATCACCTGCTGCTTCTTCTGGAACAAACCCAAACCGCTTTTGCTCCACTCCCTGCCACTTTCTACCACTTTCTACCACTTGATAAATTAATTTTAGTACAAACGTTAGGAAATGGCAAGGAATTTTTTACTTTATTTCAATAAGTGGGCCAGAAACGGGCAGAAGCCCCGGCTCTGAGGACGCGCTCTCGCTGCGTTTTCCATAGTCCTCAGAACCGGGGCTTCTTGGTTTCTACCCGATTCACTTTCCAAATTTCTAAATTGTCCAGCTTCAAAATCGACTCACAATACTCACACTGCTTTGCACCCAGTTTTCTCACCGGCGCCCCACAATTGGGACAGGTGAGCGATGCGGTGGTTTCTGGATTTTGGTCCTGATCATACGTATATACCAGCTCCGTCACACATGCCGTCTGCACCGTATGTGTCTCCCCAGTGCCCTGATTTTCTCTGCAGGTATACTGAGCAGCAGTCTCACAGATCACGGTACTGTTTCCCCCATGCTTGCGATACCCGCTGATCACCGTGCGATGGATCCGGATATCTGGAAACTGTCCCAGATACTCTCTCACCGCCTGTTCCACCATCCGCTGCATCTCTTCCCAGTTAAACTCTGGAAAATCCCGCAAAATCTGTGGAAGGTAGAGATTGGTCATAGCACTTAAAGATTTCGGTGTGGTCTCCGACAGTTTTTCTCCTTCTTCAATCGCCCTGACTACTTCTCTTACCAGCCTGACCTCTGTAGAATTCATCAGGCGTCTGATCTTCCTGCGCGTTCTTCGGTACGCCACAGAAATCAAATAAATACATAAAAGAACTGCCACCACACAAATGGCGGCGGCAGCAATATGACTGTTATCTTTCATTTATACTGTAATCTCAGCAGTCATGCCAAGTACTTCTTTATTGGCTTCCAGAATCGGATTTACCACTTCACTCAAGAACTCATCCACCTGCTGCGGTGCACGGCCGACATATTTCGACGGATCCATCGTCTTCTTTAAATCTTCCATGGTCAGCCCAAATGCAGGATCTTCTGCGATCAGCTCCAGTAAATTGTTATCCAGGCCTTTTTCTTTTACATTTCTTCCTGCTTCCATAGAAAGCTGACGGATCCGCTCATGCAGTTCCTGACGGTCGCCGCCTGCCTTGACTGCATCCATCATGATATTCTCCGTAGCCATAAATGGCAGCTCTGCCAGAAAATGTTTCTCGATAACCTTTGGATATACTACCAGACCATCCACCACGTTCAGGTACAGATCCAGGATTCCGTCGATGGCTAAGAAGCCCTCCGGAACACTGAGACGCTTATTCGCAGAGTCATCCAGAGTACGCTCAAACCACTGGGTTGAAGCAACCAGCATCGGGTTGATCACATCAGCCATCACATAATCAGCCAGAGATGCAATTCGTTCACTTCTCATTGGATTTCTCTTATATGCCATAGCAGAAGAACCGATCTGATTCTTCTCAAATGGCTCCTCCACCTCTTTCAGATGCTGAAGAAGGCGGACATCGTTGGTAAACTTATGGGCGCTCTGGGCAATACCTGCCAGAACATTTAACACACGGGTGTCGATCTTTCTGGAATAGGTCTGTCCGGAAACCGGATAACATTCCTTGAATCCCATCTTCTCTGCGATCATCTGATCTGCTTTGCGGCATTTCTCATGGTTGCCGTCAAATAATTCCAAAAAGCTTGCCTGGGTTCCTGTGGTTCCCTTGGAGCCAAGCAACTTCATGCTTCCCAGTACATAGTCCAGGTCTTCCAGATCCAGGCACAGGTCATGAAGCCATAAAGTGGCGCGTTTGCCAACGGTCGTTGGCTGTGCCGGCTGGAAATGGGTAAATGCCAGGGTCGGCTGGTTTTTATAGGTATCGGCAAATTTAGCCAGCTCTGCCATAACGTTGATCAGTTTTTTTCGAACCAGCTTTAACGCCTCAGTCATAATGATCAGGTCCGTATTATCGCCAACGTAACAAGAAGTAGCACCCAGATGGATGATTCCCTTTGCCTTCGGGCACTGCTGTCCATAAGCATAGACATGAGACATCACATCATGGCGTACCAGACGTTCTCTCTCCTTTGCCACCTCATAATTAATATCGTCCTGATGGCTCTTTAATTCATCGATCTGTTCCTGAGTGATGTTCAATCCCAGTTCCTTCTCGGTCTCTGCCAGGGCAATCCATAATTTTCTCCAGGTTTTAAACTTTTTATCCGGGGAAAAGATATACTGCATTTCCTTGCTGGCATAACGCTCGGATAATGGGCTCTGATATCTATCGTTCATACTCAATAACTCCTCTCAATTTTCTTACGGTCAACACAGCAGATGTGCAGACCCGCAAAACAGTTACTCCCTTTTTCTATTACCGTGTATACTCACCGCGGATATCTTCCTTCGGCGGATCGATCGGATACTCTCCATTGAAGCAGGCAGTGCAGATCGGCAGTCCTTCTGCCATCTCATAGAGCCGTTCCATCCGCAGGTACGATAAGGAATCTGCTCCGATCAGTTCGCAGATTTGATCAACAGTCCGGTTATGGGCAATCAGTTGTTCTTCGGAAGGAATATCCGTACCGAAATAACATGGGTGTAAAAATGGTGGTGCACTGACTTTTACATGAACTTCCTTTGCTCCGGCATCCCGCAGCATCCGCACGATCTGATGGCTGGTGGTTCCGCGGACAATGGAATCATCGATCATAATGATGCGTTTTCCTGCCACTGCCTCTCTTAACACATTCAGTTTTACACGAACCGCAGATACCCGGTTACTCTGCTTCGGTTTGATAAAAGTCCTGCCGACATATGTGTTCTTAACAAAAGCGGTTCCATAAGGAATCCCGGATTCCATAGCGTAACCCAATGCCGCCGCATTGCCGGATTCCGGAACACCGACTACCAGATCAGCCTCTACCGGGTCATCTTTTGCTAAGCAGCGTCCTGCGTAAATACGGGAATGGTACACGCTGACACCATCAAACACACTGTCTGGTCTTGCAAAATAAATATATTCAAAAATACATCTGGCCTGTTTCTTCGGATCGGACAGACACATGCTCCGGTCAGATTCAATGCCGTCCTTTGTGATACTGACGATCTCACCCGGCTCCACATCGCGGACAAAGGTCGCGCCAATGGTATCCAGAGCACAGGTTTCCGATGCCAGAATATAGGCATTGTCCTTTTTGCCGATACACAAAGGCTTAAATCCAAATGGATCTCTGGCTCCGATCAGCTTTCTTGGGCTCATGATCACCAGGGAGTATGCTCCGGAGATCTTCTTCATGGCATTGGCCACTGCCTGCTGTACTGTTGCTGTTTTAATCCGTTCTCTGGCAATATGGTATGCGATCACTTCCGAATCAATGGTTGTCTGGAAAATCGCACCTGTGTATTCCAGTTCCCGGCGCAGTTCCGGCGCATTCACCAGGTTCCCGTTATGAGCCAGGGCTAATGTACCTTTTACATAGTTCAATACCAATGGCTGGGCATTCTCTCTTGTACTGCTTCCTGCGGTAGAATAACGCACATGTCCAACGCCAATATTACCGTGAAGGCTACCCAAGGTATCTGGAGTAAATACCTCATTACAAAGGCCCATGTCTTTATGTACAGCTACCTTTCCTTTTGGCCCTTCCGTGTCGCTGACTGCGATACCACAGCTTTCCTGTCCTCTGTGCTGAAGGGCAAATAAACCATAATAGATGGTGGAAGCTACCTCTCCGCCATCTAAATCATACATACCAAAAACACCACACTCTTCATGGATCTCATCAAAAATCTGATTCTGTTTGTCACTCATCCGTCTTTGATTCCTTTCCTATCCGGGCCTTTTATAAGTTCTAAATATAAAAGATCGTTGTTTCAGTAGAAATTATAATACATCACTTATGCAAATACAAGAACTTCATTCATAATTTTTGCTAATAGGCGAATCGGAAACTGAATAATGAATCCGGTAGATCTCCAGTGTGCCATCTCTGATCCGAAGCCGGATCTTAAGAATCCAGTCCAGCCCCGGTGTTATGGTCTCTGTTACTTTCTGCCAGTGACGCTCTAACTGTTCTTCCACGGAATAAAATGGCTGTCCCGTCCGATGCCAGAAGGTCCATACCTCCAGTACCAGCAGCATACAGCACACCCACTTTAACAACCTTTCTCCACGGCTTTGTCTTTTGAAGGATCTCCATGATTTTCCCCTCATGTGCTTTCTCCTTCAGGCATGGACTTAGGCTCATGACTCGCGTAAGCTGTAAAAAGGCAAGGCAATACGTTTCAGGTATCGCCCTGCCCTTCCCATTTCTTTTATCGGGTGCCCTCATCTGCCGCAGCAGAACCGCTGGCGCCGGTTCCATCCATCAGATCATCCGCACCACGTTCTACATCATCCATCAGTCTATCTAAAACTCCAGTACTCTCCTCCGCCCAGGATCCATCGCCTTCCTTACCGGAAGTATCTTCTTCCATAGAAGTACTCTCCGGCATGGACGAGGTCCCGGCAGATGGGCTGACAGGCTGGGTAGTATTCCTGTTATCACGGCTCCGGCATCCGGTCATCATCGCTACCGCTAAAAGAAACATAAGGCCAAGCATGCTTATCTTGAATTTCTTCATATTCCATTCTCCTTTCTTTTTCTGCCCTTAGTATGTGTCTTAGGAAAATGAAATATGATGGGATTTTTTTCAAGCATTTCATCTTATTAAAAAATCAATTACCTGCTTCGATCACATCTGCCATATTGTAAAGACCTGCTGGTCTGCCAGCCAGGAATTTCGCTGCCTCCAGAGCACCTTTTCCAAAAATCGCTCTGGAATAAGCGGTATGACTGATCGTCACTACCTCGTCCTGTCCAGCGAAGATCACGTCATGCTCTCCCACGATGGAACCACCGCGGACTGCAGAAATACCGATCTCCTTCGGGTCTCTCTTCTCATGACGGGCGCTGCGGTCATAGGTATAATGATAGCGGTCTTCCATCGCCTCGTTGATGGAATCTGCCAGAGCCAGGGCTGTTCCGCTTGGAGCGTCCAGCTTCCGGTTATGGTGCTTCTCAACGATCTCGATGTCAAAACCGGCATCCGCTAAGGTTGCAGCAGCATCTTTTACCAGCTTCATCAACAGATTGATGCCTAAAGACATATTGGCAGAGCGAAGAACCGCTACTTTTTTGGCGCTTTCCGATACCTTTGCCATCTGCGCATCAGATAATCCGGTGGAACATAATACCACTGGAACTTTCTTCTCTGCACAATAGTCCAACAGATGATCCACTGCCGGAGCCGCAGTAAAGTCGATGATCGCATCCACCTCTACATCACACGCTTCCAGAGACTGGAATACCGGATATCCAAGGGAATCATCCGTGTTTCTGTCCACACCTGCCACGATCTTTAAATCTTCTCTGTCTGCTGCCAGGCCAGTGATCACACGTCCCATAGCGCCACAGCATCCATGCATTAATACTCTTACCATGTTCTTCCTCCGTTGCCTTACTCAAAATGACTTTTCCGCTCTGCAGATTCATTTCCGCATGACGGACCGGTATTGTGAATTACCCACCACTTAATTTTGAAGAAATTTGAAGTGGGGGCTTCTGGGGAGTCCTTGGACTCCCGTTTAAGAAGTTTGATCTTTGAGTTTCCACCTGCTCTCAGGCGATCCTTATTCTTACAGGCGTATCCACATCGCCTCTAGCATATAGAGCCCTTAGGCTCACAATGTTACATTTACGCATGATATTTAAAGCACCATTGACATCAGCGTTGATCCGCCTTCCAGAGCGGTCCTGATACAGGCCACGGCAGATCCGGCGGCCGGAAAAGACCGGTGGCACAAGTCCTGCTTCTCCATATACGGGCATTTCATCCAGATCCCAGAAGGATGCCATGGAAGTATAGCTTTCCTCCTGTTCCACGTAGCGGATCCCATTCATTTCACACAGATATTTCAGTTTCCTGCGGAGTATCCCGAACGGAATTCCCACAAAGACCTGGTTCATCCGCCTGCCAAGGTCAGAGGAACGCTGGAAGGTGGTGTTGTAACCCACGATCAGAGTCCCGATATCGTTCCGGATGCAGTAGGTGACCACCTGTTTCGCTGCTTTACCCATGTAGTCACGGACCTGGTTGTTTCTCTTTCTCTGCAAAGCTGCCTGGCGTCTGGTTGTTTTCTTTCCATAGTGCTGCTTATCTTTGACGCTCTGCAGGCAGGCGTTCTGCTTGTTGAACCACTGGTTGATGGATTTTAAGCGTCTCCCATCGATGAGGAAGCTTTCCCCTCTGTTGGAGACGGCCGTCATGAGATTATCGATCCCGAAGTCGATCGCCAGTGCATGGGTTGGATTCAGATTTCTCTGAGCCGATTCCACCTGATAGGTGTACTGGATCTCAAAGAACCTGGCGTCTGCTTTTGGAATGATACGGATCTCCTTAATGGTTTTATCTGCCAGGACCGACGGGATGGTAATGGTGACCGGTTTATGATACTTCTTATACGCTGCTGAGTACGGAAGGACAAACTGGTTCCCATTCAGTCTTACAAACCCAACGATCAAGGATGCGTAGCCATCTTTTGGAAGGTATTTGGGCAGCCTGCAGGATGAAAATGGATACTTCTCCTGCTTTGCCAGTTTCAACAAACCGAAGAAAGATTTAAAAGCTCCGTCCACTTCCTTAAGGATCTGCTGTGCCATATTGGAATTCAGCAGCCGATAGTTTTCGGAAGTCTTTAAGATGGCGTAGTTTTTCTCATATGGGAGATACTGGCTATGTTCAAAGTAGTGCTGCCGTACCTGGTAGATGGCCTGGTTGGTCAGGTTTTTTGCTGTGCGGCATAATTCCCGTAGAATGAGGAATTCATCTTTGGACAGATGCTTTAGCTGCTGGCATACGGTCAAATACAAATCGGATCCTCCTTTCCCAATTGGTATAGAACATATGTTCTGCATTAATTATAGCACATAATTCCACAAAAGGGAAGAGAAAGAATCGTAATTGCTTACCATTTTACATCTGTCTATATATCGTTATAGCGGCATTCATCCCGCCACCTAAGAGGAATGGGGGTATTCTGCCGATTTTATGATAAAATTCCGTAGGACTTCATAGCCTGTTTCAGAACTTCCTTATGCGCATCTTCCATCTCCGTCAATGGCAGTCTCAACGGACCAACCTCTTTGCCCATCATATTCATAGCTGCTTTTACCGGAATCGGATTTACTTCGCTGAATAATGCGGAGATCAGCGGAATCGCATCTAACTGCATCTGTAAACTGCCCTTTACATCTCCATCAAAGAATTTCTGGCAGATATCATGGGTCTGCTTTGGAGCAACGTTAGAGAGAACGGAGATCACGCCCTTGCCGCCCATAGACAGTAACGGAACAATCTGATCATCATTACCAGAATATACATCAATACAACCATCTGCCATATTCATCATAGTAGCGATGGAGGAGAAGTTACCGCTTGCTTCCTTCACACCCACGATGTTTGGAACATTCTTGCACAGACTTACGATCGTCTCAGGTTTCATGGTAACACCGGTTCTTCCTGGAATGTGATACAGTAAAGCCGGGATCTTAATGGCCTCTGCGATGGTAGTAAAATGCGCGATCAGACCATTCTGGGTCGCCTTGTTATAATACGGAGTTACTAACAAAACACCGTCTGCGCCAACTTCTTCTGCCTTCTGAGACATATAAACCGCCTCACGTGTACAATTAGAGCCAGTACCTGCAACCACCGGGATTCTTCCCTTTACTACCTCGCAGCCGTACTTGATCACGCTTAAATGTTCCTCCGGAGACATGGTAGATGCCTCACCAGTGGTTCCACAGATCACGATCGCATCCGTACCGCCTGCGATCTGCTCCTCTAAGATCTCTTCCAGTTTGTCGTAATTGACATCTCCATTCGCTTTAAATGGTGTGACTAATGCAACTCCTGCTCCCTCAAAAATAGCCATGCTTATTCTCCTCCTAAAAATATATCCGCATCGTTCTCCTGTTTCATAAGACATCTGTTATTTCTTATGAAAAAAAGAACTGACGCGGAGGTCAGTTCTTAAAGTTTTGATGATTTCATCTCTTTAAGTAGCTCCCCATCCGCACGGATGACAGTCATACGGTTCTTAGCCCTATGCCCAGATTCGTACTGTCAGGTGATACTCCTCTTCGGCGCTCCTTCCTTTCACAAGCCTTCTTCTGCCCCTGCTGCATCCGGCCTGTTACTCATAATTCACGCAACCTCTACTTTTCCTACAAAATCATACTAGCATTGTTCTCTGTTTTTGTCAACTTGAATATACTCAATTGAACATACTCAATCCTGGAGATCTTGAATATACTCGATTCTGGAGATCGCATCCACATACGGTTTCAGTTTTTCGGGAAATACCTTACCTGTCATCACCAGGTTTAAGTCTTCCTCCTTTGCTTCCAGCAGCTTTTCCACATCTTCCAGAGTAATGATGTTCTGGTCAATGATCCCAAGGACTTCATCTAAGATCAGCACATCGCATTCTCCTGTTGCTGCTACTTTTCTTGCAAAATTAAAACCATTACGGATATTGATCAATTCTTCTGCTTTTTCCTCTTCCGACAGTTCTTCAAAAAATGTATTGGACTTTTCAAATCGGAAAACTTTAAAATCCGGTTCCAGCCGTTCCAGGATTTCCTGTTCGTCTTTTGGGGAGCAGCCCTTTAAAAACTGGATCATGATGACACGCTTATGCTCCATTAAGGCGCTTAATCCTTTTCCAAGAGCCAGCGATGTCTTGCCAAGACCTTCTCCGCAAATGACTTCTACGTTTCCACGTTTCATTCTTTTGCACCTCGTTTAATGATACCCCTTTTATTGCTCGCATATCTTAACACAATTTTCTTGATTTTGCAAGTTTTCTTAACTTATTCTTAATTTTGTTTTACGCGTTTACTAAGGTTTGGGGCGTTTTTGTTGCTAATATGTTGCTAACTTCTGGATCCACCTGCTTCGTGTCCGGATTCCAACGGTGCCAGCCTTTTAATGACAGCCTTGAACTGTATCCACTTTTCCTCATCCATGACATATGGGTTAGGGCAAATCTTTCCGGTCACGTCATAATGGCGGATCACATGAGAAGTTCGCATTAACTCTGTCAACCACATTTTGTGACATTTTTGTGTTTACTTATTCCACAAACTGTGATAATATTGATTTACAAGGAGGATATAAATGGGAGACTTTCAGAATATATTTAAACGTCTTAGACTTTCCTGCGGTTTAACTCAGGTAGAGATGGCTGAAAAGCTCGGTATATCCAGGAGTACCATAGGAATGTACGAAACTGGCGCCAGAGAGCCTGACTTTGAAACTTTGGAGAAAATTGCAGATTTTTTCAATGTTGATATTGACTACTTGCTAGGGCGTACAGATAAAACTACTTTATTGCCAGAAACAATCAGATATTATTATCTAAACGATGAAACTCGTAGACTTGCTCAATTTATGTTTGAAAATCCAGAATATAGAGTTCTTTTCGATGCTTCAAGCAAAGTGAAAAAGGAAGATATCGAATTTGTAAAACAAATGATTGACAGAGTGAGGGGCTCTTCTATGCCATTATTAAAAGATAATCATTACACATCCAAAGATTATTGGTCACTTCCAGAGGGGGAGCGTGCCGAACTGATTGACGGTAAATTTTATGCTATGGCACCGCCTGGCCGGATTCACCAGGAGATTGTTTCTGGTCTCCACTATCTTCTACGCAAATACATTGCTGATCACCATGGATTCTGCCGAGTCTACCCTGCTCCTTTTGCCGTGAATCTCGATGCCGATGATAAAAACTGGGTAGAACCAGATGTCTCTGTAATCTGTGATCCTAACAAACTAACCGACCGCGGATGTTCCGGAGCTCCGGATCTGGTCTTCGAAGTTGTGTCCCCATCCAGCCGCAAGCTGGACTATGGCATCAAAAATGTAATTTACTCTCAGGCCGGTGTCCGGGAATATTGGGTTGTTGATCCAGTTAAGGAACGTGTTACCGTTTATCACTACGAAAATGATTTTGCTCCTATGATCTACTCCTTCTCACAGGATATTCCTGTAGGAATTTATCCGGGACTGAACATCAAAATCAAAGATTTACTCTGACGATATTGGTGACGTCACCAATATCGTCAAAATGAAAAACCGCCCCTGCACCAATGCTCATGTACGGTAAAGAAGCAAGCAACCGAAAACAAGAGATAGACCGCCAGCACCACACTATTCCGAACCAAAGAAAACAAAGACCAAAAGACAAGCATTGTGGAAATATTTGTTGGCAAAAAAAATACTTGCGTGCGCACGCATATTGATGTATAATACGTTCTGATTGGAGGTATATATCTATGCAACTATTAAAATGGCTTTCCGTAACAGACCGATTTTACAAAATCTATTTGGACAAGCAACTTGCCCCCTATGGAATCAACAACAGTCAATATATGTTCTTAATCAAAATCTGTCGTTCGCCCGGTATTCTACAAGATTCTTTGTTGAATATGTTCTATGTTCATCCAAGCAATATTGTACGGACGGTTGCGACATTGGAAAAGCAGGGAATGATTACACGTTCTCCCAATGATAAGGATAAGCGGACATGTAAATTGTATCCTACAGAAAGAGCATTGTCTATTATTGACGAGATACAGATGATATGCGAAAAGACAGAAGCTCTTTTATTGCAGGGTATGAGCGAATCCGAGCAGAACCTTTTTATGGATTTCTTAATACAGGCGGGCAGAAATATCACATCGGAACTCCATATAGAGAGAAAGGGGGAGGAGTTCAATGACTGAAAATCCTCTGGGCTATGAAAAAATTTCAAAGCTGTTGAAAAATTTTGCTGTTCCCAGTATTGTGGCGTCTCTTGTCGGCTCAATCTACAATATTGTGGATCAGATTTTTATTGGTCAAGGGGTCGGTTATTTGGGAAATGCAGCAACCAATGTTGCCTACCCGTTTTCTACCATCTGCCTTGCCATTGCACTACTGGTCGGAATTGGCAGTGCTTCCCATGTTTCCCTCTGTCTTGGACGTAAAGAGCCGAAAGCTGCCGCCAAAGCAGCGGGAAATGGTATTGTTCTGATGGGAATTTTCGGAATTATTTATTTGCTGGTTGGAGAAACTTTTCTGTCTTTGCTCCTAAAGGCATTTGGGGCAACGACAGATGTATTTCCATATGCAAAGCAGTATGCCAGCATAACATTGATTGGAATGCCATTTCTCATTGTAACGAATGGTATGAGCAATTTGATTCGAGCAGATGGAAAACCAAAGTATTCAATGGTCTGCATGGTTGTGGGAGCTATTATCAATACCATTCTTGACCCCATTTTTATTTTTGTTTGCGATTGGGGAATTGCCGGCGCAGCTTGGGCAACGGTTATTGGGCAAATTTTTTCCTTCATACTCGCACTCCGTTATCTATGGCATTTCCAAACAATCCATTTTGAAAAAGAGTCGTTTTTATTGGACATCAAAGAAAGCATGAAAATTTGCAGCATGGGAATCAGCAGCAGCTCAAACCAGATTGCAGTTACCGTGATTCAAATCATTCAGTACAATTCGTTGACTTATTACGGCGCATCAACAAAATATGGAACAGATATTCCCTTGGCAGCTTGCGGAATCGTTATGAAAACAAATGCCATAATCCTTGCGATTGTTGTAGGAATCTCGCAGGGAACACAGCCGATTATCGGCTTCAACTATGGGGCAGGGCAATACCATCGTGTACGGGAGGCTTACCTGCTTGCGGTAAAATGGAACCTTGTTGTTTCCACTATTGCTTTCATCGCATTTCAATTTTTCCCGGAATCTATCATTTCGCTATTCGGAGACGGGGACGAGCTGTATTTTGAATTTGCTGTTTTGTTCATGCGTACCTATCTTTTCATGGTGTTGGTAAATGGTGTGCAGTTGCTTTCTTCCAGTTTTTTTACCGCAATAGGAAAATCGTTAAGAGGTGCTCTGTTGGCATTAACAAGGCAGACCTTTTTGTTGATTCCGTTTACCCTGCTGCTCCCGCTTCGTTTCGGAATTATGGGAGTATTGCTTGCGGGGCCTATTGCTGATTTTTCAGCGTTTGTGCTATCTATTGTGTTAGTGGGAACAGAATTAAGAAAGCAAAAAAATGCAACACATATTAGTCCACAGTAAAATGAACGGGCTACGTCCGCTATTGACAGCCCCGCCTGTCTTTGCTTTTAGGCAGCTAAGGGGGAATTTCCATGACCTGCACAAAAGATTACCGGGGACATATCGAGTATACCTTTCACGCCTTTTGCAAAGTCGTTATCCGCAACGCAACGATTACCGCAGCAAGGGCAAGGAGCAGAAAGTCGCCGCCACCCGTACAACGGGTGGCTCGGGACGCTGGCTGTAAGCCCTTGCTACCAGACAGCGTCTCAAGGCGCCCTAGACTTTCTCTTCGTTCAAGTCACTATCGCACTTGACGCGTTGCTTATGCCCCTGAAGGGGCGTTCGTACTACTTCGACTCTGTACCCTTAAAAGGGTCTTCGTATTCTTTCACACTTAATTTGTCCTGCATATCATAGTTTTCTTGATCTTGGATATATTTCTTAATTGTCGCTTCGTTTAATCCTACTGTACTGACATAATAACCTTCTGACCAGAAATGACGGTTTCCAAATTTATACTTTAGATTTGCATGTCGGTCGAATATCATTAATGCGGATTTTCCTTTTAAATATCCCATAAAGCTTGATACACTCATTTTGGGCGGAATACTTACCAACATATGAATATGATCTGGCATGATATGCCCCTCAATTATTTCTACTCCTTTGTATGAACATAACTGCTTCAGTATATCTCGAATGTCCATTTTTAATTGATTATAAATCATTTTTCGTCTATACTTATGATGTTGTCAAGATTGGTTGACACATTTTTCTCAAGGACATCATGGACTATGCTGCTATACGCAGAGAATCATAGTATCTCTGTCGCTTGAGCATGGGAGGAAGACCACCATTGGTGGTGCAAATCCTCCGATTGTTCCAATAACTGATAAAGTATCTCCAGATTAGAGACTTCAGTTCGGATACAGTCAGGTTTTCACTGTTGTATCGGTCATACAATAATTCTGTCTTTAGACGCGCCCACATGCTTTCACAACGGGCATTGTCATGGCATCGACCACCGGCACTGTTCATACTTTGGATGATTTCATATTTTCTCAGGGTGCTGCGGTAAAGCTCACTGGTATATTGGCTACCTCGATCGGAGTGAAGCACTGCTCCTCGAATTTCAGGATATGCGATAAAAGCGTTTTCTACCGTATGCTAGCAAAGCGTTGCCTTCATCGTGGTTTCCATTGCCAGCCCCAGTACTGCTGAATCAAAACAATCGAAGATTGCCGAAACATAGAGTTTTCCATCTTTTGCTTTGATTTCGGTGATATCTGTCACGCATTTTTCAAGAGGCCTTTCGGATGTGAAATTTCTCTTAAGAAGATCATCCGATTTACGAGCCTCACGGTCTGCTTTCGTAATTCCTTTCGGATTACGCTTAGGACGATGACTGAGACCGATTTTTTCCATGACTCTATAAACGGTACGCTCACTGGGGATAGGAATACCATCAGGTCGTTTAAGAGTTAATGCCTGGAACATACGTACACGTCCATAGGTGTCGTTGCAGACATCCTCAGCATGGATTTCAAGCATGGTATCTGCAAGCGTCTGGTATTTCCACGGACGGTCTTTTACGGACAGATATTTATAAAATCCCTGGCGGCTCACATGTAACATACGACAGTAAAAAGCCAGTTTTCCCTTGATGGTGCCATCGTCAGTCTTAATCGCAATGAATTTCATTCTTTCGGTCTTAGAGACTTCCGACGGCTCGCTGCGAAAAAAGCGCTGGCTTCTTCCAGAAACTCGTTTTCTTCTTTCAAACGACGAATTTCTTTATCCTGATCTTTCACGCGTTTTCGAAACATGGTTAATTCCTCCGCAAGGCTCATGGCAGATTCTGGAGTATGGGCACCTTCTCCAATATCCAGTTGTCCGGTTTTTACGGCTTTAAGCCAGGTATGGATAGTCCCTTCAGGAATTCCTAATTCTTTAGCGGCTTTCGCACCACCGATTTCTTTTGCAAGCTTAACTGCCTGCACTTTGTATTCATGATCGTACTTACGTTGACTTCGTGCCATAGTTGGGCACCTCCTTATTCTTTTGATTATACTATGAAATCCTTGAGAATAGGCTGTCAACTTTATTTATACACCATCATTAGGAGTGAATACGATATGATATTTACACATCCATTTTGTGTGAGCTAAATCGTTATTCTTTTTTGCCATAAAATCACCTTTCCTTTCTTACGATAGTGACTGAACAACTCTATTGTAACGGAAAGGTGATTTTTTGTATAACGATTTGACTCCACCCGCATAGCAGGTGGGTTTTTGTTTCGGACATCTCCATTTTTCGGACCACGAAAAACTCCGATGTCCTCAACAGGCTAAAGCCCATAACAAAAATGGCTGCGGAATTGCTCCCGCAGCCGTCGTGCCTAAAAACCGTATCTTGGCACCGTGATCTCTCACAGGTTTTTTACAGGGCGGTTTGAAAATCTGCATTGTATGCTTTCACAAAGTCGTTTCCATGAACCGGAACACATAACCTGATAACAAATAACCGATAAGCAATGACCATGAACCGTAACTGCCATTAAGTATTGTTAGAGGTTCGCCCTATACGGAATGCCCACCTAGATATCCACATCAAACAACACCGTCTGATTATAGCGATCCAGTGCAATCTGCATTTCCATGATCGTATTGGAGATACAGTCGTATTCCTGTCTGATCAGTTCCGGGTCGTAATTAATATACTTATACTCCGGCACTGAACCGGAAGAACCGAAGGAACTGCCATAGACACGCGTTTTCGGAAGTCTCTTACGCATATCGTCAAGCACAGCCTTTCTCCTGTTGAGTTGCGCCATCCGGATCAGAATGCTGTCAATGCTCATCTCCTGATCGCCGACCTGCACTTTTGCGGTGGCATTGGTCAGGTTCAATGCGTGCTTGATGGTAACGATCTTCCTGTCAATCTCGTCAATCATGTTCGCAACGGCCATGTAATCGTATTCTGGAATGACCGGCTCCTCGTTGACTGCAGCCACGTAAGTACTAGATGCCGCTTCCTTGTTTACCCAGAACGCTTTGTCTTCTTCCAGGCTTCTCAGCATCTTGTTTGCATAAGCCGATGTGATTTTCTGCATAATTTTTGCCTCCTATCATCGTCTTTTCAATCTTAATAAGAATGATCTCAATCCCACAGATTCCAGAAATATCTGGTAAAGAGCTTCGTCCCCTCTTTCATGCACCAATCCCGGTATGCCGTCAGTTCATTCTCCGCTGCCAGCCACTGTTCCGATATTTTCTGATATTACGGCGGCAGGTTTCCTCGTTTGCCTCCCGGAACAAAAGAGAATGGGTGAAAAAAGTTGAATATTTTGTATCACGGTGACTCGGAAGTTCTATACTGAATACTACCGCCTAAAGACCGCATTCTAATGATACCATTTCTCTGCTCGACTGACAAGTCACCGTACCACTATTCTTTTCAGACTGCACATATAAAAGCGCCACCTGTCCGGAATGAGAAGATAAAAGCAGGGATCCATCAACCATAAAAGTTGATGGATCCCCATGAAACAGAATCACACGCTATCATTCTGTATGTTTCCGGTCACCATTGCACCGGTCTTTGGATCCAGATAATAGAGATGTCCATCCTGCGGATCTGTAAACCAGCCGGTCTTCATCGCTCCCTGGGTACCGTCAGATACCGGATTCAGATAATACCAGTTTCCATCCGTATCCTTAAACCAGCCGGTCTTCATTGCACCCTGCGTACCGTCGGATGCCTGATTCAGATAATACCAGTTCCCATCCGCATCTTTAAACCAGCCGGTATCCATGTACCCGTCCGCACCAAAGTGATACCAGAACATGGTTCCCTTGTACAAAAGCTGTTTCCATGCATTGGATACACGACGTCCATCGCTATCATAGTATCTCCATCTGACTACGCCATTGACTTTCTTTGTTTTCCATGCATTTCTGGCCACATTCCGGTCGGTATCCTCTCTGTCACTGTCAGAACCGGTGTTCCTGTCACCTTTCGAATCATCAGGAGTTTCAGAACCAGGTTTATCGTCTTCCTTCGGATTATCAGGAGTTTCAGGACTGCTGCTTTCCAGAACTGCCTGCGCCGTCACACGGTGTCCTTCTGCCTGATCCAGCGCATCCAGGAGTGCTTCGTTCACAGTTGTATACAACGTGCCGTTGATCTTCCAGCCCTTGAACACAACTCCATCCTTGCTGACTGTCGGAAGCGCTTCATCCATCTGCTCCAGGGTATAGCTCCGCTCTCCGACTCCATGATCAAATGCAACCGTTCCCTTTCGGCTGTCTGAGAGCAGCTCAAAGGTACTAAAGCCATCCTTGTTGACAAACTCTGCCATCGCACTTCCCTGTTTTACCCTTACTGTTACAGGATAATATACAATTCTTCCATTATGAAGCAGATGGCGGATAAAGAGATCCTCGGTCGGATAATCTGCCGGGAGTGGCAGGGTGATCGTAACCGGGATTCCGACCTTCTGTGGGATCGCTGAGCCGATCAGAACTGTATTCTTACCGTTGCCTTGCTCCTGCATGGTCTCATTCTTTCCGGCTGTTGTGGCTTTTACATTGTATAATACGGTGATTTCAAAAGTGATCACATTCACTCCCTGTTTTTCGGTCACACCCTTTACTTCCACCGACATATACGGCTCAACCACCAGTCTTACCTTCTTTCCTGCGGTATCGACTCCTTCCTTCTGAAGTTTTTTCTTCGCTTCCACTCCGGAAATCGTCTGATTTTCTCCTGTTTTTACGATCACATCCCCGTTTTCTGTTTCCCGGATCAGATCTGCTGCCACAGTATCCAGTCCGGTAATCTCCGGGGTCTTCTCTTCCAAGAGGTTAGCAATCTTTTTTACCTCCTCCGGTGCATCTGCCGGAACCGGTGCAATCTTCGGCTCTGCCACGGAAATCTCCGGTGCCTGTGCTTTTCCAACAGTAATTTTCCTGGTCACCGTCGTTCCATTGTAGTCACTATCCCCGGCAACCTCAGCCGTCACAAGGACCGTTCCGGCTCCGATGATCTTCGCCTCTGTTTTTCCGTTCACTTCTGATAGCTCCAGAACTCCATTTCCGTCAGGAACGGAGAATTTCACAGCTCCGGTTCCCTTCTGTCCGGTAAGTTCCAGTTCGAATGGATCATCTCCGTAGAGTTTCCCGTCTACTTCTTTGATCTGAATCTGATCCTCATCTACTTTTCCAACCTCGAAGCTGCAGCTTACCAGTGCAGGCTTATTGTAATTCTGCTGCTCTGCGCCGTCAGGCGGAAGCACATAATCTGCCGAAATTTCATGCGTACCAGCAGAAGGACCCGAATATTCCATGGACGCGGTTCCATTGGTCAATGTGATCTGCGTCTGATTGAGTTGCTGTCCATTTTCATAAAATATTACCGTTCCGGCCAGCACATCCTGATAAGCTCCCTTCGCTTCCAGAGTCAGAACATAAGTATCTTCCACATTTCCAAGAACTGCCAGGAGTCTCTGCATCAGATCTGTTTTCCTTCCGGCTTTCAGATTCAGGGAAATGGTTCCCTTCTGAACGGTGATCCGTCTGGAATTATTACCTGCCGTGTAATTGGTGCCACTTGCCACACTTATCGTTACCGTTGCCGTACCTGCGCCATGGATCGTTGCCCGGCCATCTGCATCAACCGTCAGTACATTCTCAGAGTCGCTTGTCTTGGTCACCGCTCCGTCTCCAACGGTGGTAACTCCAGTCAATGAAAAATCAGGATCGCCATATGTTTTCGTTCCCGGCCACTCTGTATCATTGATCGTGATCGAAGATGCTGCTTTTTTGATCGTTGCGGTTGCACTGGAAGGAATGTTGACCTGGTAGTTATCCGGATCGGCTGTTGCTCCGCCACCGCTCGCTGCTGCTCCTGTTATCACTGCCTTCGAAGCATCGATCACAACCCTTTTATCGGTTCCGGCATTTGCATCCTCAAAAGCGGCTGTTAAGCCTGTGATCTGCAATTTTTCATTTCCGGCACCTGTATCCACACCAGTGTCTATCATGAGTGGCTGCTGTACAGTTGCTTTTGTCGTGCCATCATAGGTCTTATCTTCTACCGCAACTGATGATAATTGCAGTTGGTACTTAGAAATTTCCGGTACCACGGAATCTGTTAATGTCCTATCGTATGAAGCACTTGAATCTGTCGGTGTAAATTTCACGGTATAAGCCTTGTTACCTTTTACATTCGGATAAATACCAGATGCTGAACTACTATTTTCCGGTTCCCAGCTCCAGTTTCCGGCTACCGGTTGATTTGCACCATTATACACACCATAACCAGAAGCCAGGGAAACCGGAATCTTAGCAAGTGAATCCCCATAAGTCCCCTTCGCATTCCACTTTTGTGTTCCGTTTCCTACAATTCTCAGTGTATCCTTGGTAGACACATTAAGCGGTTCCGTTCTCTCAGAAGCAAATGCATTCTCTTTCGCCTTTATTCTGCTGGTTACCTGATATCCATGTGCCGGATATAATCCCTGAATTTTCGTACCGTCAATCCATGTAAATGCTCCGTCTGAATCTACATCACGGTATCCATACTCAATGTCATTTTCCGGATTAGCTCTGTTTATGGTAATCGTCGTACCGGTTATATCCACCTCACCCTCAGTTATTGCAGCCGGTGCTACCGTTCTTTTAGGAATCGTGATACTTTTAGGTTTTCCGGCAAATTTCTCATCCGTGTTGCTTGCAGCATACCGATAATAAACCATACTCTCATGATCGGAAGAAATGATGTCTGTAATCGAAATTCCTGATCCACTGCCCATTTTTGCAGATGTCCAGCTTGGAGAGGTATTGGTTCCGTTTACAATCACATACTGTAAAGATGAGGAAATTGTGATTTTTTCCTTCCGATAATCAATATTCGGCTTGTTCGATTCTTCCGGAATCGCCTGTGTTTGCAAATTCCCCACAAAAACCTTTTCACTGGCTGACATGAACGAGGATGCTTTCTTGCGAATATAGACTGGTACAGACCCACCATTTTCACGAATGTTATCCAGCAGCCCTGTCAGACGAACCTTACCACCCTGTCTTATAATTGTCCATGACTGTGCATCCTTAGAAGCAGCATACTCCAGATCGCAGGAAGCTTTATTCTCTAAAGTCTCCTGTTCGTAATTGATAGAAACATCAGCAGCCTTAGGTGCCGCCTGCTGCACTTTTTCTGTCTGGAAATTTACATAGGTTACATCAAGAGATAATTTACCATCCTTTTTAATCATCAGTCTGACATGATATTCTGTATCCGGAGTTAAATTCTCAATAGTACACTCATAGTTTCCGGAAGAACTTTCCCTAAGTGGCGTTCCATTCGAGAACATATCATCTAATGTCCCTGTCTGCTCATCCTCGCCGGAGGTTAAGAAAAACTTAACCTCTGCTCCGGGAGTTCCTGTTACCTTAAGTGTAGCAGTCGCTTTTGTGTCAGAAATCGTCTTAATATCCGTGACAGCTGCGGAAGTGATACTTGCCGCCTTATTATTAGAATATGTACCAGCAGCTGGATCATAATATACCGTCTTACTGTACTTGCGGAAATGCGGGTAATCCTCCGTTCCGATCACCTGTCCCCACGTACCATCTGATTTTTCACCGTTTAATTTATAGGCAATTTCGCCGGATTTCAGTTTTTCTTCGCTTATAGTAGTAATTCCACCCCAAGAACTAAAATCACCCCTTGTTGTCTCATAACAGTTCGTAAAACTAGCCCTATTAGTCATCGAGGACGTAGTTCCTTCCAGTTTTCCTGATACAGCCAAGCAATTAGTCACCATTCCGTTTGAAGAATTATTTAAAAAATTTGTTCCTACTACAAAACAATTCTGAATATTGGTACCAACAGCGGTATGACACAACCCGAAAGTCCAACCATCTTCCAACACCAGCCCTATATTTTGTACTTTCCCATCTTGAATCCTTGCCACCAGTCCTCGCTTATAACTTGTATTGTCATTAGCAGGTCGCAGTCCGGAAATTACATGGTAATTTCCCTCGATAGTCCCCCTGAAATACTTATTATCTATGTTTCCAATGCTTGTCCAGTCACGTCCGCTCGGGATCTCAATATCCTTCATCAGCTTCAGATTGCTCTTATTAGAGATTTTACTATCATTAAACTGCTTTGCAAACCAGAAAAGCTGACCGGCATTATAAATCTCATAATATTCCCCCGACTTGTTTGCCTTCTGATATGCACCACATGCTTCACAAAATCCATCTGCATTATAGTACTCATGACTACAAACGGTATCATCATGAAACATCTCGATTTCATTTGGTGTTGTTGTCGAAATTGTCTTACCTGAGACTGTGATCGGTTTGCCGTCATTTAAGCCCGGTACCGTCACCGAAATCTCTGTGTTATTCCTATTTTCCGGCAGATATACCGTCAGATGTCCCGTGTTCGCTTCATCATACGAAATCTGCATGGAAGGAATGACCATAGCTGCACTTTGACCTTCTTTATTGCTCAACGGTTCATCATCCTGCTTGATCGTGATATCGGTTGCCTGTAATATCTGATCGCTCGTGATCACCGTGGAAACAAATTTTAATCTTGTCTCATAAAGAGGAGCTGCGGCCTTCAAAGTGATCGTTGCATTCTCATCAGCAACGTCAGCTTCCATCTGATAAACATAGTCTCCAACCGTCACCGTTACCGTTACCGGTTTCCCTGGCGTTAATGGCTTCAGATAATTGGATGCCTTAAGTGTACCTTGATAATCGCTCACCTTCATCGTCCCTGCATTCCAGGTAATCCCTCCCACGCTGATTGTCACCGGATAAGCGCTTTCGATGAATCGTACATCCGCAATCGTGCCCTGAATGGTATAGTTTTTCAGTCCGGAATTTTCACTTTTCGGGAAATAATCACCACCATTTAAGTTGACTACTGCCTGATCACTGATGGAAATGGAGCCCACCAAGGTACCCTCCGGCAGCGCTTGACCGGGCTTCACTGCGACACCGATCGCATATACTTCATTCTGATATGCAATGGCTAAAACCGTTCCACCTTTGATCGCAATATCACCATACTTGTATCCGCCTTCTACCGCTTTTGCTCCACCACCGCCACAGCCGATTGCGGCTCCAGGGCGTCTTCCTGCGTTCGTAGCATATCCTCCATAGGCTGTCACATTGCCACTATTGATCTCAATCCGATCCACGCAGCCGTTCGCTCCACCGCCAATTCCTGCTCCACCGTATACATTTTGAATATCCTTATAGTAGCTTCCATGTCCGCCCTTGGCATACACAGTTCCGTTGTTGATGATAATGGTACCGCTGCCGCCCTCTGCACTGCCGCCAATACCTGCTGCCATCTCGCCGCCATAAGCTTTGATATCGCCTCCGTCGATCACAATCGTCCCCAAGGAACCATTTCTCCTGCTCGACGCACCAATTCCGGCGCCTTCTCCACCGGTTGCTTTTAAGCTTCCCTCTCCGCTGATCGTCAGGGTGCAGCCTTCCGGCACCTCAATAGCCGCACACATATCACCGCCCTTGAGCGTGTTTTCTCCCTCCAGAATCAGATTCAGTTTTGCACCATTCACCAGTCGGATCGCCGGTACCCAGGTACTTGCTGTCTCATCGTTCTTAACAAGCGGTATCTGGATATCCAGATTTGAAATCGTGATTGTAGCCTCCACACCATTAACCAGAATAACATTGGTCGTACTGCTTCCCGTGATAGTCGCATCCTTATACTGTTCCAATGTGTTGCTGTTGATGTTGATACCGCTATCCGCAATATTATAAGTATCTGTTGATGCCAGCAAAGCGATTCCGCCGTCCATGCTGACCTCGATCTCCGGAAGCTCCATGCCCGCTGCCAAAATATACTCTCTCGGAAGAACCGGAAGATAATAATAGAAACCACTTTCATCTTCCCGGTTCTCATCCGGCTCCCAAGTAACGCTGATATCCGTCAGCACCGGGATATCTTCTGAGATTTCCTCATCTTCAAACTCATAATCCTCAAGAAAATCCCCGGCATTGCTGTCGGTAGCGATCAGAAACGTACCCTGCTGGTCTTTCTGCTGGTCTTTCTCCTGAACTTCCTGTTTATCTGCTTCCTCCTCATCATTGCTATCCGGCACGTTTTCTGAATTTTCTGTTTCCGGAGTTTCCTCCTCATTCAGATTTTCTTTTTTTGCATTACTGCCGGTAGCAATTCCAAAGTCTTCTTTCTTATCACTGTCGTCTGCTGCCGCTTTCTCATCTTCCGCGCCCTTATCGCGATCCGCATTATTTTTCTGATGATCCACGTTCTTATATTCCACCACCGAAGCCTCGATCGTCTCCGGGAAATTCAGATAATCCTCAAAGTTTTCTCCGGCATCCGCAGGGATCTGAATATGCGCGACCTCCTCCGGTAATTCCGTAAATCCCGTAATCACTTTCAACTTTTTTGTAGGGACTGCAGCAAACGTTGCAGACGGTATGCATAACTGCATCGCCATCATTGCCGCCAATGCTGCAGATATGATCTGCCGTTTCTTCTTTTTATACCTCATATCCATTTCCTCCTGTTGTCATTATTTTCTATATAGCGTGACGGTTTTGTTCTCTCCGGTAATATTTTTTATTCATACTTTTCCTCCTCACCTGATTCATTACCTCCCCTTTTTCCCTGAAGAAGCCGGGATACTGCCTCACGCAGCTGATATTCCGTCACAGGCTTCACCAAAAAGGTGTCCGCCTGCAGCCTGCGGCTTTGGGGTTCAAATTCTGCCTGATCGCTGATCCAAAGGAGCGAGACATCCTTGCTGTACCCTCGTATGCTCATGCAGAAATTCATTCCACGGGCCCCATCCTCCATGATCACCACAGCATCATAAGGGCCCTCCCGCTGCATGGCATAGACGCAGAATACGCCATTGTCAAAGCGGTCTACTTTGCCAAGCTTCATCAGTAACGCCGTTTCTTTCTCCTTCTGACTATAGCTGCATAGCGCAATTCGCATTTCCATACCTCCGTTTCCTGATGGACTCCATCGCCTCATATAGCTCCTGATCACTACAATCTATGGAGAGGAATGCCGGGATACGAAGCTGATACGCGATCAGGGCGAAGTTTTCATCATCACTCCACCAGACAAGCGGTGTTTCCGGTGCCAGCTGCTTTGCCTGAATGGCAGCCTCCAATCCCCTTGCCCCAGTCATTGCGATGACAACCGCATGATATCGGCTCCGCCGCAGTGCCTGAGATAGCTGCTTCTCATTCCATAGCTCGTCGATGACAAGCTGTCCGTCCCCAGCAAAAAGGGAGCGCAGCCTGCTCTCAAACCATTCTGCATTCCTTAATTCCGTACAAAGTGCGATTTTCATGCCGGGCCTCCTTTCCCGAAAAGAAAAATGAAAAAGAATCCTGCTTGCAGGATTCTCCGCCTGCGGCGGGGCGCGACAGCGGCACTCTTCCTTTCCGCCGCAGTGCGATCCTCGCGGAGCGTTTTTGATTTCATAGGACGAACTTTCCTATGAAATCAAAAAACCAGACCTTCTCATCGGAAAGTCTGGTAGTATAATTAGAGTAGCATCTTGTCAAGGGAAATGCAACCGACTTTGTTTAAGACGCAGGTTTCCTGTTTAAGACGCAAATTTTTTCCTGCGGTTTTATGTTATACTAATATTGGATTATTGTGCAAAGGAGATGGCGCGATGCAGATTGCGATTGTGGATGACAGAGCAGATGACAGAGCAGAACTGTCTGTCTGCCTGGAAAATTATATGAAAAAGCATCAGCTGGACTATACGCTGACAGAATTTGAGGACGGAGAGAATTTTCTGAAAGCTGCCGCCCAGGTCAATTTTCAGCTTGTCTTTATGGACATCTATATGGAGAACATGGATGGAATAGAGGTCGCCAGAAGGCTACGCCAGAAAAACAGGCTCTGTAAGATCGTTTTTCTGACCATTACAGAAGATTATGCCCGGATGGGGTACAGCCTGTCCGCCAGCTATTATCTGCTGAAGCCGCTTTCGCTCCATCAGGCAGATTTTGAAGAAGCGATGGAGCTGTGCCAGCTAAAACCGCCCTATGAAGTGATGACACTTTCGGTTATGGCTGACCGTCAAAAGCTGGAACTTCCCACAGAGAAGATTCTATACATAGATTATCAAAACCGTATGACACGGATTCATACGGCGGAACGCGTGATACCGGTAAGCGGAGGCTTTCAGGAGGTTACTGCCGCATTGCAGAAGGACAAGCGTTTTTTGCCCTGCTACCGGGGCGTTTTAATCAACATGGATTACATCAGCCAGGTTGACAGTCAGACCTTCCGTTTGATAAACGGGGAGGAACTTCCGATTGCCCTCCGCAATGGAAAACAGCTGCGGGAAACCTACCGTCAATATGTTTTCTCTGGAATGGGGAGTATCGTATGAGAATAAAGGAAATACACAGGCGTATTCTGGGGAGCTGTCTGGCCTGCTTTCTCTGCTTCACCTGCAGTATCCCAGCATTTGCCGCTGAAACCGCAACCCCAGCCAATGCTGATGAAAGAACGGAGAATCCGCCGGATTTAGAAAGCGAGGCTCCTGGGACACTGGATAGCGGAACCCTGGAAACGCCGGAAGAAATGTCTCTTGTCCTTATCACAGAAATACAAAATGAAGACGAACTGCTCTCCCTGCCGGCTTTTACCCTGCCCCTTAGAACCACACCGTCTGATGATGACCTGGAGGAAATTTATCAGCTGGCCCTTCAGTATCAAACCGTCTGCGCCACTGTAACAGCAGGTGAAGAAATCCGGCAGGAAACATTTTCTGTCGCATGGGATTTTTCGGCCATTGACCAGACCACTCCAGGCGAATATGCTGCATCAGGCCGGATTAAACTGCCGGAGGGGTATGCCTTTGGTGAAGCTGTCTTGCAGGAGCTTCAGATTTCCGTCCGGGTAGAAGAAATGCCGCCTGCTGTCATTACCTCCATAGAGCAATGGTATCCTTATACGGACGCGTTTGCGGTTCAACAGGGCAGCGAAACCGAAACGCTGGAAAATTTGTTTGCCTTTTCCCCTTACTATCTGGAATGCTATGCGGAAAATGGAACCAGCTACACCGCTGTGGTGGAGTGGGATTTTTCTGGTATTGATCTGAATACTGTGGGACTGTACCATGCAGCAGGAAGGCTGACTGCACCGGAAAATACCATATTTGCGGATCGTGTCGATTTCCCTGAAATTTCAATTCCTGTTTCTGTACAGGCTCCGGGCAGCCCGGACATTAACTGCTTTCTGGCCGCCAGAGGAAACCTTCATTTTCCCTGGGTCACACCACCAGGGGAACTGGATGAGATCAGCGTATGGCTGTCCGAAAACAACGGTTCATGGAACCGTCTGGAAAGTGGCGTTTATGTGGGTCAGGAAATGCTCTCGATTGCTACCCGTCTGCTGATGCCGGGCAGCAGTTACCGCCTTCAGGTGGATTATGACGGCGGACAAACCGGCATCCTGTCCTTTACCTACGCAGATGAAATTGTCCTTGAAGGGTATCACGATGGCGACCGGGATGGAGGGGATGCAGGTGGAAATCCACCTGATACCATCATTCAACCGCCTCCTGAAGATACCGACGATCAGGATGATGGTTTCGCAGACAGGCCCTCCACAAAGCCTTCAAAACCGCCTGCAACAAATGGCGGCGGAATGGATTCCGATGATTCTGAAAAAGCACCACCTGTCACCGAAGAAAATGATCCTGCGGATCATGAACCATCCCCCAAGCCTTCCGAGCCATCCTGGGAGGGAAAGGATGATTCTGATGAACCGGCTATACCGGAAATCGAAGCGCCAGTTGTAGCAGGTCAGCCGGAGGAAGATACCGCTTTGCAGCAGCCCCCTGAAGTGCGGACGATTGCCGGCGCTTCAGAGCTTACCGTACCCGATCCTGCCTTGAAGCTTTCAGAAAACAGGAAAGAGCCGGTGCAAAGCATGATGACCGTTCCCCTGGAAGATGCAGATTCCAAAAGCCCTGATTTTTCAGAGTTCTTCGATGAAACCACCGACCGGATTTCCGGCACGCGCTTTTTGATGATGCTGCAAACAGGGGAGCAAAGAGCCGTCTTTTCCAAACAGGGAATCACCATCAGCATACCAAAAGACGCCTTGCCGGAAGGCATCCAAAACGAAGATCAGATTGAAGTCATCATCCAAAAGGATACGGACGGCGGTTTTTCTTTTTCGTTTTCCATCAATGGAACTGCGCTCAGCTCCCTACCGGATGTTTCTGTCATGCTGCCCTGTCCAAATGACCCGGCAGCCGGCACATTGTTCCTCGGTGATGAAAGCGGCATGGAAGTTCCCATGACCGGCTATGACGATACGGCGAAAGCCGCTTCCTTTCAGATCAGCCATACAGGGGCGTACACCATTGCGATAAAGGAGGATGCCGCTTCCCTGGCACAGGCCGCCGACACAGAGCATAGCCGGTCGCCCATATTCTTTTTGATTCCGGTCTGTCTGCTTCTTCTGTCTGCCGGTGTATTTTTCCTAAGGAGGAGGTGAAAATAAGATGGTGTCTTCTGCGGTAAGAAAATATGCTGCTTTATGTATGGTCTGCCTGTGCTCATCCCTGTTTTTTCTTGGCCTGTATCAGTTCAATAATAAATATAGTCAGAACACAATCCAGGCGGCAAATGGGATTCTGGCGCTTTCTGAGGAAGAACTTCAAAAGTCACCGGTGCGCTTTCTGGTATCCGGCTGGGCATTTTATCCTGACGCGCTTTTGACCCCGGAAGAAATACGGGATGAAAACCATTATATGCGCTACCTTTCCATCGGAGAGCAGACCAATTTCTCCAGCCCTGCAAACCCTTCTCCCTATGGCTGCGGGACTTATCAGATGACATTCTTTCTGCCGGAACGGAAGGAAACATATGCGCTGGAAATCCCGGAAGTGTTTTCTGCTTACAACCTTTATCTGGATCATGACCTGATCCTGCAAATGGGGGAACCGGCACAGGGGACACCATTGGTTCAAAACCGCATGGTCACTTTTCATGGCGGAAAACCGGTCACACTCACCATAGCGGTCAGCAACTATGACCACTTTTACGGTGGGATTGTCTATCCGCCTGCTTTCGGAACGATGCTGGCGGTCAATACAACCAGAGGAATCCGGTTTGCATTCTGCCTGTTTGGCTGTACAGTTACCTTTGTCTGTGCGCTGCTGTCCTTTTATTTCAGCCGCCGGATGAAACAGAAAAAGACATTCCTGTTCGGACTGATCTGCCTTGCCATGTGCGGCCTGTCATCCTATCCTGTGCTTCATATGCTGGCTGCTGTTCCCGTATTCCCCTGGTATACGATTGAACTGTTCTGTATCTATCTGGTTACCTGGCTGATCGTAGTTCTGCAAAACCGGATATGCAGGCCGGGCTTCCTGCCTGCGGCCATCAGTAATGGAGTGGGCGCTGCCTTCCTGGTATATGCGTTTGTGTATGGCATGATGGCTTCCCATCTCTCCCTTGGAGCTATTCGTTTCTTCTCTGCATCGGTCTTTTGTTATAAGGCGGCATCTGCGCTCTATCTGCTTATCATCGCTGTGCTTGCCATTCACAGAGGAGAAAAACGGAGCAGGCCGATCTTCTATGCTGCGGCAGCCGCAACCTGCGCCTTTATATGGGATCGCCTTCTGCCGGTTTATGAGCCGGTTATCGGCGGTTGGTTTTTGGAATGGGGCAGCTTTTTCATAGCAGCAGCCATCGGTTATTCCCTCTGGCGCGATGTGATAGAAGGATATGGAAACAGCCTGATTTTTCAGGAAGAACGCAAGCAGGTCATCCGTCAGCTTTCTATGCAGACCGAATACAACCGTCAGGTTTCTGAAGCAGCGGCAGAAAACAGAAGGCTGATCCACGACATCAAACACCATCTGCGCACCATAGACCGCATGGCCTCTGAACGTGGGCAGACGGAGATCTGCTCCTTCCTGTTACAGGTTCAGGAACAGGTTGCGGCATCATCGGGTTACTCCCCTGCCCAGTTCTGCAAAAATCCCGTCGTAAATGCACTGATTGAATACTACTACGGCATGGCGCAGACACAAGGGACAGAATTTCAGGTGCGGCTCGATCTTCCCGATCAGATACCGCTTACCGATGTGGAACTGTGTACGGTGCTTGGCAATCTTTTGGACAATGCCGTTGAGGCGTGCAGCCGCCAAAAGCAAGGAGTGCGCCGCGTTTTCATTGCAGGCGAAACCAGAGGCAATATGTACTTTTTGAAGATTGAAAACACTTACGACGGTCTGGCCTTGCAAGAGGGAAAAACATTCCTCTCCCGAAAGGGTACATCTGATGATCATGGAATCGGGCTTTCCTCTGTCCGAAAAATCATTGAAGGCCATGGCGGTGATCTCGATCTTGTTCCCGGTGAGGAATCCTTTCTTGCTGGAATTACAATACAGATGTAAAAACTGTAAGCAATCCATTGACCGTATCATTTGCGATGATATGTGTATGTTTCGAGACCACTGTAATATGCTCATGTGTCTCGCAGATGAGAACTGGAGGAATGAAATGCGGCAGATATTATACCGCTCCAATCAGGATGCGGTGAGAATCAGAACAAATAAGAAGGAGGAAATCAATGAGCAGAGTCAGAAAACCGGGAAAATTCGTGAATGAAAATCACTATGATTCGTCTGTTTACGGGCCATCCAAGATGGTCCGGATCCATTGCGAAAATGAGGATTATCACAAGTCCTCTACGCTGTCACAATGGCTATTCGTGAAATATGATATGAGCTACAAGACTTACGCAAGAAAATCTAAAAATCGGAAGGATGAGCTTCGGGCAGAGTTCGAAGCCGATACAGGTATCAACCTCTTGGAGAAGGAAGCAAAAAAACGCAGGCAAAATGATGATTGAGATGACGAAATGTAGAATATCCGCAAATTCTTATTGCTACCAAAGTCCCTTTTCCCGCAAGGATGATTAATTTATCCGGCTTTTGCAAAACAAACAAGAGCGCAGATCAGGCATCTGCGCTCTTAAGAAGACCTGCTTGATTAACTGTGTAATTCTGCCTTTCTCAAATGCCTGATTTCTTATGATTTTCATTCTCTCATAAGCATTTTCTGGTATGCTTCTTCCATTTCTTTCTCAGATGGTCCTTCTTCCCTAAAAATCGGATAGTATGCATCCAGCTCTTCATCTGTCGGATAAAGTGCATCCAGCTCATCTTCTGTGAACTTTAATGTTTTTATAATATCTTTTGTTTCCACACCCTGTGACACAAGTTCCAGCACTGCATATTTATCCGGGTTTTTTAAGCTGGACTGGTCAACGCGTCCCTCTGTCATGTGTTCCAAAGAAGCATTCTGTTCCTGCTTTTTTAACGTATGCCAAACATATCTTACGTCAACAAGCAAAGCGCCTTCCTTATATCCATCCTGATAGTTCCGTTTCCATCTGCATTTGTCTGCAATTTTATCAATTGTTTCCCGCGAGAGTCCAACATAATATACAACGTTTTCATAATATGCCGAGCCGAAATATGGAACGTTTATATTTCTCCATATCATACGCTCTGCAATTTGTTCTTTTTGTTTCTGCAATTCTTCTTGCACATATTTTTGAATCTCCGGATCGGTTTTATCTATCATGGTTTACCTCCTCTACCCGCTTTTAAATCTATTCTTTTAACTGCGCTGCCATATAGCCGATATCATAGCCCTCTTTTCTGCCTTCTTTCAGAATCTCACGGGTCATGGTAAGCATACTTACGCCCTCGTCCTCTTTCTGCTTTGTATTTTCAAACTCAATACGCAGCATAACGAAAAGAGTCTCGATCACGCCGTCAATGGCATTTTCTCCATTCGCATAACTCCGGTATGCAGACGCCGCCAGATTCGATGCGGTTTTTCCAATGTACTGCGCCCACTCATCATGCGCTGTCCAAAAATGCTCGTGCTCTATAATTTTGTCTGTCTCTTCATCTTCCCTGAATTTTTTACGGCAATCCTTATTTCAGAATTCATAACCGGCTTCTTCCTGGCCTCTCCGGAATCCTTTGAGGTAGGCTTCTTTGCGAATAGACTCCAATAATTCTGAAAAATCATTTCCGCTCCGCATCCAATTTTTATCAACTTCAAACAAATAAGATGCCTCATGCTCCGGTCCG
>PVML01017618.1_pt1 | contig 107473 bp, 104 predicted proteins | sample 1853371 | NCBI WGS metagenome assembly PVML01 (sample SAMN08533508, study PRJNA380276) | Human gut metagenome, whole genome shotgun sequencing project. | isolation source: participant 1, chromium library | host: Homo sapiens | collected 2017 | reverse complement strand
GGAGCTTTCAGCTCCCACTGACAGATCGCGAAGCGACTGCGTTCATGAGCAAGTAGCGAAGCGGATTGCGAATGTCCGCTTTACTAGTGAATCATAAATAAAAAAGACGGGAAGAATCATGGAGAGAATCAAAGATTTTTTAGATGAACAGCTGGGACAGATCATTCTCAGCAATTCCCGCAGAAAGGAAGAGGTCTCCAAGGTTCGTGTGAGACCTCTTCTTCTGCAGGAAAAACTGGTGTTTCAGGTAGAAGAGTTCCGTGGAAAACAGGCATTTCACCAGAATCTGATGAAGGATGAAGCATATGAGTATCTTCAGAATGCTATGAGCGATACCTTCCGTCAGATGGAACTGGTATCAGCGAAGGGCTCAGCCCAGATCCTGGTCAGCAAGAATGGAAAAATGACAGTGAAAGTGAAAAAGAACCGTCCGGTGAAAGGTCAGGCAAAGATCCAGGCCCCTTCTACATTGTTAGATCACAACAGGAAGAAAAAGTACGTGCTGGAAGAGGGGAAGCCGATACCGTTTTTACAGGATTTAGGAGTTATGACGGCCGATGGCAGGATCGTGCATTCCCGATATGATAAGTTCCGCCAGATCAATCGGTTCTTGGAGTTTGTTCAGGATATCCTGCCGAAGCTGCCAAAGGGGCGGGAGATCAATATCATTGATTTTGGCTGCGGAAAATCTTATCTGACTTTTGCGATGTATTACTATCTGAAGGAACTGAACGGATTTGATATCCGTGTGATCGGACTGGATTTAAAACAGGATGTGATCGATCACTGCAACCAGCTGGCGAGAAAATATGGGTTTGAGAAGCTGGCCTTTTATCATGGAGATATCGCTTCCTATGAGGGAGTAGATCAGGTGGATATGGTAGTGACTCTCCATGCCTGTGATACGGCTACTGATTATGCCCTGGCAAAGGCAGTCCGCTGGAATGCATCGGTGATTTTGTCAGTTCCGTGCTGTCAGCATGAACTGAACCGTCAGATGAAAAATGATATGTTAGAGCCGGTGCTGCAGTATGGTCTTTTAAAGGAACGGATGGCAGCCCTTTATACCGATGGGATTCGTGCGGAGATTCTGGAAAATCACGGGTACCGCACCCAGATCCTGGAGTTTATCGACATGGAACACACACCGAAAAATGTGCTGATCCGGGCGGTAAAAGAAGGAAAAGGCAAGAAAAACGGAAAAAAATTGCAGGAAATGATGGATTTCCTGCATGTGGAGAATACGCTGGCAAAAGAGATCGGTATTCAGATGTAAATGGTCCTGGGCATAGAAAACGGACAAGTGATTCGGAAGATCTACCGAATGATAACAGAATGGGTGTATTCATTGGGCAGTGCCTGTCCGGTTTTGGCCTGGTAAACGGCCTGGTACAGATGGGAGCAATACAGATCCTTTTGAAAATCTGAAAATGCGTGTTCCGATAACATTTTAGAGGCATCGGCTGTCTTGGTGATCAAAGGCAGTGCGGATGCCTTTTTGATTGCTCCCAATAATGGGGCGGATTCCCGACGGAAACCAAGAATCCGGACATAGGATACATATCCATTCGTCTTTCTGCGTACAGCATCGGCTTCGGTCATATCTAATAAAATATGGAAAAGACTGCGGCTGATACGGGTGTAGGTGTACTGTCTGGTCTTTAAATTCTGAATCCGGCTGGAAATCGGAGAAAAATCCAGGATCTGTCTGCTGATCCGTTTTGCCAGTTCCGGAGACACATCCAGAAACGTTTCCAGAGGTGTTCCCTGACAGTCCAATTCCAAAAAACGGAAGGATAAAAGTGCAGAGAAATCATCTGCGGTCAGCGGAAGCCTGGTACGGGCCAGATTTAAGGCTGCCGGAGGTATCTGGGAGGCCAGAAGCAGGTTGGATTCTTTGAAATCATCAACTGTCCGGTTTTCCAGCACCGCCCGGATCGCAGTGGCTGAGGGCATAGGCTGATCGGAGGAGATGACAGCTTCGTGATAACCGCTCCCCATCCGTTTGATCGTAACGGGCGTGACTGGGCTGTTCTGCTTTTTAATGGCTTTTAAATATTCAATTCCCAGGGTGTTATTTGGCTGGCTTAAAAGTTCCTGGTCAGTTTTGGGGCTGCAGAAAGAGAAAGCAGCAGCTCTTGCCTGGGGGAAAGGATACCCATCTTTTAAATGTTGGCGAAGTACCTTCTGGTATTCTTCTGATTCGGCTGAAAGAAGATCAGCCGCAGATGAAAGCTCCTCTAGATTTCCGGATTCGCTGCCAAAGCAAAGATGACTGACCACACCCAGCGCGTCCAATAACGCCACGCCGCAGGATGCGAAGTCTTCGGCGCTGCTGGAGGCAAAGATGGGAGGAAGTTCCACTACCAGATCGGCTCCGGATTCCAGTGCCATAGCGGTGCGGGTATATTTATCAAAGACAGCAGGGCCGCCACGCTGCACAAAATCACCACTGATGGCTGCAATACAATAATTCGCCCCAGACAGCTCCCGGGCTTTTTTTAACTGATATGCATGTCCGTTGTGGAAGGGGTTATACTCTGCAATGATACCAACTGCACGTATAGGGGTATCTGACTGATGTTTCATGAAAATATCTCCTCAGGATTTCTTGAACGCAGATAAGCATTCCCCCGCTTCAAGTGCGCGGAGCACTAAGCGGCGGGTGAGGGGGGATGCTTATGTCAGTGGGAGCTTTCAGCTCCCACTGACATATCGCGAAGCGACTGCGTTCATGAGCAAGTAGCGAAGCGGATTGCGAATGTCCGCTTTGCAAACAGTTACACAAAGCAACTGATAATGAAAGATTATAACACAGACGGACAGAAAAAATAATTGTTTTACAAAAAATGCAAAGGAATTTCCAGACACTACTTGAAAAAAAATGCCGAACATCCTAAAATAAGGATAGAATCACAACGTATGTGTTGATTTAGATTTCATGAAAAAGAAAGAGGAGAGATTAACGGTATGAAATTCATTGTTGAAACCAGTGCACGTCACGTACATGTTACTCAGGAAGATTTAGAGACATTATTTGGTAAAGGATATGTGTTAACAAAGAAGAAAGATTTATCCCAGCCAGGTCAGTATGCATGTGAGGAAAGAGTTACTGTTGTTGGTTCCAAGAAGGAATTAGCAGGCGTATCCATCCTTGGACCATGCAGAAAAGCAACTCAGGTTGAACTTTCTTTAACAGATGCACGTTCCATCGGTGTTGCAGCTCCAATCAGAGAGTCTGGCGATATCGCAGGCAGTGGCGCTTGCAAACTGGTTGGACCATGCGGCGAAGTTGAGTTAAAAGAGGGCGTGATCGCAGCAAAACGTCATATCCATGCAACTACAAAAGATGCAGAGGCTCTGGGCGTAACCAACGGTGAGATCGTATCTGTAAAGGTAGATACTGAGGGCAGAAGCCTGGTATTCGGTGATGTTGTTGTTCGTGTAAGCGATTCTTACGCATTAGCAATGCATATCGATACAGATGAGTCCAACGCAGCAGGCTGCGGCAGAGAAGTTTACGGCGAGATCGTAAAATAATCATAACGATTACAAACCGTCATAACTGTAACAAAAAAGGAGAAACAAAATGAACATTTTAGTAGTTAACTGCGGAAGCTCTTCCTTAAAGTACCAGTTGATCAACATGGACGATGAGAGCGTTATTGCAAAAGGTTTATGCGAGAGAATTGGTATTGATGGTTCCAAGCTGACTCATCAGCCTGCAGGCAAAGATAAATATGTAGTAGAGCACGAGATGCCAGACCATACCGTAGCGATCAAGCTGGTTATGGATGCACTGGTTGACCCAGAGCACGGCGTGATCAAGAGCACCGACGAGATCGCTGCTGTTGGACATCGTGTACTGCATGCTGGCACTGTTTACAGCGATTCCATCATTGTGAACGAGGACGTTAAGAGAGTAATCCGTGAGTGCTTCGATTTAGGACCTCTGCACAACCCTGCAAACTTAATGGGTATCGAGGCTTGTGAGAAGGCTATGCCAGGCAAGCCAAACGTAGCAGTATGGGACACCGGATTTGGTATGAAGATGCCAGAGAAAGCATATCTGTACGCAATCCCACATGAGTACTATGAGAAATACAGCATCCGCAGATACGGGTTCCATGGCACTAGCCATATGTTCGTATCCGGCGAGGCTATCAAGTTCGGCAACTTAGATCCGGAGAACGCAAAGGTGATCGTTTGCCACTTAGGCAACGGCGCAAGCGTTTCTGCTTCGATCGGTGGCAAGTGTGTAGATACCAGTATGGGTCTGACTCCTCTTGAGGGTCTGATCATGGGAACCAGAAGTGGTGACATTGATCCGGCTGTTGTTCAGTTCATCTGCAACAAAGAGGGCAAAGATGTAAACGAGGTTCTGAATATCCTGAACAAGAAATCTGGTGTTTACGGCATGAGCGGCGGCGTATCCAGTGACTTCCGTGATATCGAGGCAGCAGCAAAATCCGGCAATCATCTGGCAGAGGTTGCATTGGATGCATTCCGTTATCGTGTAGCAAAATACATTGGCGCTTACACTGCAGCTATGAACGGTGTTGATGCAATCGCATTTACCGCTGGTGTTGGTGAGAATGATAAGGCAACCAGAAAAGCGATCTGCGAGTACTTAGGTTTCCTGGGTGTAAAGATCGACGATCAGGCAAACGATGTAAGAGGAAAGAACGCAGTAATTTCTGCAGCAGATTCCAAGGTAAAAGTTATGCTGATCCCAACCAACGAAGAGTTAGCAATCGCAAGAGATACTCTGGCTCTGGTGAAATAATCGATTCTGAAAATAAAACTTTTAGAAAAATTTGGTTGACAAAATGTACGCACCTATGTATAATATCATAGGTGTGTATTGGAGAATCAATATGCTCATAAATCTAACAGAGTTGTTTACCAGAGAGGGAAAAACAAACGATTATGCAGTAGAATTGGACTGCAGGGAATTTCAGATTCCGCAAGGCATCTGCCCTGTAAGCGATTCAAAGCCTGTTACCTTTCATATTGAGAATGTGGGAGACCGGACATTGGTTTTAAGTGGAGAAGCAGAATTTACTCTGATGATTCCATGTGACCGTTGCCTGGAACCGGTAGAAGTACCGTTTCAGCTGTCCATTGAACGCACTCTGGATATGAACCTGACAGACGAGGAGCGTATCGCCAATCTGGACGAGCAGCCATACTTGCAAGGTTATAATCTGGATGTTGACCAGTTGGTTCGCGACGAATTGTTGTTGAACTTACCTATGAAAGTCCTGTGCGATGAAGATTGCAAAGGGATTTGTAATAGATGTGGGGCGAATCTCAATCATGAGACATGCGACTGCGATAGGAGTTCGCTAGACCCAAGAATGTCTGTTATCCAGGATATTTTTAAACAGTTTAAGGAGGTGTAACCATGTCTATCTGTCCAAAGAATAAATCTTCAAAAGCAAGAAGAGATAAACGTAGAGCAAACTGGAAGATGAGCGCTATGAACTTAGTAAAGTGCAGCAAGTGCGGTGCTTTAATGATGCCTCATAGAGTTTGCAAAGCTTGCGGATCTTATAACAAAAAAGAGATTGTTAGCGTAGAGAACTAATCATAAAGAAAACGCCTCATGGGAATTCCCATGGGGCATTTTTAATCTTAAAAAACCGTAGAGTGTGTTCGCGAAGTACATGAAAATAAGCGGGGGGAATATCATTGAGATATCAAAAGCTTGACCAGATCCTGTTGGAGATGGGACTGGTTGATGAGAATATTCTGGGTAAAGCGAAGGAGCTTCAGAGAGAATCCGGCGGACAGCTTGATGAGATTTTGATCAGAATGAAACAGATTACCGAGGGACAGGCATTGACGGTGCGTCAGAAGCAGCTGGGACTTCCCATCTGGGATCTTTCCGATGTAGATCCGGAGCCAGAATTATCCGCCTTGATTCCGGAACGTCTGGCAAAGCGGCTGGGTGCAGTCCCAGTAAGGAAAAAAGACGGTATCCTGTATGTTGCAATGAAAAATCCGGCAGATTTTATGGCGCTTGAGGAATTGAAGGCAGCAGCCAGGTGCGAAGTGGTTCCGGGATTGGCTGTCTTTCATCATATTGATCATGAAATCCAGAAGTTATATGGAGTGGAGGGAGTCAAACGTGCCATTGAGGACATGGAGCGCCATAGTTTGACACAGAAAGAGAAAACCGAGATTCCAAAGGAGCAGGAACAGAGAGAACTGGCTCCGGCTATCCGCCTGGTCAATTCTATTCTGGAACGTGCAGCTATGGAACAGGCCAGCGATATTCATTTAGAGCCTCAAGAGGATCAGATGACAGTGAGAATGAGAATCGATGGAATCCTGCATCCGGTTCTTGATGTTCCGTCTTCTATGCAGGCGGCTGTCATTGCCCGCATTAAGGTAATGGCAGGAATGAATATCACGGAACACAGACTTCCGCAGGACGGCCGGGTGATGGTCACAGTTGCCGGAATCGAGATCGATTTAAGGGTTTCCGTGATTCCTGTGCTGTTAGGAGAAAAGGCAGTGCTGCGTCTGCTAAATCAGACATCTGGAAAGAGGACCAGTCAGACGATTGGATTGACAGAACGCAATAAGACCCGTTATGAGACTCTTTTGAAAGAACACAGCGGAGTGATCCTGATGGCGGGACCGACAGGAAGCGGTAAGACAACGACACTTTACACGATGATCCAGGAGTTGAATACAGAAGAAGTCAATCTGGTTTCGCTGGAAGATCCGGTGGAGTACTATATCAAAGGTGTGAACCAGATTCCAATCCGGAAGGAAATTGGCCTGACTTTTGCGGAAATGTTGCGGGCTGTATTGAGACAGGATCCGGATATTGTGGCAGTTGGTGAGATACGTGACGCAGAGACAGCAGAAATTACCATGCGTGCTGCCATAACGGGACATCTGGTGCTGACGACTGTTCATACCAATGATGCAGTTATGACAATCAACCGTCTTCGGGATGCAGGTGTTGCTCCGTTTTTGATAGCAGATGCCCTGAAGGGTATGGTATCCCAGCGGCTGGTGCGGAAAATTTGCCCAGACTGCAGGGAAGCGTATGTTCCGACGGAAGAGGAAAGACGTCTCGTGGGAGCAGAAAAGGGGCAGATACTATACCGTGGAAAGGGCTGTCCCCATTGTTTCGGCACTGGATACCGCGGAAGAACGGGAATTTATGAGATCCTCTTTATGAACCAGAAGGGAAGAAAGGCTGTCCTGGAAGGTGCGGCGAGAGATGAACTCCTGGAGGCTCTGAAGGATGAAGATTATCAGTCAATGGAAGACAATTGCAAAGAGTTGATCCGGATGGGAACTACTACGGTAGAAGAAGGACTTCGGGTGATCCTTGAGATGGGGAGGAAGAAATGAAGTACCGGTATCGGGCGATATCAGACAGAAAAGAAGAAAAACGGGGAATACTGGAAGCGGAAAACCAGATGCAGGCTGTTGCGATGATCCGGGAAAACGGGGATCTGATCCTGGAACTGGAGCAGGTACATAAATGGTGGGAAGTTTTGACGGGAGATATTTATGTAGCAGGAATGAAAGACCGTGATCTGGCATTGTTTTCCAGTCAGTTTGCCGCTGCCTTAAAAGCAGGGATTTCCGTAGAGAAAACGCTTTCGATTCTTGGTGGACAAGCTGAAAAACGCAGATGGAGAAAGTGCCTGATCAAGACGGCGCAGTTTGTGAAAGCAGGAGGTTCTCTGGCAGATGGTTTTGAGGAGGCAGATCCAGATGGATTTCCGGCTGCATTTCTGGAAATGGTCCGTGGTGGTGAACATTCCGGAAGATTGGCAGAGGTATTTCAGAGCCTTTCTGTGTATTATGAGAGAAGATACAAGGCGAAACAGAAAATGGAAGCCTCGTTGATCTATCCCTGCTTTGTGTTAGGAATGGCAGTTCTGGTTTTAACCTTTATTGTTGGCTGGGTTGTACCATCGATTGCGGCGGTATTAAAAGAAATGGGAACTGATCTGCCTCTTGGAACCAAAATTCTGCTTTCTATTTCCGGTTTTTTACAGGAGCATATCGTGGCGCTTTTAAGTGCAGTCATCCTGGCGATTGGCGGAGTAGTCTGTTACTGGAAGAGTGAACGAGGAAGAGAACAGCTTGAAATGATCATAAAAAAGTGTCTTCGACACTTCAACTCCCCTGCCCCTCAATCTTGAGGGGTTAGGGGTTTCCTTTTGCTTCATTTTCCTGCATAATAGACATATGAATATCTTACAAAGAATTTTTACAGACTATTATGAGAAAATCAAATATACTCTTCATCCCAGATCTTCTGAGATGGAAAATATCGAAAAAATGATCAACTGTGGTGATCCTTCTTTTGGTGGCGCTATGTATGGCTGTCCACACTGCGGAAAACTTAAGTTCGTTCCTTTTCGCTGCCACAGCCGTTTCTGTCCTACTTGCGGTAACAAGTATTCTATGGATCGCTCTACCTCCATGTCTTTTAAACTGGTTAACGTCAAGCACAGACACTGTGTCTTCACCATTGATGAAAATCTCCGTGATTTTTTCCTTCAGGACAGATCTCTGCTTCCTTGCCTTTTTCATTCTGTTGCCAGCGTTATTTCCCGCATGTTCTTTAAAATGAACAAATCCAAGAATTTTACTCCTGGTTACATTATGGTTCTTCATACTTTTGGCAGGGATCTTAAATGGAATCCTCACATTCACTGTCTGATTTCTGAAGGTGGCTACAGCGATGACGGGGAGTGGCGCCATATCACCCATTTTAATTATACTTTCCTCCGAAACGCCTTTCGTACTGCGTTACTTAACGAAATGGAAAGCCTGCTTGGTTCCTCTTTCAAAAAGGTCAAAGCCTTATGTTATTCCGAACACAAACAAGGTTTCTATGTTTATGCCAAACCGAATCAATGCGATCCAAAAAACGTAGTCAAATATATCGGTCGTTATCTCGGTCGCCCGGTTATCGCTACATCCAGAATTGATCACTATGACGGCGAATCCGTTACCTTCCATTACAATCGCCACGAAGACGAAAAATATGTCGAAGAAACACTCCCGGCTATTGATTTCATAAAGCGGTTAATCAGACATATCCCTGAAAAGCACTTTAAAATGATCCGATATGGCGGAATCTATGCGCGCCACCGTGAAATTGACAAACATTTGCATCGGGCTGTAGCGAAAGAAAAACATCATGTTTTTCGTTGTTTCAATCAGTGGCGTACTGCTATTCTTTCTTCTTTTGGGTATGACCCCTTGCAATGCCCTGACTGTAGGCACGAAATGGAGTTTCTTGAACTCTACTATAACCACCAGCGCGTTTCTCTCGAAGAACTTTACGAGAAAGCAATGTCCAAATCTCGTGGAAAACGTTCCTCCGCATGAATTTTGATGTTATAATCTCCCTGAAAGGAGATTTCCATCTATGAAGCCTGATATCGAGGAACTGCGCAGAAAATACATTGAAACTCCCCCAGAAGGTATGACATCCGCGGACATTCGCCATATGAGCGAGGAGGATCTTCTGGATATGGATTATTTCTTAAATGATGACGAACTTGATGACGATTTCGGTGAAGAAGGCTTCTATATCTTCTAAACCGACAACCGTTTATTTGTCATGCCCGCCTTTGTGCGGGCTATTTTCAATTCAACAGAACGCCAACGGCGGTCTTTCCTATAAAGTAAAGAAGCTTCCAATGATTGGAAAGCTGTTGGATATGAGTATTTATGCCCAGTTTTGTCATACCGTTGCTACCTTGCTGCAGGCTGGAGTTCCTCTTCCACAGGTACTTGTGGTTACGGCAGGTTCTATCGACAACCGGCGCACCGGGAAAAAGATCCGTCAGGCCGCAGGAAAACTCCGGGCTGGAGAATCACTTGGGATGTGGATGAAAGAAGATGGAACATTTCCGCAGATTTTGAAAGAAGTCTGTGCCATAGGAGAAGAATCTGGAGAGCTGGCGTCCATGCTGGCTTCTATGGGTGAATATTTTGATACCCAGGAAGAAATTGCAGCGAGGAAACTGGCTGCGGGACTAGAACCGGCTCTGATGGTGGTGCTGGCTATCGCAACTGGATTTATTGTGATCTCCATGTATCTTCCGTTGTTGTCTATGTATGGACAGATGTAAGTGGAAATCAGCTGTGAAGGGACTGAATAGACAATGAAAGGAAGAACTGGCAAGTATGTATGGCTTCTGGACTGGTCCAGAAAAGAAGAATGAGAAGATATCCGTATGGTGAAAGGAACATGATGAATCAGGTGGAGAGCATATATCTTGGCTTCTGGGCAGCAGTGACCGGTTCGGTTTGCGGAAGCTTTGTGTGTTGTATGACGGAGAGAATTTATGACAAAAGGACGCTGGGAGGCAGGAGCAGATGTCCTGGTTGTGGACACACTCTTGGAGTGATGGAGCTGATCCCGGTCTTTAGCTGGCTGATTCAAAAAGGAAGATGCAGATATTGCCGGGAAAGGATCCCAACAGAGTGTCTGTGGTCAGAAATCAGTCTGGCAGTATTTTTTACAGCTGCAGCATTGCGGTTTGACGCATGGAATCAGAAGATCTGTGCGGCAGGTTTGGGCGTGATCCTGTTGGCGATCGCCCTGTGGGATAAGGATACATACGAAATACCAGGAAGTTTACTGGCAGCTGCGCTGGTCTGGAAAGTGATTTTCATGATGCTGTTTCCAAAGTATGGCGTTTCCGTACTGGACGGACTGTTGGGTTCATGTCTGATTGGCGGCGCACTGCTTCTTTTATCGGTTTGTATGGACCGGAGCATGAAGAGAGAAACGATTGGTTACGGAGATATCCGCCTTTTATTTGTAGCAGGCTTCTATCTGGGACTGAAGGGCAATTTTCTGAATCTGTTTTTCAGTAGTTTGCTGGGGATTCTGATGTGCGCTGCGATGAAAACAAAGAAAATTCCATTTGGTCCGGCACTTGCGGTATCAACGGCCTTCTGTCTTTGCTATGGCGAAGCGCTGATCCGGTGGTATGTATACATATGGTAAAGAGAAAGAAAACGTAACGGTTTTACAGGTCTGTTTATTTGCTGTGCTGACCGTTAGAAAATATAGGCTTGAAGGCAGAATAAGGGAAGGATATGTCAGAAAAATATATCGGAATTGATCTGGGCAGTGAATTTCTAAAAATTGCAGTCCATGAAAATAACAGAATATGCGGGGAAATAAGCGAACGGATTCCAGAACAGCTCCGGATGGATGGAAAGATCCTTTCTTTGGAATCTGCGGCAGAATTTTTAAAAGAAACAGGAAGAAAACATGGATTATCCAGATACGGAGCATGCGTGGTTCTGCCAGAAAAACAGGTGATCACAAAACGAGTCTGTATGGCAGGGATGGATCCGAAGCATCTGATGCTGAATCTGCCTTATGAATTTTATGATTATCTGGAACACAGTGTGGAAGAATGGGTTTATGATTACAGCTTGGCGGATTCGATACCGGATGGAACGGGACAGGATGAAAGCATGGATCTTCTGGCGGCTGCAGTGCCTGTCAGGGTTGTGGAGTGGTACCAGAAACTGATCCGTATGGTTGGCTGGAAATTGTCTGCCATGGCTCCGGCGTCCAGTGCCATTTCCAATCTGATCATGTCTGACCAGGGAAAACAGGATGTCAGACGGAGCAATTGCTGCGTGATGGATTGCGGCAGACAGGGTGTGCGGTTGTATTTTTATCAAAAGGGTCTGTTGTTCGCAAAACGTGGCCTGGAGTTTTGCGATACAGAGGAAAGGCTGCTGTTTGAGCTGGAAAAGATCTGGGATTATTATCAGACCTGCTATCCGGGATACATTCCGGAACTGATTTATGTTACTGGAGGAAAACGGAATCCCTTATTGGAGGCTGCAATCACGGAACAGCTGGAAGCAGAATGCTGTGACTGGACGAAACTACTGGATAACAGTCAGGAGCCGGTGCGGGGACTGATCAGTGCAGAAGCTGCCGGAATAACATTTTGGAAAGGATAGGCAATGGAGGAAAGAAAAAGGACGGAGAGAAAGAACATCAATTTTGCGTCCTATAAAGGGAAAAGGGACAGAAAGAAATATCTGCCGGTTTTTCCTGTGTTATTAGTCTGGTGTCTGATGATCTGGTATATGTTCATAAGCCCTTTAAGAGACCTGGCGATCCAGAAACAGGCATTGACTCAGAAACAGAAGGAATTAGCGGTACTTCTTGATGAGAATAAAGACTATGAAGAGATGGAACAGGCGTATCAGCAATGGTCCGGGACGGAAGAAGAATCCATGGGACAAAACCGTTTCCGTATGGAATTTTGGGGACTTCTGAAAGATGAGATATCTGGCCATGGAAAGGTAAAAGAGATCGAGTTATCAGGAAACTGCTGCAGGATTCTGCTGTCTGACTGGACTTTGGAGAAAACAGTAGAAGCCATGGAGCGGATCGAGATCAGTCCGCTGGTGGATCATGTGGAACTGACCAGGCAGAATGAGCAGACAGAACTGGAAGTTTGGCTGGCGGGAGGGGAAGATCATGAACTTTAAGCATATGGATTTTCAGAAGAAAACCATGCTGGCACCGGTTGTTCTGTTGATAGTAATTCTGGTTTATGCAGTGGCCTTTGCAGCGCCTGTCAGAAGGAAAAGCGAAGAATGTCAAGAAGAATTGGTTCGGACTGAGCGTCAGATCCGGGAACAGAAGGATCTTTCTGAAAATAAAAGATGGATAGAACAGGAGATGGATGGACTTCCATTCCGCATGGAGGAATTACCGGAATACAATAACCAGAAACATGAGATGAAAGAATTAAAAGAAATTTTTGATGGTATCCCTGGATATGGACTGGAATTTCAAACAGAAAAAATCAATGAAATGTTGATGACCAGAGATGTGACGGTGACCTGTGAGATATCGGGGATCGAGGAACTGGAAGAGATCACAGGAAAAATTGAGCATGGGGATTATCCGGCGTTGATTCTGGAGACCGTCGTGAAGCATGATCCAGACGCCGGCAAGGATATTTTTGAGGCAACACCGTCTGAGGTGTCCGGACCGGAGAAAGAAAATGAGAATTATTCCTGTATGATCCGGATTCGTTTCTTTGAAAAAGTATCAAAATAAAATACATAAATTGTGATTGATTTATAAAACAATATCTAGTATATTATGTAATAGGTTAGTGGAGAATAGAATCCGGAAGGAGCAGCAAAAAGATGATTAGAGTTGCAGTAGATGCCATGGGTGGTGACTACGCGCCGGTTGAGATGGTAAAAGGCGTTGTGGACGCGGTGGCAAAGACTGACCAGATTGAGATTGCCCTGGTAGGTAAAGAAGATGTGGTACGCCGGGAACTGGAGAAATATTCTTACCCCAAAGACCGGATCCGGGTGGTTCATGCATCAGAGGTCATTGAGACTGAGGAACCGCCGGTGAATGCGATCCGGAAAAAGAAGGATTCGTCCATTGTGGTTGGTATGAATATGGTGAAGAAACAGGAGGCAGATGCCTTTGTTTCTGCCGGGAGCTCAGGAGCGATCCTGGTAGGCGGTCAGGTGATCGTTGGAAGGATCAAAGGGGTGGAACGTCCGCCGTTAGCACCGTTAATTCCTACAGAAAAGGGAGTGTCCCTTCTGATCGACTGTGGGGCTAATGTGGATGCAAGACCGTCCCATTTAGTACAGTTTGCCAGAATGGGTTCTATCTATATGGAACACGTGATCGGGATCAAGAAGCCGAGAGTTGCGATCGTTAACATCGGCGCAGAAGAAGAAAAGGGCAATGCACTGGTGAAGGAGACTTTCCCGCTTCTGAAAGCCTGCGAGGATATCAATTTTATTGGAAGCATCGAGGCAAGAGAGATCCCTCACGGAGGGGCAGATGTGATCGTCAGCGAAGCTTTCGTGGGAAATGTGATCTTAAAGCTGTATGAAGGCGTGGGAGCTACGCTGATCAGCATGGTAAAGAAGGGGATGTTGACTTCTCTTCGAAGCAAGATCGGCGCGTTATTAGTAAAGCCGGCACTGAAAGAGACGTTAAAGGCCTTTGATGCCAGCCAGTATGGCGGTGCGCCGCTTCTTGGATTAAACGGCTTAGTGGTAAAGACCCACGGCAATTCCAAAGCCTTAGAGGTTTGCAATTCTATTTTGCAGTGTGAGACCTTTACAAAGCAGCAGATCAATGAAAAGATAAAAGAAAGTTTGAGCGTCAGCTTAAAAACAGAGCCTTCCGATAACGGAAAGCCTGAAAAATAATATTTATATTTTAAGAGAGGAAGGATTTGAGTTATGGAATTTGAGAAATTACAGGGAATTATTGCAGAGGTATTAAATGTGGATACAGAGGACATCACTATGGCTACCACATTTGTCGATGACTTAGGTGCCGACTCCCTGGATATTTTCCAGATTATCATGGGTATCGAGGAAGAATTTGACATTGAGATCCCACAGGAAGCTGCAGAGAACATCGTGACCGTTGGAGACGCAGTGGAGCAGATCAAGAGCGCATTAAACTAAGAAAATCAATGAAGTGAAAGATAAAGAACGCTGCAGCATGTAAAAGGCTGCGGCGTTTCCATTAAGGGGGAACCTAGATGAGCAGGGATTTAAAGGAACTGGAAGAAAAAATCGGATATGAGTTTCACAATAAGCAGCTGTTCCGTCAGTCCATGATCCACAGTTCATATGCCAATGAACACAGGCTGGACAAACTGGAGTGCAACGAACGGCTGGAATTTTTAGGTGATGCAGTGCTGGAGGTAGTGTCCAGTGATTTCTTATTTCACCGTTTCCGTCAGTCTCCGGAGGGAGATTTAACAAAGACAAGAGCCAGCATGGTATGCGAACCGGCACTTGCTTACTGTGCGGGAGAGATCCAGCTGGGTGAGTATCTGCTGCTTGGCAAGGGCGAGGAGGCCACAGGAGGACGCGGACGCAACTCCATCGTTTCTGATGCCATGGAAGCTTTAATTGGTGCAATTTATCTGGATGGTGGTTTTGCTAATGCAAAAGAGTTTATTTTGCGGTTTATTATGAATGATATGGAGCACAAGCAGCTCTTTTATGATAGCAAGACTATTTTACAGGAAATGGTTCAGAGCCAGGGAGAAGAACCGCTGGTTTACGAACTGTTAGGGGAAAAGGGACCGGATCATAATAAGACCTTTGAAGTGCGGGCGCTGATCGGCACAGAGGAGATCGGAAGAGGAACCGGACGGACCAAGAAGGCGGCAGAAGCGATGGCGGCCTACAAGGGAATCTTGAAATTAAAGGAAATGTAGGTGTTTTATGTACTTAAAAAGCATTGAGGTGCAGGGATTCAAATCATTTGCCAATAAGATCGTCTTTGAGTTCCACAACGGAATCACCGGAATCGTTGGACCTAACGGCAGTGGTAAGAGCAATGTTGCTGATGCGGTTCGCTGGGTACTTGGTGAACAGAGGATCAAGCAGCTTCGTGGCGCCAGTATGCAGGATGTGATTTTCTCTGGAACGGAGCTTCGAAAGCCACAGGGATTTGCCTACGTGGCCATTACCCTGGATAATTCCGATCATCAGCTGGCCATTGACTATGATGAGGTGACGGTGTCCAGACGGATTTACCGCTCTGGCGAGAGCGAGTACCGGATCAATGGCAGCGCCTGTCGGTTAAAGGACGTCAATGAGCTGTTTTATGATACCGGTATTGGCAAAGAGGGATATTCCATTATTGGACAGGGCCAGATCGATAAGATCCTGAGCGGAAAGCCGGAGGAACGGCGGGAGCTGTTTGATGAAGCGGCGGGAATCGTAAAGTTCAAGCGCCGGAAAGCCATTGCCCAGAAAAAATTAGAGGATGAGAAACAGAATCTGGTCCGTGTGACAGATATTTTATCGGAGCTGGAAAAACAGGTGGGACCGCTGGCGAAGCAGTCCGAGACTGCCAGAGAGTATTTGAAACTGAAGGAAGAGCTGAAACGGTACGAAGTCAATCTGTTTTTGACAGAAACCCGGGAGTTAAAAGTCCAGCTGCGAGAAGTGGAAAGCAAGGAACAGATCGTAATGGGTGATCTGGAGGAAACTCAGAAAACATCAGAACAGATCCGCGTCACGTATGAGGAACTGGATCAGCAGTTAGAACAGAAAAATCAGGAATTAGACCAGATCCGCAATGAGAAGAACCAGTCAGACTTATTAAAAGGCAGTATGGAAGGCCAGATCAATGTCTTAAAAGAGCAGATCAACACCGAAAAGATCAATGCGGAGCATCTGGCGTCCCGGATCCAGTCGATGGATAAGGAGATGGAAGAAAAGCGGGAGCAGATCGGCCAGTACCAGAAGGAGCATGAAGATCTGACCGTACAGGCCCGGGAAAGCTTAAAACGTCAGGAAGAGGCGGAAAAAGCAGTTCAGGATGCGGACGAGAAGCGTATGCTGTTAGATCAGCAGGTAGAAGAGCAGAAACAGACCATTATCCAGACGCTGAATGAAAAGGCAGATCTGACTGCGAAAAAACAGCGGTATGAGACCATGTTAGAGCAGGTGCTGGTGCGCCGGTCTGAAGTAGCCCAGAAGCTTTTGAAATCCAAGAGTGATGAGTCTGTTCAGGAAGAACAGCGCAAGGAAGAAGAAAAACATCTGCGGGAATTAAAGGACCGTTTGGTGGACCTGGAACTGCAGAGAGGAACCTGTGAGGAGGCCATCGGCCAGACGGAACAGGAGGTCCGCCGGTTGAACCGCCAGTTAAATGAGACCCAGCAGGAGTACCGGGCTGCTTACACCAGGATGGACTCCCTGAAAAACTTAGCGGAACGCTATGACGGCTACGGAGGAAGTATCCGGAAGGTCATGGAGGTCCGGGACCGGGTGAAGGGCATCCACGGTGTGGTGGCGGATATCATTTCCACGAAAAAGGAGTATGAGACTGCTATTGAGACGGCTTTAGGCGGCAGTATCCAGAATATCGTTACAGATTCCGAGACGACAGCCAAGCAGTTGATCGAGTATTTAAAGAAGAATAAATTTGGCCGGGCGACATTTTTGCCGCTGACCAGTGTGGGACAGAAAAACAGCAGCTTTAACCAGGAAAAAGCTTTAAAAGAACCGGGCGTGATCGGTCTGGCAAGTACTTTGGTGCAGGCGGAGAAGCAGTATGAGGGGCTGATCCGTTATCTGCTGGGCAAGGTGGTGGTGGTGGATCAGATCGACCATGCGATCGCGTTGGCCAGAAAGTTCCAGTATACCTTAAGGATCGTTACTTTAGATGGCGAGTTACTGAGCGCCGGAGGTTCCATGACCGGAGGTGCTTTTAAGAATACCAGCAATCTTCTGGGACGGCGCCGGGAGATCGAGGAGCTGGAAGAACGATGTCAGAGGTGTCTGGATGAAGTACACCGGATCGAGAAGGAGTTAAGCCTGCGGGAAGGAGAAATGACCGGACATCAGGACGAACTGGATCAGATCCGAAAGGAATATCAGAGTGTTTCCCTGAAACAGAATACGGTTCAGATCCATGTCCGTCAGCTGGAACAGAAGATCCAGGAAATTTCTGATTCTTCTACGGATATGGTATTGGAGAATACCCAGTTGGAGGAACAGATCCATGAGCTGCAGAGAAACCAGGCAGAGTTGAGAAAAGAGATCGAGAGTCTGGAAATCCGTAACGCAGACACAGAGAAGCAGATCCAGAAGTTGGGTGAGATCCAGGGAGAGTACCGGCAGAAACGGGAAGAACTGGCGAAAGACTTGTCTGCGATCCAGTTAGAGACCGCAGCGTTGCAGCAGAAATACCAGTTTGTGAGGGAAAATACAAACCGTATTCGGGAAGAAATCCGCAGACGGGAAGAAGAAAAACAGGAACTGTTATCCCACGGAACCAACACGGATCAGATCATCCAGGGAAAGCAGGAAGAAATCCAAAGACTGGAAGAACAGATCCGGACTATGGCCGGGCAGATCGAGGACGGTCAGAAACGGCTGGATGAAAAAGTCTTAGAAAAGGATGAGATTTCCGGGCAGCAGAAAGGGCTGTTCCAGAAGCGGGAAGAATTGTCCAGGCGGATGACGGAACTGGAAAAAGAGCATTTCCGTCTGGATGGACAGAAGGACAAGTTGACGGAGCGGTTAGACCGTCATGTGGACTATATGTGGTCCGAATATGAGATGACCTATTCCAAGGCGGAGGCATTGCGGGATGATGAGCTTTCTTCAATCCCGGAATTGAAACGCCAGGCAGATAGACTGAAAAGCGCTATCCGCGCGTTGGGCAATGTCAATGTCAACGCCATTGAGGATTATAAGGAAGTATCGGAACGATATGAGTTTATGAAGACCCAGCATGAGGATCTGGTGCAGGCAGAAGTCACGTTGTTAAATATTATTGAAGAACTGGATACAGGCATGCGCCGCCAGTTTGATGAGAAGTTTAAGGAGATCCGCAGTGAGTTTGATAAGGTATTCCGGGAATTGTTCGGAGGCGGGCATGGTAACCTGGAACTGGTGGATGGAGAAGATATCCTGGAAGCCGGAATCCAGATTGTTTCCCAGCCGCCGGGCAAGAAGCTGCAGAATATGATGCAGCTATCCGGTGGCGAAAAGGCCTTGACCGCCATTGCCCTGTTATTTGCGATCCAGAACCTGAAACCGTCTCCATTCTGTCTGTTGGACGAGATCGAGGCGGCGCTGGATGATTCCAACGTAGACCGTTTTGCCGGATATCTCCATAAATTGACGGCCCATACCCAGTTTATTGTCATTACCCATAGACGAGGGACCATGGTGGCGGCGGACCGGCTTTATGGTATCACCATGCAGGAAAAGGGCGTATCGACTCTGGTATCGGTCAATCTGATTGAAGAAGCATTAACACAATGATCCCCGTTTATGCAGCACATGGACGGTGATAGATAGAAAAAGGAGGCAGGCTATGGCAGAAGGAAAGAAAGGATTTTTTGGAAGACTGGTAGAAGGTCTGACAAAAACCAGAGATAATATCATTTCCGGAATGGATTCCATTTTCAGCGGATTTTCCGCCATCGATGATGATTTCTATGAGGAAATTGAAGAGACACTGATCATGGGAGATCTGGGAATCCAGACTACCATGTCCATTGTAGAGGATCTGAGAAAGAAGGTAAAAGAACAGCATATCAAGGACCCGTCTGAGTGCAAGGCTCTTCTTATGGAGAGCATGAAGCAGCAGATGGATTTAGGGGAAAATGCGTATGAGTTTGAGAACCGCAGATCTGTGGTGTTGGTGATCGGTGTTAATGGTGTTGGAAAAACAACATCTGTCGGAAAACTGGCTGGGCAGTTAAAGGATCAGGGAAAGAAAGTGATCCTGGCGGCAGCAGATACTTTCCGTGCGGCAGCGATCGAGCAGCTGACTGAGTGGTCTCATCGTGCTGGTGTGGAGATTATTGCCCAGAAAGAGGGCTCCGACCCGGCGGCAGTGATCTATGACGCGGTTGCTGCGGCAAAATCCAGAAATGCCGATGTGCTGATCTGTGATACTGCAGGACGTCTTCACAATAAGAAGAATCTGATGGAAGAGTTAAAGAAGATCAACCGGATCATTGAGAAGGAGTATCCGGACGCATACCGGGAGACTCTGGTGGTATTAGACGGTACCACGGGCCAGAACGCGTTGTCCCAGGCAAAGCAGTTTATGGAAGTAGCAGATGTAACCGGTATTATCCTGACAAAGCTGGATGGAACAGCGAAGGGTGGAATCGCAGTAGCGATCCAGTCAGAACTTGGTATTCCGGTAAAATACATTGGAATCGGTGAGAAGATTGATGATCTTCAGAAATTTGATGCAGGAGCGTTTATTCATGCGTTATTCAACGTAGAACATCAAGAATAAGTACACAAAGAGAACCCGCAAAGGAGAAAAAATTATGATGACATTAGAGAGCTTTGAAGAGGCATCAGAGGCAGTCAGCAAGGTAACTCAGGAGACAAAACTGGTATACAGCGAGTATTATTCTTCCCAGACCGGCAACAAGGTTTATTTTAAACCGGAAAATATGCAGTATACAGGTGCTTATAAAGTAAGAGGCGCTTACTATAAGATCAGCACCTTATCGGAGGAAGAAAAACAGCGTGGTCTGATCACGGCTTCCGCAGGAAATCATGCACAGGGCGTGGCATATGCGGCAAAATTAGCAGGAATCCCGGCAACCATCGTGATGCCGACACCAACCCCGCTGATCAAGATCAACCGTACTAAGGGTTACGGAGCAGAAGTAGTTCTGGCAGGTGATGTGTTTGACGAGGCATGCGAGTACGCTTATAAGCTGGCTGAGGAGAGAGGATTGACGTTTGTTCATCCATTTAATGATCTGGCAGTTGCTACGGGCCAGGGAACCATCGCTATGGAGATCATCAAGGAACTGCCAACGGTAGACTATATCCTGGTTCCAATCGGCGGCGGCGGTTTATGTGCCGGTGTTTCTACTCTGGCCAAGCTGTTAAATCCAAAGATCAAGGTGATCGGTGTGGAGCCAGCGGGCGCCAACTGTATGCAGGAATCCTTAAAAGCAGGACATGTAGTGGCTCTTCCAACTGTGAACACCATTGCGGATGGTACTGCGGTTAAATGCCCTGGCGATAAGATTTTCCCATATATCCAGGAAAATGTAGATGAGATCATCACTGTAGAGGACAGCGAGCTGATTGTAGCGTTCCTGGATATGGTAGAGAACCACAAGATGATCGTGGAGAATTCCGGACTTCTGACTGTAGCAGCCCTGAAGCATCTGGATGTAAAGAAGAAAAAGATCGTTTCCGTATTAAGCGGTGGCAATATGGATGTGATCACCATGGCTTCTATCGTCCAGCACGGACTGATCCAGAGAGATCGTGTATTTACCGTATCTGTTTTACTTCCTGATAAACCAGGTGAGCTGGCAAAGGTATCCTCCCTGCTTGCAGAGCAGAAGGGCAACGTCATCAAGCTGGAGCACAACCAGTTTGTCAGCATCAACCGGAGCGCTGCTGTGGAGTTGCGTATTACCCTCGAGGCATATGGAACGGATCACAAGAATGTGATCGTGAAAGCGTTAAAGGATGCCGGATATCGCCCAAAGCTGGTTCAGACCACAGGAACCATCTAGCAGAATGGGGGCTTAGGGGATGAAGTACGCGGAGATAAAAAACGCTGTAGAAAACAACCTGAAATATTTCCTGAAATGGGCTTTCTTGTCGATTCTGATCGGCTGTGCAGGAGGGCTGATCGGCGGCGTATTTTGTCTGGCGATCAAGAAGGCAGCGGGATTTTTTGGAAGCTGTCATTGGCTTTTATATCTGCTGCCGGTGTCCGGATGTCTGATCGTGTGGCTGTACCGGACGTTTCATGAGGAGGGAAACCGGGGGACCAATATGGTCCTGGATTCCATCTCCTCAGATGCCAGCATTACTCCGGCGACAGGACCATTGATCTTTATCAGCACGGTGTTGACCCATCTAACCGGAGGCTCTGCCGGACGGGAGGGCGCAGCTCTTCAGCTTGGAGGCAGCATCGGAAGTCTGATCGGTAAAGCACTGCATCTGGATCAGAGAGATTTAAAAATTGCAGTTATGTGCGGAATGAGTGGCTGCTTTGGCGCCTTGTTTGGAACACCTTTAGCAGCGGCTGTGTTCTGTATGGAAGTGATCAGCATTGGCGTCATGTATTATGCAGCATTAGTTCCATGCCTGTTTTCTTCCCTGATCGGTGCGGGAATTTCAGGAAAACTCGGATTGTCTGCAGAACATTTCACTATTGTAGAGATTCCGGAATTTGGATTAAAACCGGCGGTTCTCATCATCGTTCTTGGGATTTTATGCGCGCTTATCAGCATGACGTTTTGTGTATTTCTTCATGAGGCGGAAAACTGGTATCGCAGATTTTTTAAGAATCCTTATATCCGGATACTGGCAGCCAGCCTGATCCTGATCGGGTTGACGCTGGTTACAGGTACGAGGGCTTACAATGGAAGCAGTATGGGACTGATCGAGCAGGCCATCGAAGGACATGTACCATATGAAGCATTTTTCCTAAAAGCTGTGTTTACAGCAGTAACTCTTGGGGCAGGCTATAAAGGAGGAGAGATTGTTCCGACTCTGTGTGTGGGAGCTACTTTTGGCTGTGCAGTGGGAATGTTATTGGGATTTTCTCCATCTCTTTGTGCAGCCTGCGGTATGATCGCGCTGTTTGCAGGTGTTACGAACTGCCCGGTATCCAGCATTCTGATCGCATTTGAAATGTGTGGATTTGAAGCAATGCCCTATTTTGCACTGGCCGTGGCGGTCAGCTTTACCCTGTCCGGATATTATGGACTGTATAAGAGCCAGAAATTTATTTATTCAAAGATCCGTACAGAGTTTATTAACCGGAAAGCCAATTAGAATACGATACGATGGTTCCTGTCATACGGTAACTGGTCGAAAAAGGTTGTTTTTGTGCAAACTGTTGGATTTTATGGAAAACTGTGTTATAATACGCACAAAAGCACCAGGAGGGTGATGCGATCATGATGGTAGAGCTTGGAAGAATGAAACGTCAGACCATAGAAGAACTCTGCAAAGAGAATAATGAGGTATTGGTGCGCGGTGCAGTGGACGGTACGATTGGCCGTGTATGGGTACCGCAGCTGGGTAATTCCTCATATTGCCTGATTGTTGTTGGAGACTTTGCGTATCTCATGGGACTTCCGCCTAAAGGAGAGCGGGCGCTGGATCTTAAGACCAAGATTTATCAGTCTGCGCCGAGGGCGTATATTTACCCGCAAAACGGACGTTGGGAGGATTGGCTGGAAGAAGAATTTATGGGTCAGACCCGTCTGGTCAGCCGTTATGCCCTGCGCAAAGACGAGCATCACTTTGATTCCGGGATATTGAAGCAGTATATTGAGTCTGTCCCGAAGGGAATCCGGATCAAGCGGATCGATGGCCGGTTATATCACCAGGCATTAAAGGAAGAGTGGAGCCGGGATCTGTGTGCAAACTTCGAAGATGAGAAACATTTCCAGGAAAAAGGGTTTGGTTATGTAGCCTTAAAGGGCCGGGAACTGGTGGCAGGCTGTTCCGCTTATGGAGCCAGTGAAGGCATGATGGAGATCGAAGTTGATACGAGAAAGGATTTCCGCAGACAGGGGCTGGCTTTGGCATGCAGTGCGGCATTTCTGCTGGAATGCCTGGAAAAGGGGATCATTCCAAATTGGGATGCAGTCAATCTCCAGTCAGTGGGACTGGCGGAAAAGCTTGGCTATGTGTATGACCGGGAATACCAGGTGTACCAGCTAAGAGAACTGGATGAGGAGTAGAGATCTTCTGTTCAGAACAGACCTGCTCATGTACAACAGCAAGCGAAAGACAGTTACGAAATTAACATAAAAATAAGATTGAAAAAGAATGTATGGTGCGGTATAATAACTTTAACAAAAAAAGCCTGCTTGGCAGGAGTTGTAATTCCTGAGGTGTTCGACACTCTTACTCACTTTGAACCTACATTTTGACATAAGGGATTCCTATATTTTCTGGTGGATGTCAGGCCTCCTTTGAGTGGAAGGCAGAAGTCAGAGTGCGGTTACCCACCTAGCAACGGCTAGGCGTCAAACAGTAAGAAACGGCATTTTGGGATTACAAAAGATAAAAGCAGCGAGAGATCGCTGCTTTATCTTTTATATCATAAGAAACTTCGCCCTATGAAATAAAAAGAAATCAGAGATAAGGTTATTTATGGTTAACATTCAATAAGAAAAGGATTGGACAACGGATGAATGAGCACAAATTTCGGGAATATATTTATTGGGGAGTGACGGCAGTCGCAGTGATCGTTTGCTGCATTTTGGTTGTTATGGTATTTCTACGATGGAATACGGTCTGCGCGGCGGCCCATACGGTGAATGTGATCCTGGCGCCGATCACTTACGGAGCGATGCTGGCATATCTTCTGACGCCGGTTTATAATGCGATCCGGAAAGCAACAGAGCGGTTGTTAAAAAGAATGATAAAAGATCAAAAGGAGCGGAATAAATATACCAGAACGCTGGCAACGGTTGGAAGCCTCTGCTTTCTTGGAATTGTGGTCATTGGATTGATTTCTATGATCATTCCTCAGCTGTGGGTCAGCATTTCCGGAATCATCAATTCCATTCCGGCTTTTGCCCAGACGGTTTCCCAGTGGATCGAGGAAACTTTTGCCAATAACCCGGAGGTGGAAAGTACTGTCATGGGCATCTATAATCAGGCCATGGAGAAACTGATCTCCTGGACCCAGTCCACGGCAGATCTGATCCCGAATATTGAGCGGGTAGTGACGGGGCTCTATACAGGTGTGATCAACGTGATCGCATGGTTGAAGAATGTGCTGATCGGTGTGATCGTCATGCTGTATCTTTTAAATATGAAGGAATTGTTGTGTGCCCAGGCGAAGAAAATTGTGTATGGCGTTTTCCCGGTGACAGTGGCCAATAACGTGATCGAGCGGTTCCGCTTTATCCATCAGATTTTTGGCGGTTTTATCATTGGCAAGCTGATTGATTCCCTGATCATTGGAATTTTAACGTTTATGGTCATGAGCTTTTTACAGATGCCATATACATTATTGATCAGTGTGATTATTGGTGTGACCAATGTGATCCCGTTTTTTGGCCCATTTATTGGAGCGATTCCGAGTGCATTGCTTCTACTTTTAGTTAGTCCGAAACAGTGTATCTGGTTTTTGGTGATGATCCTGGTGATCCAGCAGTTTGACGGCAATATTTTAGGACCCAAGATCCTGGGAAATACCACCGGACTTTCCAGCTTCTGGGTACTGTTTTCGATTTTGTTCTTTGGCGGTCTTTTGGGAGCTCTGGGCATGATCATTGGCGTTCCGTTATTTGCGGTGATCTATCGGCTGGTGGCTGATTTCATTGAGGGTAATTTAAAAAGGAAGAAGCTTTCAGAGAAAACTATCGATTATCATGGACTGGATCATATTGAGAATACAAAAAATATTTACAAGGATGATGCATCACGATAGACTGTGCAGATGGAATAGACAGACAGATTTCAGTGGGGTGATGAGATGAAGATGATGGGAAACAGAAACGTGGAAACGAAACATCAAAACGTGATGCTGGGCTGGATGGCTGGAATGATTCTGCTGGTAGCCGTGCTGGTGCTTTTTATCCTGTTCCATGAACCGGAACCGGATGGGGTCACCAGAGCGGCTGCCTATAAAGCGGCGGCTCTGGCGGTGACTTCTTATTCAGATTGTGTGAAAGAAGCTGACCAGGAGCCGTCCTTTTTTTCTGCCGGGGAGCAGGGCAGATGGTACATAAAATATGCGGATTATCTTTACCGGCACGGGCTTCTGGATCAGGAATCAGTTTCTCCGAATCAGAAAACGGCAGAGGGACGATTGACTTACGGGGAGGCAGAACTGCTTCTGGAGGCTATGGCAAAAGAATTGGAGATTAACGATATCTTTTCACAGCTCCATTTCCGGCCATCAGCAAAAAAACAGGAAAAAACGGTTCCAGAAAAGACATGGTGGGAGGCCTATGAGACCCTGATCGCCGGAGCAGAGAAAAGTGAGGTTGAGTTCGTTCCCTTATTGATCTATGGAACACCGGAGAATATCCGCGGCGGCAGGTCATGGACAGCTTACACAGATCAGGGAGAATTTGGATTTGAGGGTCTGGTGATGGATATTTATATCGACCGGGAGATTCAGGTATGTAAAAGGGGCAATGAGATCATACGGGTCGTGGAGGAAATATCTTCGGAAGTTGTATACAAAAACGCCTGGATCGCATCTGTTGATGAAAGGGACAAGACCTTTACCGGATATGTAGGAGGTGTGAAACGGGAATTTGATACGAAAAAGAAGCTGGGAGATGGGACTGGGTTTGAAGATCAGGTAGCTGATCTTCATCTCAGGAGTGGAAAAGTAGAGAAAATTGTGCTGAAAGAGGAACGGATCAACGGAAAAATCCTTGCGGTGAAGGAAAATTCTATTGAAGTAGAAGGGTACGGAGCCGTTCCTATGGATGAGAAATTTCAGGTGTATCGCCTGTATGGGGAGTTTGCCAGTAGAACGATCAATGATCTGTTAGTGGGTTATGACGCTTTGGAGTTTGCAGTGGCAGATGGAAAATTATGTGCAGCACTGTTAAAACATCCGTTTGACGCAGATTCCATCCGTGTGCTGATTATGGATGATGGGTTTCAGACGGTATTTCATGACCAGATCCAGTTGGAGTTTTTAAGCAATGGAACTTATCGGACCGGGGAAAAAGCTTATGAGTTTGCAGAGGGAGATACCCTGAAGGTTACCATGGATAGCAGTCTGTTCCAGAATGGCAGAGTGATCTTTGAACCGGAAGACCAGGAAAAAGGGATCCGGGTGATTTCCATGAACCGTAGTTATGGAAATCCAGTATATTCCGGACGGTTGGAGATCAGCCGGGAAGATGGCGGACTGGTGCTGGTGAATGAGCTTTATCTGGAAGATTATTTGAAACATGTGGTGCCAAGTGAGATGCCGGTCAGCTATGAGAAAGAGGCGTTGAAGGCCCAGGCTGTCTGTGCCAGAACTTATGCATACCGGCAGATCCAGGGAAATTCCTATAAGGAATATGGCGCTCATGTGGATGACAGTACCCGGTTCCAGGTGTACAATAACTTAGAGACCAGCCAGGCATCGGATGCGGCGGTTACAGAGACGTATGGAAAAATCCTGATGTATCAGAACAGTCCTGCAGAGGCGTTCTATTTCTCCACATCCTGTGGTCATACCACGGATGGAACCATCTGGGGAGCGTCCCTGTCCAGTGTTCCGTATCTGAAAGGCGTGGCAGTGCGGCCTGGCGGCGGCCAGCTGGATCTGACAGATGAAGACACCTTTTCTTCCTTTATTAAATCAGCGGCTTCTGGGTATGAGTCTGATTATGCCATGTACCGTTGGACGACAACCTGTACCAGCAGTCAGCTGGAGCAGAAGATCAGTGGGATCGGCTCTATCACAAATCTGGAGGTGACCAGACGATCGACAGGAGGAATTGCGGTGGAATTGCAGGTGACAGGGACCGAAGGAGTAAAGATGGTCAGTACAGAAAGCCAGATTCGTTCGATACTGGGGAATCCAGAATTGGTGATAAAAAAACAGGATGGCCAGACTTTGACAGGATGGTCATCTCTTCCAAGTGCGTTTTTGACGGTGGAAAAAAAGAAGACGGATGAAAATGGCATGGTGACTTTTGCTATCTACGGCGGCGGATATGGCCATGGCGTGGGCATGAGTCAGAATGGAGCCCAGGCCATGGCAAAAAAAGGAAAAACCTATGAGCAGATTTTACAGTTCTTTTTTACTGGAATCGAGATTCAGTCGCTGGCTGCAGATTAACGATGCAGGTAAACCGGAAGTCCGTGATCCATAACGCGGGCCGGTTCTCCCTGAATCAACGGAATGGCATAAGCCTGGAATTCCGGGCCGATGTCGGTTCCATGGTTTGTGATCCAGGATAGTGGGAATTTCTTTTCCTTGTTGCAGATTTCGTTGACATCTTCTAAAACATATTCCAGGCTGTAAGGAGATCTGGAACTGCGTTTCATAGAAACCATCATGCCGGTAGCGCCGTTTAAAGCGTTGAATACACCAATAGCACCTGCATGAGCGGCTTCCTCAATATCAGTGAGTGACGCGATCATGCCGGAACAGCGCTGGGAGACATTTAATTCCACAGAGCGGGCTTTCACACCGAAGGTACTCCGGACATAATTTTCCAGCACCTTACCGCAGCCGGCTAACATTTTGTGTCCAAAGGTATCTAATGCAGTGGCATCGGTGTTATATTCGCAGATAAAACGTCCACCGGCATCAGAAATACCTTCCGATACACAGACAACTACGTTTGGTTGCTTGTGAAGGGCATTTGTCAAATCTCTGGAGAATTCCTGTAAGTCAAAATCTGATTCTGGAAGATAGATTAAAAGTGGGTTGTCCAGTTCATGCTTGCGGGCCAGGACGCTGGCTGCAGTCAGCCATCCGGCGTGTCGTCCCATGATCTCAACGATGGTTACAGCCGGTGTTTGATAGACAGAGGCATCCAGGCAGATCTCACGGACAGTGGAGGCAACATATTTGGCAGCACTTCCATAACCTGGTGTATGGTCAGTCAGAACCAGGTCGTTGTCGATGGTTTTTGGGATACCGATAAAACGGATGGAGCTGTTATGTTTATCGGCATACCTGGATAACTTGCTTACGGTATCCATGGAGTCATTTCCGCCGATGTAGAGAAAATATCCGATATTTAAGGCCTCTAATTTTTCAAAGAGAGTTGGATAAAATGGAGAAGATAAGTCTTCTGGAAGCTTATAACGACAGGAACCAAGATAAGCGGCAGGGGTATGTTTCAGTAATTCCAGGTCGGAATCGCTTAAGGTTTCGGACAGATTCTCATAATCGTCTTTTAAGAATCCTTCGATGCCATTGTGCATACCGTATACACAACCGACCAGATCTGGATAGCGTTTGCCTTCGGTGATCACACCGTAAAGGCTGGCGTTGATAACTGCGGTAGGGCCGCCGGACTGGCCGACGATGATGTTCTTCATATTGCAATGTTCTCCTTTGCAAGGTAGTTTATATTCTGTTTATCATTGTAGCGGATTTTTGGGAAGATGGCAAGACTGATATAAAAAGGAAACGGAAACGTCATAACTCGTGTATTGGGCGAACAGTAACAAACAGACCGCCGGATGATGGCTTCATGCGGCGGTCTGTGTAAAAAAGGGGAGGATAAGTATTTGATCTTCTCTGGTGTACATTGATAGTATGGGTCTGTCTGACCCGGATTATACATAAGGAGTGGAAAATGATTTTGCTGGAGAAACAGCTGGAGAAATACCAGCCATACAATGAACAGGAAGAAAAGGATCTGATGGTGATCCAGAAGCTTCTGGCACAGGAATCGGATATTTTCGAACGTTCCTGCCTGTTTGCCCATATGACTGCATCTGCCTGGGTGGTGAATCGGGAAAAAACAAAGGTGTTGATGGCGTATCATAAGATTTATGATTCCTGGGCATGGCTGGGGGGACATGCGGATGGAGAACGGGATCTTTTAAAGGTGGTTGTAAAAGAAGTGAAAGAGGAAAGCGGCGTGGTCCATGTGCGGCCCCTTCTGGACAACCCATTTTCCATCGAGGTTTTAACGGTGGATGGACATGAAAAACGGGGCGCTTATGTTTCTTCCCATCTGCATCTGAATGTAACCTATCTGTTAGAGGCAGACGAGGCAGATTCATTGCAGAAAAAAGAAGACGAGAACAGCGGCGTAGCATGGTTTGGGTTAAAAGAAGCAGTGGAAGCCTCTACAGAACCCTGGTTCCAGAAGCGTGTCTATGGGAAACTCAATGAAAAGCTTGCAAAAATCTCAATAAAAAGCTTGTAAAAATTTCATTGCAAAATGAATGGACTTGTTATATACTAATAAGGATTTGTAATCTGTAGTCAGAAATATTATTATTGAAAGAAAAGGATGGATAGATATGGCATTATTAGAGACCTGGCGTAACTTGGCTTACGGTGAGGGACTGGACGAGCAGAAGAGAGAAGAACTGTGGTCTGGTTATTTTCAGATCGAGAAAGGCATCTATGAGAAGATCCTTTCCAACCCAACTCAGGTGATTGAGGGAACCGTGAAGGAACTGGCTGAGAGATTTGACACCGAGATCCTGATTATGACCGGATTCTTAGACGGAATCAACGAGAGCTTAAAGGGATATGAGAATCCGATCGATACGATGGAAGAGGATACGGTTGTGAAGATCGAGATCGACCCAGAGAAGCTTTACTATAATATGGTAGAGGCAAAGGCTGACTGGTTATACAATCTTCCTATGTGGGATCAGATCCTGACAGAGGAGAAGAGAAAAGAACTGTACAAGACACAGAAGGCTTCTGGAACTATCGTGAAGGGGCCAAAGATCGGAAGAAACGATCCATGTCCATGCGGAAGCGGTAAGAAGTACAAAAAGTGCTGCGGTAAGAATATCTAAGACTGAACCGGAAGCAGAGCCATCGTTGAGATGTCCTCTGCTTTTGTGTTGCAAGGCGGAATGCGCAGGGCGGATTTCGCCTCTGGTGCCAGATGAAGGGTCTGGAGGAGAGGAGAGAATGATGGACGCATACAGCAGTTTTGCTTCTGTTTATGATCAGTTCATGGATAATGTCCCTTATGAGGAGTGGGCAGACTATCTTACAGGACTTTTGGGCGAATACCAGGTTCATGATGGACTGGCCCTGGATCTTGGCTGCGGGACTGGAAGTCTGACGGAGATTCTGGCGAAGAAAGGGTATGACATGATCGGAATCGATAATTCCGAGGATATGCTTCAGATTGCCATGGAAAAGCGGGCAGATTCCGGATTGGACATCCTGTATCTGCTTCAGGATATGCGGGAATTTGAACTTTACGGTACAGTGGCTGCTGTAGTCAGCATCTGTGATTCCATGAATTACCTGACAGACTATGAGGATCTGGTGCAGACATTGAAACTGGTCAATAATTACTTGGATCCGCAGGGTGTTTTTATTTTTGATTTGAATACGGTTCACAAATACCGGGATCTGATCGGCGACAGGACTATTGCGGAGGCCAGAGCCGAATGCAGTTTTATCTGGGATAATGATTACGATCCGGAGACAAAGATCAATGAATATGATCTGACACTGTTTATCCAGGAAGAGGATGATCTGTACCGGAGATTTGTGGAAACCCATTACCAGAAAGCTTATGAACTGGAAGAGGTAAAAAGAGCCATTGCGGAAGCAGGGATGGAGTTTGTGACAGTTTATGACGCATTTACCCGCAAAGCACCGGACGAGAACAGTGAGAGAGTGTATTTTATAGCAAGAGAACAGGGAAAACACTGGTGATTATAGAATTTGAAGGAGAATTTATGGCAGATTATATTATTCGCGCGACTGCGGCGGATGGACAGATCCGTGCGTTTGCATCTACAACAAGAGGCCTGGTAGAAGAGGCAAGAAAAGCCCATAATACCAGCCCGGTGGCAACTGCGGCACTGGGACGTCTTCTGACAGCAGGAGGCATGATGGGTTCCATGATGAAGGGAGAGGATGATCTTTTGACCATCAAGATCCAGGGAGATGGCCCTATGGAAGGACTGACCATCACTGCAGATTCCAAAGGAGATGTGAAAGGGTATGTGTATAACCCGGACGTCATGCTGCCTCCGAATGCCAAAGGAAAATTAGATGTGGGTGGAGCTTTGGGTGTCGGTGTGTTAAGCGTGATCCAGGATATCGGCTTAAAGGAGCCGTATGTAGGCCAGACCATCCTGGTAACCGGAGAGATTGCAGAAGATCTTACGTATTATTATGCAACTTCCGAGCAGACCCCATCATCTGTGGCTTTGGGAGTACTGATGAATAAAGACAATACCGTATGCCAGGCAGGTGGATTTATCATCCAGTTGATGCCAGGAGCATCGGAAGAGATTATTTCCAGCTTGGAGAAAAAACTGGGCGAGATTTCTTCTGTGACAACCATGTTAAATCAGGGGATGACGCCAGAAGATATTCTGACTTTGATTCTGGGGGATATGGGACTGGAGATCACAGACCGCATGGATACCAGATTTTACTGCAACTGCAGTAAAGAACGCGTGGAGAAAGCGTTAATCAGCATTGGAAAGAAGGAACTTCAGAACATGATCGATGATGGAAAAGAGGTAGAAGTGAACTGCCATTTCTGCAATAAGCATTATGTGTTCCAGGTTCCGGAGCTGGAAGAATTGTTAAAGAAGGCACAGAGATAAAAGATCCCTGAAACGCGAAAAGAACCATCCCGAAAACGGGTGGTTCTTTTCGCAATCATTTTCGTAATCATACTGTGTAGCACTTTTTTATATAAATAAAGAACTTCAAATCTATATAAGAACGAAAAAGGTACACTGCTAACTAGATGATTAAAGTTTGGTTACGTTGGTTGCCTGTGGTCCCTTTGCACCGTCAACAACATCGAACTCTACCTCAGCACCCTCTTCGAGTGTTTTGTAGCCGTCCATATTAAGACCGGTGTAATGTACGAATACATCCTTGCCAGCTTCGTCACAGATGAAGCCGTAACCTTTCTGATTGTTGAACCACTTAACAGTACCTTTGCTCATGATGTTACCTCCAAAAACATAAAAGATGTCTTTTGCCGCAGCCTGTCTGCGACTGAACTTAGAATAGCATAATTGTAAAATTGTGTCAAATATTTTTCATAAAATATCAGGAACCAATAGAAGGAGCAGGACGATGAAATGGATCAATATATGGAGGCATTTTAGAACCATTACGGAACATAAAATACTGGTGATGAAAAACTGTTTCCGGGTGGGGTTATACCGCCAGGGATTGTTTCACGATATGTCGAAATATTCGCCGGAAGAGTTCAGGACAGGAGTGAAATTCTACCAGGGAACCAGAAGCCCCAATGCGGCAGAACGAGAGGTATATGGTTTTTCCAAAGCATGGCTGCACCATAAAGGCCGCAATAAACACCATTTTGAATACTGGATCGATTTTTCTATGGATAAATCGAAAGGACTGGTGGGAAATAAAATGCCGGTCAACTATGTGGCAGAAATGATGATGGACCGTATTGCGGCCAGCAGTGTATATAAAGGGAAAGAATATACCAACAGCAGTCCCATGGAGTATTACAATCGGGAGAAAGATTTTATTGTGATCCATCCAGAAACCAGGGCGCTTTTGGTGCATCTGCTGACCGTGCTCAGTGAGCAGGGAGAGGAAGCACTGTTTGCTGAAATCCGGGTTTTATTGAAAAAAGGTGATTATTAGAACCTGAAGGCAAAAATTCCATCAGCGAAGCTGATCTGGAATGGATTTTTGAAAAATGTCCAGACTAGAACTGACAGAGTTACCATCCATGCTGTCTATGAATGGTAACATGACAGAATCAGTTTAAAAGAAAGGATGGACAAAACAATGAATCAGGACGAAAAAAAGGACAATTCCATCGAAGAATATGGACAGATGACCCTGGAAAATGAAAATGGCAGGCGTATGATCCATCTGCTGTCGATCATTGGAGAGGTGGAAGGTCACGAGAATGCACCTGGGACCAGCAAAACAACCAAATATGACCATGTGCTTCCCATGCTTGCGGCATTGGAGGAGGATAAGCGTGTGGAAGGAATGCTGGTGCTTCTCAACACATCTGGCGGAGATGTGGATGCGGGACTGGCAATTGCGGAGATGATTGCGTCTTTATCGATCCCTACCGTATCGCTGGTATTGGGTGGCAGCCATTCGATCGGAGTGCCGTTGGCAGTGTCTGCGGATTACTCGTTTATTGTTCCGACTGGAACGATGATGATCCATCCAGTGCGTATGAGCGGTATGATTATCGGAGCGGCCCAGACGTATGAGTATTTTGAGATGATTCAGGACCGGATTCTGAATTTTGTGGCTTCTCATGCGGATATTGCGTATGATCAGTTAAAGCGCCTGATGCTGAATACAGAGATGCTGACCAGAGATCTGGGAACAGTCCTGGTTGGACAGGAGGCAGTAAACAAAGGTCTGATCAATGAAGTGGGCGGAATCCGCCAGGCGATCTGTAAGCTGCATTCCATGATGGAAAAATAGTGGCTGACCACAGAAAAAAGAACGTTTGTTCTGGTCAAACTGCTTGCTTTTTTTCCCTATTTTTTGTATACTAGGTTCATTGGTAAGAAGAGGAGGCTGAAAGACAAGTGGCTGGTAAGAGTGCAGGCAGCAGAAAGACAACACAAGGAAAGACGTCGTCTTCCAGGACAGCGTCCAGAAAAACAACAAAGAAAAATGGATATGCCCAGCCTTCAGAGCAGGAGGAGTTTTTGCGATCAGAAGTATTTGTGATCGCTTCCTTTGCTGTGGCAGTCCTTCTTTTTTTAAGTAATTTTAAGCTGTGTGGATTCATTGGGGACTATTTAAGGAGTTTTCAACTGGGCATTTTTGGAACGGTTGGCTTTATTGCTCCGGTTTTACTGTTTGTGGGAACCTGTTTTGCATTGTCTAACAAGGGAAATCCGATCGCTGTTTTTAAGCTGGCTTCTGTGATCGTGGGAATTCTGGTCATGTGCGCGCTGATGGAGATGTTTTTTACAGGAGGTTACCAGCAGGGACGGACTTTGGCGGATGCCTACGCAAGAGGTGCGGCGGGGAATGCAGGCGGCGGATGGATCGGAGGGGTCATTGTGATGGCGCTTGGCTCTATGTTTGGAACGATCGGCGCATATCTGGTACTGATCGTGCTGCTGGCCATCTGTGCAGTATGCATTACGGAAAAATCTCTGGTGTCTTTTGTAAAAAAAGGAAGCGGAAGAGCTTATCAGTACGCGAAGGAAGATGTGGACCGGAGAAGAGTGGAGCATCAGGAACGGAAGGAAGAACGTCAGCGGCTAAGGGAAGAACGGCGGGTACGCGGTGTGAACCTGGATTCCACAAAACTGACGGCCAGAGAGCCGGATCCGGGAGAAAACAGAGCAGGAGGATCGATTCCTGCATCACCGGAGCATGCGGTTTATGTGGATACGGAAAATTTACAGGTTGGTGGAAAGTCTGGTTCCGGGGCAGAGAAGGCTGCGGCTGGTGAGATAACTGGAACACCAGCAACATCGGAAACATCTGGGACTGCTGTCAGTGGCGATGCCATGAAGAATGCGGATGTATTTACTGGAAGTATCAATCTTCCTCCGCAGTACATAGAAGAACCAGAGGGGAAAGAATCCCAGGATGATACGGTCCCATTTGAAGAGTCAGAGCCTGTGGAGGTATTGCGTCCCGGTAAGGCTGCAAAATCTCAGGAGACAGTGGAACGTTGGCAGGGAACGGGAGAAAACGCAGAGAGAGCGGATGGTGAGGCATCTATGAGCTTTCTGGATGAGGATTATGTGGAGACAGATCTTGACCGGAGATTTTTAGAAGAGGATCCGGAAGATGAGATTCCTGGAACCATAATTCCGGATGAAGATCCATTTGAGGAGATCGATGCGCCTGGGACCAGTACAGTACAGGGGGATCAAAGAGAACCAGAACCATCCCATCGGAAAGAACCAGTTTACGAGACAGAACCCCGGTATGAGCCGATGGACGATTATGAGACAGAACAGGTATACGATCCAGAACCGGAGTATGAAGCAGAAACGGAGTATGAAGCAGAACCGGAACGTGGTTCTGTCTATGATCCGAAGCCGGAGACCGACCCGGTGCCAGTGGCAGCTTCTGGATATAGCCGGGATGAATTTGCCATTCCGGAAGAGTCAAAACGAGTGGTAACAGCTTCTGGGAAGATCATCGAGACAGATACGGAAGCTTTGAAGAAGAAAATCGAGCGTCATCGGGAAGAAGCAAAGGAATCCGGAGATTTAAGCGTTTCCCAGCAGATTAAGGAAAAAGAGATCGAGATCGTTAAGAAAGAGTATCGTTTTCCTCCGGTCGATCTGTTAAAGAGAGGAAGCAGGCCTGTGGGCAGTTTCTCGGAGCAGGAGTATAAAGAAACTGCCATTAAGCTGCAGCAGACACTTAGGAACTTTGGCGTTGGCGTAACCGTGACCAATATCAGCTGTGGGCCGTCCGTGACCCGCTATGAGCTTCATCCGGAGCAGGGTGTGAAGGTTAGTAAGATTGTTGGACTGGCAGATGATATTAAGTTAAGTCTGGCAGCGGCAGATATTCGTATTGAGGCTCCGATTCCAGGAAAATCTGCTGTTGGAATTGAAGTACCAAATAAAGAGAATACGGTAGTTTATTTAAGGGATATCCTGGAATCTGAGGAGTTCCGGCATCATTCCTCTAAGCTGGCTTTTGCCGTAGGAAAAGATATCGGGGGCCAGGTGGTAGTGACCGATGTGGCCAAGATGCCGCATCTGCTGATCGCAGGTGCTACGGGATCAGGTAAATCCGTCTGTATCAATACCCTGATCATGAGTTTGATCTACAAGTCTGATCCGGAAGATGTAAAGATGATCATGGTGGATCCGAAGGTTGTGGAGTTAAGCGTCTATAATGGAATCCCGCATCTTCTGATTCCGGTAGTGACAGATCCCAAGAAGGCTTCTGCTGCATTGAACTGGGCAGTAGCTGAGATGATGGATCGTTACAAGAAATTCGCACAGTACAATGTCCGTGATCTGAAAGGATATAATGCGAAAGTAGAGGCGATCAAGGACATTGAGGACGATAAAAAACCACAGAAGATGCCGCAGATCGTGATCATCATCGATGAGCTGGCGGATCTGATGATGGTATCTCCTGGAGAAGTAGAAGATTCTATCTGCCGTCTGGCGCAGTTAGCCCGTGCTGCAGGAATCCATCTGGTGATCGCCACCCAGAGACCATCGGTGAATGTCATCACAGGCCTGATCAAGGCGAATGTGCCTTCCCGTATTGCTTTCTCCGTGTCTTCCGGTGTGGATTCCAGAACTATTATTGATATGAATGGTGCGGAGAAGCTGCTCGGTAAAGGTGACATGCTCTTTTATCCTGCAGGATTCCAGAAGCCCCAGCGTGTGCAGGGTGCTTTTGTTTCTGACCAGGAAGTGGCAAAGGTTGTGGATTTTCTGGTTGAACAGGATATGACACCGGAATATAATACGGACATAGAGAAACAGATGGCAGCGCCGTCCATGGGTGTGGCAGCAGATCAAAAGTCAGATGGACGAGATGAATATTTTGCTCAGGCAGGTAAATTTATCATCGAAAAGGAAAAAGGATCCATCGGAATGCTCCAGAGGATGTTTAAAATTGGCTTTAACCGGGCGGCCAGGATCATGGATCAGCTTGCGGAGGCCGGAGTGGTAGGCGAAGAAGAAGGTACGAAGCCTAGAAAAGTGCTGATGACTTTGGAAGAATTTGAAGAAATGCTATCGAAATAACCTTTTATAAATTCAAGTCAAGGAGGATGTTACAGATGAAAACAGACATTCAGATTGCACAGGAAGCTGCCATGCTTCCAATCAAAGAGGTTGCGGCTTCCTATGGAATTGTGGAAGATGATCTGGAACTTTACGGCAAGTATAAGGCAAAACTGACAGACGAGCTGTGGAATCAGGTAAAGGACCGCCCAGATGGAAAACTGGTATTGGTAACAGCGATCAATCCGACACCTGCAGGCGAAGGAAAGACAACGACCAGTGTTGGACTGGGAGATGCGTTAACCCGCCTTGGAAAAAAGACTCTGATCGCTCTTCGTGAGCCGTCTTTAGGACCATGCTTTGGTATTAAGGGTGGTGCAGCCGGCGGTGGATATGCCCAGGTTGTTCCGATGGAGGATTTAAATCTCCATTTTACCGGTGATTTTCATGCCATCACTTCTGCCAATAACCTTCTGGCAGCGCTGATGGACAACCATATCCAGCAGGGCAACGCGTTAGGAATTGATACCAGACAGATCCTGTGGAAACGGTGCCTGGATATGAATGACCGTGTCCTTCGTAACATTGTCGTAGGATTGGGCTCCAAGATGGACGGCGTGGTGAGGGAAGACCATTTTGTGATCACAGTTGCATCTGAGATCATGGCAATCCTCTGCCTTGCCAATGATATGAAAGATCTGAAAGAACGTCTGGGACGGATCATTGTTGCTTATAATTATGCAGGTGAACCTGTGACTGCCAAGGACTTAAATGCAGTAGGTGCTATGGCGGCGCTCTTAAAAGATGCCATCAAGCCAAACATGATCCAGACTCTGGAGCATACTGGTGCTCTGGTACATGGCGGACCATTTGCGAATATCGCACATGGCTGCAACAGCGTCCGCGCCACAAAGACAGCCCTGAAGCTGGCAGATATTGTGGTTACCGAAGCGGGCTTTGGTGCAGACCTTGGCGCTGAGAAATTTATGGATATCAAGTGCCGGAAAGCAGATCTTCATCCAGATGCAGTCGTACTGGTTGCGACTGTCCGTGCACTGAAGTACAATGGCGGAGTGCCGAAAGCAGAACTGGGAACTGAGAACCTGGAAGCACTGAAAAAGGGTATCGTAAACTTGGAGAAACATATTGAAAACCTGCAGAAGTTTGGCGTTCCGGTAGTCGTGACATTGAACTCCTTTGTGACAGATACACCTGCGGAATACGCATTTATCAAAGAATTCTGTGAGAACAGAGGCTGTGAATTCGCCCTGTCTGAGGTATGGGCAAAAGGTGGTGAAGGTGGTGAAGCCCTGGCGAAAAAGGTCCTGGAGACTCTTGAGAAGAAGGAGAGCCATTACCACACACTGTATCCAGATGAGATGAGCCTGAAAGATAAGATCTCTGTCATTGCAAAAGAAATCTATGGAGCAGATGGTGTTACTTATGCGCCGGCAGCGGCGAAGGCTCTTGCCCGGATTGAGGAGATGGGATTTGGCAATCTCCCTGTCTGCATGGCAAAGACACAGTATTCTCTGTCAGATGATCAGACAAAACTGGGACGTCCGACCGGATTTACCATCAATGTGAGAGACACTTATGTTTCTGCAGGAGCAGGTTTTGTAGTGGTTCTGACCGGAGCTATCATGACCATGCCGGGACTCCCGAAGAAACCTGCAGCAGACAACATTGATGTAGATGAGAATGGCGTGATTACAGGATTGTTCTAAAAAGGAACAGACGAGGTAACTAGGAGGGGACTGAATAGTTACCAGATAAGATGGGTCCGCTGCGGACGGAAAAGACTCCGCTGCGGGCCTGTTGTGGTTTCATAGGAAATGGATCGACGGCTGAAAATAACCAGATTTTGGCTGCCGAAAAAACAATATGGAGGTTGAAGGATGAAGATCCAGACAGCATTAAAAGACCTTTCTTATCAGATTATATGGGGAGAGGCAGACCAGGAAGTAAAGGAAGTGATCTACGATTCCAGAAAGGCAGAACCAGAAACTGTTTTTGTCTGCATGGTGGGAGCCCGAATTGATTCTCATGATTTTATGCAGGAAGTGGCAGAAAAAGGCTGTCGCCTGTTTGTAGTGGAAAAGGAAATTCCAGAGGAGCAGTTACAAAAATTGCCAGAAGGAACTTCGGTTGTCCGTGTTGACAGCGCCAGAGAAGCTCTTGCCCATCTTTCCGCAGCCAGATTTGGTTTTCCGGCGGAGAAGATGACCTGCATTGGTGTGACAGGAACCAAAGGCAAAACTACTACGACCTATATGATCAAGGCAATTTTAGAGGCTGCTGGCAAAAAAGTAGGTCTGATCGGAACCGCAGGCGCAGTGATCGGAGATCGCACCTATCCGACCATGAACACCACACCGGAATCTTATGAGCTTCAGCATTATTTTGCCCAGATGGTGGAAGAAGGCTGTGAGTACATGGTGATGGAGGTATCCTCCCAGGGATTAAAGATGCACCGGGTAGATGGCATTGATTTTGATTATGGGATGTTTACCAATATTTCCAACGACCATATCGGCCCTGATGAACATGCGGATTTTGCGGAGTATTTATATTGGAAGTGTCAGCTTTTAAAGAAGTGCCGGGTTGCTATTGTAAACCGGGATGATGAACATTTTGAGGAAATCTGCCGTAATGCCGGACGGAAAGTGTTTACCTACAGCCTGGAACAAGACGCTGATTTTATGGCAAAGGATATCCATTATGTGGCGGAACCGGATTTTGTAGGACTGGATTTTGATGTGACCGGACAGTATGAGTTAAACGTAAAGGTCAACATTCCAGGCAGGTTTAATGTATATAATGCACTGGCAGCGGTGGCGGTATGTAGTTATTTTGATCTTCCAAAAGATCGGATCTGTCATGCCTTAGAGCATCTGTATGTGAATGGCCGCATGGAGATCGTCCACACGTCCAAACGATGTACCGTGATCGTGGATTATGCCCATAATGCAATCAGCATGGAAAGTCTGTTAAAAACATTAAGAGATTATCATCCAAAGAGACTGGTATGCGTCTTTGGATGTGGCGGAAACCGTTCTAAGGACCGGAGATATTCTATGGGTGAGATCGGCGGAAGACTTGCGGATTTAAGTATCCTGACTGCGGACAATTCCCGTTATGAGAAAGTGGAAGATATCATTGCAGATATCCGTGGAAGTATTGAGAAGACCGGCGGTAAGTTCGTGGAGATCCCGGACCGGAGAGAGGCGATCCGTTACAGCATTGTCAATGCCCAGCCAGGGGATATGATCGCAGTAATCGGAAAAGGCCATGAGGATTACCAGGAGATCAACGGTGTCCGCTATCCGTTCCTGGACCGACAGGTGATTGAAGAAGTGGTGACAGAACTGGAAAAATCCCAGAAGGAGGTATAACATCCATGGAACAGATGTTCGTGAAGGATTTATTAGATGCAACGAAAGGAACCCTTCTTTGTGGAAAAGAAGAACTTCCGGTGGAACGGATCTGTATTAATTCTAAAGAAGCGCAGGTGGGGGATCTGTTTGTGCCGTTGATCGGAGAAAAGGTAGATGCTCATCGTTTCCTGAAGATGGCCCTGGAGGCAGGAGCCAATGTCTCTTTGACCAGTGAGCATGATGCGGAAGGTGCGAAAGAACTGCTGGGGGAATTGTGGGGTAGTGGAAAAGCCCTGATCCGTGTGGAGGATACGAAGAAGGCCCTTCAGCAGATCGGACGTTATTATCGGAACCGCTTATCTCTTCCACTGGTTGGTGTGACTGGAAGTGTGGGGAAGACTACCACCAGAGAGATGATCGCGGCGGCCTTAAGCGGAGGCTTCCGGGTATTTAAGACACCAGGCAACCATAATAGCCAGATCGGTGTGCCGATCACCATGACAGAGATCAGCAGTCAGGACCAGATCGGTGTGATTGAATTGGGGATGAGTGAGCCTGGAGAACTGACCATCATTGCCCAGATCGCCCAGATCAATATGGCAGTGATCACAAACATTGGTATCACCCATATCGAGCAGCTTGGCTCCCAGGAGAATATTTATAAAGAGAAAATGACCATCCAGGATGGTTTAAAAGAAGGCGGAATCCTGTTCTTAAACGGTGACGACCCGATGCTGAAGGTCTCCCATGCAAAATCAGGCTGTGAGACCATCTATTATGGAACCGGTGAGAATTCCCAGTATCGTGCAGAAGAGATCCGTATGAAAAATGGGTATGCGTCCTTTCTTGCAGACTGTGATGGACGGAAGATACCGGTGACTTTACAGGTGCCAGGAGCCCATCAGGTGTTAAATGCCATGGCGGCTCTGGCAGTGGCAGATAAAAATGGGGTTCCATTAGTGGCTGCTGCAGAAAAACTGGCTGAGTTTGGGGGCTTTAAAAACCGTCAGCAGATCTATGAGCTGGATGGAATCACGGTGGTTGATGATACTTATAATGCCAGCCCGGTCTCCATGTGTGCGGCCATTGACATTCTGGTTTCCAGAAAGGCAGAGAGAAAAATAGCAGTCCTGGCAGATATGAAGGAACTGGGGCCGGAGACCAGAAAATTCCATCATGAAGTGGGAGTTTATCTTGGCGAAGCACCGGTGGATGTACTGGTAACTTATGGAGATCTGGCTATGGAGATTGAAAATGGAGCAAAGGAGCAGAATCCGGCTTTAGTGGCTGTTCATTTCCAGGACAATGAGAAAGCTGCTATGGAACAGTGGATCCAGGCAGAGGAAAAAAAAGGGGACTGCATCCTGTTTAAGGGTTCCAACAGTATGAAGTTAGGAGAAGTGGCAGAACATGTATGCCAACGTCATCATTGATATTTCCCATGAAAAGCTGGACCGGACCTTCCAGTACCGGATTCCGGAACGGCTGCTTGCAGAGATCACTGCAGGTGTCCAGGTACTGATCCCATTTGGAAACAGTAAGGTGCCGCGCAAAGGTTATGTGATAGAAGTAAGGGAAAAAGCAGAGTTTGATCCGGAAAAGACAAAGGAAATTATAGATGTGGTACGGGGAAGCGTAAGCCTTGCATCTCAGCAGATCCGTCTGGCATGGTGGATGAAGGAACGATATGGCTCCACCATGAACCAGGCGTTAAAAACGGTCCTTCCGGTAAAACAGCAGGTGCGCCAGAAAGAAAAAAAGGTTTTAAAGTGCCTGCTTTCCAGAGAAGAACTGGAACTGGCAGTGGCGGAGGCAGCAAGAAAGCATTATAAAGCCAGAGAACGGCTTTTACGGGCATTTACCGAGATGGAAGAGATTCCATACGAGATGGTGACCGGGCAGATGAATCTGACTGCCGCATCCATGAAACCTCTGGTGGAGAAAGGAATCATTTCCGTGGAAGTCGAAACCATGTATCGGAATCCGGAAATAAGTGGAAACGGATATAAAACTGCGGTTTCTTTAAACCCGGCCCAGACAGCGGTGGCAGAAGATTTTAAAAACCGTTATGACCAGGGGATCCGGGAGACATCGTTGCTTTACGGGGTAACTGGAAGCGGTAAAACTGAGGTCTATATGGAAATGATCCGACACGTATTGGCAAAAGGCCGTCAGGTGATCGTCCTGATCCCGGAAATCGCCCTGACTTACCAGACGGTCCTGCGATTTTACCGTCAGTTTGGCCGCCAGGTGTCAGTAATCAATTCCCGTATGTCCGCTGGAGAACGGTATGATCAGTTTGAACGGGCGGAAAAGGGTGATGTGACGGTGATGATCGGACCAAGATCTGCATTATTTACCCCATTTCCAAAACTGGGACTGATCGTGATCGATGAGGAGCATGAGAGTGCCTATAAAAGCGAACTGTCTCCCAGATATCATGCAAGGGAGACCGCCGAAGAACTAGCCAGGATGAATGGTGCATCGGTGGTCCTTGGTTCGGCAACTCCCTCATTAGAAGCGTATACCCGTGCAAAAACCGGACAATACCGGTTATACCGGCTGGCAGAGCGTGCCAAGAAGGACAGCCATATGGCGAAGGTATCTGTGGTGGATCTGAGAGAAGAGTTAAAGCGGGGCAATAAATCTATTTTCAGTGTGCAGCTTCGGGAGGCCATGGAGGAGCGGCTGAAAAATCATGAGCAGATCATGTTATTTTTAAACCGCAGAGGATATTCTACCTTTGTGTCCTGCCGCTCCTGTGGGGAGGCCATCCGCTGCCCTCATTGTGATGTGACCTTGACACTTCACAGAAACCAGCATTTAAAATGCCATTACTGTGGTTATGAGATTCTGGTTCCACCTAGATGTCCATCTTGCGGTTCCCCCTATATTGCCGGATTCGGAACTGGAACCCAGAAGATCGAAACGATGGTGAAGCAGGTATTTCCAGAGGCAAGGGTACTGCGGATGGATCGGGATACTACTTCCCAAAAAGGAGGTCATGAAGAGATCCTGTCCGCATTTGCGGAGGGCGGGGCAGACATCTTAGTGGGAACCCAGATGATCGTCAAGGGACATGATTTTCCCAATGTGACCCTGGTTGGGATTCTGGCAGCAGATCTGTCCTTATATTCCTCCGATTTCCGGTGCGGTGAGAGGACATTCCAGCTTCTGACCCAGGCAGCAGGGCGGGCTGGAAGAGGAGAAAAACCGGGAGAAGTGATCATCCAGACCTATAGCCCGGAACAATACAGTATTACGTGTGCAGCAGACCAGGATTATGATAGCTTTTATACCCAGGAGATGGCATACCGCCAGATCCTTCATTATCCGCCGGTTTTTCAGCTTCTGACTGTGATGATTGCAGCCAAAGAAGAACCAGTGCTGGACCAGGCAGCCAAAGAAATGAGGCAGTGGGTGAAAGAGATGGAAGAAGGAGCAGATGTGGAACTGATCGGTCCTACAGAGGCTACTGTATACAAAGTTCATGATATATACAGAAAAATTTTATACTTGAAAAAGAAAAACTATGATATACTAATTAGAATAAAAGATCGGCTGGAGGAAAAAGTCCAGGAGCAGTCCTGGAATGGAAAGGTGATGATCCAGTTTGACTTTGCATAAACCATAGAGAAGGGAAGTAGTAAATATGGCAGTCCGAACAATCAGAGTAATTGGTGATGAGATCTTATATAAGGAATGTAAACCGGTCAAAGAGATGACCCAGAGAGTAGAAGAGCTGATCGAGGATATGTTTGAGACCATGTATGAGAATAACGGTGTGGGTCTGGCAGCTCCTCAGGTAGGAATTTTAAAGCAGATCGTGGTCATTGATGTGGATGATGGCAACCAGTATGTACTGATCAATCCGGAGATCATCGAGGAAGAAGGAAGCCAGACCGGACAGGAGGGCTGCTTAAGTGTTCCTGGAAAGGCCGGAATCGTAACCAGACCTCAGAAAGTGAAAGTAAAAGCGCTGGATGAGAATATGGAAGAATTTGTGCTGGAAGGAGAGGATTTACTGGCCCGCGCCATCTGTCATGAATGTGCTCATCTTCATGGCCAGTTATATGTTTCCTTAGTAGAGGGTGAACTGATGGATACCACAGAGGAAGTAGAGGAATAAGGATGAAGATTGTATTTATGGGAACACCGGATTTTTCTGTTCCGGTGCTGGAGGCCCTGGTAAAAGCCGGACATCAGGTTGAGGCAGTGGTGACACAGCCGGATAAACCAAAGGGCCGCGGGAAAGCGGTTCTGATGACTCCGGTAAAAGAAAAAGCCATGGAGCTTGGAATTCCGGTCTATCAGCCAGTGAAGGTACGGGAACCGGAATTTGTAGAAGTGTTAAAAGAATTAAAACCAGATGTGATGGTAGTTGTTGCCTTTGGACAGATTCTTCCAAAGGCGGTCCTGGATATTCCGCCTTACGGCTGTGTCAATGTTCATGCATCCCTGCTTCCGAAGTACCGCGGTGCGGCTCCGATCCAGTGGGTGGTGATCGATGGCGAGAAAGAAAGCGGTGTTACCACTATGATGATGGATGTGGGACTGGATACCGGCGATATGCTGGAGAAGGCGGTTGTCCCACTGGCGGCAGATGAGACTGGAGGAAGTCTCCATGACAAGTTAAGCGTTTTAGGTGCGGAATTGATCCTGTCCACTTTGGATAAGCTGGAAAAAGGTACGGCTGTCCGTACTCCGCAGACCGATGAGAACACCTGTTATGCGAAAATGCTGAAAAAGAACATGGGTGATATTGACTGGACCATGGATGCGGCTGCCATTGAACGTTTGATCCGTGGACTGAACCCATGGCCAAGTGCCTATACCAGATGGAATGGAAAAACATTAAAGATCTGGCGGGCAGAGGTTCTGGAAAAAGAATATGACGGCGTCTGCGGAGAGGTTGTCTATACAGATAAGACATCGATCCATGTAAAAACTGGTCATGGAACTCTTGTCTTAAAGGAATTACAGCCGGAAGGCAAGAAACGAATGGAGGCAGATGCGTTCTTAAGAGGCTATCCAATGGAACTGCACACGGTATTTGAAAGGAGTTGTTAAGTATGTACGGATATTATGGATATGGATTGTATGATCCGACCATGATTCTTGTGCTGATCGGCGCAGTTTTGTCCCTGTGGGCATCAGCGAAGGTGAAGAATACCTTTAACCGTTATTCTTCTGTTCGCAGCATGACCGGGATGACCGGTGCAGAGGCAGCCCAGAGATTGTTAAATTCCCAGGGAATCTATGATGTGACGGTGCGTCCGGTCTCTGGTCAGCTGACAGATCACTATGATCCCAGGACCAAGACGGTGAATTTGTCAGATGGTGTGTATTCTTCTACATCAGTGGCAGCCATCGGTGTAGCAGCTCACGAGTGCGGACACGCCATCCAGGACAACGTAGGCTATGTGCCTCTGCGGATGCGTGCGGCCTTTGTCCCGGTGGTGAATTTTGGAAGCCAGCTTTCCTGGCCCTTGATTCTGATCGGTCTTCTTATCGGCGGCGCAGGAAGCACCATTGTCAACATTGGCATCTGGATGTTTGTACTGGTGGTTTTATTCCAGTTAATTACTCTTCCGGTAGAGCTTAATGCATCTCACCGTGCTGTGAAACTTCTGGATTCCATTGGTATTTTACAGGGAAAGGAAGTAGGACAGACCAGAAAGGTATTAGGTGCAGCAGCCCTCACATATGTGGCGGCAGCAGCAGCTTCTGTTTTGCAGCTTCTGCGTCTGATCATGTTATTCGGAGGACGAAGAGATCGTGACAACTAAAGGAAACAACCAGAGTCAGGTAAATGCCAGGGAACTGACCCTGGATATTCTTTATGAAATACTGGAAAAAGATGGTTACAGCCATCTGGTATTAAATCAGGCACTGAGTAAATACCAGTATCTGGGCAAACAGGACCGATCTCTGATCACCAGGACCACAGAAGGAACATTGGAGTATCTGATCCAGATAGATGCGGTGATCGACCAGTTTTCCAAGACCAAGGTACGAAAGCTAAAGCCATTGATCCGGACTTTGCTCCGGATGAGCGTTTACCAGATCCTTTACATGGACCGGATTCCGGATTCTGCTGTCTGCAACGAGGCGGTAAAGCTGGCAGTGAAACGTCATTTCCAGGGGCTAAAAGGCTTTGTAAATGGAGTTTTGCGTACTATTTCCAGGGAAAAAGATCATCTGGAGTTTTCTGATGAAGCAGTCCGTTTTAGTGTGCCGGCATGGCTTCTGGAGCTGTGGAAGGAATCCTATGACGAGACAACCAGACAGAAGATGTTTACTTATTTTCTGGAAGATCATCCGCTGACGGTACGGTGTAATATCCATCTGGCCTCCAAAGAAGAGATTTTTGCCAGCCTGAAAGATCAGCAGGTGAATGTAGAGGAATGCCCTTATGGAGATTCCATGCTATATTTGTCTGGCTATGATCATTTAGAGGCATTGGAGGCGTTCCGGAATGGCTGGATCCAGGTGCAGGATCTAAGCTCCAGCCTGGTGGGTATGGCAGCAGCGCCAAAAGAGGGTTCCCAGGTGCTGGATGTGTGCGGAGCGCCGGGAGGAAAGAGCCTTCATATCGCAGATCTGTTAAAGGGAAGCGGACACGTAACGGTTCGTGATCTCAGCGATTATAAAGTCCAGATGATCGAGGACAATATCGACCGTTCTGGATTTTCCAATATTTCCGCAGAGGTCTGGGATGCCCTGGAACTGGATGAAGAACTGGTGGAAACCATGGATCTGGTGGTGGCAGATCTGCCTTGCTCCGGTCTTGGAATTCTGGGGAAGAAGCCGGATATCAAAAACAGGGTAAAACCAGAAGATCTGGATTCCCTGGCAGAGTTACAGAGAGAGATCCTGTCTGTGGTCTGGCAGTATGTAAAGCCAGGTGGAACGCTGGTATACAGCACCTGTACCATAGATAAGAAAGAAAATGAAGAAAATGTGGCCTGGTTCCAAGAGCATTTTCCGTTTGAACCGGTGAACATAGAAGGAAGATTGGGAGAGAAGCTGAAAGCGGAGACCATGAAGCAGGGATATTTCCAGATTTTACCGGGGGTATATCCATGTGATGGATTTTTCCTTTCAGTAATGAAAAGAAAGTAATGGAAAGAATCGATATCAAATCATTGAATCTGGAAGAATTGACTGCCCAGTTAAAAGAACTGGGGCTTCCGGCATTCCGGGCCAAGCAGATCTATCAGTGGGTCCATGAAAAACTGGTGGCTTCTTTTGATGATATGACTAATCTGTCAAAAGGACTGCGGGATCAGTTGAAAGAACGGTATGAGCTGATCACCCTGCAGATCGTGGATGTGCGGATTTCCCAGATCGATGGAACCAGAAAATATCTGTTTGGGCTTCCGGACGGACATATTATTGAGAGTGTTCTGATGAAATATAAACACGGCAACTCGGTATGTATCTCCTCTCAGGTGGGATGCCGTATGGGGTGCCGTTTTTGTGCTTCTACATTGGATGGACTGGAGAGAAATCTGCGGCCATCAGAGATGTTAGACCAGATCTACCGGATCCAGACAGATCTTGGGGAGAGGGTCTCTAACGTGGTAGTTATGGGCTCTGGAGAGCCCATGGATAATTATGATAATCTGATCCGTTTTATCCATCTGCTGACGGATGAACACGGGCTGAATATCAGTCAGAGAAATATTACGGTATCTACCTGCGGTATTGTGCCTGGTATTTTAAAACTGGCAGAGGAGGATTTACAGATTACGCTGGCATTATCCCTTCATGCCCCTAACGATGAGGTGCGTAAGACTCTGATGCCGGTGGCCAATAAGTATAAGCTGGTGGATATCCTGGCAGCCTGTCATCAGTATTTTGTGAAAACAGGACGCCGTCTGACCTTTGAGTACAGTCTGGTAAGCGGTGTCAATGATAATCTGGATGAGGCCAGGGCGCTGGTGAACCTGATCAAAGACCAGCAGGCGCATGTAAATCTGATCCCGGTCAATCCAATTAAAGAACGCAATTATGTCCAGTCCAACCAGAAAGCAATCCAGGAGTTTAAAGGTTACCTGGAGAAGCATGGCATCAATGTGACGGTGCGCCGGGAGATGGGACGTGACATCGGAGGTGCCTGCGGACAGCTTCGTAAGAGTTACATGGATCAGAAGAAGGAGGACTAGCGGATGCAGGCATATGGACAGACGGATACCGGGTGTGTCCGTACCAGAAACCAGGATTACATCTATTTTTCTCCAGAGCAGACAGGAGATCTGGAGAACCTGTTCTTTCTAGCAGATGGAATGGGCGGATATCAGGCGGGAGATTATGCGTCCTGGTATGCAGTAGAGGGACTGGTCAGCTATATGAAGGAGCAGAAGGGGATTCCGGTCGTGACCCGTTTTAGGGAGGGAATCAGCCAGGTAAACGGCCAGCTGTTCCAAAAAGCACAGAATAGTCCAGAATACAAAGGGATGGGAACGACTTTGGTAGCGGCATCAGCTCAGGAGCAGACCATGTACGTAGCTAATGTAGGAGACAGCCGGCTGTACCTGCTTCATAACAGCCAGCTTTCCCAGATAACAAAAGACCATTCGTATGTGGAGGTACTGGTAGCCAAGGGAGAACTGGAACGCGGAAGCAACGATTACCGGAAGCAGAAGAATATCATTACCAGGGCAGTGGGAGCAGAACCCTTTGTCCAGGCAGATTTTTTTGAGGTAGAACTGAATCATGGGGATCTGGTGCTTATGTGTTCAGATGGCCTTTCCAACATGGTTTCTGACGAGGAGATTACAGATCTTCTGAATGGGACCGGCTCTCTGAAACAAAAAGCGGAGCAGCTGATCCAACGGGCCAAAGAACATGGCGGTCTGGATAATATTGCGGTGATTTTGATCGATCCGCAGATAAGTGAGGTGAAAGCATGTTAAGGGCAGGAACGTATCTTCAGGAACGTTATGAGATCCTGGAGCTGATCGGCTCCGGTGGAATGTCTGATGTTTATAAAGCCAAATGCCATAAACTGAACCGATATGTAGCGATCAAAGTACTGAAAGAGGAATTCAGCTCCGATGAGGGCTTTGTCAGCAAGTTCAAAATGGAAGCCCAGGCGGCGGCCTGTTTGTCTCACCCGAATATTGTCAGTATTTATGATGTCGTGGATGAGGGAAAACTTCATTATATTGTGATGGAACTGATTGAGGGCATTACGTTGAAAAGCTATATTGCCCAGAAGCGGAGACTGGATGTGAAGGAAGCAGTAAGTATCTCCATCCAGGTTGCCCAGGGTATTGCGGCAGCCCACAGCCGGAACATTGTACATAGGGATATTAAACCGCAGAATATCATCATTTCCAAGGATGGAAAGGTGAAGGTGGCGGATTTTGGTATTGCCAGAGCGGCTACCAGCCAGACGATTACCGTGTCTGCCGTCGGTTCTGTCCATTATATTTCTCCGGAACAGGCCAGGGGCGGTTACAGTGATGCAAGAAGCGATATTTATTCGTTTGGTATTACCATGTATGAAATGGTAACCGGGCGGGTACCTTTTGAAGGGGATAATACAGTGACGGTGGCGCTGGCGCATCTGGAGGAGCCGATCACCAGACCAAGTGTATACAATCCGCAGATACCGGTAAGCCTGGAAAATATTATTTTAAAATGTACAGAGAAGAAGCCGGAGCATCGTTATCGTTCTGTGGAAGAGGTGATCGCGGATCTAAGACGGGTGCTGATCCATCCAGATGAGAACTTTGTGACCATGTCCCCGGCGCAGGATATGGGCGGAGAGACGGTGATCATCAGTAAGGATGAGTTAAATGCGATCAAGTCTTCCTACCACGGCGATCGTACCTCCCGCCAGGAATATCGTCAACCAGAGCAGGAAGAGGAGTATCAGAGCGAGCATCAGAACCGTCAAGGCAGTCAGAACCGTCAAGGCAGTCAGAACCGCAAAAGAAATGAGCCCCATGACGATGTAAGCCCGCAGTTTGAGAAAATCATGACTACGGTAGGCGTGGTTGTTGCAATTGTGATCGTAGCGGTTCTGATCGTGGTGTTTTCAAAGTTAGGTGGTTTGATACGATTTGGAAATAGTGATGAAACACCGACAATCCACACAGAAACCGTGGCAACGGAGGAATCCTTAGGTGAATCCCAGGTCCGTATGCCGGATGTGCGGAATCTTTACATTGATGATGCGGTGACAGAATTAAAGAAGAGCGATCTGGATTTTCATTTTACTTATGAGGATTCTGAGACGGTGGAAAAAGATCACATTATTGCCCAGCAGATTGAGCCGGAACAGATCATAAATAAGGGTACCATGGTGGAATTGTATGTCAGCAATGGAACCGATCTGATCGATTTAAGCAGTATGGGGCTGATCGGAATGGATCAGACTGCAGCAATGGCACTTTTAGACCAGAATCAGATGAAGGCAGTGATCCAGCAGGACTACAGCGATACAGTAGAAGCCGGAAAAGTGATCCGGTTTGAATCCCAGAATCCTGACAATCCATTAAAAGCAAAGGCTGGACAGTCTGTAACCCTGTTTATCAGTCAGGGACCGGAGGTAGAAGTCCGGACTGTGCCGGATATCCAGAATATTTCCGAGGATGAGGCCATTGCCCGTCTGACAGATGCCCAGTTAGAGATCGGCGAGGTGACAGAAGAACACAGCGATACGGTAGAGATCGGTTATGTGATCAGCCAGAGCATCGCACCGGAGACCATGGTCAAAGCCGGAGATGTTGTTGGTTATGTGGTGAGCATTGGACCAGAGGGAAAACGTTATATTGGTGCCATCAGCGAGACTTATCAGTTAAGCAATCTTATTGGTCCTGGAGCTGTGGATTCCAGCCTGGTGGTTGAAGTGCGGTTAAAACAGGAGGTTGATGGACGTGCGGTTTATCGTACTCTGATGCAGCCGACAGAATTGACCGGCAAGGATCTTCTTCCGATTTCTTATCCAAGCATTGAGGGAATCTCAGGGGTGGATTACGGCGAGGTAGAAGTGGTGAATATGCAGACTGGCCTGGTTGTTCAGAGTTACCCGGTTAAATTCTTTGAAACGGAGTAGTGACAGCGTGACAGGTAAGATAATCAAAGGAATCGCAGGATTCTATTATGTACATTGCGCAGATCATCAGATCTATGAGTGCAAGGCAAAAGGGATATTCCGAAATAAAAAAATCAAACCTCTGGTGGGAGATAATGTGGAGATTACAGTACTGAACACCGATCCGCCGGAGGGGAATATCGACCGGATCCTGGAGCGGAAATCAGAATTGATCCGTCCTGCGGTAGCGAATATTGACCAGGCCCTGGTGGTATTTGCTATCCAGGATCCGGAGCCAAACTTAAATCTATTAGACAGGTTTCTGGTGATGATGGAAACATCCGGGATTCCTGTGACCATCGCTTTTAATAAGATCGATCTGGCAGATGAGGCTATGATGGACCGCTACCAGAAAATCTATGAGCCAGCCGGGTATCCGGTGATGTTTTTGAGCACTTATGAGGATTCCGGTATCCATCAGATCCGGGAATTCTTAAAAGGAAAGACCACAGCTCTGGCTGGTCCGTCTGGTGTTGGTAAGTCTTCGCTAACAAATCAGATTTTGCCGGAAGCCCAGATGGAGACCGGTTCCATCAGCGAGAAGATCAAACGAGGAAAGCATACTACCAGACATTCGGAATTGTTCTGCTTAGATACCGATACCTATCTGATGGATACACCTGGTTTTAGTTCTATGTTCGTGGAAGATATGGAGCCACAGGAGCTAAAAGAATATTTCCCGGAATTTGCACCTTTTGAGGATGAATGCAAATTTTTAGGCTGCGTTCATATTGGAGAAAAAATCTGCGGTGTCAAGCAGGCAGTAGAGCAGGGAAAGATCAGTAAAAGCCGATACGAGAATTACCGGTTGTTTTACCAGGAATTAAAGGAGAAAAGGAGATATACAAGATGATGATTTTATCACCGTCCCTTTTGGGAGCAGATTTTAAACACCTGGAGGAGGAAATTGCGCGGATAGAAAGAGGTGGAGCAAAATACCTGCACCTGGACGTGATGGATGGAGCCTTCGTGCCAAGCATTTCTTTTGGTATGCCGGTGCTTTCTTCTATCAGAAGCTGTACCGATATTGTATTTGATGTGCATATGATGGTAGAAGAACCGGCACGTTATGTAGAGGATATCCGCAAAGCAGGAGCAGACATCATTACCATTCACGCAGAAGCATGCCGTCATCTGGATTCCTCTATCGAGGCGGTGAAAAAGACAGGAGCGAAAGTCGGTCTGGCGTTAAATCCTGCTACTCCGATTGAGACCATTGACCTGGTACTTCCGAAGGTGGATATGGTACTGATCATGCTGGTAAATCCTGGTTTTGGCGGTCAGAAACTGATTCCATATGCGGTAGAGAAGGTCCGTGCGCTGAGAAAGCATTGCGAAGAACTGGGGTTGCAGATGGATATTGAAGTGGATGGTGGTGTGAATTTAAAGAATGTCCGTGAGATCGCAGAGGCAGGTGCCAACGTGATCGTTGCCGGATCAGCGGTATTTGGCGGAAACGCGGAAGAAAATTCCCAAAAATTCATGGAAATCTTAAAGGACTGTGAGTTATGAAACGGGGACTGATCATAACCGGAGGAACGCTTGATCTGGAGTTTGCGGGCCAATACTTAAAAGACCACTCTTTCGACTGCGTAGTGTCCGTGGATGGCGGATTAAAATATACGAAAGAACTGGATGTGATGCCTCATGCCATTGTAGGAGATTTTGATACCATCCACAAAGAGATCCTGGATGAGTACCGTCAGATTCCTTCCATTCTTTGGGATGTCCATAAGCCGGAGAAGGATGAGACAGACACAGAGCTGGCGATTAACACAGCGGTAAAGCTGGGATGTGACCAACTGGTGATCCTTGGTGCAACTGGTGGCCGTCTGGATCATGAGTGGAGTAATGTCCATCTGTTAAAGACATGTCTGGATCAGAACGTAGACGCCTGCCTTTTAGACCGTCAGAATAAAGTGTTCCTGATCGCTCCGCCAGGAAGAGTGTTTGCCCGGGAAGAAGCTTTTGGAAAATACGTTTCCTTTATCCCGATGACAAGCCAGGTAAAAGGGATCACGCTGGAGGGATTTAAGTATCCGTTGAAAGACAAGTCCTTCTCCATTGGGATAGAGGCTGGACGTATGATCAGCAATGAACTGGAAGAGAAAAACGCAGAACTCCATTTTGCGGAAGGTATTTTGATCTGCATGGAGACCAGAGATTAAGCAGACCGGTAACGGTTTCGTGTCTTCACAATTATGCAGATCTCAAGAATGAGAACTCCAACTGGACTGGTTTGAAAATAAAAAACTGGCTATTTTTACCAAGCCACTTCTGTGCTATGATTTGTGAAACAGTCAGAGCGCCTTCGCAGCTGCAGGCGTCCGGACAGTTAAAAATATCGTACAAGGGAGTGGCTATTTTTATGAACAGACAGAATGAAAAATTATATAAGGTGGTAATCACCGGATTGATGGCGGCACTTTGCTATGTTGCATTTACCTTTTTAAAGATCCCGATCCCGACCTTTGGAGGGGATATGACAGCCCTTCATATCGGTAATGCTTTCTGTGTACTGGCAGCACTGCTCTTAGGCGGCTGGTATGGTGGACTGGCGGGTTCTTTGGGTATGACCATTGCAGATATTCTGGATCCGGTTTATATTACCAGTGCACCAAAGACCTTTATCTTAAAGCTTTGCATCGGTTTAATTGCAGGCTTTGTGGCACATAAGATCGCGCACATCACTGATGACCATGATCAAAAATACATTTTCAAATGGAGCCTGATCGCATCTGTCGCAGGACTGGGCTTTAATGTGGTCATGGATCCGATCGTTGGTTATTTTTACAAGAATTATGTCCTGGGAGTGGAGTCCTCCGCAGCAAAGATCATGGCAACCTGGGCAGCAGGCGCAACTTTTATCAATGCTGTGGCAGGAACTATCGTAGTGGTAGTTGTTTACATGGCAGTACGCCCGGTATTGAAAAAGGCAGGACTGTTTTTCCATATTTAAGGAAAACCGGCAATGCCCGAAGAAAAATTTACGGATTCCGCGGGCAATTCGATGGATATCAGAAAAAAGGGGTTTCTTTTGTCTAAAAAGTGGTGTATAATCACAGGAAACGGCCTAACTGTATGAATGAAAGAAAACAGTGGCCAACAGGTATATTTTAGGAGGAGACCTATGTTAGATTTAAAGTTTGTCAGAGAAAATCCTGAAGTAGTAAAACAGAACATCCGCAACAAATTCCAGGATGCGAAGCTGCCGATGGTAGATGAAGTGATTGAGTTAGATGCGAAGAACCGTGCTGCAAAAGCAGAAGCAGACAGTCTTCGTGCATCAAGAAATAAATTATCCAAGCAGATCGGTCAGTTAATGGGCCAGGGCAAGAAGGAAGAGGCAGAAGCTGTGAAAGCACAGGTAACTGCCAATGCAAACCGTCTGGCTGAATTAGAGACTGTGGAAGCAGAACTGGATGAGAAGATCTTAAAGATCATGATGACGATTCCAAACATCATCGATCCAAGTGTTCCGATCGGTGAGGACGACAGCAAGAACGTAGAGATCGAGCGTTTCGGTGAGCCGGTTGTTCCAGATTTTGAGATTCCGTATCACACCGATATTATGAAAACTTTTGACGGTATTGACCTGGATGCAGCAGGAAGAGTTGCAGGAAATGGTTTTTACTATCTGATGGGTGATATTGCAAGACTGCATTCTGCAGTATTAGCGTATGCGAGAGATTTCATGATTGACCGTGGATTCACTTACTGCATCCCACCTTTCATGATCCGCAGCAATGTGGTAACTGGTGTTATGTCCTTCGCTGAGATGGATGCTATGATGTACAAGATCGAGGGAGAGGATCTGTACCTGATCGGTACCAGCGAGCACTCCATGATCGGTAAGTTTATCGACACCATCACTCCAGAGTCCGAGCTGCCTAAGACATTGACCAGCTATTCTCCATGCTTCCGTAAGGAGAAAGGTGCTCATGGCATCGAGGAGAGAGGCGTATTTCGTATCCATCAGTTTGAGAAGCAGGAGATGATCGTTGTCTGCAAGCCAGAAGAGTCCAAAATCTGGTATGATAAATTATGGCAGAACACCGTAGATCTGTTCCGTTCTATGGATATCCCTGTAAGAACCTTGGAGTGCTGCTCCGGTGATCTGGCTGACTTAAAGGTAAAATCCTGTGATGTAGAGGCTTGGTCCCCACGTCAGAAGAAGTACTTCGAGGTAGGTTCCTGCTCCAACTTAGGAGATGCACAGGCACGTCGCTTAAAGATCCGTGTAGACGGTCCGGACGGCAAGTATTTCGCCCATACCTTAAACAACACCGTAGTTGCTCCGCCACGTATGCTGATCGCGTTCTTAGAGAACAACTTACAGGCAGACGGCAGTGTGAAGATTCCAGCAGTCCTGCAGCCATATATGGGTGGTAAGACGGTTCTGGTTCCAAAACACAAATAAAGACAGATATCAGATAAAAAGGCATCCAGTTCAGAACTGGATGCCTCTTTGATTTCATAGGAAAGTTCGTCCTATGAAATCAAAAACGCTCCGCTAAGGATCGCACTGCGGCGGAGTGGAAGAGTGTCGCTAAAGCGCCCCGCCGCAGGCGGAGAATCCTGCGAGCAGGATTCTATTTTATGGTTATGGCCAGTAAATCATCTGCCTTCGTGGACCTCTGGTACTGGAATCCCCGGCACTGCCACCAGTGAGTAATTGGTATGGTAGATCACAAATCCCGGTGCACCACCAGCGGCCTTTTTTACATGCTTTTTCTGGATGTAATCGATCTCTACCTTATCATTGCCCCGCCCCTTGGAATAATAAGCGGCTAATGCGCCAGCCTCCTCAAAACAGCGGTCCGGCAGTTCTTTGCCCTCGGATTTGACGATCACGTGAGAGCCTGGAATGCCTTTGGCATGGAACCACCAGTCGTTGCCGGTGGCAAATTTGAAGGTCAGCTCTTCGTTCTGGTAGTTATTTTTGCCCACGTAAATATGGAAACCGTCAGAAGAGACATAATGGAACGGGCGGCTGGTGATCTTTGGCTTTTTGCTTCCGGCGGCGCGGCGGCGGATATAGCCATATTCCATCATTTCCTCTTTGATCTGGACCAGATCGTCCTCCTTTAAAGCAATATCCAGAGCCGTGTTGATGGATTCCAGATGTTCGATCTCCCGGTGAGTCTCTTCGGTTAGTTCGGTTAACGCTTCGTAGGTACGTTTTAACTTATTATACTTGTCGAAAAATTTCTGGGAATTCTCTCTGGCAGTCAGCTGGGGATCCAGAGGGATGCGGATCTCTTCGTTGGTATAATAGTTCAGGCATTTTAATTCTTTTTCTCCACCAGACAGTTCATAGCCATAGGTATTTAGCAGTTCTCCGTATACCTTGAATTTATCCCGTTTTTCTGTATCCTTTAATTGCCGTAATTGTAAATCGTATTTCTTATAATTCCGTTCCAGGGCCGTCTGGACGATCTTACGAAGGTCTACGGATTTCTGGCGGATCCGGGTGATGGCGCTGCGGGAAGCGTAGTAGATCTCCAGCAGTTCACTGATGGAGGCGCAGCTTTCCGCATGATATCCGTCACGGTCGTAGCAGGTCAGAGGAACAGAAGCGAATTCTACCGGTTCCTCTCCATGATAGATGATATTCGGGGAAAAATGTCCTTCTGCCACGTCCTCCATCATCAGATGCAGGGTGTGGTAGAGGTGGGTCAGTTCCAGGTCAGACAGTTCTCCGGACCAGGCATCGGCATCGATAGACGCCAAATGACAAAGCTCTGTTCCAATCACCGGGCTGATTCCGGTCAGTTTCTGATAGAGCGCCTTCTGTACCGGGGAGCTGGCTTCTTTCATCAGGGTGTGGAACGTTTCTTCTGTTATCGTAAGAGGATCCTCTTTTTCTGTGGTGTGAGGGATAAAATAGGTCCGTCCTGGCAGAACCTCCCGGACAGAGCTGACCTGGGCAGACACATGCTTGATGCTGTCTAAGATAGTGCCGTCTTCTTTGCAGAAAATGATGTTGCTGTGCTTTCCCATCAATTCCACGATCAGACGTTTCCGGCATAGATCCCCCATTTCGTCTAAATGTTCCAGCTCAAACTCGATGATGCGCTCCAGCCCGGGCTGGCTGACCTTTAAAATGCGGGCAGAGCCGATATGCTTACGCAGAAGCATACAGAAATTGGGGGCCGTTAAAGGGCTTGGTTTGTTGTTTTCTGTAAAATAGATAAAGGGCAGACTAGCGCTGGCTGAAATCTGTAAACGATAGGTTTCTTTGTTGTTTTTTATGGTAAATAAAAGCTCATCCTTTTCTGGCTGAGCGATTTTGCTGATCTTGCCGCCGGTCAGCTTCTGACTGAAATCAGAAGTTAAATTGGCGACAACCATTCCGTCAAATGCCATGTAATTTTCCTCCTTTTTGGGATGCGGGACAAGTCAGAAAATATCAGACCTGTCCGGGCAGTCACCTAAAATATTATACAGGATTCCAGCTATATTTGCAATCAGATCAGAAATTGCAGCGGAAAACCAACAGAAAGCCGTGGCACGCTACTCAATGCATTTCTTAAAAAACAGTGATTGACTTGTTTTCGTCAATGAACTATAATATTTCTAACTATGTGACAAGATGAAAGTGAGGAATACCGATGATTAAAAGCATGACCGGTTTCGGGAGATGCGAAAAGGTGACAGAAGAATACAAGCTTTCAGTTGAGATGAAAGCAGTCAATCATCGCTATCTGGATATGAGCATCAAGATGCCGAAGAAGTTCAATTACTTCGAGGCAGGTATCCGTAATCTTCTGAAGAATGATATTCAGAGAGGCAAGGTCGATGTTTTCATAAATTATGAGGATTACACAGAAAACAAAATGAGCCTGAAGTACAATGCTTCTTTGGCGGCTGAGTACATGGAATATTTCAAAAAGATGGAAGAGCAGTTTGGTATTGCCAATGATATTAAGGTATCCGTTCTTTCCAGAATGCCAGAGGTGCTGACTATGGAGGAAGTACCAGATGACGAGGATTCTATGTGGAAGATTCTGTCAGAGGTGGTAGAAGAGGCGGCAGACAGCTTTGTAGAGAGCAGAGTCCGTGAGGGAGAGCATCTAAAGAATGATCTTCTTGGTAAGCTGGATTATATGTTAGAGCAGGTGGCATTTATTGAAGAACGTTCTCCAAGAGTTGTCGCAGAGTACCGCATGAAGCTGGAGGAGAAAGTTCATGAACTGTTAGAGAGCGCGTCCATCGATGAAGGCCGGATCGCTACGGAGGTGACTATCTTCGCAGACAAAATCTGTGTGGACGAAGAGACTGTCCGGTTGAGAAGCCATATCGAACATACCAGAAAGGAGCTTTTGGCTGGTGGAAGCGTTGGCAGAAAGCTGGATTTTATCGCCCAGGAGATGAACCGTGAGGCGAATACTATTCTTTCCAAAGCGAATGATCTAGAGATTTCTGAACGCGCCATTATCTTGAAAACCGAGATTGAAAAAGTGCGTGAGCAGATCCAGAATATCGAATAATATAGGGGGAAGCATGATGACGAACGGGCAGGGTATTTTAGTGGTTGTTTCTGGATTCTCAGGAGCCGGCAAAGGCACTCTGATGAAGGCACTTCTGGAAAAATATCATAACTATGCGTTATCTATTTCTGCCACAACCCGTAGTCCGCGGGAGGGTGAGCAGGACGGCAGAGAGTATTTTTTTGTGACAAGGGACAAGTTTGAGAGCATGATCGAGGAGAAGGAACTGATCGAGTATGCCCAGTATGTGAATAATTACTATGGGACTCCAAGACAGTATGTGTTTCAGCAGATGGCTGACGGCAAGGACGTGATCTTGGAGATTGAGATCCAGGGTGCGCTGAAGATCAAAGAACGTTTCCCGGAGGCGCTGCTGTTGTTTGTGATGCCGCCAAGCGCGGATGAATTAAAGCATCGTCTGACTTCCAGAGGAACTGAGACAGCAGATGTGATCGCAGCGAGACTTCACCGGGCAGCAGAGGAAGCTGTTGGGATCAATTCCTATGATTATATTCTGGTCAACGATCAGATCGATACCTGTGTGGAGGAGATGCATCAGCTGATCCAGGCACAGCATAATAAAGTGAGCAACAATCTGGATTTCATCGAGCAGATGAAAGAAGAGTTAAAAAAATTATAATTTATTCAACCTGAAAGGAGATTTTTTATGTTACATCCATCATACACAGATCTTATTAACGCAGTTAACAGCGGAGCGGCAGAGTCCGGTGACGAGCCGGTAGTTCAGAGCCGTTATTCTATCGTGATCGCGACTGCAAAGCGCGCGAGACAGATCATTGCAGGCGATGAGCCAATGATCGCGAAGGCATATAATAAGAAACCACTTTCTATTGCTGTTGAAGAGCTGTACGAGCAGAAAGTTAAGATTCTTCCAGAGGATGAGGATGCTGCTTCTGAGGAGTGATGATGATAGGAAAAGCCGTCTCCCAGTGTTGTGAGATGGCTTTTTCGTCTAACAGGAATAAGAGCAAAAAAGAATAGGAGTCTATATGAAAATATTTTGCGTTTCCCTGGGCTGTGACAAGAATCTGGTAGATACCGAGATGATGTTGGGCCTGTTAAACAAGGACGGATATACCTTTACAGACGATGAACATGAAGCAGATGTGGTGGTGGTCAATACCTGCTGCTTCATTGGAGATGCCAAAGAGGAAAGCGTTAACACGATCCTGGAGATGGCAGAATTAAAGAAAGAGGGCAGATGCAAGGCCCTGATCGTAACCGGTTGTATGGCTCAGCGTTACAAACAGGAGATCTTGGACGAGATTCCAGAGGTAGACGGTATTCTGGGAACTTCTACATACGACGAGATTTCCAACGTATTAAAAAAAGTATTAGGCGGAAGCAGAGAAAGCTGTTTCCATGATTTGAATGCCCTTCCGAATGTGGAAGTGCCACGTGTCGTGACTACCGGTGGATATTATGCATTCTTAAAAATTGCAGAGGGTTGTGACAAGCGCTGCACTTACTGTATTATTCCGGATTTACGAGGCAGCTACCGCAGTGTTCCGATGGAGCGTCTGATTGAGGAGGCGAAACAGCTGGCTTCCCAGGGTGTTAAAGAACTGATCCTGGTGGCTCAGGAGACTACCTTATACGGTATTGATCTCTATAAGAAAAAGAGTCTGCCAAAGCTGCTTCATGAATTATGCAAGATACCTGGCATCCAGTGGATCCGTATCCAGTACTGTTATCCGGAGGAGATCACCCAGGAACTGATCGAGACCATCCGTGAGGAAGAGAAGATCTGCAACTATTTGGACATCCCGATCCAGCATGCCAGCGACCGGATTTTAAAGCGCATGGGACGCCGTACTAACCAGAAACAGCTTCGGGAAATGATTGCTTCCCTGAGGAGCCAGATCCCGGATATTGCCCTGAGAACCACACTGATCTCCGGTTTCCCAGGAGAGACAGAGGAAGACCAGGAAGAAGTGATGCGATTTGTGGATGAGATGGAATTTGAACGTCTCGGTGTATTTGCGTATTCCCAGGAAGAGGATACACCGGCAGCAGAATTTCCAGATCAGGTTCCTCAGGAGTTAAAAGAGGAGAGAAGAGACGAGATCATGGAGCTTCAGCAGGAAATTTCCTATGAGAAATCCCAGTCCATGATCGGAAAAGTGCTGGAAGTGATGATCGAAGGCAAAGTGGCTGATGAGAATGCCTATGTGGGACGTACCTATATGGATGCGCCTGGCGTAGACGGCCTGATCTTTATCAATACGGATCTGGATCTGATGTCCGGCGATTTCGTCCGTGCAAAAGTGACCGGAGCCCTAGAATATGACCTGATAGGAGAGATTTGCGATGAACCTGCCCAATAAACTGACGGTACTGCGTGTGTGCATGATCCCATTTTTTGTGGTGATGCTTCTGTTGAATGGCGGTGAGAACCAGACTTACCGCTACATAGCCGCAGCGATTTTCATTGTAGCCAGCCTGACAGATATGTTAGACGGTAAGATCGCCCGCAAATATAATCTGGTAACGAATTTTGGCAAATTTATGGATCCGTTGGCGGACAAGCTGTTAGTATGTTCCGCACTGATCTGTCTGGTGGATTTAAAGCAGCTTCCAGCCTGGATGGTGATCGTGATCATCAGCCGGGAATTTATCATCAGTGGATTCCGTCTGGTGGCTTCCGACAATGGAATCGTCATTGCAGCCAGTTACTGGGGCAAATTTAAGACCACCTTCCAGATGATCTCAGTGATCCTGCTGATCGTCCGGATTCCGGCACTTACGGTACTGACCCAGATCTGCGTCTGGACAGCTCTGGTGCTGACGGTTATTTCTTTAGTTGACTATATTGCGAAAAATCATAAGGTGCTGACAGAAGGGAGCATGTAATTATGGTAGTGGAACTGATTTCCGTAGGAACAGAATTGTTGTTAGGCAATATTGTAAATACCAATGCCCAGTATCTGGCAGAGAAATGTGCACTTCTGGGGTTATCTATGTATAATCAGTCTGTCGTTGGAGATAATCCAGCCAGACTGGCAGATACCATTAAGACGGCGTTAGACCGGTCCGACGTGGTGATCCTGACCGGAGGTCTTGGACCGACAGAGGATGATCTGACGAAGGAAGTCTGCGCAGAGGTCATGGGTTTTGAACTGGCTGAGGATCCACATACAAAAGCAAGGATCCAGGAGTATTTTAAGAACAATATCTACAAGGTGATCACCGATAATAACTGGAAACAGGCGATGGTTCCGGTAGGAGCGATGGTACTGGATAATGACAATGGCACTGCGCCAGGTCTGATCATGGAGAAAAACGGCAAACACGCCATTTTACTGCCAGGACCTCCAAATGAGCTGTATCCACTGTTTTCCAGACAGGTGTTCCCATATCTGCAGAAGCTGCAGCCGGAGATCATTGTCTCCCAGATGGTGAAGATCTGCGGTTACGGCGAGAGCCAGGTAGAGGATAAATTGCTGGATCTGATCGACGCCCAGACCAATCCGACCATCGCGACTTATGCGAAAACTGGCGAGGTACATCTGCGGGTTACTGCGAAAGTTGCCAGCCAGGAAGAGGCGGAGAAGCTGATCAAGCCGGTGGTAAAAGAAATCAAGAAGCGTTTCGGAAATGCAGTCTACAGCATAAAAGAGGAAGAAACCCTGGAGATGGCGGTTGTGCGCCTTTTGAAGAAATATGAGCTGACTGTGACTACAGCAGAATCCTGCACAGGTGGCCTTCTGGCTGGACGTCTGGTCAATGTTCCAGGCGTGTCCGAGGTGTTCCGCGAGGGTTTTGTGACTTATTCCAATAAGGCAAAACGGAAGATCCTGGATGTAAATAAAGCAACCTTAAAGAAATATGGCGCAGTCAGCAAGGAGACTGCCAAAGAGATGGCCATGGGCGGTGTATTTGCCACAGATGCAGATATCTGTGTAGCAGTGACCGGACTGGCTGGCCCGGATGGCGGTTCTGAGGAGAAACCAGTGGGGCTTGTCTACATGGCATGCTATATGAATGACCAGGTGACAGTGGAGAAGTATCAGTTTAAAGGCAACCGGGCCAAGATCCGGGAACAGTCTGTGGTGAAGGCGCTGGATCTGCTCCGGAGAACCATCCTGGAGCAGTGTAAATAAGAAAAGTAAGGGGAGGGGACCTGAATGGGAACTCACGCAAAACGAAAACAGATGACCTGGGCTTACCGTTATTCCAGCTCCAGGCTTGCATTGAATTACTATGCTTTTTATGAATCTTTATATGAAAATCCATCGGCAGATCCGAAGGTACTGGCTCGTTATGAAGCATTCCACCCGCTTTTGCAGGAATTTTTAAATGGAACTATAGATCTGGAGGCATTGGATTCCCTGCGGAATCAGGTGATCCACGATATGGAGATCCTGACCGCATATGTGGACTGCTTTCAGATTTATGAGTATGTGCTGAACCGCATGGAGCGTCGATTCCTGGAAGCAGATCCGGTGACGATGTCTATTGATGAATTTGCATCCAGAATTACGGGAGTGATTGCCGGAAATGGAGATACGGCACTGATGAACCAGCAGATCCAGGAGGTTATGGGACAGCTTCCAGTCCGTTATACCAGACAGAAATTTTACAGCCTAGTGATGGAACGTCTGACTGTTTATGCGGGCGCAGGGAAGAAGAGCCTGGAAGACCTGCTCTATATGCTGGAGACTTCCGCCATGGTGAAGCTTCCGGCTGGTATGAAAGAGGAAAGACCAGAACTGTATGAGCTTTTAGAGGTGCTTCGCCAGGCGGATTACCGGGATATGGAGAAAGCTGCTTTTGAGAACTGCCAGGGCTGTGTGACCCTTGGAAGCAGCCGCTTGAACAATTCTGCTGATGATCTGTTGATCCTGATGGATCTGATCGATGACCTCTATGTGCTGCAGTTATGCAAAGAAGAGGCACTGATGGATGGCATGGAAGAACAGGCTGTCCGCCAGATTTTATCAGGTGTATGGGATCATTTTGAGGCAGGAAGAAAAGAAATGCTTGCTGATGAGATCACAGAGATGCTTTTTAAATTAGAAGGAATCCAGGAGTCGGCTTTCGGTTCTTTCCTCCAGAGCGGAGATCAGGAACAGGAGAAAGATCCGGTTATGGTCAAGATCGACCTTCTGCTATCCGGCAGTTCCTTTGTCAGCCTGGAAATCGAAAAGGGACAGGAAGAACCTGCGGACCGGAAATGGATCGAGAAGCAGGGCGAAGCTTTTTGCGGACGGCTGGATGAGACGCTGAAAGCGCTGTCCAAGCCGGTGATGCGTGCTGTGATGGCGAAGATCTTATCGGCTCTTCCGAACATCTTTACCAACGCCCAGGAACTGGAAGATTACATCAAAAACAGCCTGGAAAGCTGTACGGATGTGACAGAGCGGGAGACTTCCATGGAACTGTTGAGCGGGGAATTATTAGATGAGGATGCTTTGGTATAGTGGACTTTACACAGGAAAAAAAGCAGATCTGCATCGGGCGGATGTGATCCGGCAGATCCGGGATGGAAAAAGCCTTCCCTGGGTTTATGTGGTCACACCGGCGTCAAACCGTGAGAACATCCTGGATATTTACCGGGCAGATGATTTGAAAAATCCGGCCTATCGGGGACGGGAATTTCTGATTCTTGGAGTCGCAGACGGTTACCAGGAGGCGTTGGAGGTGGCGGCCGGGATCGTTGGTGAACTCTATGAGAAAACCGGGGATTTCCATCTGGAACGGCTGATTCCGGAGGTGGAAGCTTGCTGGTCTTGACGATTTTAAAAATCATAGGTATTCTTTTGCTGGTGCTTCTGGGGCTGCTGTTTTTGGCTGCTCTGCTGGTACTTGTTGTTCCACTCCGCTACAGAATCTGGATGGAATACCGGGAGAGCCTGAAAGCAAAGGTTTCCGTGTCCTGGCTGCTGAAAATGGCAGAACTGAAGGCGGTATATGATGGGGAACTGGATGTAGACGTAAGAGCACTTTGGTTCCATCCGCTGCGAGACGGTGGAAAGAAAGAGCCTGCGGAGACAGAAGAAAAAAAACAGCCACAGGAACTGTCAGGACAGCTGGTGATACAGTCGGAACCACAGTCGAAAATACAGTCAGAAACGCAGTTGGAACGACAGTTTGATACACAATCAGAAACACAGTCAGAAACGCACTCGTTAAAACAAAGTGCAAAGGAGCGCGAGGCTGATCAGGATGACAACCGCCAGTCTGAAAAAAAAAGCTCTGGCCGTCCGTGTGCAGGAAATCGTTGGAAACAGATATCGGCTGCGGGGTTACATTTTAAAAGCCAGATTTGCCGGAAATGGAATGGATTCTATAGAAAAATGATCAGTTATCGGAATTTTGTGACCAACGAGCGCAACCAGCGGGTGTTTTTTATGATCCTGGGGCAGAGTAAACGGCTGGTGCATCACATATTACCGAAAAAAGTGCTTTTGCAGGCAGATATTGGATTTGATGATCCGGCCACAACCGGCAATGTGCTGGCGGCTGCCAGTATTTTGTATGCATTTTATGGCGACAGGATCCAGGTGACACCGTATTTTGACCAGGAGATCCTGGAAGGAGAGGTGGAAGCTTCCGGTCGGATACGTCTTGGAACTCTGCTTTATCTGGCGGCGAAAGTATGGTTTCATAAAGATTTCCGGATGCTGCGGAAAGAGTATAAGAATGGAGGAATATAAGATGGCAGACAGTACCAATCATTTTACATCAGCGATCGAAGCCATGTTCCAGGGCGTTGATCAGCTTGTTACAACGAAGACCGTCGTAGGAGATGCAGTGCGGGTGGATGATGCCATCATTCTTCCTCTGATGGACGTTACCTGCGGTATGGCTGCAGGCGCTTTCGATGAAAATGCCAAAAAGCGGGCAGGCGGAGGTATGAGTGCCAAGATGAGCCCAAGTGCGATCCTGGTGATCCAGAACGGCTGTACCAGACTGGTGAACATCAAGAACCAGAATACAGTCAATAAAGTCCTGGACATGGTTCCGGACATTGTTAATAAATTTACCAGTGGAAAAGTAAGCGTTGGCGAAGAATTTTCCCAGGATGCAGTAAAAACAGCGGAAAAGATGGCCAAAGAGCAGAAGTAGAAAAACCGATAGGAATCAGACTTGCGGAAGCAGCAGGGCAGCACAGGCAAAAAGCCAGATGTAAATGTTGGAAAACCTGCATATGATACAGTAAGCAAAAAAGAAAGTGATGTGCATCAAGTGAAACGTTTGTGCGGTCTGATGATGTTCTGCGTTGGCGCCGGGATGGCGCTGAAGGTGTTGTTTCCTACAACGCTGACGCTGCTTATATTTATTGTAGGTCTGATGGCAGTGGGGTATCATTTGTTCTGCTGCTGTTAAATTCAAGTCTATTACTCATCATCTAAAAGAGCTGGGAGTCTTCCCGGCTGAGATAAAAAGGACAGTACCAGTATAAGGCACACATATGTGCTGCCGAGTACTGGTACTGTCCTTTTTATGATACAAACAAATGAACTCCCAAAAGTCACCTCTTGGGAGTCAATTCATACAAATCAATATCAAATTAAGCTCTCTCAACTAAGCCTGTACGCAGACAAGATGTACATACATACATCTTCTTTGCTCCTCCGTTAACTTTAACTTTAACAGATTTTACGTTAGCTTTCCACATCTTATTGGATCTTCTATGGGAATGGCTCACTGCGTTACCAAAGTGAGCAGCTTTCTCGCAAATTGCACATTTAGCCATGATTGCACCTCCTTCAAAGCTACTTGAATTCTGCACTGAGAATCCACAACACGAATATGATAACAGATATATCCATAATTTGCAAGTACATTTTAAAAAAATATGAGAAATTTTTGTTCCAGACCATCTTGGAATGGACACAATATCTTGTCTGTGGTATACTAAGATAGTTAAAAGGCAGAAAAGGCGGCAAAAATGAAAGTAAAAGACTTGTCTGTGAAAACGGATACAGTCTGTTATAAAAAATAGAGATAGGGAGGTTCCTTTATGAAGGGTCGAATTAATAACAAACTGGGCGAGATCCAGATCAACCCGGAAGTGATTGCAAAGTACGCAGGAATTACGGCGGTGGAGTGCTTCGGTATTGTCGGTATGGCTGCTGTCAGCATGAAGGACGGACTTGTAAAATTACTGAAAAAAGAAAGCCTGACACATGGAATTAACGTAGACATCGAAGAAAATCACATCATTTTGGATTTCCACGTGATTGTCGCTTATGGAGTCAGCATTTCGGCAGTGGCAGATAATCTGATCGAGAATGTCAAATACAAAGTAGAAGAATTTACAGGCATGGAAGTAGACAAGATCAACATCTTTGTCGAAGGTGTCCGTGTGATTGATTAAGGAGGAAGCAACCCGTGGGTATGACGATAATTGATGCAAAGACTCTGAAAAAGGCATTTCTTGCCGGAGCCCAGAATCTTGAAGCGAAAAAAGAATGGATTAATGAACTGAACGTTTTCCCAGTTCCAGATGGAGATACCGGTACGAACATGACCATGACGATCATGTCTGCAGCCAGAGAAGTGGCTGCACTGGAAGACCCGACCATGGAAACTCTGGCGAAAGCGATCTCTTCCGGTTCCCTGCGCGGCGCAAGAGGTAACTCCGGCGTTATTTTATCCCAGCTGTTCCGTGGATTTACCAAGGAGATCCGTCAGACAGAGTCCATCACAACAACGGTGCTTGCCAATGCCTTTGTACGTGCGACAGAGACTGCATACAAGGCAGTCATGAAACCAAAGGAGGGAACCATCTTAACGGTTGCCAAGGGAATGTCTGATAAGGCAGTAGAACTGGTGACAGAGACAGAGGATATCATTTCCTTTGCAGAGCAGGTGATCGCACATGGTGATTATGTGCTCAGCCAGACACCGGAGATGCTTCCAATCTTAAAGCAGGCTGGCGTGGTAGATTCCGGCGGCCAGGGCCTGATGCAGGTGGTAAAGGGCGCTTTAGACGGGCTGTTAGGCAAAGAGATCGATCTGACAGCAGTAGAGGGCAATCGTCCTGCTATTCAGGTAGAGTCCTCTGATATTGAGACTTCTGAGATCAAATTTGGTTACTGCACCGAGTTTATTATCAACGTAGAGAAGCCTTATGATATGGATGAGGAGCATCGTTTTAAAGGGTATTTATCCTCCATCGGTGACTGCGTGGTTGTGGTTTCTGATGATGATGTGATCAAGGTCCATGTCCATACGAATGATCCGGGACTTGCGATCCAGAAAGCGCTGACTTACGGTTCTCTTTCCAGGATCAAGATCGACAACATGAGAGAAGAACATCAGGAGAAACTGATCAAAGAAGCGGAGAAGATAGCGAAAGCACAGAAGGCAGAGGAAGAGGCTCAGAAAGCGAAAGCAGAGGAACCGAGAAAGCCTTATGGTTTCATTGCTGTATCCATTGGAGAAGGCTTTGGCGAGATCTTCAAGGGCATTGGCGTTGATTATCTGATCGAGGGCGGTCAGACCATGAACCCAAGTACTGAGGATATGCTGACAGCCATTGACCATGTGAATGCGGATACCATTTACATTCTGCCAAACAACAGCAACATCATTCTGGCAGCAGAGCAGGCGACTCATTTGGTAGAGGGCAAAAACATCATCGTGGTTCCGTCCAAGACTGTTCCGCAGGGTATCACAGCCATCATCAATTTTGTTCCGGATATGACTCCGGAAGAGAACAAGGCCAATATGATCGAGGAGATGTCCAGAGTGAAGACCGGCCAGATCACCTATGCGGTGCGTAATACGGTGATCGATGATAAGGAGATCTCTGAGGGAGATATTATGGGCATCGCAGATAAGGGCATTGTGGCAGTTGGCAAAGAGGTAGAAGATACTGCTTTAGAGACCATCAAGACCATGTTAGACGGTGAGTCTGAGCTGGTGACTGTTTACTACGGCGCAGATGTGACTGAGGAGCAGGCAGAGGGCTTCTTAGAGAAGGTGCAGGAGATTTGCGGAGACTGTGATGTGGAATTGCAGTTTGGCGGACAGCCGATCTATTATTATCTGATTTCGGTAGAATAAAAATCATAAAGCTTTGGCAGGCCTGTGCGACAAACGTGCGGGCCTGTTTCATTCTGTCATAGGGAAACTTCGTCCTATGACACAAAAACGCTCCGCTAAGGATCGCACTGCGGCGGAGTGGAAGAGTGTCGCTAAAGCGACCCGCCGCAGGCGGAGAATCCTGCAAGCAGGATTCTTTTTTAATTAAAGGATAAACAATCGTATGAAAAATCAGGAATCTATCTGTTCTCTGAAAGGGATTGGAGACAAAACAGCCAAACTATTTGAAAAACTTGGCATTCATACAATAGAAGAACTGATCCATGATTATCCAAGGGCATACCAGGCTTACGATCCACCTGTGTCCATCGGGGAGTTAGAGGAAGGTCAGATCCAGGCGGTGGCGGGAATCCTGCAAAAAGATGCTTCTGTCCGCCGGTTCCAGCGGATCCAGGTGATCACGGTCTCCCTAAAGGACCAGACAGGCTCCGTGCAGCTTACCTGGTATAATATGCCATTTCTACGGAACACCCTCCAGTCTGGCACCTACCATATTTTTTATGGAAAGGTGACACGGAAGAATAACCGTCTGACCATGGAACAGCCGGAGATCTACACCAGGGAAACTTACGCCCAGGTGGCGGAGAGCATGCAGCCAGTCTATGGACAGACCAAGGGCCTCAGCAATAAGACCATCAGCAAGGCAGTGGCCCAGGCACTGGATCTGAGGGATATGGAGCGGGATTATCTTCCGGCGGAGCTTCGGAGAAAATATGAGCTGGCAGAGTATAATTTTGCCGTTGAGCATATCCATTTTCCGGCCAACCGGCAAGAACTGCTGTTTGCCAGGAAACGTCTGGTGTTTGACGAGTTTTTCTTATTTCTGACCGGAGTTCGGAAATTAAAAGAAAAGCGGGAAGATATGCACAGCCACTGGGTCATGAAGCTGGCGCCGGAGGTGAAAAAGCTGAAGGATCATCTTCCCTACCATCTGACTGGCGCTCAGGAGAAGGTGCTAAATGAAGTGGAGTGGGATCTTGGAAGCGGTCTGGTGATGAACCGTCTGATCCAGGGTGATGTCGGTTCTGGTAAGACGATTATTGCTGTCCTGGCTCTGCTTCATGCTGCATATAATGGCTTCCAGGGGGCGCTGATGGTGCCGACGGAGGTGTTGGCAAAGCAGCATTATGAGAGCATGCTGGAGCTGTTTGAGGCCCATGGTATCGACAAAGTTCCGGTTCTGGTGACCGGTTCCATGACAGCCAGGGAGAAACGACTAGCCTATGAGAAAATCAGGAATCACGAGGCAGATATCATCGTGGGAACCCATGCGCTGATCCAGGAAAAGGTCCAGTACGATAAGCTGGCGCTGGTGATCACGGATGAACAGCACCGGTTTGGCGTGGGCCAGCGGGAGATGCTTGGCAATAAAGGTGAAGAGCCCCATGTGCTGGTCATGAGCGCCACACCGATTCCAAGGACATTAGCGATTATTCTGTACGGTGATCTGGATATTTCCGTCATTGATCAGTTACCGTCTAATCGTCTGCCTATCAAAAACTGCGTGGTAGACACCGGATACCGGGAGAAAGCCTATGCCTTTATCCGAAAGCAGGTGGAGCAGGGCAGACAGGCTTACGTGATCTGCCCTATGGTAGAGGCCAGTGAGATGATCGAAGCGGAAAATGTCCTGGATTACTCTGCAAGATTAAAAGAAGCCCTTCCGGGAATCTGCGTGGAATACCTTCACGGGAAAATGAAGGGCAAAGAGAAAAACCAGATCATGGAGAGGTTTGCAGCAGGTGAGATCCAGGTGCTGGTTTCCACTACCGTTATCGAAGTCGGTGTCAATGTGCCAAACGCCACGGTGATGATGATCGAGAATGCAGAGCGGTTTGGCCTGGCCCAGCTTCACCAGCTGCGGGGGCGTGTAGGCCGTGGAAAATACCAGTCCTACTGCATCATGGTCAATTGCGGCGACCAGGACGGAACTCAGAAGCGTCTGGATATCTTAAACCGTTCCAATGACGGATTTTATATTGCGTCAGAGGATTTAAAACTCCGTGGGCCTGGAGATATCTTTGGCGTGCGCCAGAGTGGTGATCTGGAATTTAAGATCGCGGATATTTTTACGGATGCCAATCTGTTAAAAACTGTTTCCGAGGAGGTCAACCGTCTGTTGGACGAAGATCCAGAATTAGAGATGGAAGAACACCGGGATCTGAAGGAGAAGATGGATCGGTATTTAAGCCAGAGCTATGAAAAATTAAATCTGTAAGAGAAAACCTGGGGGTTGGCAGAAGACGGATATGGATTCTGTGCAGCAACAGGAAGAAGACCTGGCGGGCAGATCCGTCAGGTCTTTTTCCGTTGCTTTGCATCCACAAAAGCTGCAGGTGGCAGGTTCTGCTGATTTGAGAACGATTGGCTTTATTTACCTGCCATCTGTTTCTCCTGTGCCTCGATCATCTTTTTGACCATATAGCCACCGACAGAACCGTTCTGGGCGGAAGTCAGGTTGCCGTTATAGCCATCGCTTAACGGAACGCCAAGCTCGCTTGCAACTTCCATTTTGAATTTGTCCATTGCTTCTCTTGCCTCTGGTACATTTGTGGTGTTAGAAGATTTGTTTGACATAAAAAACGCCTCCTTGTTCTTCAGATGAATCGTTTGCTTGTTACATTCCTAGTATGTGCCTGGAAAGAAAACATACACTAGAAGGTTCTGATAAAATTGTCATTTTTCGCCATCCGTTATGGCATGTTACTTAAAAAAATACTTGTGTCCAAAAAGGTTTCATATTATACTTATTTTGGATTCTTGTATACAAAAGAATCTTATAAGGAGAAATGAAAGTATGCGAGTCATTGCAGGAAGTGCAAGACGTCTTCAATTAAAGACGGTTGAGGGAATGGAGACCAGACCGACCACAGACCGGATCAAGGAGACGCTTTTTAATATGATAGGGGCAGATCTGATCCAGACACAGTTTCTGGACTGTTTTGCCGGAAGCGGCGGTATTGGAATCGAGGCATTGAGCCGCGGCGCTTCCAAAGCAGTATTTATCGAGAAAAATCCAAAAGCGGTGGAGTGTATCCGCCAGAATTTGAAGACGACTCATTTAGAAGAAAAAGCATTGGTCATGTCCTGTGATGTGATCAGCGCCATTACACGTCTGGAAGGCAAAGAGTACTTATTTGATACGGTATTTATGGATCCGCCGTATAACTGCCTGTGGGAGAAGCAGGTGTTGACGGCTCTGAAAGATTCGAATTTGATCAATGAGGATACTTTGATCATCGTGGAAGCGTCTTTGGAGACAGATTTTTCCTATGTGGATTCTCTGGGATTTGAGATTGTACGGAATAAAGAATACAAGACTAACAAGCATGTATTCATAAAAAGAAAGAAGTAACGTAACTATTCAGTACCTTCATAGTTACAAGAAAAGGAACAGGAGTAAAAGATTATGTCAGTAGCTGTTTACCCAGGAAGCTTTGACCCGGTGACTCTGGGTCACCTGGATATTATTGAACGAAGCGCGAAGATCATGGATAAAGTCATTGTGGGAGTTTTGAAGAATAATTCCAAAACTCCGTTGTTTTCTGTGGAAGAACGTGTTAATATGTTAAAGAACATCACAAAGGATATGCCTAACGTAGAGGTCAGTTCCTTTGATGGTCTGCTGGTGGATTTTGTGCAGCAGCAGAAGGCAGATGTGATCGTGAGGGGGTTAAGAGCCATCACGGATTTTGAGTATGAGTTACAGATGTCCCAGACCAACCGTGTGATCGCTTCCCAGATCGACACGATCTTCTTGACGACCAATCTGAAATATTCTTATTTAAGCTCTACCATTGTGAAGGAGATTGCCAGATATCATGGCAATATCAATGAGTTCCTTCATCCATATGTGGCAGAGAAAGTCCGAGAGAAAGTAGAAGAGGAAGAGCGGAACGCCCGGTAAGAGCCAGTCGGATGAAATAGAAGGAGTGTAAAGAAAGTTATGAGCAGAATTGAGCAGTTAATCGGAGAAATTGAAGAGTACATTGACGGCTGTAAGTTCCAGCCATTATCCAATACAAAGATTTTGGTAAATAAGGAAGAGCTGGAGGAGCTGCTGGTAGAACTGCGTCTGCGTATTCCAGATGAGATCAAGCAGTACCAGAAGATCATCAGCAACCAGGATGCGATTCTGACGGATGCCCGCACACAGGCAGATGCCATGATCGAGAAAGCAACTGCACAGACGAATGAGCTGGTGAATGAGCATGAGATCATGCAGCGTGCTTATGAGGCAGCGAACCAGGTGATCGAGGATGCCAATAATCAGGCTCAGACCATCGTGGATGCAGCAGTCAGAGACGCGGACAACATCCGTCAGGGCGCTGTGCAGTATACCCAGGATATGTTAAAGAGCGTGGAGAACATCATCAACCACACGATGGAAGGCGCTCAGGGACGTTTTGATTCCTTTATGTCTTCTTTAAAATCCAGTTATGACATCGTATCTGCTAACCGCACAGAACTGGATCACAGCATCCAGAGGAATGATGAGGCAGCAGCCGCAGAGCCGGAGCAGCAGAACCAGCAGTAATTGCCGGATTTTCACAGGAAGTCAGATCGATGCTTCGTATAGCTTCTGCCATGCGCGGACTGCGAGAAAGAGGCCTGTGGCGAGACCGGTGTGGATCAGCTTCCAGAAGAGATAGTGACGAATGGATAAGGAAGAGGGATTCTGCGTTGCAGAGTCCCTTTTTGAGTTGCCGGGATCGGCAGGACCAGTGGCTGGAACTGGAGTGGACAGGGCGCTTTTTACCTGAAAGAGACAGGACAGACCGCCAAAAGCCAGAGAAGCGGTGACCAGGAGTCCCTGAAGGGGCGGAGCGGTGTCTGTACAGATGGTCTGGATGGCGCAGGTGATCTCGGTAAAGGTTAAAAGCGTGATCGGGATCATGGGAGTGGGACTGGGAAAACGACGGATAAATAAGGAGATCACGGAAAAGATCATCAGATAGCCGCCGATCCTGATCAGTAGTTCCATACTGGACAGGATCATGTGATCCAGGGACAGCGGGGGCGTGGGGGTATTTGTTGGTGTATTCGGTGAAATGTGAGGTGCGGTTATATGGGCAGACGCAGTGCCAGTTTTATTGGCATACAAATGATAAAACTTTCTGGCCAGAAACCATAAGGGGACCAGGGGCAGGTAGAGGCAGAAAAGGATCATTTTGATCGATATGCCGTTATGGAGGGCAGAAGCCGTATAACCCAGCAGAAACATGGAGCTGGGCTGATTGCAGACTGCCATCAGGCACTGTGCTTCTTTGGGGGATAAAGCTCCTCCCTCAAGCAGATCGCGGCAGGTTTTGGCCCCCATGGGAAAACCGCAGAAGATTCCAAGGAGAAATGTATAAATGCCAGATTCAGACATTCCGAAAAACGTGTGGAAAACCGGATAAATGGGCTTCACCAGATAAGAGATTCCGCCCATGGAAGTGACCAGACCGGAGCAGATGAGAAAGGGAAATAGGGTGGGGACAATGGTTTGAAACCACAAGAGCAGTCCATTTCTGGCTCCTTCGATGGAAAGCTTCGGGAAAGTAAGAAGGAGAAAGAAGCAAAGGACGGAAAACAGAGGCATTATGGGGATGGGGAAGGAAGTGGATCTTTTCATGGGATTTTTTATAGGACCACAGCATTTATTTCTATATATTATATGATAAAATCTTGTAACTATGAAGGGACTGCATCGTTGCAAAATCTTTCCATAAGAAGCCGGTTTCGAAAATAGAAGAACAAAAGAATTCCATATCCACCGGATTCCCAAGAGACCGAGAATGTGTTATACTCTATGACAATAAGCGTCATAGTAAGAAACCAGAGAATACGGAGTCTATGATTATATGAAGATACAATTACCAGAAACTTTCACAGCATCCATGAAGGACCTGCTGGGGGATGAGTACCAGGCGTATTTGGACAGCTTTGAGGAGCCAAGAATTTATGGACTGCGGGTCAACACCTTAAAGTGGACTCCAGAGCAGTGCCGTCAGGTCTATGGGGATTTCCAGCAGGTGCCGTGGATCGCCAATGGTCTCCTCTACCCGGAGGAACGGCGGATGGCCAAGGATCCTTATTATTACGCCGGGTTATATTATCTGCAGGAGCCAAGCGCCATGACACCGGCGTCAGTGCTTCCGGTGGAGCCAGGAGACAGGGTACTGGATCTGTGTGCGGCTCCAGGTGGAAAAAGCACAGAGCTGGGCGCGAAATTAATGGGCAAGGGCGTTCTGATCGCCAATGATATCAGTAATTCCAGGGCTAAGGCGCTGCTTAAAAACCTGGAACTGTTTGGCATTTCCAATATCTGTGTGACCAGCGAGACACCGGAAAAATTAGCGTCCGTTTACCCGGAGTATTTTGATAAGATCTTAGTGGACGCACCGTGTTCCGGTGAGGGAATGTTCCGGAAGGATGCAGACATGGTGAAAGACTGGCTGGAGCATGGACCGGCTTATTATGCGCCGATCCAGAAGGAGATCCTGCATCAGGCGGTTGCCATGTTAAAGCCAGGCGGCATGATGGTTTATTCTACCTGCACCTTTGATAAGCGGGAGGACGAGGAACAGATCCTGGATCTGTTGAAGACATATCCGGAGATGGAGGTGGTTCCTCTGCCACGGTTTGCGGGCGCCTGTGACAGCTTTGGCTTTTCCGGGGCGATCCGTCTGTTCCCTCATAAGATCAAGGGCGAGGGCCATTTTGTTGTATTATTAAGAAAGAATGCGGACGGGCAGGAAGCAAAACAGGGAAAAGCAGGAAAACAGACAAAAGCTGGAAAACAAACGAAAATACCTGCGGTGTTGGAAAAAGAGCCGGAATTAAAGGCATTTTTAGAGAAATGTGGAATTTTTGAAGATCCGTCCCGTTTCATGGTGCGGGAAGATTCCATTTACTATCTGCCGGAGAATTTTGAACCGGCGAAGGGAATCCGCTATTTGAGAACAGGGCTGCTGGTGGGAACTCTGAAAAAAGGGCGGTTTGAGCCGTCCCAGGCTCTTGCCATGGCGTTAAGCCCGGGCACCTTTGAGGATTGTATTTCCTTTAACCGTGGGGATGACCGGGTGATCCGGTATCTGAAAGGCGAGACGATTTCCTTAAATGAGGGAGAAAAACCACGAAAAGGATGGGTACTGGTCTGTGTGGACGGCTTTGCATTAGGGTTTGCCAAGGGAAATGGCATGAACCTGAAAAATAAATATTATCCGGGATGGCGGTGGATGTGATGGCACAGTTGAGACTTGATAAATATCTGGCGGATATGGGCATTGGAACCAGAAGCCAGATCAAAGAGGCGGCAAAAAAGGGCCGGATACAGGTCAACGGGCAGACGGAGAAGAAAACCGACCGGAAGATCACGCCGGGAGACGATCAGGTGATCGTGGACGGTCAGGTGATCGGCTATGTGCATACGGAATACTATATGCTCAATAAGCCCCAGGGGGTGGTGTCTGCCACGGAAGACCGGAAATACCAGACGGTAGTGGATCTGATCGCTGACCGCCAGAGAAAGGATCTGTTTCCGGTGGGGCGGCTTGATATTGATACAGAAGGGCTTCTTCTGATCACCAATGACGGAGAACTGGCTCACAGGCTGTTATCACCGGCTCATCATGTAGATAAGCAGTATTACGCATTAATCGAGGGAGAGCTGCCTGCGGATGCAGTGAGCCAGATGGAACAGGGCGTCACACTGGAGGACGGTACTGTGACCAGACCGGCCAGGCTTGAGCTTTTACCGGAAAAGGAAGGGGAGTTTACCAAAACCCGTCTGACCATCCATGAGGGCAAATTCCACCAGGTGAAACGGATGTTTGAGGCACTTGGCTGCAAGGTGGTATTTTTAAAACGGTTATCCATGGGCAATCTGGTGCTGGATCCGGAATTGGAGACCGGGGCATACCGCCCGTTGACAGAAGGAGAAATTAAGAATTTACGTAACTGTTCAATAGGTCTGCGCACTTGCTGCGCTGACCGTAAGAAAACATAGGCTAGAAGGCAAAAATCCCATCGGCATAGCCGATTTGAAATGGATTTTTGCTCGTAGCTGTGAAGGTACTGAACAGCTACGAATTTACGAATAATGACAGGAATGGAAGATTGATGAAGCAGTTAGATGATGTAAAAGCAGTGATCTTTGATCTGGATGGAACCCTGGTGGATTCCATGTGGATGTGGGAAACGATCGATATTGAATTTTTAGGGAAATACGGATACAGCTGTCCTCCAGAGCTGCAGAAAACGATTGAGGGTATGGGTTTTACAGAAACTGCCGTGTATTTTAAAGAGCGGTTTTCCCTGCCGCTGTCCATCGAGGAGATCAAGCAGATCTGGACAGAAATGTCCATTGATAAATACCGGAATGAAGTGCCGTTAAAGCCGGGTGCGAAAGAGTTTTTAACGTATTTAAAGGATCATGGGATCAAGGCCGGGATCGCTACCAGCAATGGCAGAGAGATGGTAGAAGCAGTACTGGAGTCTTTAGGTGTTCGGGGATTCTTCCAGGTGGTGACAACAGCCTGTGAAGTGAACGCCGGAAAACCGGCCCCGGATATTTATTTATATGTGGCAGAAAAATTGGGCGTGAAACCGGAGGACTGCATGGTATTTGAGGATGTCCCGGCGGGTATCCTGGCTGGAAAACGGGCCGGGATGACAGTCTATGCCATTGAGGACGAATTTTCCCGGAAGATGGAAGCAGAAAAACGGGAGCTGGCCGATGGCTATATCCGGGATTACTTTGAATTATTAGGAGCGAAAAAATAGGAGCGAGAAGATGACAATGGATTTTTTACCCATCAGCCGGGAGGATATGAAGCAGCGGGGATGGGAACAGTGCGATTTTGTATATATTTCAGGGGATGCCTATGTGGATCACCCGTCTTTTGGACCTGCCATTATCAGCAGGCTTCTGGAGGCCCATGGCTATAAAGTGGGGATCATTGCCCAGCCGGACTGGAAGAATCCGGAAAGTGTGCAGATCTTAGGAAAGCCGAGACTGGGATTTTTAGTTTCCGCGGGGAATATGGATTCCATGGTGAACCATTATACGGTGTCCAAAAAGCGCAGAGCACAGGATTCCTATACGCCAGGCGGTGTCATGGGAAAACGGCCGGATTATGCCACCATTGTTTATTGTAATCTGCTTCGTTCTGTATACAAGGACAGTCCCATCATAATCGGCGGTATTGAGGCAAGTCTAAGACGGCTGGCCCACTATGATTACTGGTCCAACAAATTAAAACGTTCGATTTTGCTGGATTCCCAGGCAGATATTATTTCCTATGGAATGGGGGAACACTCAATCATAGAGATCGCAGATGCCCTGGACAGCGGAATCGACATCAAAGACATTACGTTTATTGACGGAACCGTGTACCGGACCAAAAATCTGGACTCGGTCTACGATTATAAGCTGCTTCCGGATTTTACGGAGCTTCAGAAGGATAAAAAGGAGTATGCAAAGAGCTTTTTTGTCCAGTACAGCAATACAGATCCGTTTTCCGGGAAACGTCTGGTGGAGCCTTACGAGGGACATGTCTATGTGGTACAGAATCCACCGGCAAAACCATTGAGTCAGGAGGAAATGGATGATGTCTACGATCTTCCCTATATGAGAACCTACCATCCGTCCTATGAGGCGGCAGGCGGTGTTCCGGCTATCAGGGAAATCAAGTTCAGCCTGATCAGTAACCGCGGCTGCTTTGGAGCCTGCAGCTTCTGTGCCCTGACCTTCCATCAGGGGCGGATCATCCAGGCAAGAAGCCATGAGTCTCTGATCAAGGAGGCAGAGCTTTTGACGGAGGAGCCGGATTTTAAGGGCTATATCCATGATGTAGGAGGTCCGACAGCCAATTTCCGGTATCCGGCCTGTGCAAAGCAGATGACCAAGGGCGCGTGTCCGAACAAACAGTGTCTGTTCCCGGAGCCATGTAAGAACCTGCGGGCAGATCACAGCGATTATATCCAGCTATTACGGAAGCTGCGGGCGATTCCGAAGGTGAAAAAGGTATTTATCCGTTCCGGTATCCGGTTTGATTATCTGTTAGCGGATTCGAACCGGAATTTCCTGCGGGAGTTATGTGAGTATCATGTCAGCGGTCAGCTGAAGGTAGCGCCGGAGCATGTGGCAGATTCCGTTCTGAGACTGATGGGAAAACCGAAAAATAGTGTATATCGTCAGTTTGTAAAGGAATACAATGCCATGAATGAGAAGCTGGGTAAAAAGCAGTATCTGGTTCCATATCTGATGTCCTCCCATCCGGGTTCCGATATGAAAGCGGCAGTGGAGCTGGCGGAGCATCTGCGGGATCTGGGCTATATGCCGGAGCAGGTGCAGGACTTTTATCCGACACCGTCCACCATTTCCACCTGTATGTATTACACGGGATATGACTGCCGGACCATGGAGAAGGTCTATGTGCCAACAAATCCCCATGAGAAAGCGATGCAGAGAGCGTTGATCCAGTACCGGAATCCGAAAAACTATGATCTGGTGGTGGAGGCGTTAAAGATCGCCGGAAGAACCGACCTGATCGGATATGATAAGAAATGTCTGGTTCGTCCGAGAGGTGGTAACGGGGGAAATGCTTATGGCCAGAAGGCAGAAAGCGGATTCCATGAAAGCCGCGGCAGTCAGGGACGTTCCCAGAAACCATCGAAGGAAAAACCAAAGAAAACGATTCGAAATCTTCACAAAAGAAAGACCAAATAAAGGGAAAACAAATAAGAGGGCCCCAAAGGGCGAAACTGCGACGAACAAGAACCGTTGCGGCAGAATGAAACAGGAGAAGGAAGAGGGAGAACGAACCTAGACAGGAGGCAGAAATCATGAAGAAGATCGCAGTGATCACAGGTGCGTCATCAGGTATGGGAAGAGAGATGGCGTTCCAGCTGGCAGACCGTTTTGAGGTGTTGGAGGAGATCTGGCTTATCGCCAGAAGAAAAGAACGCTTAGAGGAGCTTAGGGGTCAGTTCCCGGCAGCTATCCGGTGTTTTGCCCTGGATATTACCGATGAGACAGAACGGAAGCAGCTGGAGATGGCTCTCGCAGAAGAAAAACCGGATGTGAAATTCCTGGTCAATGCGGCAGGCTTCGGAAAGATCGGAAATGTAGGAGATTTAAGTGAGGGCGATGAGTGCGGCATGGTGCGGTTAAACTGCGAGGCGCTGTGCGCCATGACCCATCTGGTACTTCCCTACATGAGCCGTGGTTCCCGGATCATTCAGTTTGCATCCTCCGCAGCCTTTCTTCCGCAGCCGAAATTCGCCATTTACGCAGCGACCAAATCGTTTGTCCTAAGCTACAGCAGGGCATTGAAGCAGGAGTTAAAGCCAAAAGGCATTGGCGTGATAGCAGTCTGTCCGGGTCCGGTAAAAACAGAGTTTTTCGACATTGCGGAGACCACAGGGAAGATTCCATTATATAAACGGTTAGTAATGGCAAACCCAAAACGGGTGGTGCGTCTGGCGATCATGGACGCGGCAGTGGGAAAGAACATTTCCATCTATGGGATCACCATGAAGGCATTTTTCCTGCTCTGCAAGATTCTGCCTCACAGCCTGATCTTACGACTTATGGAGGAATGATTATTTATGAATAAAAAAGTACAAAAGGGAGAGTACGGCTATCGCAGTGCCTTGAGAAAAGAGCAGATCATCAAGGTGGCCATTGGTGCGGCGGCGATCTTATTGCAGCTTGCTGCGAGAATGCTGACTGATAACCAGGCTGCGAAAAATATCCTGACGGTGATGGCGATCCTTTCCGTTCTTCCAACGGCCAATGTGGCGTCTCCCATGCTCGCCGCATGGAAATGGAAGACTCCGTCAGAGGATTTCCACAGGGCTCTGGCAGCTTATGAGGATAAGGGAATCGTGCTTTATGAGCTGATCGTCACGACCAGGGAGCAGGTGCTTCCATTTGACGGCATTCTGGTTCATCCGATGGGTGTGTTTGCTTACTGCGTCAATCCAAAAACTGATGTTCAGAAGGCACAGAAAGCCTTAAATGAGATTTTCCGCGCCCACAAGCTGGACGAAAATATCAAGGTGATCAAGGACGAAAAACAGTTTTTCAACCGTTTGAAGTCCTTGAAGCCTATGAGTGAGTCAGAGGATGACGGAAGCGTGGAATATGGCGCAGGAGTACTGAAAAATCTATCCATGTAAAGGAACCCATTTATGAGATCACTGATCATAACAGAAAAAGACGCGGGACAGCGTCTGGATAAGCTGCTGGGCAAGTATTTAAACCTGGCAGGCAAAAGCTTTATCTACAAAATGCTCCGAAAAAAGAATATTACCTTAAATGGAAAAAAATGCGATGGTTCAGAGAAGTTATCCTGTGGCGATGAAGTAAAGCTGTTTCTGGCAGAGGAAACCATCGAGAAATTCTCTGAGGTAAAGGTACAGAAGGTCAGGAAGCAGGAATTGGACATCTTATATGAAGATGAGCACATTGCCCTGATCAATAAACCGTCAGGAATGTTGTCCCAAAAGGCGAAGGACACAGACGAGTCCTTAGTGGAATATTTTATTGATTATCTTCTGGATAAAGGGACGATCAAAGAAGAGGATTTAAAGACATTCCGGCCTTCTGTCTGCAACCGTCTGGACCGGAATACCAGTGGCCTGGTGGTTGCCGGGAAGACACTTCCGGGACTGCAGATCATGGCGGCAGTATTTAAGGACCGCAGCATCCACAAGTATTACCAGTGTGTGGTAAAAGGTGTGATCAAGGAGAAACAGCTGATCACTGGATTTATCACCAAGGATGAAAAGACCAATCAGGTAAAAATCTGGAGAGAGGAACAGCCAGACAGCGCGCCGATCATGACAGAGTACGAGCCGTTAGCTACGGTGTTCCGGGACGGGTTTTCCTGTACCCTGTTAAAGGTGACACTGATCACCGGACGGACCCATCAGATCCGTGCTCATTTAGCGTCCATTGGGCATCCGATCGTGGGAGATCCGAAATACGGGGATAAGCTGATCAACCAGACGGCCCAGAAGAAATACCGGATCCGTTCCCAGATGCTCCACAGCTGGCAGGTGGTATTTCCACAGCTTCCGGAGCCATTAGCCTATTTAAGCGGCAAAAGCTTCTTTGCACCGCTTCCGGCGGAGTTTTCCAGGATCTGCAAAGAATGGAAGTAAAGGAGAACATGTATGGGAACCTGGAACAGCAGAGGGCTCAGGGGGTCTACCCTGGAGGATATGATCAACCATTCCAATGAGGTGTACCGGGAGAAAAAGCTGGCCCTGATCCAGAAGGTGCCGACGCCGATCACCCCGATCACCATCGAGAAGCAGACCCGCCATATCACGCTGGCGTATTTTGACCAGAAAAGTACGGTGGATTATATCGGTACGGTGCAGGGGATCCCGGTGTGCTTTGACGCCAAGGAATGTGCGGTGAAGACATTTCCTTTGCAGAACGTGCATCCACACCAGGTACAGTTTATGAAGGAATTTGAGGAACAGGGGGGCATTTCCTTTATTATCTTATATTGGAAATCTGAAAATGAGATCGTTTATCTTCCATTTGAAAAATTATATGAATTCTGGAAACGGATGGAAGATGGGGGAAGAAAAAGCTTTACCTACGACGAAATTGACCATAGCTGGCAGATCGGACATAAGAGAGATGTGCTGGTGCATTATCTGGAGCCGCTTCAGAGAGATCTGACCCTGCGGGATGCGGCAGAGAGGAATAAATAGCATGGAATATACGTGGTATCAGTTCATCTGGCTTTTCTGGATCTATTCCTTTGGCGGGTGGTGTCTGGAAGTAGTCAATGCGGCAGTAAAGCGGAAGAAATTTGTGAATGTGGGATATTTAAATTCCCCATTTTGTGTGATTTACGGATTTTCTGCGGTGGCATTTGCGGTATTTTTGCCAGAGATCCAGAACAGCCTGTTTTTTCTGTTTTTAGGCGGTGTGATCATCGCCGGATTCATCGAGTATACCAGCGGTAAGCTATTGGAACGGATCTTTGGACGGAAATGGTGGGATTATTCCGATCACCGGTTCCATATCGGGGGCTATGTGTGCCTGGAGACAGCGATGCTTTGGGGTGTTTGTGCAGTGATCATGGTGCGGTTTTCCAATCCACTGATTCTTCGCCTGATCGCACGGATTCCTGGGCTGATCGGGAAGATCTGCCTGTGGGGGATCGGCATTGTGATAGGATTGGATGCCATCGGTTCCAGCGCAGCGGTGTTCCAGATGCACCACCGGCTGCGGAAACTGGCGCTCCAGGTCAGCTATGACATGCAGCGGCTTTCCGGGTCTTTGGGAAATGTGCTGACCAGAAGGATCCAACGCCGTATGATCAACGCTTATCCAAACCTGTCCCTGGAGCAGATCTTAAAGCAGCAGAAGGAAGCCCTGGAGCGGGAACGGAAGGAAAACGAGGCGTCTTTGGTATTTGCCAAAGGATGCAGTGTTTATAAGCTGATTTCTTTATTTTTTATCGGAGCATTTCTTGGAGATATCATCGAGACCATCTTCTGTTATGCGACCGCTGGCGTATTGATGAGCCGCAGCAGCGTGGTCTACGGGCCTTTCAGTATTGTCTGGGGACTGGGATGTGTGCTGCTGACTGCATTTCTTTATCCGTACCGGCAGAAAAGCGACAGCTGTATCTTTATCGCAGGAACAGTGCTGGGCGGCGCCTATGAATACATATGCAGTGTGGTGACAGAACTGTTGTTTGGCACAGTGTTCTGGGATTACAGTAAGATTCCGTTTAACCTGGGAGGCAGAATTAACTTATTATACTGTTTCTTCTGGGGCATCGTGTCGGTGATCTGGCTGAAGCTGTGTTATCCGTTTTTGTCCAGGTTCATTGAGCAGATTCCGAAGAAAACCGGCGTGATCGTCTGCAGGGTGCTGGTGGTGTTCATGGTCTTTGACATTGGCATGTCGGGACTGGCGCTGGCCAGATATTCGGAAAGACAGGCGGGAAATGGAGCTGTCCAGAGCAGGATTGAACGATATTTGGACCAGCATTTTCCAGATGAAAAAATGAAGGAGATCTATCCTAACGCAAAGTTTGTGTAAGTCAGGCGGCAGGATCGTGATTTTGCCGGAGAATGACAAGATCTATAGATAAATGGAGGCGTCTTGAACATATGAAAGCATTGGTGATTGCGGAAAAGCCATCGGTGGCACGGGATATCGCCAGAGTGTTAAAATGCCAGAAATCCTTAAATGGAGCCCTGGAGGGTGACAGATACATCGTTACCTGGGCATTGGGGCATCTGGTGACACTGGCAGACCCGGAGGACTATGATAAGAAATACAAAGAATGGAAGATGGAAGACCTTCCCATGCTACCGGACACCTTCCGTCTGGAGGTGATCAAACAGTCGGCAAAGCAGTTTCAGGCAGTGAAAGCCCAGTTAAACCGTCAGGATGTGGATCAGGTAGTTATCGCCACGGATGCCGGGCGGGAAGGAGAACTGGTAGCGCGGCTGATCTTAAAAAAGACAGGATGCAAAAAGCCGCTGAAACGGCTGTGGATATCCTCAGTCACGGATAAGGCCATCCGGGACGGTTTTACACATTTGAAAGATGGAAAGGACTATGAACCTTTATATGATGCGGCCATGAGCCGGGCGGAGGCAGACTGGATGGTGGGGATCAACGCTACCAGAGCCCTGACCTGCAAGTACAACGCCCAGTTGTCCTGTGGACGAGTCCAGACCCCGACCCTGGCCATGATCGCCAGAAGAGAGGAACAGATCCGTCAGTTTGTGCCAAAGCCTTACTACGGGCTTTCCATGCGGGCAGAAGGGGTGAGATTCCAGTGGAAGGACGAAAAGAGTCATTCAGCCCAGTCCTTTGACAAAGAACGGGTCCAGAAATTGTTCGATGGGTTAAAGGGAAAAGAGGCGGTGATCTCTTCTGTAAAAAAGGCTCCCAAACGGACAGAAGCCCCGTTATTATATGATCTGACCGAGCTTCAGCGGGAAGCCAGCAGGCGGTATGATTATTCTGCCAAGGAGACCCTGAATATCATGCAGCGGCTGTATGAGAATCATAAGGTACTGACTTATCCGAGAACTGATTCCCGGTATCTGACGGCAGATATTTTACCGACCATCAAGGAGCGGCTTCGGGCCTGCTCCATTGGTCCATACAAGCTGCTGGCAGGACGGCTGATCAACCAGCCGCTTCCGGCGAAGCCATCCTTCGTCAACGACAAGAAGGTATCCGACCATCACGCCATTATTCCGACAGAGCAGTTCGTCCAGTTAGATCACATGACCATTGACGAGCGGCGGATCTACGATCTGGTGGTGCGGAGATTCCTGGCAGTCTTATATCCGGCCTGTGAATACGAGCAGACGGCGGTGGAAGCAACGGCAGCAGGAGAACACTTCTATGCCAGTGGAAACCATATGGTGAAAATGGGCTGGAGGGCAGTTTACGAGGGGATGAATTCCTCTGATGAGGAAGAAGAGGAGGCTGCAGTTTCTTCCGAGCATTTTCCAGAGTTCCACGTGGGCCAGAAGCTGTCCGGCGCAGCGTTTGCCATCACCGAGGGAAAGACCAAGCCACCGGCGCCATTTAACGAAGCTACCCTGCTCTCTGCCATGGAAAATCCGGTGGCGTATCTGGAAAGCAATGACAAGGCTATGGCGAAAACTCTGGGAGAGACAGGGGGACTGGGTACTGTTGCCACCAGGGCGGACATCATTGAGAAATTATTCTCCAGCTTCTTGTTAGAGAAAAAAGGCAAGGATATTTACCTGACCTCCAAGGCAAAACAGTTATTGAAGCTGGTTCCGGACGACCTAAGAAAGCCGGAGCTGACCGCCCAGTGGGAGATGAAGCTGTCAAAGATTGCAGACGGAAGCCTGAAACGGTCTGTCTTTATGAAAGACATCCGCAGCTATTCCCAGGAACTGATCCAGGAGATCCGGGAAGGCGAAGGCACGTTCCGCCACGATAACCTGACCAACCAGAAATGCCCGCAGTGCGGAAAACGGATGCTCTTAGTTAAGGGTAAAAACAGTGAGATGCTGGTGTGCCAGGACCGGGAGTGCGGCTACCGGGAGACCATTTCCCGTACCTCCAATGCCAGATGTCCGCAGTGCCATAAGAAAATGGAACTCAAGGGAAAGGGTGACGGACAGATCTTTGTCTGCCGCTGCGGTTATAAGGAAAAATTAAAAGCATTCCAGGAGCGGCGCAAAAAAGAGGGAGCAGGTGTTTCCAAACGGGATGTGGCGAAATACTTGAGCCAGCAGAAAAAAGAGGCAGAAGTGCCGTTAAACAACGCATTTGCCCAGGCACTTGCGGGACTGAACTTGAATGGAGGAGGGCAGACATGATGGAGAGACGAGATAAGGTCAATTATTATCTGGATCTGGCAGATGTGGTTTCGAAGCGTGGAACCTGTCTGAGACGCCTTTATGGTGCGGTGATCGTAAAGGATGATGAGGTGATTGCTACTGGATATGTGGGCGCACCAAGAGGACGGAAAAACTGTTCCGATCTTGGTGTCTGTATCCGCCAGAAGATGAATATCCCGAGAGGTGAGCGCTATGAGTTATGCCGCAGCGTTCATGCAGAGGCGAACGCCATCATCAGCGCCGAGCGTGGGAGAATGATCGGTTCCTCCATCTATTTATCTGGACGGGAGGTTTCCACCGGCGAATACATCCGCAATTCCAACAGTTGTTCCATGTGCAAGCGGATGATCATCAATGCCGGAATTGAGACCGTCTATGTGCGGGATGATGAGGATCATTATCGGAGGATCGAGGTAAAGGACTGGATTGAAAACGATGAGTCCTTAGATGGTGCGCTTGGCTATTAGGCAGGCGGTTCAGTGGATAAAAACAGATGACAGGAAAGGCAGAACATGAAAGCAGAAGAGAAGACAAATGTAATGCGTGTGCTGGAACAGAAAAAAGTTCCATATAAAGGCCATTGCTATGTGGATACCGATGCCGTCAGCGGTGTGGAAGTGGCGGAAGTGCTGGGGCAGAACCCGGCCCATGTATTCAAAACTCTGGTAACGATGGGAAAGACTAAGCAGAATTACGTGTTTGTGATTCCGGTAGCCAGGGAACTGGATCTGAAGAAGGCGGCAAAGGCGGTAGGAGAGAAGTCCATCGAGATGTTAAAATCTAAGGATCTTCTGCCGCTGACCGGCTACATCCATGGCGGCTGTTCCCCTGTCGGCATGAAGAAATTTTTCAAGACCACCATTGATTCCACGGCAGAAAATTGTGAGACATTCTGCATCAGCGCCGGAAAGATCGGCTATCAGGTGGAATTAAGCCCCAGGGATTTAGCGAAGGTGATCCGTTATCAGATGGCAGATCTGACCGTGGATCACGGGGAAGCTTAAGGAGCAGGAATGAACTATTATTTAGCGCCTATGGAAGGAATCACCGGGCGGATTTTCCGCAATGCCTATCACCGGTGTTTTCCAGACTTTGACAAATATTTCACACCCTTTATCACACCAACGGATAATGGAAAATTAAGCCCGAAGGATTACAATGACATTGGTCCGGAATTCAATGAGGGGCTCTATGTAGTGCCCCAGATCCTGACCAACCAGGCAGACGGATTTTTAAGAACCGCCAAGGCAATCCAGGCACTGGGCTACAAAGAAGTGAACTTTAACCTGGGATGTCCGTCTGGGACCGTGGTGGCAAAACGCCGGGGTTCTGGATTCTTAGCTTATCCTATGGAACTGGACGAGTTTCTGTATGAGATTTTTGCGAAAACCGATCTGAAGGTTTCCATCAAGACCAGAGTGGGAAAAGCAGATCCGGCGGAATTTGAGGAGATTTTAGGGATTTATAACCGTTATCCGTTGGAAGAACTGATCATCCATCCGAGAGTCCGGGAAGACTATTATAAAGGATCTGTGCGGATGGAGGCATTTGAGGAAGGCATCGCCATGAGCAAAAGCCCGGTATGCTATAACGGCGATATATTCACCGTTTCCCAGGAAAAAATATTAGAAGAGAAGTTCCCGCAGTTGAACCGGGTGATGATCGGAAGAGGCGTCTGTGCCAATCCTGGACTGGTCAGCGCTTTAAAAACAGGCAATCCAGTGACCTTGGAGCAGTTTATGACCTTCCATGATTGTCTGTACAAGGGCTATCAGGATTTCTTTTTAGCCATGTCTGGACAGCGTGTGGTATTATTTAAGATGAAAGAGATCTGGTGCTACATGGCTTCCATGTTTGCAGACTGCAAAAAGCAGGAGAAGAAGATCAAAAAGGCTCAGTCCCTGGCGGATTATGAGGCGGCGGTGGCTGCCATGGTAAGGGAATGCCAGTTCCAGCCGGATCATGGCTTTCTGCCGCCAAGATGAAAAATGTAATGTAAATATATATTAGAAGGAGAAATGGTTATGGAAACATCAGTAGTAAAACGCTTTTTACGCTATATCGCAGTGGACACCCAGTCTGCGGCAGAAAAGGATGTGATCCCAAGCACTGCAAAGCAGTTTGACCTGGCAAAAATCCTGGTAGAAGAGTTAAAGGAGATGGGTGCGCAGGATGTAAAAATGGATGATCACGCTTATGTGTATGCCACAGTTCCTGCAACCTCTGAGAAGGAAATCCCAGTGTTAGGTCTGATCGCCCATATGGATACTTCACCAGCCTGCTCGGGCAAGAATGTGAATCCGCAGTTCATCAACAACTACGATGGAAAAGACATTCTCATGAACAAAGAGACTGGTCTTACCATGAAGGTAGAGGATTATCCAGAGCTATTAAATTATAAAGGACAGGATCTGATCACCACCGATGGAACTACCCTGTTAGGAGCCGATGATAAGGCTGGCGTGGCAGAGATCATGGCTCTGGCAGATTATCTGTTATCCCACCCGGAGATCCCACACGGCAAGATCCGCATCGGATTTACCCCGGACGAGGAAGTTGGCTGTGGCGCAGATCTCTTTGATGTGGCCGGCTTTGGCGCTGATGTGGCTTATACCATTGATGGCGGTGCTTTGGGAGAACTGGAATACGAGAATTTTAATGCAGCATCTGCAAAGGTAAAAGTCCACGGTTTCAGCATTCATCCAGGTTCTGCAAAAAATAAAATGAAAAATGCGATCCTGATGGCCATGGAATTCCAGAACATGCTTCCGGTATTCGAGAATCCAATGTGTACGGAAGGTTATGAGGGCTTTTTCCATCTGGATGGCATCGCAGGTGATGTGGAAGAAACGGTCATGGATTACATCATCCGTGATCATGACAAGCAGAAATTTGAAGAGAAAAAGGCATATATCACAAGAGTTGCCGATTACCTGAACCAGAAATATGGTCAGGGAACCATCGAACTGATCTTAAAAGACAGCTATCACAACATGAAAGAGAAAATCGAGCCACATATGTATCTGATCGATCTGGCGAAAGAAGCGATGACCGATATGGGTATCACCCCGGTGGTATCTCCGGTCCGTGGCGGAACCGATGGCGCGCGGCTTTCCTATATGGGGCTTCCATGTCCAAACCTGTGTACCGGTGGTCATAACTATCATGGCAGATTTGAGTATGTGTGCGTACAGTCTATGGAGAAGGTCGTGGAGCTGCTGTTGAAGATCACGGAGAAATTTGAAGGTTACTGTACACAGGTAGGCATTTTCTGAACTGAAAATGCCGTATGATACAGTGGTGGTAACAGATTTTGCCGATTTGGAATGCGAAGCATCGGCAAAATCCGTTGCTGTTTGCGCAACGCGTGAACAGTAACATTTGAAGAACGGTAAGCGTAGAAAAGAGTAACAATTCAGCATATCCATGAAAAAATGTCCCGCTGACAGGTTGATATCTGTGGCGGGACATTTTTATGGCATCATTTTCAAGGACGATTCGATCGTCATTTACCTGGTTGTTCTATTGGTTTTGATGGGCTGCTCTGGATGCTGCCAGCCATGATCGTTTCAATATCTTCGCTGACCTGTGCATATTTTTTCGGTGGGACCGGAATCACGGTACCGTCCTGCATATGGATCTCATAGCGGGACAGGTTCTGGATCTTTAATACATTGACCAGATAGCTGCGATGTGGGCGGTAGAACTGTTCTGGAAGCATCTTCCGGATCTGCTCGATCAGCAGACGGACGCGGATGGTTCCATTTTGGGTATAAATATCACAGAATTTGCCTTTGCCGCCGCAGACATACAGGAGATCCTCGTGGCGGATGTAGTAGGTGGAGGAATCCGTTCCCCGGACTACCAGCCGGTTGGCATCCATCTCTTTCTGCAGCGTTTCAAAATGATTCAATAGATGTTTCCGCTCGAATTCATCAAAATGGGTTGGATAAATCGTATCCCGCTCATCCACTTCCATTCCATTAGAAATATGGATCACGGCATACCGCCACTGTGGAAATTGTTCTGTTTTGTGTTTTTTCCAGAACAGAGTCACCCGCTGGTGATGCATGGAGATGTGACCGCTGGGATAATAGGTATACACGAGAAAACGGACCAGAACTTCACAGGAGGAGCGGGACCCGGTGACCATACGGGAGGACATCTGGGCAGTACGAAACTGCAGGGAATGACTTTCCTGTGCAAAAGCATTTAACAGATTCTGCTTGCCTTCTATATACTGCTGGATCGCAGGACCGATCCAGATAATATCATCGTCCATATATTCGAAGAACAGCCTGCGGTCATTGGCATAGTATTCTTCAATCAGCCGTACCGTTAAGGCTTCAAGATTTAGATCCATAGGCACCTCCTTCGTAAAGGGTTTTCTGTGTCAATTTTAGTATAATTATGAGAGAAAAGCAAGGCTTATTCTGTCGCTCATTTCTGAGAAAAGTCATTCATTTCTGGACAATCACAGAAAATAAACCGATATGTTATAATATTTCCCAAAAAGGAGGGTTCACGTATGGGTTTATTCAGCAATAATAAAAAATTATGTCCGATCTGTGGAAATCCGACACCGAGAATCTTTTCAACGAAGGTCGAGGGAACGCCGATCTGTAAAGAGTGCGATAAGAAAGCGGATCAGCTTCCGCTGGGAACTACCGATACCATGACGCTGGATCAGTTTAAGGCTTATCTGGATTTTTATGAGGCCAATCAGCCCCTGCGCCAGCTGTTTAAAGAGACGGAACGTGTGGGATTCAATTCTTTCTCCGGAGATCTGATCTTAGACCAGGAGCATGGCTTATTCCGGCTGAAAAATGATGAAAATGCCCTGGTATTTGAGATGAAAGATCTGATCTCGTTCCAAGTATTAGAAGATTCCCGTCCATTATTTATCAGCGAAGGTAAGAATCTCCGCACCTTTCAGAGTGATGTTCCAGAGAAAGCCAATGCCATGGCTCCGCAGATTGGCCAGTTTGTACTGATGCGCCAGCAGTTTGAGAACATGGAAAATATGGCAAGAATGTTAGAAAAGCAGGGTGGCGATCAGAAGCAGGACCGTTATGACAGTTCCAACAGACCAGAACGTCCTTATTTTGATGTCCCGGCTCCATTTGAGAGTTTCTTTGTGGATCTGAAACTGAACCATCCGTACTGGGGGAGTTTCCGCGGCGAGATCACTGCACCAAGCTTTGACCGGGATTACCCAAGTCTGGATTCCTACTTAAAGAGCTATCAGAGAAAGGCTGATAACCTTCACGCTTTTGCCAGAGACTTCATGCACATGATAAATCCCGGCGCGCAGGAAATCTATGACGGTGTAGAGACAGCCAGACCCCAGGCCGCTCCAGCTCAGGCATCCGATCCCATCCAGGAGATCCAGAAGTACAAACAGCTGTTTGATGCCGGGGTGATCACGGAGGCAGAGTTTACAGCGAAGAAGAAGCAGCTGATGGGAATCTAAGTTTTTTTGTGGGGCAAAATGTAGAAGTATGAACAGTGCCGCTTATGGCATTACCGTATCCGTGGATCTTATTTTGCGGATGCTCACAAGAGCAGAAGAAGAAGAGGTTATGGAAAGGTCGTCAGATTTTTGTCTGGCGGCCTTTTTAAGATTACCTGAACATTTCTTTAATATTGGAGAAAACCTATTTACAAAATTACATCGTGTGATAATCTTGACGTAACTATTCAGTACCTTCATAGTTACGAACAAAAATCCATTCCAGATCAGCTTCGCTGATGGGATTTTTGCCTTCTAGCCTATGTGTTCTTACGGTCAGCGCAGCATGTGCGCAGACCTACTGAATAGTTACATCTTGACAACGTATTCAGAGAATACGGATCATCTAAGAAAGAAGGATATTGATCATGAAGAAAAAAATAATTGCGATCGGAATCGGTATGATGCTTTGTGCCGGATTATTTACAGGCTGCGGAAAGACAGAGGTGAAGCAGGATACTGTCGCGGCAAGCAGCAGCGAGGAGGGAAAACAGGAAGGAACAGCGGAAGAAAAAGAACTGACAGGAACGATTGATGAGATAAAGGATTTCATGTTCGTTGTTACGGATGCGAATAATACCCCATATAGCTTTACCTTTGAAGAAAAGCCGGAAGGCCTGGAGAATGTCAGCAGCGGAGATACGGTTACCGTAACCTATACAGGAACGATTTCGGAGGTAGATCCGTTTGAGGGAGAAGTTATTTCTGTTGAAAAGACAAAATAAACCAGAAGTAGATGATGCTATTTTTCAGGCAAACAGTGGCGCCGTGTTCGAATTCGAACGCGGCGCCACTGTTTGTCTGTTTTTCAGTGGGTCTGTCCTTCTGCGGTACGGATATCTTCCTCATATTCTCCAATGGCTGCAATGGCTGCCTCAATGCCGCGGGTGATGTCCTGCAGATTCATGGACGGTGCCGGGGCAGGTCTTCCAACTACCTGTTCCGGAATGAACGGAACGTGCATAAAGCCGCCGCGTACGCCCGGATATTCTGTGGCCAGGGTGTAGAGTACGCCGTACATTAAGTGATTGCAGACGAAGGTTCCGGCTGTGTTGGAGACGCTGGCGGGGAGCCCTGCCTCACGGATGTGCTGCACCATAGCCTTGATCGGAAGATCGGAAAAATAGGCCGGAGCACCGTCTTCATAGATCGGCAGATCAATCGGCTGGTTGCCTTCGTTGTCTTTGATGCGGGCATCGTCGAGATTGATGGCCACGCGCTCCGGTGTGATGTCGTAACGTCCGCCTGCCTGGCCGATGCAGAGCACTGCGTCCGGTTTTTCTTTTGCAATGGCAGTGGCTACGGTTGCGATGGATTTGCGGAAGACGGTCGGAACCTCAAGCTTTACCACCTCAACATTTCCTGCTTTTTCAGAGACCAGCCTGACAGCTTCCAGAGCTGGGTTGACTTTGTCTCCTCCGAAGGGATCAAATGCGGTTAAAAGAAGTTTCATGAGAAAACCTCCTCGTATGTGCTATTTGCAACTGTGTGGAAATTGGATACAGTTGCGGTGTTAATGAAATCTTAGCATACTGATGAAAAATTAACAATGATATTATTTTCCAGAAACAAAATCCTTCTCTTTGTGCAGGAACCATTGCTTATAATATCGGTAAGCTATGCTGCAATAAGTGGTAATAAAAACCATGTCAGATAGAGAGTGTGCTGCAGATGCCACAGCCAAAGAGTCCCTTGCACAAACCAGAAAAATACCGTATAATAAGGCAGTCTATATTGTGTGCAAATAAAAAAGTCAGGTGAAAAGTAAGAAGAACATGAGAAAATTAGCGTTAGATGATGAAATCCTTTTAAGCGTGCAGCAGCCCGCCCGCTATATCGGAGGCGAAGTAAACTCCGTCACAAAAGTCCTCACACCGGAGACAATCCGCTTTTGTATGTGTTTTCCGGACGTATACGAAATCGGCATGTCCCATTTAGGCATCCAGATCCTTTATGATATGTTCAATAGGCGTGAGGATACCTACTGTGAGCGTGTATATTCCCCTTGGAATGATATGGACAAGATCATGCGGGAAAAGCATATTCCACTGTTTGCCCTGGAGTCCCAGGATCCGGTCAAGGACTTTGATTTCCTTGGAATCACTTTACAGTATGAGATGTCCTACACCAACGTACTGCAGATCCTGGATTTAAGCCAGATTCCTCTTCATGCAGATGAACGTGGGGAACATGACCCGATCGTGATCGGCGGTGGCCCGTGTGCGTATAACCCAGAGCCGTTAGCGCCATTTTTTGATCTGTTTTACATTGGTGAAGGTGAGACAGTCTATGGGCAGCTTTTAGATGCTTACAAAGAGAATAAGAAGCATGGAGGCAGCCGTCATGATTTCTTAGAGGCAGCGGCACAGATCCCCGGTATCTATGTTCCGGCATTTTATGATGTGGAGTATCACGAGGACGGAACCATTAAGTCCATGAAGCCCAACAATCCAAATGCCAAAGAGACGATCACCAAGGAGATCGTGGTGGATATGGATCAGTATGGTTATATTGAGAAACCGCTGGTTCCATTTATCAAAGCGACCCAGGACCGGGTGGTGTTGGAGATCCAGAGAGGCTGTATCCGTGGATGCCGTTTCTGCCAGGCGGGCAATGTATATCGTCCGTTACGAGAGAAGAGCCTGGAGAATCTGAAGGAATCTGCTTATAAATTATTGAAATCCACCGGACATGAGGAAATCTCCTTAAGTTCCTTAAGCTCCAGTGATTATACCAATCTGGAAGGCATCGTGAATTTCCTGATCGATGAATTCCACGGCAAGGGCGTCAATGTATCCCTGCCTTCTCTGCGTATCGATGCCTTCTCCTTAGATGTTATGAGCAAGGTCCAGGACGTGAAGAAGAGCAGCCTGACCTTTGCGCCGGAGGCCGGTTCCCAGAGACTTCGTGATGTCATCAACAAAGGTCTGACCGAAGAAGTGATCTTAAAGGGCGCTTCCGATGCGTTCCACGGAGGCTGGAATCGTGTCAAGCTGTATTTTATGCTGGGTCTGCCGACGGAGACAGAGGAAGATATGGAAGGAATCGCGCTTCTTTCTGAAAAAGTGGCAGAGACTTATTACGATGAGATTCCAAAAGCAGAGAGAAATGGACGTGTTCAGGTAGTTGCCAGCTCCTCCTTCTTTGTGCCGAAGCCATTTACCCCATTCCAGTGGGCGACCATGTGCACCAAGGAAGAATTTTTAAGAAGAGCGTATCTGGTGAAGGACAAGTTCCGCCAGATGTTAAATTACAAGAGCCTGAAATATAACTATCATGAGGCAGATCTGACCGTGTTAGAGGGTGTGCTGGCCCGTGGTGACCGGAAGGTGGCTGCCGTGGTAGAAGAGGTTTATAAAAATGGCGCCCTTTTTGATTCCTGGGGTGAGAATTTTGATAATGACCTGTGGATGAAAGCATTTGAGACCTGCGGTGTTGACCCTGATTTCTATACGGTTCGTGAGAGAAGCCTGGATGAAATATTCCCATGGGATTTCATTGACGCAGGCGTATCTAAGGAATTCCTGAAGAGAGAATGGAAACAGGCCATGAATGAAACAGTGACTCCGAACTGCCGTCAGAAATGTTCCGGCTGTGGAGCAAGAGTATTTGGAGGAGGAGTCTGCTTTGAAGGTAAGAATTAAGTTCCGAAAACAGGGAAATATGAAATTTATCGGTCATCTGGATATCATGCGGTATTTCCAGAAGGTTATGAGAAGGGCCGATGTGGATATCCGTTACAGTGAGGGCTTCAGTCCTCATCAGATCATGTCCTTTGCAGCGCCTCTTGGGGTGGGATTGACCAGCAATGGGGAATATATGGATATCGAGGTGTTAAGCACCGACGATTCCAAAACCATGGTGCGCCGGATGAATGAGACCATGGTGGAAGGTATGGAAGTGGTTTCTTACCGTCAGTTAGATGATTCCAGCAAAAATGCCATGTCCATCGTGGCAGCAGCAGATTATACCTTGGCCTTCCGGCCGGGCAAAGAACCGGAAGATCTGGACGGATTTTTCCAGAAGCTGGAGGCATTCTATCATCAGGATCAGATCCTGATCACCAAACCAACGAAAAAAGGCGAGCGCCAGGTGGATCTAAAACCACTGATCTACCAGATGTACCGGACCGGGGATGCTGTTTTTATGCAGGTTTCCACCGGAAGCAGCAACAACATCAAGCCAGAACTGGTGATGGAGGCATTTTACCACAGTCTTGGCGAAGAATATCCGCCATTTGCCATGCAGATCCAGAGAGAAGAGGTTTATGCAGATCTTGGGGATGAAAACGAGCGCAAGCTGATGCCCTTGGAGGCTTTAGGAGAAGACATTGAATAAATTGTTGATCACCCGTGTAGATGGCCGGATACTGACTGTTCTGACAGAAGATTCCAGAGCGATCCAGATGGAATATGAGGAGGAAGAAGCCTCCCTTCTTGGCAATATCTATATTGGAAAAGTAAAAAATATCGTAAAAAACATCAACTCTGCCTTTGTGGAGATTGGGAAAGGGCAGATGTCTTATTATAGTCTGTCAGACAATAAAGTACATCATTTTGCCGTTTCACAGGAGCGCAAAGAACTTCGTGAGGGAGACGAGATCCTGGTGCAGGTCGCCAGGGATGCAGTTAAAACCAAGGATCCGGTGGTGACAGCGAATCTCAGCTTTACCGGTCATTTATGCGTTCTGACTGCGGGGAAAAACCAGATTTCCTTTTCTTCTAAGATCAGAAGCCAGGAATGGAAGGATCAGATGAAGGCTCTTTTAGAACCGGAGAAGGAGGACGAGTTTGGCATCATTGTCCGGACCAATGCTGCAGAGGCAGAGCCGGAGGCAGTCATTGGGGAGCTGCGGCAGTTAAAGGCCCAGTATCACCAGATTCTGGAGAATGGCGCCCACAGGACCTGTTATTCGAAGTTATATGAGGCATATCCTTCTTATATTAACCGGATCCGTGATACCTATATTACTTCTATGGAGGAGATCGTCACGGATGACAAAGAGATTTATGGGCAGTTAAAGCATTATCTCCATGAGAATCAGCCGGAGGATGAAAACAGGCTCCGGCTTTACGAGGATGCCATGCTGCCGCTGGCGAAGCTTTATCAGATCGACAAGGCCATGGAAGAGGCGCTTTCCACCCATGTGTGGCTGAAGAGCGGCGGTTATCTGGTCATTGAGCCTACAGAGGCGATGACCGTGATCGACGTGAATACAGGCAAATACACAGGAAAGAAAAATAAGCGGGATACCATTTTAAAGATCAATCTGGAGGCTGCGGCAGAAATCAGCCATCAGATGCGCCTTCGTAATCTTTCCGGCATTATTCTGGTGGATTTTATTGATATGGAAGAAAAAGAGGATCAGGAGCTTCTGATGAAGACGCTGGCTGTCCAGTGCGCCAGAGATCCGGTGAAGACAACCGTAGTCGATATGACCAGGCTGAATCTGGTAGAGATCACACGAAAGAAAATACGCAAACCATTGCATGAGCAGGTGCGGCTGTTTGGCAGGTAAGGAAAAGGGGACAGGGGTTCATGAAGATTATTATTGTGGGCTGCGGCAAGGTAGGAACAACGATTGCAGAGGAATTGTATCACGAGGGGCATGATATTACTGTGATCGATCAGAACGCCGCGACGGTACAGACGATCACAGAAAATATTGATGTTATGGGGCTTACAGGGAATGGCGCTGTTTATCAGGTGCAGATCGAGGCAGGCATTCAGGATGCGGATCTTCTGATCGCGACTACGAATTCTGACGAGTTAAATATGCTCTGCTGTCTGATCGCAAAAAAGGCCGGAGACTGCCATACCATTGCCAGAATCCGTAATCCGGAATACTCCAGCGAAGTGACATTTATCCGTGAAGAGTTAAACCTTTCCATGGCGATCAATCCAGAGTTAGCGGCAGCCAGGGAGATTTCCAGACTGATCAAATTCCCATCTGCGATCAAGATTGATACGTTTGCAAAGGGAAGAGTGGAGATCATGAAATTCCGGATTCCGGAGATGTCCATTCTTCACAATATGAAGGTATATGAGGTGACGCCAAGAACTCGCTGTGATGTGCTGATCTGTGCGGTGGAACGAGGAGATGATGTGATCATCCCAAACGGCAGCTTTGAACTGCAGTCCGGAGATAAGGTATCCTTTGTGGCATCCCCTAACGAGTCTATGAAGTTTTTCCATGCGGTTGGTATTGAGAATAACAGCGCCAAGACTGTTATGCTGGCTGGGGGCGGCAAGATCACCTATTATCTGGCAAAGATGTTAGAGGATACGCCGATCAAGATGACCATCATTGAGCGGGATTTGAAACGCTGTGAGTTTTTAAGCGCAGAGATTCCGAGAGCTATGGTGATCCACGGCGATGCGTCCAACCAGCAGTTATTATTGGAGGAGGGCATCCGTCATGTGGAGGCATTTGCGGCGCTGACTGGTTTTGATGAGGAAAATATCATGCTTTCCCTCTACGCAGGCCGTGAGTCCAAGGCAAAATTGATCACGAAGGTAAACCGGATCGCTTTTGAGAATGTGATTGATTCTATGAATTTAGGAAGTGTGATCTATCCGAAGCTGATCACAGCAGATCTGATCCTGCAATATGTCCGGGCGATGCAGAATTCTCTTGGAAGTAATGTAGAGACTCTGTATAAGATCGTTGCCAACCGGGCAGAGGCATTGGAGTTCCGTGTGGGGAACGATGCGCCGATGATCGGCATTCCACTGGAGAAGCTTTCCCTTAAGAAAAATCTTCTGGTTGCCTGCATCAACCGTAATGGCAGGATCTTAACCCCAAGAGGAAAAGATACCATTGAGGTGGGGGATACGGTGATCATTGTAACCACGAACACGGGCCTGAATGATTTAAAGGATATTCTGGCATAGGAGAGGGGCACATATGAATCTGAAAATCGTATTTTATTATCTTGGATGGGTGTTAAATATAGAAGCGGTTCTGATGCTCCTTCCGTGTGCAGTATCCCTGATCTATGGGGATGGGATGCTTCCTTACTTTCTGGTCACCATGATTATCTGTACAGTCATCGGGTTTATGACCGCCCATAAAAAACCGGCAGATACCGTGTTTTATGCCAGAGAAGGCTTTTTGACGGTGGCGCTGACCTGGGTGATGCTCAGCTTCTTTGGCGCGCTGCCTTTCTGGTTCAGCCGTCAGATCCCGTCACTGGTGGATGCCATGTTTGAAACTATTTCAGGTTTTACTACGACCGGAGCTAGTATTTTAAGTGATGTGGAGGCTCTTTCCCCATCCCTGCTGATGTGGAGAAGCTTCACTCACTGGGTCGGCGGTATGGGTGTTCTGGTGTTTGTCCTGGCGATCCTGCCGCTGGCCGGAGGCGGTTACAGCATGTACCTGATGCGTGCGGAAAGCCCTGGCCCATCGGTTGGAAAATTAACGCCGAAGGTCAAGAATACGGCGAAAATCCTGTATCTGATCTATTTGGTTATGACAGTATTGCAGATGATCCTGCTTCTGATCGGCGGAATGCCATTGTTTGATTCCCTGGCAACCAGCTTTGGTACAGCAGGAACCGGTGGTTTTGGTATCTGGAATAATAGCATCGCCCATTATAACAGTTATTATTTGCAGGGTGTGATCACCGTGTTCATGATCCTGTTTGGTGTAAATTTTAACGTGTATTACCTGCTTTCCATCCGCAAATGGAAAGAGGCGTTCCAGTGTGACGAGGCGAGAGTGTATTTTGGGATCATTGCATGTTCCATTCTGGTGATCACCATGAATATCCGTACCATGTTCCCGACACTGTTTGATGCGTTTCATCATGCGGCGTTCCAGGTTGGTACCATCATCACGACCACGGGCTTTTCTACGGTGGATTTTGATCAATGGCCGGAGCTTTCCAAGACGATCCTGGTGGGGCTGATGCTGGTTGGTGCCTGTGCAGGAAGTACCGGCGGCGGCATGAAGGTGTCCCGCCTTATCATCTGGTTTAAGGAAACCAGGAAGGAAATCGCATCTCTTCTTCATCCGCGGAGCGTCAAGGTGCTGAAAACAGAAGGAAAGGTGATTGAACCATCGGTGGTAAGTTCGGTGAATGCATATTTTATCACATACTTTTTTCTGTATGCGGCGTCTGTGCTGATCGTCAGTCTGGATAATTTTGATTTTACATCAAATTTTACAGCGGTTGCGGCAACCTTAAATAACATTGGTCCGGGACTTGGGGCAGTGGGACCGACCTGTAACTTTGGCGGCTTTTCTATTTTGTCCAAATTGGTACTGATGTTTGATATGCTGGCGGGCCGTCTGGAGCTGTTCCCGATGCTGTTATTATTTTCGCCATCAACCTGGAAAAAAATATAAAAAGGTGCTTGACAGATGGAAATACTCATGGTATTATAACGAAGTATGCCGCACAATGAGGTTGATAAGTTCCGGAATCTGCCGGACACCATAGTTGGCGAGTAATGATAATAGGAGGTGCCATATGTACGCGATTATTGCAACAGGTGGTAAGCAGTATAAGGTAGCAGAAGGCGATATCATTAATGTTGAGAAGCTTGGTGTAGCAGCTGGAGAGGCAGTTACATTTGACCAGGTACTTGCAGTTAACAACGGCGAGTTAGCAATCGGATGCCCAACCGTAGAGGGTGCAACCGTATCCGCTACAGTTGTTAAAGAAGGCAAAGCAAAGAAAGTTATCGTTTACAAGTACAAGAGAAAATCTGGATACCATAAGAAAAATGGTCACAGACAGCAGTACACACAGGTTAAGATCGAGAAGATCAACGCATAATTATGATTAGCGTGACTGTATTTGTTGATTCAGAACATCAATATGAGAGTATTCGGATGCTGGGACATGCAGGTCTGGCAGATGATCATCAGGAAGGACAGGAGCTTGTCTGCGCGGCAGTTTCTGCTCTGGTACTGAACATGGCTAACAGCATTGAGCAGTTTACCGATGACTCGTTTGAGGCAGATCAGGACGAGGAAGCAGGAGGTTTTAACTTCCGATTCACCGACCATATCAGTCCTGAATCAAGACTTCTTATGAATTCTCTGGTATTCGGTTTACAGAATATCGAGGAAGAATATGGAGAGCCATATATAAAAATCCGATTCGAGGAGGTGTAAGTTATGTTTAAGATGAACCTTCAATTATTCGCTCATAAAAAGGGAGTTGGTTCTACCAAGAACGGTAGAGATTCCGAGTCTAAGAGATTAGGCGCTAAGAGAGCAGATGGACAGTTCGTTCTGGCTGGTAACATTCTTTACAGACAGCGTGGTACTAAGATTCATCCAGGTCTGAACGTAGGCAAGGGTGGCGATGATACCTTATTCGCTACTGTAGACGGAGTTGTCAGATTCGAGAGAAAGGGCAGAGACAAAAAACAGGTTTCTGTATACCCAAAGACAATCAATGAGTAATTTGAATGGCTTCATACTGAGAATGTATGAAGCCATTTTTTCCATGAAGGTGTTGTCAGGCGGCTGTGCGGACTGCGTGCTTGCACGCAAGGACGCATAGACATCTGACAACCAAGCAAGGATGGGCAAGTAGGGCGCCAGCCCGGATTGCGAATTCTTGCTTTACCAGGCGGCTAGTTGCCTGGTAACAGTTTCGATAGAAACAGGCATTTGAGAAAGGTTACGGTGTTTCATGTTTGCAGATCGTGCAAAAATTTTCATAAAATCAGGTAAGGGCGGAGACGGTCATGTAAGTTTTCGTCGTGAATTATATGTTCCATGTGGCGGCCCGGACGGCGGCGACGGCGGAAAAGGTGGAGATATCATCTTTGAAGTCGATGATGGTTTAAATACATTAACAGATTTCCGACAGATCCACAAATATGTGGCTAAAAATGGAGAACAAGGCGGCAAGAAGCGTTGTCATGGCGCCAATGCTGATAATTTAGTAATAAAGGTTCCGGAAGGAACCGTCATCAAGGATTTTGAATCCGGCAAGGTGATCGCGGATATGTCCGGTGAGAACCGCAGAGAGGTGATCTTACGCGGCGGTAAGGGCGGACTTGGCAATATGAACTTTGCTACCCCTACCATGCAGGCACCGAAGTATGCACAGCCTGGACAGGATGGACAGGAGCTGTGGGTCCAGCTGGAGTTAAAGGTTATCGCAGACGTTGGTCTGGTAGGTTTTCCTAACGTAGGAAAATCCACGCTTCTTTCCAGAGTCAGCAACGCAAAACCGAAGATTGCGAACTATCATTTTACAACGTTAGATCCACATCTGGGCGTAGTTGACCTGGACGGCGGAGCCGGTTTTGTCATGGCAGATATCCCAGGTCTGATCGAAGGAGCTTCCCAGGGCATCGGTCTGGGACACGATTTCCTGCGTCACATCGAGAGAACCAAGGTTCTGATCCATGTAGTGGACGCAGCTTCCACAGAGGGACGCGATCCGGTCGCAGATATCCGTGCGATCAATCAGGAGCTGGGTGCTTACAATCCAGAGCTTCTGACCAGACCGCAGGTGATCGCAGCGAACAAAACAGATGCGATCTATGTGGAAGAGGGCGCTGAGGATCCGGTTGAGCGCATCCGCAGAGAATTTGAACCAGAGGGCATTAAGGTATTTGCAATCTCTGCAGTCAGCGGTAAGGGCGTGAAAGAACTGCTGTATGAGGTTTACCATATGTTACAGGGACTGGATCAGGCTCCGGTGATCTTCGAGAAAGAATTTGACACTTCAACACTTGGTGCAGGTGCCAACCTGCCATACACCATCGAGATCAACGAGGATGGTGAATATGTGGTAGAGGGACCTCGCATTGAGAAGATGTTAGGATATACAAACCTGGAATCTGAAAAGGGCTTTGTATTCTTCCAGAAGTTTATGAAAGATACAGGTATTCTGGATGAACTGGAGAAAAAGGGCATTCAGGAGGGTGATACCGTCCGTATGTACGGTTTCGTCTTTGATTATTATAAATAAACAGCAGAAGAAGGCTTTTATGGATAAAGCCAGAAGGAGTAATATATGACAACAAAGCAAAGAGCCTATTTAAAGGGTCTTGCAATGAATCTGGATCCGATCTTCCAGATCGGTAAGTCCAGCGTGACACCAGAGCTGACTGCTGCAGTGGCAGAGGCACTGGAGGCAAGAGAACTGATCAAGTTAAGCATCTTAAAGAACTGTCTGGATGACGGACGTGAGATTGCTGCCATTCTGGCAGAGCGTACCCACTCAGAGGTTGTTCAGGTGATCGGTAAGAAGATCGTTCTGTATAAACAGGCAAAAGACGAGAAGAAGAGAAAGATCGAGTTACCAAAATAGAGCATTCGTAACGATGTAGTACATTCATAGTTACGGGTATTCGTGAATTGTTTTAAAGGGGAATCAAGGTTATGGGAAGAATCGGAATCATGGGCGGAACATTTGACCCGATCCATAAAGGACATCTTCTTCTGGGCAGACAGGCCCTGAAGGAGTATCGCCTGGATCAGGTCTGGTATATGCCTTCCGGACAACCGCCGCATAAGAGAGATCATGACATCACGGCCGTAAAAGACCGGCTTGCCATGGTAGAGTTGGCGATCCGGCATGATCCCGATTTTCTTTTGTCTGATTTCGAGACTTCCAGAGAGGGAAATACCTATACGGCGCAGACTTTAAGACTTTTAAAAGAAGCATATCCGCAGCATGAGTTTTTCTTCATCATCGGTGCGGATTCCCTCTACGAGATCGAATATTGGTATCACCCGGAGAAGATCATCGGGGTGGTTCCGATCCTGGTGGCGGACCGGGAATATTCCAGAGAGCACCGGGAGATCGATGAGCAGATCCTGTATTTAAAGGAAAAGTATCAGGGAGAGATCTTGAAACTCCATTGCAGGGAGGTGGATGTGGCGTCCAAGGAGATCCGTCAGCTTGTGCGGGACGGACACTCAGTGGAGAACTATCTGCCGGAAGAGGTGGAGAAGTATATCATTTCCCATCATTTATATCAGGAGGCTTAAGCCATGAATTCAAAAATTCCGGAATTCCGGGAAAAACTTCAGAAAAAATTAAATCCAGGGCGTTATGAGCACAGCCTCAGTGTGGCGTTTACCTGTATCTGTCTGGCCATGCGCTATGGTTATCCTATCGATCAGGCGGAGGTGGCAGGGATGCTTCACGACTGCGCCAAAGGATATGATAACGATACCATTATCCGCCATTGCGAGAAAAAGGGTATCGAGATCACAGAAGATGAGCGGAAGGCGCCTGCAGTGCTTCATGCCAAGTATGGAGCATGGCTGGCAGAGAACACCTACGATATCCATGACCAGGAGATTTTGGATGCCATTGCCTGCCATACTACTGGAAAACCAGCGATGGGGCTGTTAGACAAGATCCTCTATGTGGCAGATTATATTGAGGCAAGACGGGATAAAGCCGAAGATCTTCCGGTGATCCGTCGTCTGGCGTTTGAAGATCTGGATGAGGCTTTGTATCAGATTCTGGAAGGAACTTTAAATTATCTGGGAAGCAAGGGCGCTTTTGTTGATCCCATGACCCAGAAAACGTATGACTACTATAAACAACAGCGAAAAGGAGAAACAAATGTCTAAATCATTGGAGATGGTAAAACTGGTAAAAACTGCCTTAGAAGACAAAAAAGCTGGCGATATTAAAGTGATCGACATCAGCGGCGTATCCGTTCTGGCAGATTATTTCATCATTGCCGACGGTTCCAACGTAAACCAGGTCCAGGCCATGGTAGATAATGTAGATGAGGTTCTGGGAAGAGCCGGATATGAGTGCAAGCAGATGGAAGGCTATGGCACCGGCGGCTGGATCCTGATGGATTACGGCGATATCATCGTTCACGCATTCTGCAGAGAAGACCGGTTATTCTATGACCTGGAAAGGATCTGGCGCGATGGTAAGGTGCTGGATGAGAGCGAGTTGAAATAAGAACTTGTGTTTAATTCCCTTTATTTCTTAAATATTCCCTTTAAACCTTAAATAAGGGATCAGAATGAAGGGAATTTTTCCCTTTATATCTTAAACAAGGACGCCGCCAAGTCATTTTATGAGGAACGCACCAAAGCCAAGAAAAAGGCTGAAATCGAAGCCAGAAAAGCCGCTATCCGCACCGAGGATATTGCAAAGGGCGTATTTATCCCGGTAAGCAGTTTACCGCAGAGAGAGCCACAGAAAGGAGCTAAGACCGCATGAAACTGACCTACACTAAACAAGGAGATTATCTCATTCCAGATATTACGATACGCCAGCCGAGAAAGGCATTAGGACACTATGGCAGACTTCGCAAAACCTACTTGCAGAACTTTCGTCCAATCCTGTTTAATGAACTGGTTCTTTCAGATATGCTTTTTGAACACTGTCTTGAAAGTGAGGAAGCCGCCAGAAATCGGATTGATGTTATCATGTCAGGGCTGATGAAACAATATGGTATTACTGAGGAGTTGAAAGCTGAAAATCAGATGGAGTGGGTGCGGCAGATGAACGCTTGCAAGGCACAGGCAGAGGAAGCCGTAAAAGCGGAATTGATTTACAATTGAGCGAGGAAGTCCGGGCAGAAAACTGTTCGGACTTTTCTCATATCTCACAAAAGTTGCAGTAGAATTGTTCATAAGTTTTATGGTATAATTTGCTCAATCAAAGCTGAATGAAAAATGGAATTTATCTTACAGTAATTCAAAACAATAGGAGGACCGAATCATGACTACCAAAGAAAAACTGCAATCCCTTGCTCAAAACAGTATCGTGCTGGACATCTCAGAGGAGTTGGAGGATTATGCACCCTGCTCCACCCACTTCGGTGGCAGACCGGATGTCCCAGCGGATTTTGCGTGGCCTCGGTATCAGGGTAAGGGCTACAACTATGAGTGTCCGGAGCGTCCCCTTACCTTCTTGGCTCAGTTTAATTGCGCTGATTTTGCAGCAATGGATTCGGATCATCTGCTCCCCGACTATGGATTGCTGTCTTTCTTTTATGAGATGGACTCCGAGCCTTGGGGATTTTCTCCGGAGGACAAAGGCGGGCTGAAAGTTTACTGGTTCGAGGATCTTTCCACCCTGGTTCAGGCAGAGTTTCCGGAGGATATGGAGGAGGATTTTCAGTTTCCGGCAGTGGGTATTCAGAGCCGCACAGAAAAGTCCTATCCCTGCTGGGATGATTTCATCCAAAAGTTTCCGGAGGAAACCGACGATGAGGCATTTGAATCTGTTCGAGAGGAATTGGGGCTTGAGGAGTCGGAGGAGAGTTCGAAACTGCTGGGGTGGCCGGACATTATCCAGAACTCTATGTATGAGGATTGCGAGCTTGTGACTCGCGGCTACTATCTGGGCAACCCGGAAGGTTATGCTAAAATTACTCCGGAGGATAAGGAAGCGTCTAAAGCAGCCATTGACCAGTGGCAGATGATATTTCAACTGGATTCAACAGTAGAGACTGATGATTTTGAATTGATGTTTGGAGATTGCGGTCGGCTTTATGTGTTTGTCAGAAAAGAAGATTTGGTTGCCAGAAATTTTGAAAATGCGTGGGGAATGGTTCAGTGTTTCTAAAAAAGAGGGGAAACTTGAAACCAGCTAATAGAGTTAAGGGAAAACGGAAACAGGCAGTCATCGGACTGCTGTCACAGGCAACAAAAATCCCTTAGGAACATAAGGGCGCACTTCTATACTCTCCTGTCGAGAGTAGTGCGTCCTGCGGAGCTTCATTCCCGGCCGGCAGAGAAAAGACTGCCTGACCGAGAATGTTTCGTCACTTTGTTCCGTCAAGGGAGCTACACTCCCTTGCGACGCTTGTGCGTCTATCCCTTGTGGACTTGCCGTCCGCAAACAGCATGAAATGCTGTTCGCCGCCAGCAAGTTTGAAAGCGACTAAAATGAATTTTACGGAACAAACAAATCGGAAGTTATAAAGGAGGCATTATCATGGGTCTATTTGATAAGTTGAAAGGAAAAAAAGAAACAGTAGATTGGAGCAACGCATATACTGCTACTCCTAAATTCTACGGAAAACCAGATGGTACGCTTTTTGGTGCAATCGCATTAACAGAGAGAACAGAAACGGTTTTACCTAAAACACCGCAGAATGAATATAGAGTAGACGGTAAAGTTGTATCTGAATGGAAATTAGTACTTGTTAGTACAACAAAAGATACGATTATCGGAGATGCAGATTATTTTACAGCGTTAAATGATGTTGAAAAATATGCTCTCGATTCAAAGAAAGATAGCGTTTTAGTTAAGGGACTTTCATTAAGTGAATTGGAAAGTTTAAGGGGATAAACATTTCAATCAAATTGAAATTTGCGAAGGAAGTGCAATGATAGAATTAAATTCTAAGATTAAGAATGCTCTAATTAAAATTGACTTTATTGAGCGATATGAAGAATTATCTAATAAATTTAATGCTAAAAGAACACCTTCAAGTAATCGTTTGGCTTATATTGATAGTGAAGAGGTCATGGAGACAATTCAAGATTTAGGCTATTCTCCGGTGTTTGATGTAAAAGAAAAATTTTATAAAATCAAGGAAGAACAAATTGGAAAGATTACTTTGGAAGTTCATATTATTCTGAGATATGGAATGGTAGATTTAGTTTGGATAGTCAGAGAAAATGGAGAATTGCTTCTTGGGGCTCCTTGGGGAACATATTCAAGGAGACTTATTGATAATAATTAAAAAAAAAAAA